>JAABUP010000031.1_pt1 | contig 321201 bp, 504 predicted proteins | sample 5559201 | NCBI WGS metagenome assembly JAABUP01 (sample SAMN10711887, study PRJNA513373) | rock metagenome | isolation source: Antarctica rocks | place: Antarctica
CGCAAGCTCAACAAGTGTTTCCAGTGCACTCTCTCCAAGCAGAAATGCTCGATCGACCGTGCGCTGAACAAAGACGAGTTTGATGAGCAGCTGCTCAGTCCCCGCTTCGATTTCACTATGGACATGTCCAGCGAGGACGAGAACATGGCGATCGACCAGCGAGCGGACGCCTCGGACTCTTCACTCGATCACGCTTCAATCGTTTGCAACACTACTGCGATTGTTGCGCTCGACAAGGCTATCCTCTCCCTGCAGAGTACCTTGACGCGAACCGATCATGAGGAACGATAGTCGATTCAGCTCATCCCGTCTTCTCGATGTCTTCCCTCGGGTTCGTGTTGCTCACCATTCTTAGCATAGTCATCGAATGCATCTTGCATCCTGTCTCACCCGTACGCCAAGCAAGGCTCCAAGCAATCTAATGATAGTAGCAAGACGAGCACTTGCACCCCGTCCCATGAAACACCGACAAAGGGTCATACGGCGCGGCACGGCGTCGCTCCTCGTCGAGATCGGGGAGGAACCGCGGCCCGCTGCGGCACATGGGTAGGGCTCCCCCAGTTGGCGTAGCGAGACGAAGAGCCCATGGTGGAGGCTGGTATATGGCTGATCCAGAGCGATGCGGACCGGGGGCTGCTGATCCCGCTCGGAACATCGGCAGGTTCACTCTGAGTGGCGATCCGGATTGGGCGGCCCATGGTGGAGCTCCGTACACTGACGGATCGGGGTGAGGGGGCGCAGCTGGGGTTCGCACAGCCTGTCGCTTCTTGGTAAGCGCGAGAACGATCTCACGAGGATCTGCACTCACCGCGGGCCTCACAGTACTGGCGGTACGCCCGGAACTGTCCGTCGTGGTGGCATAGAGACTTTGCCAATCGTCAGACTGTTCTCTCGGAGTATAACCCTTCTGGGCCGGCTTCCGTTTGGATTCACCCGAGATATGCTGACTGGACCGCGACCGAAAACCACCCGTCCCAGATATTGACGTCCCCGAGTAGGTATTTCGCATACCGCCTCGTCCAGATCGCCCAATCCGATTTGTGAAGGGTTCGCATCGTACCCTTCTCGTTCTTGAGGTGTGGGGACGGAGGGAAATGCGACTTGGCGTTGGAAAAAATAGCTCGGCCTGTTCCCCATGGCGACATTGTGGATGTGGGGGGCGAGGCCGTTGTGGAGGCATCGGGACGAGGGCGATCGCCTTCTCGGTTCAGCATAAGCCACCCGATAGGAGGAGAGACGTGCGCCTGCAGCGTGGAGGGCATCTTGGCCGAGTCGGTATTGGAGCGCCTTGATCGTCCAGGCCTTACCGCACTCCCCGCTGTTGATCTATCAGCTTTTGACTGGGAAGACGGAGCGAGCGCTGACAATTTCCTTCCCAAAATGACCTCCGACACCATCCGCGGCAACGTCCTCAAACCCGCACTTTCTAAACCCGCACTTTCTAGCTCCGGCAGTCTATCCGTCAGGCGAAATACTGATTCCTGGCCCCTGCGTCAGTCATGCCAGGATCGAGGAATCGAGACCGACTTGGAAGTCGCTTAGTCGATCGGGAGTTTGCGCCACCCGCCATTTGCAGGGGTGCTTCGACTCGACATTGCAGTGACATGGTCGGCCGTACTGCTCGTCGGGCACGGGAGTACTAGGATGATCAGTTTCTGTCCTGGTTCACTTGGAAGGAGAGAAGGCAATCAGAGAGGAGAAGGGGAAGATGGTTCGCGTCGCCACCAGGACGGGGAAGTGGGAAAGGGACTTACAGCGGGATGCAGAATAGCTTTTTGAATGTCATAGTCAGGTCGAGCAGTCAAGCGAGTCACTACCTCAAAATTTGGCAGAACGATGAGCGTGTTTTGTCCGTCGAAGACGGGGATTTGGCCACCCAGGATTCCATTATCATCCTCTTGAGGCTCTTGAGTTCCCCTTCCGTCAACCCATTGAAGGGTCCACCCGTCGAATATCGGCGGTCTGGTTACGAACCCAACCTGAATCATCCCTTATCGTCCTGGATGTCTCGCCTAGCATTTCACGATGGATTGTCGGATGTCTCAGTAAACCGGCGACTCCTCCGAGATGAGAACCTATTCATCGCCCTGATCCACCCTGTTCCTGTCTCGTAACGTCGCCTGGAAGTCTTGTGATCTCGACTGGGTGACATCACGTGAGAAGTCCGAATCTCCAACTGAGTCGACCGAAAATAGGGGATGACAGCATGCATAAGTGTCCAACCGAGGGGAGGACTTTCGCCACTCGCTCTCACACCACTGCCGATATACTGCCTTCATCAATCGAAGCTTCATCCTTGCTCCTCCCGCTCCGTCATCATGGGCTCGTTCAGCAAATCCGAAAAGAAACCCGCCGAGCTCACCAAACCCCCTCCGTCGAGCGAAGCCTCCAGCAAAGCTCCCTCCGCCGCTCCTTCCCGCGCTCCATCGGCCCATCCCAGCCAAGCGGCATCCATCGCTCAAAGGCGCGTCACCCCCGTCCCCCGTGCCACTCCCTCCCTCGCGCCATCCGACTCCACGTCCAACACCTCGCGCCACTCAAAATCCCCTTCCAATCGCCAACTCTCCCTCGCGATGGCAGCACCCCGTCCGAGGGCCGTCGCAGCCCGGGCCGACATCGTTGAAGGCGGGTCCTCGACTTGAGATGGTGAGTTTGTCAAACCAGACGCGAGTCATATTCTCGTCTTGCATCTTCCGTCTCGTTTTGGGAATAATGAACCTGACGCTGATGAGAGTGACTAGAGGGAACCTGGGAGCTCCAGCGGTCGAGATGGACGTCGACTCAGCAGATGACGAAGGCTGGTACCAGGAACCAGGAAGACGAGGCAGCATAGCGCACATCCAACTCGGGATTACGCTCAGATTCCGGGGTCAACGATCGAGTGGGGAATTGGCGGGAAATGGTGAAAGTGATTGTCAGGGTGTGTGTAACGGGGATGCGAGATGTTTTGTTTGAAAGAGTTGGTTTGATGCGCCTGCTTGTTGGCCAACTGTCAATGTCATGCAATGTCGATCATAGACCGCATTCAAAAATAATCAGTAAGATCCGATGAAACTGGACTCATGTCATTGATCATACTACCTTTCATACTTGCTCGTCCTCCTAGTACTTCTTCTCCTTCTCTTTGTCCACTCAGAGCCACGTGCCACCAGTGTACGCCCTTGCGCCAATAATGCCCGCGGCTCCAAGGCCGAGGCCGCCAACAAGCCTAGCCCAGCCTTCACCACCACCACCGCCGAATCCGGCCAATGCCTTCGACGCAAGCGAGTGCTGTCCGACCGCAATGCCGATTAGGTCATAAGCGATGCAGGCGCCGAAGAGGAGTGGGCTCGTGAGAGCCGTAAGAGGCGCGGCGATGGAGGTGGCGACCTTGACGATGGTGTTTGGGGCCATGCTGGTGAAATATGCCGCGGTGAGGTTGTGGAACACATCGAGGATGCCACTGAGGCCACGTTAGCTCGGAATAGAGGAGCGAAGGTGGGACACGTGCATGCCGGCAAAAGTGATGTTGACGAGGTTGGTGAGCTGGGACTGATAGGTGCTAGGAGACGGGTTGCGCAAAGCGAAGACGTAGTAAGTCTGGGTGAGGGTATTGATGAGCACCGGAACGAGCGAGCCTTTGAGGTTGTCGTTGTTCTGTGCATCTATCAGAACCAAACCAGAATTGGGTATGCTATCGGACTACGTACCCAGAACAGCATCCAGATACCGATACTCGCATTGCCGAGGGAGAACCATGGTGCGTATCGTAGGGTACCCTTCTCGACCTGAGAGTCGGGGCGCCAGAGCTCACGAATGTAGAGCAGCTGTAGGATCTGCTGACTGGAGAAGAAAGCACCGATGAAGAATGGGTGAGGCGAGAAGGCGCATGGGTTACGATCGTGTATATCCTTCATGTTCGGCGTCGAGAGCATGCCGTACATTTGGCACGCAAGGTTGCCCCTGCGAACCGTGAGATGGGGTTCAGTCGCTATGAGAGGGGGACGGACTCACAAAAAGCAGGCAGGCGCGAGGAAGCGGGCGGTGGAGAGTGAGACGCCCATGTTGACAAGAGGTGCTTTGGGTTGATCTTCTTCGTACTCTGTGCTGACAGGTGTGGGCAGGAGAGGATCTGATGTTTGGCCAAGCTGGGGCATAATGATGAAGAACGGCAGGAGCTTTTGAGAGATCTGGTCTGATGTACCTCTGCTGGAATGTTATGTTCCGCTGCGTCAGGTGGTTGAAAACCGATGACCGAGGACGCGCGGAGGCGGCAGTAGCCCAAGATCGAGGTGGCATAAGGATCGGATTTTCTGAGGCCGGGTGAAAGACGTCATACCTTGTACCTGACAAAGGATCTCTTCGGGCACTGTTTCGTTGCGATCAGCGAAAGACATTCAACATATGTCAACCTGTTTATGCCGCTCAGATTTGATATACGGGATAAAGAATTCCATGGTTAGACTTTCTTGGGTTGCTCAAAGCTTCGCATTTCGCGCTCACAAAGGGCATGGGGCTCACAAAAGATGATGAACCGGCCGAATGCCACGTATAGATTTGCACCCTGACCACGGGAATTCTCTCGATTCCTTATCAGCGTCCCTTGCCTGCTCCCTTGAGCGGATGTATCGTAAACTGCCTGATCCGACACGAGCCATCAGCTTAATCAGTCGCACTTCCCATCCCATCACCAATAAGCCGAATCTCAACCCCGCGCAGTCCCGATCTCCTGTCTCGCAGGCCTTCATGGGCGACAATATCGTCAAGTCAGTATTGAACCTGGATCTTTGTCCGTCCAAAGGCTGATGTAGGCTCACCCAGCTTCTATGCTGGTCAGCCACCTCTGAATCGGCTCTGCTTCCACCGCAACTCCGCAGAGAAGCTAAATAGGCATCTCGAATCCGATGAGGCGCGATTCGTCCTTTTCAAGCTAGTCGGTCCTCACGTTCTCCTAATGAAAGCTTATGGGTGGTTTAGGGAGTTCAAACCGCTGATGAAGAAGGGCGAGACGGGAAGAACACTCTTCCTGGGTCGCAAGGACCTCGAGGGGAAGATTGGAAGTAGCTTTTCCGGCCCGTAAGTCCTGCTCATCCATTAGGATGTATCCTTTAAGCAGTAACAGATCTCCTGAAGACGCCGAGTCCAAAGACCGATCGCGATTATTCGAAGCCGCTAGATTACCATACTCCTCCCCCGCCCTCGTCTTCTTGGGGGTGGACGATCGACCTGACGCCTCTCGATCATCGCAGCCCGCGGCCGAGGATCCAAAAACTCCGAAAGGAGTACCCTACTTCGCTCTCGACGCTGGTAAGGAGCAGTGGGACGTCGACGGCGGGGAGTGGGGAGATGCTCGGGCGAGCGCGAGTGCTATGTCGGGGTGGGAAGCGGGGATATTCGCTCAGTCCCGAGCGTTGTTGGACTGGAACATGCGGAATAGAGTGCCTCTCGCTCCGGGCAGCAGGACAAACCTGACTGAAATTCGCAGTTCTGTCCGGCATGTGGGAATCCGACGTACTCGCTCTGGGGAGGTTGGAAGCGGGGTTGCACGACAGCCATCAACCCGATAGAAGGCAAGGAACCTTGTCCGTCGACGAAAGGGCTGCAAAATTTCGCATACCCTCGGACAGATCCAGTCCGTAATCATCGAATTCATCTACATAAATGCTGACGGACCAGGTGATCATCATGGGTATCTTGAATGACGCGGGGGATCACATACTGCTAGGCCGACAGAAGCCCTGGCCAAAGGGTGTGTACAATTCAGTCTATCTGGGTCGACATTGACCTCGATTCAGGGATGTACTCCTGCTTAGCCGGTTTTGTGGAGCCGGGAGAGACTTTTGAGGATGCCGTCCGGCGAGAGGTGATGGAGGAAGCGGGTCTTGAGGTCGGGCCTGTACGATAGTACGTTCCCCTTCGGATCGTAGACAGCACTTAACTCGGTGGTGCAGCTCGTCGAGTCAGCCATGGCCGTATCCCGCAAACCTCATGGTCGGATGTTTCGGCCGTGCGAAAGATGGGCAGACGATCCGCCTCGATTTGGATAACGAGCTTGAAGGTGCGGCCACCCCGTTTCATTCCCATTGTCGCGCTGACAGAAGAACAGATGCACAATGGTTCTCGCGGGATCACATCAGGAAGATAATGGGCTCTCCATCCGGCAGCACATACAGCAAAGCAGAACTCAAGGGTCTCGAGGACAAGGCCAAGTCCGACCAGGAGACCGCCAATGCCCTTGCACCGACCGAGCGGAAGGAGGGTGAAAGTCAGGATGGGTCGAAGGTGGAGGGGCTGACGAGGGTGCCGCCCATGACTGCCATTGCTGGCAATTTGATACGGCTTTGGGCGAGTGGAGGTTTAGATCTCGTTAGTAAGCTATGATGTCGGAGTTGGCCGGATTCCCATTTCTCCGTGTCTCCCCGAGTTTTGCGGGGAGATCTCGCGTTGTCCATTGACTTTTCGTCTTTCCCAAAGCGTAGCCAAGAGGACTTTTCGAGATGGGTATCCCTAACGAGAAGGACTCCCTGCCGTCGTCAACGCAGAAGGCGCCAGGTCGAAACGAGAAACGACGACCAGCGAAGCTTATCAGCTCTCTCCTCCTGACATACTTCATCCTCCGCTACTGCCTCCTCCCCATCTGGATCCCCTCCCTCCGAATCATCCACATAACCCACCACCACCACCACGAGCGTAGATCAGCATGTGCACAAGCCGAGCCCATCCACCCTCAATCGTTCGATGTGAATGCTTTGATCGAGGGCAAGAAGGGGGAATGTGTGGAGTGGTTGAGTGGGGCGGTGAAGGTGCGCACGGAGATATTCGATGTTATGGGTGAGGTTGGGGAGGATTCGAGGTGGGAGGCTTTCTACCCTTTCGCCGACTGTGAGTGGACGGAGAGAATCTGCTATTAGGATGAGACTGATCATGGGGGTTAGATCTCGAGAAGGTGTTCCCTCTTGTGTGAGTTCCCCCGAGTATGGCTGGGACATGCGCTGATAGGAATGTATAGGCACGAACATTTGGACAGGACCCGAGTGATGACCCACGCCCTCGTGTTCGAGTGGTTAGGCTCAGATCCGTCTCTCCAGCCGATCCTCCTCACCGGACACCAGGGTACGCATACTTGCCAATTTCCTCTCTGCTCAACGCTGAGGGCTTCCATAGACGTCGTACCCGTCCTCAACGCTACGAGGGATCTGTGGACCCATGACCCCTACGGCGGAGAATACGACCCATCGACCGACCTCATTTGGGGCCGAGGGGCAAGCGATGACAAGTCAGGTACAATCGGCGCCCTGTAGGTCCCCCTCGTTCACCTCCTCTCCCTAAATGGGATACTGACGGGTCACAGGTCTGCGATTGAGCTCCTCCTAGCGTCCGGCAAGTTCACGCCCACACGCACTGTCATCCTCGCGCTAGGTTTCGACGAGGAGACCGGCGGAAAGGTTGTTCGTCTCTCCCTTACGAGATTCCAGACTGAAGCTGAAGTTGGCGGTGATAGGGCGCGTACAGCCTCGGCCAGTGGATTGAGGCGAAGTATGGGCGTGACTCGATTGCGATGCTCGTCGACGAGGGCTCGGGGTTGCAGGAGGTCTGGGGTCAGGTGCGTATATCGCCGTAGCGGGTCAAGGGCTAAGGGTCCTCAGCTGTACGCTATGCCTGCTGTTGGGGAGAAGGGGTACCTCGATGTCGAGGTTACCGTGGAGACGCTGGGAGGTCACAGCTCCGTCCCTCGTCTGTCCCTCACAACTTGTCACCTTCCCTTCGCTGACCATGGGTCTTCATCCCAGCCCCGCACACCGGGATCGGCCTGCTCTCACTGCTCATCGCCGAGCTTGAGCGCAACCCGCATACCCCATACCTCAACCCAAACTCTCCTCTGGTCAACCAACTATCCTGCGCCGCCGAATCTTCGCCGGACATGCCGTCCAGCCTGAAAAGGGCGATCCACAAGGTCGAAGACTCGCTCGCGCTCAAGGGCGGGAAGGTCGACAAGAAGGCTCTGAAACAGGTGCAGGATTGGTGGGTCGAGGGAAGCTATAAGGACGGGACGTTGGCCGAGTATCAGGGGAAGGCGATGGTCTCGACTACGCAAGCGGTGGATATCATCTACGGTGGCCTCAAAATCAATGCACTCGTAAATCGAGTCATGCGGGTGTCAATGGTATATAGCTGACAGGAGTAGCCCGAAACGGTGACGTCTGTGGTGAATCACCGGATCAGTATCGCCTCGTCCGTCATTGAGCTTCAGGAGCATCTCATCAAGATCCTCTCACCCGTGGCGGCCAAGATGAACCTCTCGATGACCGCTTTCGGCAAGGATGTCCAGCTCCATGGCTGCCCGGCGCACATGACCGAGGCGAAGGCGGGCAGGGTTGTCCTTGCCGAGGCGTTTGACTCATCGTAAGAGGATCCTGCTGTTTTATATTAGATTTGGTTGACGAGATCAGCTTGAACCCCGCGGCGGTATCCCCGCACACCATCGAGAGTGCTGCATGGAGACTGCTTTCCGGGACGACAAAAGCCGTCTACTCCACCCGACCAGAAGCGAAGACCGACGCCATCGAAGCGAAGAAGATGATCCAGATGGCGCCGACCATCGACACCGGCGTCCGTCCCTCCCTGTCTCTGTTCCAGTAAAGCTGACGCGGCTAGAATACCGACACGAAACGCTACTGGAACCTCACACGTAACATCTATCGATTCGCCTATCTGCCCGATGAGATTGGGATGAATGTTCACACGGTGGATGAGCATATCGTATGTTGCGCAAGATAGCCCTGAAGAGGATGATGATGTTGTTGTTTGACTTAGCGCGCAGGGGACTTTGTGGAACTGGTGAGGTGGGTGATGAACTTTATTGTGAATGCGGATGAGAGTCGGGAGATCTGAGCGGATACGGAGGGTGTAGCTGGCAATCAAGGGATGGTGCAATACAAGGGGACGCTTTCTTGTGGAAGTGTAGAAGGTTAGACGGAGGGCGAAGATCTAGGATGAAATCTGTCCCGGATGAAAGCGACTGAATCGGAGTAGCAGTAGTTCGAGATAGTTGCGATGTGAGGTGTGGTAGTGGCGCGAAGACTGCATGAAATGTCCATCAATGACCTCCTCAAACCGGCAAAACAGTCGCGGTGACAATCGGTTCGGGTCTGGGATTCTCTCGATCAGCTTTCACGTCCGATGCGCCCGACAACAAGCATCGCTGTCTGGCGGTGCAAGACGTGAACCCACCTCAGCGCGAAGACCACCTTCTTCCGCACCACTCCGATGACCTCATAATGCCTCGTCCTCTCCCTCTCCCCTTCCTTCTTCACCTTCTTCCTCCTGACCAGTCCTTCCACCTTGAGCTTTTTCCGCTCTCCTTCGTCATCTTCGTCATCATCCTCGTCGTCCCATGATCGCTTGAACCCGACATCGTCGTTATCCCGTTCCCGAGCGGGACTAGCCATGTCGAGTTCCGATGAGTAGTCGCGTACTGCTGACGGCGGGTAGATCGGGCTGGACGAGTTCGGTGAGCGACGATGATTGGGCCTGATGGGGAGTAACGCGGGAGTCGGAGCGAAGAGAGGTGATTCGTCTTCTTCGTCCTCGTCGTCCTTGTTCCGAGCTCGATTCTTGGCTGGTGTATTGTCTTCTCGCTCGTCCTCGTCTTCTTCACCGGATTCTTCTTCTTCGGCGTCCCCTTCTACTGCCTCCCCACCAAGCTCTTGCCCAGGTACGCCGACAACACGGCGGATGACGGCGTATGGTCGTACCAGAGAAGCGATCTTGCCATGAAGCAAGTGATGTTCGCCCAGATGAAGCGTCGGTTTATCCTGGAACGAGCATCAGGGTTACCCACCGTCGCTTCGTGTCAGGCATATCGACTGCACAAGCATGATGAGTCCGGCCGACTCACGGGTCGATCCAACCCGAGCACACCTACCACCCCAGCCGCTTTCTCCCCCTCATAGCTAAGCTCACCTTGGAGCTCGAGTATGACCAGCTCGCCTCCTAGCTGTACCAAGGGGGATGATGATGGCCCGGCTATTGGTTGAGCAACGAAATGATGAGGATGCAGCGGGAGATGGATGCGCATTGTTGGAGTTCGGTTGTCGTCTTCACGAAGATGGAGAAGATTGCAAAGTTTCATCGCTTGACGAACCGCTCGACGTTTCACGCGCGGTGGAGGTGGAGGTGGAGGTGGGGCGTTCCCTCGATTGATTCTGCAGTATAAGGACGCATACATCCTCGCTCAATGGATCTCCGCGGAATCGGTCGACGCTCTCAATAACTGGAGATGCTTCCACCGGCGAAGAGATTTTCCTGTGAAACACAGCGTGGTCTTCTCGGGGTCAGATGAAGTGTTTGATAAGGTCGTTCGAAAGCCATAAGCCCCCATTCGCCCGCCTTGGAGGAGTGGTAAATGGGCCTGGTTACGTCAGGAACGGGCGATAGTGACTGCGATGGAGCGGTCGAGCTCGAGGAGGCACATGCTACTTGGACCGGGAAGTCGGGACGTGTGGACACATTGAAAGAGGCTGAATGGATTGCTGCAACGGGAGCGAAGTGTCGAACGACGATGGAAGGCAGACTTGGGGCGAGCGAGGATAACATTGGGCTTGGGAAACGCAGCGATGCTTATCGAAAATTGGGCGACGGCTGGACTGGTGGGGGATGTCCTCATATGGGATCGAAGGGTAGCATGGCCAAGCTCAAAACTAGTGAGCGAGGTGGGACTGCCATGACGGTAGACCGACTCTCAGCCTTGCTCCTGCACCGACAAAGCCGTACCATCCTGAGACCGTACCCAGTATCTCGTTCGAACCAGATGCGCTGCCGACAATCAATACGAGCGATCGGCATACCCAGCTCATAATAAATAGCTGTCCTCCTTGTTATCCCGGCCGGCCCCGTCTCATTCGGCCCCGCCGGTCTTCTTAGCCCACCTGTCGATGCGCGAATAGCACTGCCTCTTTCATGGCTCGATCCGATTTCGAACTCGACGCATACCTCAGCTTTCCTCCGACGGCCTCGCAGACTTTCTCGAGGGGAGCTTTTCCACGGGTGACACATGAGCACCAGCCACGCCGGAGGAAGATGGAGGATTGCATAGCGTTTGATCTAGACGGCCTCGGAGTACCCTACAAGTCTATGTTTTTTTCGAACAAGAATGAACGGGTAGCGAAGGAGTGAGAGACGTCCCCTGAGCCGTGAGACCGTAGTCGGCAATACTTGAACACCCGAGGAGGGCTCGCCGAGATCGCGGTGTGCCCGGAAGTCCCCGTCAAATTAAAATACCAACTAGTCTACGCGTGATCACTCGAAAAGATTCGCAACCCGCTATCTCGCAACACTTTCGTCCGAGACTTCAATCTGCTGGTAGGCCATTATGAATCCTACTCGGCGCTCAATTCCACCTCCAGCCAATCATGTCGTCGCGATTCCCACTCATGCCCTTGTCTGAACTGGATCCCGAGCAGCGCCGAGCCTACGATGAAGCGATGCCAATGCTGAAAAGCCGGGTACGGCCCGAACGGTCCCAAATTCCAATGGAAGAACGACGACGTCGCGCTCATCGGACCTTTCTGACCACTACTACTCCACACACCGAACCTCGTGTGCCGTTCAATCCCCTCAACGCGGAGTTGTCCAAGTTACCCGGCTTCCGGACGAGTGCTCGCGAGGTCGTCATCCTGGTCCCCGCTCAATTTTACGAGTCGCCATACGTGTCTATGCGCATCAGAGTCCGGGGAGGAAGAGTGGGTTGACCGAGGGACAGATCAAGGACATCTCGAATGGGGTCAAGCCGAATGGGAAGGACTCCCTCGCTGCAGCGGGGGAGGTGGCCTTTGATGCGGCGACCGAGGCGGTGGGTAACAAGGGTAGTTTATCGGACGAGACATTCAGGAGAGCGGAGGAGTTGTTTGGGAAGGAGGGGACGGCGTCGTTGACTCATTTCACCGGGATTTATGCCTATATTTGCGTCTTGGTGAACGTGTCGGAGGTGCCGGCGCCGACCGAGTAGTGAGAGGACACGGTAATCTCCCTGTCTATGCCACCAAGTATGAAGTGTCAACAGCCCGACTTGTTTTTGCTTTTCCCAGACTTTTGATACAAAGACACGAGAGGCCGACTCCAATGGTCCCCTCAAGTTTCTCCGATAAAGATCCGTTCAGTCTCCACGTGACGATGGTCTTTTTTGACACGATTGTCGCGTCAACCAACCGACTTTCGAGGTGCTCAGCTCAATCTCCACCATGTCCGGCTCACCCTATCCACCGCTACATACAGAGTCAAAGTTCATCGTCCTCTCTGACTGGGTGTGTCATTCTGCCTTCGCTGTACTGCCTACGGAAAACAGCTCGGTCTGAAAGGTTAGCTAATTCCTTTGTCAGGATGGGACCATCACGGATAAAGATTCGAATGACTACATGACAGACAACATGGGTGGAGGGTACCAGTTCCGGTAAGCGATCTCCCACTCGCTTTCCTGATGTTCCCGCGTTGGAATTTCAAGCGCTAACGAACGTAGACGAGACCTCAACATCGAGGTCTTGAACCAACGTATCTCCTTCAAAGACTCCTTCTCCGACATGCTCGGGACCGTCTCCGCACAGCACTCCTTCGAGGAATGTAAGACCACCTTGCAAAAGAGTGAGGACCGTCCCCTCCGACTCCGTTCCATCGCTTATACCGTTCAGATATCGGATTAGATCCAGGCTTCAAGGAGTTTTACGAGTGGTGTAAAGCCAAGAACGTCCCCGTCATTATCGTCTCCAGGTGTGTCTACCTTCTCCCAAGGGCCCTCCTCAAGCTCAAGTGGAGTTCGACAGCGGTATGGCCCCCATCATCCGAGCAGTCCTATCTACCCTCCTTTCCCCGGCCGAAGCAGAGAAGATCGACATCATCGCCAACGACGTAAAGTTCCTCGACCCGGAACAGAAGGGCGAACAGTGGGAGATCGTCTATCGGCACCCTGACTCGGGGTATGGACACGATAAGAGTAAAGCGATATTGCCGTATAGGGATTTACCGAGCAAGCCGACATTGTTCTTCTGCGGCGACGGCGTGTCAGGTGGGTCATCAGATGACTCGGAGGGAGAGGATGGAACTGATGGGGGGCACAGATATGTCCGCGGCGAGACATGCGGATCTGTTATTTACGAAGATCATGGCGGAGGGCGAATCGGATCTCATGGCATATTGCAAGCGAGAAGCCATCCCTCACGTCCCCTTCAAAGACTTGTGAGTACGGCACCAAATGCTAGCTTTTGCTAATGCTGTTTTGCCCAGCACGCAGGTCCTGCGGAGAGTCAAAGAGGTCGTCGCAGGCAAGAGCGTCGAAGCTGTGCTCAAAGAAGAGGGCAACTAGCCACGTTACGGACACGACGGACAGTAGTATATCTCACATGCATAGATGATGGATTCGTGCGAGACAGCCGCGATATCCGCGTGCATCCCGCTCACGATTCGCTCCAGAGTGCACAGAAAGGGCCCGCTCAACTGGGTCTTCCGCTGACCGTGAAGAGCAGCTGCTTCCCCTTCCCTTTCTTCTTGCCCGCTGGCCGATCGTCCTCCACCTCCGGCGCAGCATCCGCAACCCGCATCGTCTCTACACCATTCGCAACCGATCCCCATCCGCTGACCGGTGGAGGTGCAGTAACCGCTTGTCCCGTAATTCTCTTTATTGATTCTTCCCTTGCGTTAGGCTTGTTGAACAGTGCCTGCCGTTCCGCGGCAGTCATCTTGCCACCATTGGTCGGAAGACTGGGGAAAGCATTTTGGCTCGGCGGGACTTTAGTTGGTGCAGGGACGGGAAAGTTGACAGAGCGAATGATCGGACCGGTGAGTGCGGGCGGGGACTTGGAGTTGGTTCCAGCACCGCCTGACGACCATGCGGTGGAATGAGGTGTGGCATTCCGCGAAAGTCCTCCAGGTTGAGCGCCGAGATTCGGAAAAGCGGATGTGGAAGAAGAGCTTCCTGAGCCAGGAACATGACGACCATGCGCTCCTACGGTGGGTTGGGAATTGGCCGGGCGATTGGCGGGATGCGACGCGGCAGCCGCTTCGACACGATCCCATACGACCCTGGATGAACCGCCACGACCCGTTTGTGTAACTCGTTTGGCATTCAGAATCTTGCCGGAAGTGATGCCTGCCCAGTCAGATCCATGGCCAGTTGGAACGTTGAGCGCGGGGAATTGTTCGCGTTGCTAGTTTACGTCAGCAATAGTCCATACACACAGACAGCCGCTCACTTCCACCCGGAACCCGTTCAGAGCTTCCAACACCGACGCCTGCTTCTCCTTCTCTCCCTCTCCGTGAAAGAGACCCGCAACTTCGCGGACCACCCCCATCGTCGCGTCCGTATCTCGGTCGAGCACATTGTAAACGGTATCGATCATATCCTTTGCGCGACTCTCGTGATTCTGGAATTGCCGGAAGGCTGAACGGAAGGATAAGAGCTTGACGCTGGAGTCACCAACGAGCATAGAGACACGAGAGAGGATCTCAGCATGTTGGCTAGGGAAATATAAACGCTGTTCCAGGAATTCCAACTTACTCTGCGGTAGCTTCGTCCACATCCTCCCTTGGTGTGTTGTACCCGCTTCCCGAGATCTCGACATGGGCAGGAGCCGCTGCGGCTTCCCCTTCCTCCCTATTACTTCCGGTAAGGCTCGTCACGAACGCCCTTTTCCGCAGACTCTCTTCCTGCCGATCCGCCTGGATCTGCCGTCGCTGCTGCGCCGCTTGTGCCGGTACCATGGGAAGGGGCTGCGCGATCTGTTGCTGATGTGGCGGAGCTTCACGACCTCTCGAGAGACCGCCTTGATTGTTTGGTATGGTGGTCTGTGCCAGAGTATAGCCACGTCCGGAATGAGAGGATCGAGAGGGTCCGTTGCGGCGAGAGGAGTCGTTTTGTGAATTGAAACCGATAGGCAGTAGTCGAGCATGAGCTCGGTCACGAGCGCTCATTTGTTCTCCGTGCTACAGAATATCAACCAAGGTGTGGATCATGAATATCTGACAGACCTCGGAGACCATGTGTGCACGGAGATCCATCTCGCTTGGGAATACCTGAAACTTCTTCTCAAGGCAGACAGGCTGCATGCATGGATAGTGGTCCGAGCTGCGTGCTTCGTCACCGATCATACCTTTCCACGGATTAGCTTTACGCACTTGAAGTGCGCCTCGAGTTTCGGATAGTTTTGGAAGCTATGCCCCCGCTTAGCTCACGCCAGCGTGCTGCGAGAACACGCACTACACGTCCTTCTCGCCGAGCTGTCGGCAGACGAAGCATTCCTCGTGCTTTGTCCGCATGTGACTGAAAAGCTCGTCCGGGCCAAAGAACGCTTCATGGCAAAACTACTGTATCTTTAGCGGAGCTCGGACAGTCGTTCTGCGCAGCTTACCTCGCACATGGGATGCGGCGCGTCCCATCCCTTGACCAGCTCGATCTCTCTATCACCTCTCGGTCTCGGGGGTCTCTGTCCCCGCTGCACCCGTGACGGATCGTGCAGTGCCAGCAAGTGAAGCGGGTAGAGGACCTGCTCGTGTGCGAAGCGCGAAAGCTGACGCCGGCAAAGGGAGCAGAGAACCAGGCCATGAATGGAAAGAGTATGCCTCTCGAGAGAGTCCCAGCTAGAAGCCATGTGCGGACAATTGGTGTACGGGCAGTTGAAGCGGAGGAGCAAGAGAGTCACTTCCATCTGTCAAAGATTGATCAGTCCCTCGTTCTATGATCATCCCATGCGGATGAGAGAGAGAGAGGGAAGAAGCTGACCATATCCTCATCTTCAAATACCACTCCCAGCTTCTCATCGTTGAACGGGAACTGCCCTAAGTCTAGCAGTCCGGGCAATGTCAAACCCTTATCCCGTCTCTCGCCTTTCTCCAGCTTGTCCGCGTTCGCCAATGCTGCAGCGATCCGATTGGGAGGGGAGGGTGTGATGTGATGTTCGGTCGGAAGGGGATTTGAAGGAGATCGTGAAAAGAGGAGGGAGGGTAGGGAGGTCTTGCAGAATGTACAAGAGAAATTCCTGATCCTCGTCAACCGAGGTCGCATGGCATTGAAGAGGGACCATACTTGTAGAAGATGCGCAAGCGAATGGCGCAAACACTGCACACACGTCGTCAGCAAGCATGCTTCGCTCCTTGTGAGCTCACCTGAACTGGAGGTGGAGACATCCCCACTTACTGGCAAGTCCGATGTCCGCACACCCCGACGCTCCAGAACGTGATAGGTTCCGCACAGATGAAGCATTGTGCATTCTCATCTATTTCCGTTGGTTCAGGGGCAGCCTCGAGATCCCCCAATCGCTCCTCGCTCGTCTCGGTAGGCACCGTTTGTGCGGCATGGGAAGGAGAGGGAGGGGTGATAGTAGGTGCGGGCTTCTTGGGTGAGGTTTGATGGGGTTTCGAGTTGGAAAAGGTAAGGTCGGTCTCGAAGGCTTCACGTCTCGAAATGAGTTTACGGCTAGAGTGCGTGGCCATGGTCAGATATGTCGAAAGACCTCGCGTTCGAGATCGGACAGCCAAGATGGTTCTGAGGAAGACGGGAGCGACCGAGCTGGGACCTCAATCAAAGTGAAAGGCCGACGGGACCAAATCCTGGGTGGAAAGATAGGTAGGCATGCGCGCAGGCGTGCAATCACTTCACGATTACGCACACCTAAAAATGCTGAGGGGAAAACGCCTTGTTAGGCACGACGTCTTCCGTCCAAGGAATTGCTAAACCTTGTCCTGTGGCCCAGCGGCCGGGAAACAAGTAAAAAGTTGACAGCCTGTCGGCTTGGTGCTTTTGCGTCTCGACAGACCGTCAATATGCCTCCCCTAAGCCATATTCGGAAGCCACTTTCCTGTTCCACTCTCTCACTAGAGGAGTACACTATCACGTGGGCATGGGACGAGCGATTCAGCCCCGATCCGCGATATCTCACCGAAGATTCTCTCTCACTACGAGCTGCGTCGTCACTCGGGATCATCGAACTCCCCGGAAGCGCCGAGAGGACCTGCGAGGCCGATGACAATTTCTGGCGAATGACGCGAAAGTTCTAGGACCACGGTCGTGCAATCCTCATCCGGACCTACCGACAGAAAGAGACAGTCTTCACGCATTGTCGATCGTTTTACGCTCATCGCAGCCATATCGAAAATGGGACGATCGTCCGATTCGAGAAGGTTCGGGAGGAGTGGACCGATGTCTCGGGTATTCATGTGCTGGCGAACATCCTCTCCGCGGTCTATCGAGTCTTGGGCGAGCCTGCAACTTGGACCGAGCCGGGCAGGGATATGACACTGCCGGATGCTGCGTGGGACATCCTGCACGACTGGGTATCCTTTGCGAAGGAGGACTCGCAGGCGAGTGAGCGGTACCTGGAGAACGCAGGGGCCCACTCCGTTGTTCCGGCTTGTCATCAAAGGAAGACTGAGGACGGCCTGATAGGAGGTATCCGGAGAGTGTTGTTCCATCCAAAACTACTCGTATCCTTGTGTGGTCAGGAGAGCGCCAGGCGAGCCTTCTACGATGAAACTCTACCAACTGCCGGACGAGATACTCACATACATCGCCGGACACCTAGACCGTAAATCCGCCAGCAGTCTTGCCATCACCTGTCGAATTCTCCAACAGCCTGCCGAATCCAGTGTCTGGCGGACAGTCACGTTGACACGCCGCGATCTCTCGTCCGCTTGCTATTACCGGTACCGGCAAGCCGATCGCAGGTCCTCTTTGCAGGACATTAGAGACCTGCTCGCCCGCTTGAATGGACGAGCCAGCCTGATCCGACATCTCGAGCTCGAGCTGGCTGACGAGATTCCATGCGACTTGATCGAACTGCTGAATCGCGTCTGCGGAGGACTGGAAGGGCTCTCGCTTCGTCTTCCACGAACTCCGACGATGAAGACACCTACCATCGGTTTCGTGTCGATTTGCCAGATTTTCAATTCGCTCAAAGCTCCCTTCGCTGCGTTGCGGACCTGTACCGTCGAGATGCACAACGAGGGCCAGCACATTTTGATCTCCCTTCTTCACGCTGCCCCAAGACTACGCAGTCTTTGCATGCGAGATCACCATTTGGATCGAGCGGCAGATCGGAGCACTCCACAAGTCGCCCATGCCGAGGCACTTCCTCACCTCCCGCACCTATCCGAGCTCCTCATCGAGCAACCTCATGATGGTCATGAATCCTTCTTGGCAGCTCTCGTCAAGCAAGCTTCAAATATCATTGAGTTCACCATCTACGACCCCTTTATTCGATGGACGCCTTCCCAGGGCGAATCTCTCTTCATGAATCTCTCTCGCCTAACGCACCTTACCAATCTCGACATCACCTCCGCCTGTTTGGGAGCTGTGTGCGAGTCGTCCGGGTTTCAGTCAGTCGAGGAGCTTTCGGTGTTATGGGAGGCCGCTGTAGTCAACGACCAGAATGCTGAGGTACATCTTCCCTGCTTACACCGAGCCTTCCAAGCTGACGATCGGTTTGACCAGGATCTTTTGATCCCGCCACTCCCCTCACTTCGAGTACTCCAGCTAGAGATCGCCATTCCCACCTTACAAATCGCCATGCGGATACAAGGCGCCCAGAGTACCCGTATTGGCGCTTACCTCTCCGCCAAGCGAGTACTCATGACCGCCTCGCTCTCACGCTTCTGCGCCAGCCCTCGTCTGACCGTCATACATTGTCCCACTTACCTGGACTTCTCTCGCTCGGATTCGCTTCCGACTTGGCAAGACCGCACATTTCAGGGGCTACTCATTTACTCGTTCAGTGATGGTGTGGACGAGCTAGTGCACTTACGCTCACCAGCGAAGATGGATGGCCAGTGGTCCGAGAACGAGCGTCCTGTGTCTCCCTCGAATTGGGAGGAAAAGGGCTGGTACAACTCGGTGGAGGTACCTGTGGGGCTTTTGGCGGCGGTCTATACGGTTGCGGGCCTAGATCTAGCTGGACTGGAACCGAGGAGAGGCGCAACTTTGCCGGATAAGGGATGGGAGGTGTTGAGGTATTGGAAAGTGCAGGAGTAGGTATATCGCCCTAGATTATTCTTGATCACCGCGTACCAAACTGCATCAGCCAAACGGATGTCCTGGTGTCTTCATTAGCAGTCCTTCGGTCTGACGAAAGATCTGTGGCCATGACAACGAGTGGCGACCCCGTCTTCTTGGTGCCGCAAACAACTGTGGAACCAAACCCGAAAACAAAACTCGCCGCATCGCCCAAAATCTCCGCTAACGTTTTCCAGACGTCTTTCTTCCATATTTCGTATAAGCATCCTTCCCACCATGAGCACCGACAAGGAACGGCTCATCATATTTCTCCACCGAAGATCCGGGCCTGCGATATGTCGCTTAGAACCCCACTCAGATTTTGGTGTTCCCATCAAGGCGACAGCCTCTCCACAAAGGAAGGCGATCATGTACCCTCCTTTGACATCTCCACCTCCTTTCTACTTGGCTATCACCAGCCAATATGGTATATCAAACCAAAAGTAATCGATGACCCGATACCGCACGCCTCACGATCGACTAATTCGAGATGGGTGGGATCGAGCAAGAAGCGCCCAAGATATCCCTTACCCTCCTCGACCTCCCCTCCGAGATCTGGTCGACAGTCACGCGCTACCTCGATTTGCCGTCCGCCAGTCGGCTCGCTCGTACTTGCCGATGCCTCCAGAATATCGGCGAACATATCTCGGCCGATCTCTACCTCCAGTCGGAAACGGAAGAGCCTGTCCTTCGACGAGTAAGAGCTGGACAAGCGATATCCAGCCCCTCCAAGCTCGTCCCGTGCGAACCACGTTTGTCCGGAAGATCTCCGCTCTACCCACATGGATGAACTATTCCGAGCTCAGTGTCTTGCTGTCTTTGGTGAAAGACAATATCGTGGAACTCCACCTTCGTCGTGCGAGAGAGTCACTGATGATTCTTGAAGAAGGGCAACAGCAATGTCACCCTCTCCTCGGACCAGCACAAATGCCGAATTTGCGTACTCTGACTGTGCCGTATCATGCTCAATGGGCATCCACGCTTGATCTGCTCAACGCTTCTCCCAATCTGGAGAACCAGATCATCCGTCCTGGAGGGAGAAAGCCGAATCAAACTGTTCCGGACTGCCTCCCATGCTTACCCAATCTGCGGATGCTCAAAGTGGAGAATGCAATCAAGGAGTCAATTACCCTAATCCCCCATCTTATCGATACCTCTCCTCGACTGGGACGAGCGGTTTTGTGGGCGAATTTCGGGCAGCAGACCCAGCCGTGGTGGCGCGAGATCATCGATGCTCTTAGGCGCCACGAATCGCTTCGGAGTCTTGATACGTTTGAGAGGATCCCGCTGGAGCTTGAGAGAGGCGGTTTTGAGAGTTTGAGGGAGCTCGACATTCGGCGCGAGTACGATGATTTCTGGACGCTGCTCTTGGATGCAAGTCCTGACGATTCAGCCAATCGAGAAGGTTGATTGGCATACGGGAGATTGTGATACCGCCACTACCAAATCTGGAGCTGCTGAGCTTCATCCCCGCTCGGTCACAGCCCCCGTGTCGGATGTTCTGGTATGGAACCAGACGTCTACAAATGTCTTCACCAGACCACAACCACCAAATCTCCCTCCCACGCGGAGAAAGTCGTCATCCCGGAACAGACGATCGAACAGTTGCTGCTGCGCCTGAGTTGAAGCAGATACTGATGCCGACCAGACTCCACCGACTGCAGGAGCCTGCCACTCCCGAGGTCGATCAGTTGCCGACGGAGTTCGGCGAAGATGTGCTGGAGGATATCGAGATCTTCGGGACATACGGGTCAGGCGAGAGTGAGATACGGTGTCGAGCAAGGTCCCCCCAGCATAGGACGTCGGATGGAGGGGCGATGCACTTTCCGGATATCGTGGAGCAGGAATAGACAAGCGAGATGGAGTATATTTGCATGATGCAATGCCGGATGCAGCGAAAGTATACGTGTGGTAGGAGTTACCCGAAAGCTCACGGGAAGCCTTGAAAAATGATGAAGTCTTCGGATCAGCCGAACGAGATATGCCACTCCCGGTCCATCAGACGCGATTCAGCACAAGTCTACCGAGTAGTCCTCTCCTTGAGGGATGGCTATCTTCTCGTCTCAGCGGCCCAAACCGTAGCATCCAGACTGAGCTCGTCCTGAGGCGTCTTCAATCCTCTTGATTGGATCCTCGCAGCAGGCCTTATGCGCCTGTCCACCGGATCGTCTACCTATATGTTCTCGACGATAGCCAACCGCCTTTCCACCACCGACGTCCCCTTCGCCTTATGATCCTCAAACCACTTGTGATCACTTAAGTATCGAATCACTTCTCGCCAAGTGCCTTATCGAAGATCTCAGAGTCTCCTTCCAAAACGTCGAATGCTTCCCCCAGATCCTTGGGTATCCTTTCGGTCACGTCCAATTCCTTCCTCACCTCCTCGGTCAACGGGGACCCAATTCCTCGAGATACTGACTTCGATTGTCAAATGCATCTTTGATTCGATACCGTCCAGGCCGGCAGCTATGGTCGCTGCGAGTTGAATGTAGGGATTCGCGAGGCAGTCGGGCATCCGGATCTCCCACCGAGCATGTGTCACTTGACGGATGGGAACGAGCCTGGATGTTCCCCAAACGATATAGCCACAACCCCATGATTTATCTCGGACGTTCCAACTATCGTGACCGCCCAGCCAAAACGCGCTCAATGCCCTCATGTGTTTCAAAATCCCGGCAAGAAAATGATCGCCATCTCCAGATCTCGGATTGACGATGGATATATGGATATGTTGACCGATCTTTGGACCGCTCGAGAATGCTTTCGGATGCATCGTGGCGTGAAATCCATGTTTGGCGGCGACGGACTTGTCGTATCGTATGCAAAGCCGAGATTGTCGACTGCGGCAGAAGGTGTCTGAGGGGAGAGGGCGATCTCGTACGTGCTCTTCCCTTCGGGATGGAACGCCCAGACCGGCATGCCAGCTGATTCTAGAGCTCTGACAGATACCTCGAGGATGCCGAAAGTCGGATGTCTCTTCCGGAAATCGCCCACATTGTTCGACGGCTTTTGATCGCTATCTCCGCGTCCGGCTTATCCAGTAAGGTGTAATCCACCTCGTAGCCGATCAAGTACTCGATGCCGCATTTCTCCTTTGCCTCCTTCTCTATCCTCTTTAGCGCGATCCTCGGGTCCAGAGCATACCATTCCGTTTCGGGATACGCGGTGGTCTTGACATTGCACAAGAAGGTAGAGTAAGCGGGATCGACAGCGTCTTCTCGAAGCGTCTCCCATTCGGGCACCCAATGGTCGTCCTCGAGGTTCCCCGATTCCACATTGGCTTCCTCAGTATTAATACACAGTGCCAACACAGGGGAGGCAGTCTGAGTACCGGTGGTATCTCCGGGCTTCCCAGCGATCTCCAGCGCCCGACGGACGGTGATGAGACGAGCTCGCGGGACGTTGCCGTAGTCGAGGATGCGGAGGCGGATGTCATTGACGGATGGATGAGCGGAGAGACAGGGAGCTGGATGAGCGAGGCAGATGGCTGTGACGGGTCGTGATTCTTGCTCATAGCGCGAAAGTCTCAACGTCATGTGTTCATCATCGCGGAGGGAGTGAAAGCAGCATGGACGAGACTGCAAGAGAAGTGGGATGGAGCCTCTGAATGGTCCCGCGTGAATGGTCCCGATTGTTCGGCCAAATCCACCATTTGGTAGTCTTTGCACCTCGCAGTAGCAGATTCATCAGCGAGGGAGTAAACCCAGGCCATCGGTTGGAATGATGCGCTTTCACAGGGGCGATGTGACATCTCTGATCCATTTCGCATCGCGGCTGATGACATGAGATTTAGGCACCTGTTTCTGGCAGACTAAAGATTAGGCCTGCGTTTACCGCCCGACGCGTTCCCAAAGAGGTGCACTGCAAAAATGCGTCGGCTCAGAAGCTCAGAGTTGCTTTGCTTGGCAAGCTATAATACTAGACACCGAACCTCGGGCTCGAACGACAAGATCTCATCATCAAACTCGACGACACTTGATGACCGAAAGGATCGCGGAGCAAACAGAGCGATCGAAGGAGGTGCTCCAAAGCTCGGCATAGACACCGTGGCTGTCCTTGGTGTGTCCGACCGGTGATTGCGCTCGATCATGGCGGAGTCAAGAGAGCTGGGGACCTTGATCGTGGTCGTCGGTAAGGCGGTAAGCATCGAGGCTTTACTCATTCTCAGTCATTAGCGGAGGAGTCGCTGAGTTTTCGTTCAGAAAAATCTGCCCAATAAATCTCGCTTTGGCAAACAGGACCCCTTCTGCACCGTAAAGGTCGGCGAGGAGAAGCAGCGGACAAAGGCGATCAAGAGGTACTTTGGCTGTGTGATACTTCCAGAGCTGAGCTGACTGATTGTGAAGGGGCGGCCAGCATCCGGAATGGGACGAAGAGCTTCGCTTCAACATCATGGAGGATGTCGACGATGTCCTCACACGGTCAGAGTCCCAACCCGATACATCGCTTTCCTCATCGACCAGCCTCGCCCCGGACTTTCAACCTGGAGTGACGACTGCTGCAGCGTTGGCGAGCAAGAGCCGCAAGGGCCCGATCAGCAAGAAGGGCGAGAAGAGCATGAGGGTGGCTTGTTATGCCGATGATGCCAAGGAGCCGGAATTGATCGGGGAGTGCGTTGTCAGCATCGAGGAGGTATTGAAGAAGGGCGAGGTGGACGGTGAGCCTCTGTGGTTCCGACAGGGCGATCTCTGACTTTCCCTAGAATGGTACGAGTACCTCTACAAGGACAAGTATAGCGGCGAGGTCTACCTCGAACTTACTTTCTATTCAAACGTAAGCTTGGCTGTCAGGCTGTCAGGTACCTGCTTACTTACGACCTGCAGGACAATCCACCTGTCAAGCGCAATGTTCCTCGCCCATCAGTGCACGCGTACGGCGGTGCAGGACCCATTCCGTCATCCTCGTCATCCTCGCTAGTCGGTAGGCACCGCTCGTCAGGAGGTTTGACCGCGTCCGGGAGTGTCTCCGGGATGAGTCTATACATTCCGCCTTACGCCCAGCCGCCACGAGTGCCGTCACCGAGTCCACAACCCGTGCCGATCTCGAGCTTCGCCGAGTTGGGTCTGCCGCAGGATCATCGGCGGAAGCAGAGCCTGCCCGTAGGTCTTCCGAACGGTCATAACGGCAAAAGCGCTGACATACGAAAGCGACAAACGTCCAGCAACCACCTCGGCTATACTCCTACGCCACAGTCATATGCCCCTCACCCTACACAATCTGCGATGGACGCTCTGACCCGCCCAATGTCGTCGATGTCTCTCGGTATCTCCCACTCCTCGCGGCCACTTCCGTCTGCCTCTCCTCTTCACCAGGCCTCGCATCCTGGCCACGCTATGGGCTCCCGGCATTCCGTTGGTGGACCGAGCGAAGCACCCTGGGGATCTCTGCTTCCCCAATCTCAACAACCTACCGCACCAGCACCCCATCCCAGACCTGTGTCTTCCAGTGATGCGTTGCCGTGGGAACAGATGCAGAGACTGATGGAGGATCGGAGAACACCCGTTCCGCGGCCCGCATCTGGCCAAGGCAGCTTATACTCCGCATATCAACAGGATCGACCAATCTATGCTTCGCTCCCCTCGTCTCTTTCGCCAGCCGCGCCCCCAGTACGACCCGATGCGGACGGTTTCTCGCAAGCGAGCGGGCCTCCTGGACCTTCGATCTACCGCTATCCTTCGCCTGGACCGCCGCCGCCGCCGCACGCAAGCTCTGCTCCACCTGTCGCAACGGTCTCCAATCACTATCAGATACCTGCGTCATCGTATGCTGGACTGGCTCAACAGCATGTGGGCCCGATCAGAATGCCTAGTCCCCGGCCGGGATACCAACAGCTACAGGAAGCTAGTCAGCAACACGATACCAGTCGGATATCAACAGCTCCGTATCCTCCGCATAATCCTTCGGTGGAATTTGACTATAACGAACCATACGGACGCCCGTCATCACGGAATGACTCGTACCCCCGACATCCGCCGTCTCAACAGGATCAACAGGATCATCAAGGCGCTGGGCCGTCTTTCCGACACGCTTCCATTCCCCCTCCATCACAAACACCGCAGCCATATCCCCAAAATCCTCCCGTCCATTCTGTTTATCCCAGCTCTCAACAGCAGGATTTACCGCCTCTTCAGCCATCACCCGCACCGCCACCTCAAGGCGGATACGTACCCTGGTATCAGCAGACTCAATCGACGGTTCAGCCTAGTCCAGCACAATCAGGGCAGCAATACGACCAGTCGTACGACCATCAGTACACGCAATACGGGTCTTCGCCTCCATCGGCACCCTCAAGACGACCAGTGCCTCATCCGCCTGCACCCCAGAGACCGCAGTCTGTCGGATATTATCCTTCAGATGAGCTATACGTGATGCAACGGCCACAGACGCCTCAGACCCCGCCTCAGTCGTATTCAACGCCAGATCCCTGGATTCAGCAACAGTCATATCCTCCTCAACCTCAGGCACACGACCCGTATTACTACCCTCCTCAACCGTCAACTCAATCATACACTCCTTCACCTGGAACGTTCTCCCCTCAACATTCGCACGCCGCTCCGCCCTTCATAACCGAGCACGCGCCACAAGGCTGCCAACCTGGTATGCCAGAGTTCAATTGCGCTCCATCCCCTCAACCTCCCGCTCAGAACTATTATTCGCAACATCCTCAGCATCCGAATCTAATCCACTCCCACTCTCAACCCCGACCACCCCTTCGCGCACCTTCCCCTCAACCTCCCCTCAACCATACAAACTCTGCGCCGAACGGCTGGCAACCTCAACTCGTCGTTCCCGATCTTCGGCAATCGTCACTTCCCGACGGCTCGCATCGATCTCCCTCGCCGTCACCTTCAGGAAGGCAAGACTGGCGGAGCTATATGCAAAACCTCCCTGCTCCGACTGCCAATACGGGCTCCCCACCACGTTCTCCCAGCCCGCAACCGGCCCCGAAAGATCAGCAGACATGGTACACCCCTCCACCGAGTCTACCTGCGTCTATAAGACCGCCAGAAGGGTGGAGGTCGACTCTGCCAGCTCAAGCGAATGGTCATCAATGGCGGGGATGAGGAGATTTCAGCAGATTGAGCGGTTGCAGCAGATCCAAGTATAGAGGGATTATCTTCATTGGTGATCCGCAAGCATGCAGTGCATCATCCAGACGTTCATCATATTGCCTGGTGTATCCTTACTGTCCATGTCCTCGTACGACAATGTCTGCCCAGGCAGATCAAGAAGCAGCGGTGTCGAGATTCAGGGGTTTTGAGCAGAGACGTAGGATCTCAGCCGAGACGGCATCGTTGGTGCTACGGATGGTGAATCGACAGAGCTTGGCGTCCTTGTTCGGCTCCAGTCGACCCAGGATACCGCTAAGCAGTCTCAGCCATACCATTTCTACAATCGTTAGGGAGACCTACACTTTGCCGACGGAAGACATTTGAAGGACGGCCGCGAGGACGAGCTAGAAAAGAGTCAGCGAGGATCTCGTTGAGGCGGACTTACATTCGAAGGATTCGAGTCGATCCCCTGCAACAATGAGAAGCGGTTGCCACTGATGACCTTTGAGTGTTTTGCCAAGTCGACGTCGCCGGATGAGGTGAGTTTGATCGGGAAGATGAGCTGGGCCTCTCGAGGTGGTCCTGATCCGGCCGTCAGACCAGCAATCACTTCGGACACCATCAGACTTACCGCCAATAATCTTCCACCGCTCGAAAAACGCAGCCTGCTCCAGCGTGACACCCTCCACAAACCGACTCAAGAACACCGGTAATCGCAGCACGACAGTCGTGAAGCTTCCCGCGAGATACGTCAAACGCAAGATTGGCGCTTCGGTGAAGACGTCCTTGCACTCGACATGTATCAATTCCTGCACCTGGGCAAGACCGGAAATCTCGCTGAGCGGGGAGTCGTGGAAGGCGGCGGTGATAGCGGAAGGATCTCGACATTCGATGGAGGCGGAGACATTGGTGAATTTTGCGGATATCTTGTTGCCGAAGAAGAGGGCCAGTCGGCCAAGATGACCGTGATACTCAGCTTTGACCCCAATCTGAATATACTCGTCTTCGTAAAGTACGCCTTCAGTCGCGTAGCTGAGGCGTTCGAGCCACTGCGAGATGTCAATCAAAAGCGGAGACGAGACAGGTCGACGCACCTTCTCAATGTTGGGCGCGACAGTCAAAGGCGCCAATAATGACGGATTGACGCCGCCAAGAGTAGCGGTGTGCTTTATCCCGTTGCTAGTGCCATTGCCGTTGACCTGCGGTGCAGAATTCGGGATTGACTTGGGATGGGCGTCCGGCAAGAGCGGCTCATCTTGCACGTTATTGCCGGTCAGATCCAGCTCCGCGAGTGATGACATGATATCATCGGCTGGTGCGCTCGTGATTGTACCCATCATCGTATCTCCATTCGTGCTCACCGATCGCTGAGGCATCGGGGGAGGCGGCGGCTGAACCGGTGCTACCGTCACAGCTTCCGGAGCTATCGAGGTCGAGTCCGCTGTCCCTTTCCGGAATCCCTTGAATCTCTCCGCTTCTCTCCCCTTGTTCTCGGTCTGGTGCCCGATGATCCATGTTCGCTTGTCCTGCGTTTTCTCCCCTTTGCTGTGCAGCCGATTGATGAGTGCCGATTCTCGCTCCGGGAAGACAGGCATCTCGTCGCAAAGCGTGGCAAGGAGCTCATCATTCTCGGCTCTCCGCGCAAGGGCGAGATATTCGCAAGCTCGTTGCTGCAATTCGGCGTCGAGAACGTGTGTATAGCGATCAAAGATATTGATGAGATGTTCCTTGATCTCAGGAAACAGGTTGACCCACTACAATCCGTCAGCAGGGCCACATCAGCTTGCCGGGTGCGTACTTTGATGTAGGTGGTGAGAAGTAATGCCCGTGTTGGCGCTGTGCAGAGATTGACTTTGGAGTGCAATGCTTGGAACTGCTCGATGGGACTGCTGCCCGACTCGTTGGCTATGAGATGACCGAATTCGCCGAGAAGGTACCCTATGATGCTGATCAGCTTGATCCCGGCTTACGCTAATCCGCCTACCTCCGACCTTAATCATGATCTCATGGCAGGTTGGACCTCGTAGATGGCGGAAGACTGCCGCTGCGGCGTATGGCTGGAGGTCCTCATTGTTGGTCACGAGCTGAACGACGCGGTACCACACCTCTGCTCCAACGTGGTCTCCCGCCGCAGAGATGAGTTGCAGGATCGTGTCGACATACCACTCGTACTGTATCTTGTCAGCCAAGTGAATGCATGAATCCCGAACATGCTGACCTCTGTTGCGAACCGCTCTGTTAGGATAGCAATTTTTAAGACCATTTCCTCCCGCAGATTGTAATCCGCCACTTGCAGATACCGCACTAACTCGCCAACAATGACCTTCGCGTTCGTCGTGTCACACATCGAGTACATCAAATCCAACGCCCGTCTTCGAACTGAGATGTCTCGGTCTTTCAAGCTGAGCATGATCGTGTCCTGATGTTTCTTGACAGGTTCCAAGGAGCTTGAGCAAGCTGCGAGATGGGCCATAGCATCGAGACCGAGGTATCGCACATTTGTCTCTTTTGCGAGGATGAACCGACCGAGAAGGATGGAAGCATTCGAGACGACGGTGGATTCGGGATCGATGTGGATGGCGAGGTTGATGGCTTCGAAGAGGACGGCGTTTTGAGCGTTGTTGTGTTGGACGTTCTACACAGGCGTCAGCACTACGGTCAGGATAAGCGAAAGGACGCACTCGCGGTGTCTCCTGCGACATATCTATGATCGCTTGCAGGACACCGTGGAGCATGTCCAGGACTTGTTGATTGTCTATGGGACACCTGTCAGCACTTGAGGAAGAAGCTCTCCATCAAGACACTCGCCTGGTGGTGGGTAGTATTGAAGCAGTCGCAGCAGTTTGATCTGGAGCCATGGATTTGGCACCTGTATTGGCGACGTCAATGCTCACTTCAGGGGCGGTCCGCTCCATAACGTTGCGTGCGGGGAGCGGGAATGCTGACCTTGTAGTACACGTACTGCGCCGGATAGTCCCCGTCAAAGATGATCTAATAGCTATGAGCACCGGCGTAACCCCTCATTGATCCACCAACCTTGTCGAGCCGATCCACCGCCTTCTGATAACATGCACTAAACACCTCCAGATTCGCCTGAGCCATTCCCATTACGACAGTCGTCGCGGTCAAGACCACTCCTGGGTCCGGGTCTCCCATCATTGCGACTATCCGTTCTGCCCAGTCGGCGACATCTAGGACAGAGGGGTGTTTTCGGTAGAGGCGGAGGAGGGTGAGGGCGGCCTTCTTTTTCACGAAGGTAGTGGATGTACTGGCCGATTCAGCTCATCACCGTCGCAATGCGGGACTGACGTACTGGCTGATCATGGCTCGGTATACGTTCTCGCTCAATGCTTCTGCCATCTCCTTCCCTCCCAGAGTCGCAATCGCATGCAACGCCAGGCAATTGTTGACTTCGTTATGATCATCCAGATCTTTCCGAATCGAGTTGATGACAAGCCGGGCCAGATCCGAATTCTCGTTCATGAGCAATGTGATCGCGAGGTAGCCCTAAGATATCCCAAGTCAAACAGCGACCTCATCAGCTGAGTACCAGCTGCGAGGGTGCGAAGGTCCCGCTTACGATTTGCTTCTCAGTGTACTTCGTACTGCTGATCAGATTGACCGCCTCCATATGTCCGACATCGACCTTATAGCCAAGGATATAGGTGAAGACGACTTTGGCGAGGTACTTCTTCTTTTGGTAGCCGTCGAGGTTGCCGTCCTTGAATTTCTGACGGATATGCGCCATCTCTCGATTGATTCGCTTCTCCTCGAACTCTCGGACCCGACATGCTCGGATGTCCGAGATGTACTGCGCTCGTCAGCAAGTGCTGGCAGGTGGGTAAGTGGCACACACTTGGGTAAGACCCCGCATGGAGTTAGCCATTTTGCCGGATTCGCGGCGAAGGATCGACGGCTGAGGGACCCGGAGCGAACAGCAGCCTGATGCTCTCAGAGCTTGTACGAAGGCAAAAGCTTCCAAGCCAGCTTCAATGCAAAAAGATGATCAAACCATGATCACGTTCAGCTACAGCTACGGTCAATTGTCCAACCCTGGTCATATTCCTTATCCGATTTACTTTTCTCTCCTCGGTCTGTTGTATTTGAGCGACTGCCTGTCTATCCACGTTCGACAATTTCTCATCTCTTTTACATACAGAGCAGCCCTGTGTTCCCGTTATCCTACACCACATTTGCATGATCGCATACAACAGTACAGCCCTCTTAACCATACCGTTTTCAAAACCCAGCCTGAATATGACTCGAGTCCTCCCAAAAGCCAACCTAAGCGAGTCAACTATTCACTCTTGGCGGTGGGATATCACCCGTTCTCGCAAGCGCCGCCGATATGTCTGCCTTAAGGATGAAGTGCTGAAACACCTGGGGTCACGGCGATAACCCGCTCCAGACAATAAGGAAAGAGGTCCGAGCTTTGGATGCGTGTGTGAGGCTTCGAACCTATTCATCTCTCATCACTCACGTCATGCCATCACTCATCGACCTTTCTTCCTCTACTCATCTGTCTATGCTGTAGTAAACTATACTAGTTTCCCCAATCACGACCAGTCCGCTGACGATTCACTGCACCAGGCCCATCGTAGATCTCACCTCGGTCAACCCCTTCACACTCCGCCTCGTCGCCTCTTACCTCGGAGATGGTCGTTCGGCAACGCACCTCGCAATGAGATGCAAGAATATACAGGACGCCGCAGAGTCGAGGGCGTGGGAGGTTCTCAACCTCCATTTCTGTCTCCCTGACGAGCGTCAAGAAACCCGCCGGCTGATATACCGTTCCGACCCCAATCTAAGGCGGTTACAATACGATGGATGGCCTAGTTTCAACTTGAGGTGGCACGCGAGGTCGCAATTCTCGCCTGAGGACGAGATAGACCAGCGCGACAGGCCTATGAATTTCGATCTTGCCGAGGCAGCCATGGCGTATATCCTCGAAGCAATCGAAACCCGACCGGAACGTAGACATCTCATCCGAGAAGTTTACACACAGTGCTCGAAAGGCTCATCATTGCTTTCGGGCTCGATCGGACATGAGCTGCCAGACTCCGACAGTACCTCAGCATGACTTTGACGAATTTGGCGTTCTCCCTGCGGTTCGGACGTTACACCTTCACATATACCCCGACTGGGAGCGTTGGGTTTCGGCATGGCTCCCAGTGCCGCCTAACGTCAAGGAGCTCTCCATTTTCCCAAGTATACACGCATCTTGAGGAGCCCGAATACCCTTTTTGGTCACCAACTCTACCTGAGATTAGATCTTTGACCATCACTCGCGACGACATGTAGCGTCCTTCGGGATGCTGCCGAAACGAGGATCTGGGAGGCCTAGTTTTACCTCTTTGAGCAACGCATCCGGGGTATCGAATGGGACCCCAACCTGTTTCGATTACAGTACGATCGGGAGCCCAGCCTGTCCCTGAGGGAGACGGCCAAGGCGCGCGGCAGCGTTGTCCTTCGGGACTACAGTGTGGACGACTAGATACCGCTCGCCTTCGATCTCGCTGAGGGAGCTATGTGGTCCATCCTCAAAGCGATCGAGTGACGACCGGAACGAAGATTCCTCATCCGGGAGATCTATACGCATCGCTCGAAAGGCTCGCCGTTCATATCCGGTGCCATTGGGGCGGATTATCCACAGTCGGATGAGGAGCTTTGCATCTTATTCGAGCGGCTCGGCGCACTACGCAGTTCGGAAGGTCCATCTTCACTTGATTGTGGAATGGGAATGCTGGGTGTATACGTGGCTCAGCACAACACCGAATGTGCAGGAGCTATCGATTGTCCCAGACGTAGACTCCCGCTTGGATCAGCCCAGCCTCACATCGTGGTGACTCTTGTTACCAGATCTGAGGTCACTCGACGTATGTCCAATTAGCACCGAGCTCGAGACGTTCATCACTATCATTCGTGGGTCTCGCCGTCTCAGGTCACTCCACCTATACGACCCGCGTCTTCGATGGCAGCCCGACTCAAGCTCCCCTATCGTCGATTCAATCCACTCTTGCGATGCCCGGCAGGATCTCATACTGCCCAGAAAGGTTTTCATGCGTCTCGATCCCTCGAAGCTGGAGTCGGTACAACAGCTTGGGATCGAGAAGAGATTTTGTGCTGACATCATCAGAAATGTTCGTTCTCATTTTCACTCAGTCCTCGCTGACCTCGCCCGGTATCACCTCCTAGAGATTCCCCCTCTTCCCAGTCTCCAGCGACTCATTCTCTATCAAATCGTCGACGAAATCGAACCTCTCGGCGGGAAACTCCCGAAGATGATTCTGCCGGAATTGCTTCCCGACCCAATCATACCGACACTGCTCATCTCTCACATCATAATTGACCAACTACCAGCAGCTCCAAACCTCTTTCTGATCGACTTGCAAAGCGAAAACAACCTCACGAGGGGCAAACCATCTTCGCTCATGACAAGCAAGATCCTCATCCGATCTTTCGACCCTCCTCTCGGTGGTCCGACCTTCTACCCTCTACGAGAATTGACAATACCTTCCAATCCGAACTCGATAGCTACATTATATCGTCAATCTGGATGGAACAGGGCCGAGCTCAGGCAGCCGCTCAATTGCGTGGAGAGGAGTACGAGGGTGATATGAAATTCGCGTCGACTTCAGTCTGGCAGGACTTTACGCAGTATCGGGGATGGCGAGTACCTGGAGACCCCCCTGACGAGATCTACGTTTCTGCTGGACTGGCGTTCGAGAGTACGCCGAAGGCGGTCGAGGTCTGCATATGCCAGAGGAGGCGTGGCAGATCCTGAAGGAATGGTACAGCTCGGCGGTACGGCGCGAGAGGCATTCTTTTTGCTGAAGGCAACTATCTTTCGCCTAACTTCGGGCGCGCTCGAGTCAACAGGACCCACGGCACGCCTTTGGAGCATCAAAGATGTATGCGCTACAGATGTTATGCAATGTCCTTCCTTATGATCCACGTCACAAAGCGCCCGGAAATGTCCACAACGTGCCCTTCTACCTGGCAGGCGGTGCGGGCAAGACCCGTGCTCCCGGCTGTGGTGCCGGCGAACGCGCAGCCGCGGGAGCTGTAGGAGCGGCCGATTCTCTGCGAGACTACCAATTCACCTCATCTCAGCCGGCGTACACTGCTGATTGGGAGATGAGAAACGCACGCTCGGTCCACTGTTGGGTCCATGCTTCGCCTTCAACGCGAAGAGATCGCTGATCTGATGCTCAAGCGCCTTCTTCTGCTCGCGCATCTGACCGAGCTCCTTCATCGATTTGTGCACCTCGGCCGAGAGAAGCTTCTTGAACTCCTCGATATGCACTGCAATCACCCATCAGTATCGCCACGTCTCGGTGTGAGGAAAACTCACAAGTCACGTTGACCGAAGTAGCTTGTTGCATAGCCTCCACGAAGCGAATGCGCTCGCCCCGGATCTCGCCTGTCAGGTCTGTCCCGATCCTCGGTCAGCCTCATCTTGACTGAATACACCTGGACATACCTGTGGCAAGCGCTCGCAGCAATATCTCGTTGTCGTTCCTCTGCCGATCCAAAATGGCTAACACATGCTCCACCGCTATACTCCATAAGCATCTCCAATGTATCCTCATTCGGCGAACGCACTGGTTTGCTGTGAGGCCTGCCTCTCCCTTTCCTGGCCCATCAGTTGCAAAAGCGAGTCCAACCTCTGCCCGACCATTCCCTCGGTTTCGTTCCGATGTTTCTGCTCGGTCATCATGCAGTGCACGTCGGTTACCAGATCTGGGAGCCTGGGAGCGGTAGGCTGGCCGTCGGCGGAGCCCTCAGGACCGACAAGGGTGTTGAGCCGTTTCGACATCGTGGAAAGCTCGGTCGTGCTATTCAGGACGAACTTCTCCAGCCAGGAATTCAGCTCGTTCAGATCTGTGTCGCGAGTCAGCGCGGACTTCACAGGAGCAAGCGTGCCTACATCGAGCGATATCGGTGGTCTGCTGCGTCTGCAGTGACCGAGCCTCCTTGAGCTCCTTTACGAGCCCAAGGACTTCGCCGACCTGCTTCGCTGCGTCTTCTGACATGGCCGCCGGGGCTGTGGGCTTCGGACTGGAAGGAGCAGAGACATTGTGTAGGACTTGGATGCTACCAAGGTTTGGCGATGTCTTGTACGAGCCTCCGGTCTGCGAGATCAACACGCTGTCAGCAATAACCACTATCAGCGGTACGTATTGCGCCTACAAGATCCGCCATGATCTGCGCTACCTCCTCTCCAGCAATCTTCTCGTCACTCGGCTTGACAGCCAGTCCTTGCGACTCCGGCTGCCCGGGTGAATTGGATGTGTCGCCCGCGGCTTTCGCCGCCCGAATTGGAAGCCCGTCTATAGCAGGGACTGCAGGAGTCGACGAGATGGCCGCCTGCTTCCCAAGCAGATCTTCGCACAATTTCGCGATGTTGTCGAGTTTAGTGTGAACCTCGACAAGCTTCGGCTCTTCTGCCTGAGGCTGCCTATTCGACGCGAGCGATGACAGCTGTAAGGCATTCTCCACCCCTTTGACATCCAGCTGAAGCGATGATATTCGATCGTCAAGCGCCTTTGGGAAACTATTAGGGGTGACTTTCGCCTGTTGGACGAGCGCGCCAAGAGAGCTGATGATACGGTGGATGTCGACCTGTACGCCGTCGATCTGACTGGCCATCCCCCCGTGCTCGGTGGAATGCGATTCAAGCTTCGCGAGAACCGCCGGATCTGCGCTTGAGACTGTCGTCAAGCTCGATTGCTCAGTCTGAGGCGTCTGAACAAGAGAGCTCTTTCCTGTTTCGACTGATGAGGACGAAATGGACGGAACCATCGGGAGGCCGCCGGGAATCATCATGGGCATACCCTTCAACGTGGGTTTCGGGAAGGTGACATGGCTGAGCAGCGTGGGAGCGATGTTGCGCTCGTCGTCGCCGTTGTCCGACTCTCCTTCCATCACCACAGTCATCAGTGCTCGAGAAGCGTATGGTCTCGGCTGATCGTTTGATCCGACCACGGCCGATGGTCGACGCACCTGGCTTGCGGATCGTGACGGGTTGAGATCGTTCGGGTCAAAGCTGAGCACCGTCTCAGACTGCGGGATGACCATTGCCCGGTCCTCGTCCCCGTAGGGTGCGATACTGATCGGCTCGGCCGTACCGCTGGATCGCTTCGTCTTACTCCTCGAGAAGATGGATAGTTCTCGTTCGGTACTCGGCTGCCAGGCTTGAATCCGCTCAGTAGCCTCTGACTCTCGCCTGAGCACCTCCTTGTCATCAGGCCCGGTGTCGAACATCCTCTGTACACTTTGGCGCAAGGCATTATCCTTATTGTGACCGTTCAAGGCAACATCGGTTGTCCCGAGTACACTCGCTGCGACCCACGTATCCCCGACCTTCTGGATTGGAGGAGCGACGCTAGATGCTGCCCGTGCTCGCAAGCTTGCAATCCGGGCTTTGAAATCGGACAGCTCGCTCCGATGTTGCGTTACAACCGGGAAGGGGAAAGAAGCCAGTGATGAATCAGGGGGCTGAGAGAGGTGGTTGAACGAGACGACAGGCGAGGGTGGCGGAAGTGAAGGGGGCTGTTGCGACTTGCATGCGAGAAGAACATCCCTGCAACCCATCAGCCAGGCGGCGGCATGTCGAACTGGACTCACCAGATCGCACTGACCCATCCCAGACGTCCGCCTACACCCTCAACGCCTAGATATCGTTTGCTTCCGTCTGACCACACCATTTCGAGCACCTCCGTCCCCACTCCTTCCGGTACAGCCGGGACTCCCCGTCCGTTGACTTCCTCTCGTCGTAAGCTTCGCACTTCGACGCAGTCTTTCATCAGAAGCTCCACGTCCGGAGGGGAACCGGCTTCGGGTGGCGGAATCGACGAGAACGGGACGCCTGATGTGGAAGCATGAATAGGACTTGCGCCTGATAGGACGCGTCGTGGGGTGGAGTTGCCCGATTGTGCGTTGTGAAAGATTGGGCAATAGGTGACATGTAGTGTATGCGAGGTGAGGGTCGCCCATGAGGTAAGCCATGAACCCCAAGATGCCAGGGAAGAGCAGGGCGTGGGAATGAGGTACATGACTGCTGACGTGCGGATCACCTGCAAAGTCTACTCAGTTACCGGTCAAGTGGTTGCTACTCTAAGACGTACGTTTGGATCGTCTGATGCGCGTCCGACCATTTCTTGATCTCCCATGCGATCACTGAAGACGATCCCTCCAGGTAGTCCGTTCGTCCCAAGTCGATTGCCACCATCGCCCCAAGGATCCTCGCCGGATCCCACTCCGAATACGTCGACTGCTCGTGTCCCCGCCTTCTCCTTGCCCTTGCCCATGGCTTTACGCCCCATCGCCTGGATTCCGCCCCCGAACACATTGAGCATCTCCTTCAACGGTGATCTTCCTCCCTTCTTCCGTTTCTCACCAGGACTGGGCGAGAGCGAGTGAGATGAGGGTGAAGGAGTAAGGGTCGAGGATCGTATCCGGTTGTGAGTATTGGTGGGTGTTTGTAGATGCTGTAGTGGTGATGGGACATATGCCGTCCGAGCAGGCGAGCTTTGCGGATTGCGGCCAGGCGAGTATCGGTGCGGTGGCGTGACTGCTGGTATGGGATTCGCTTGCGGTACCGGTAACGGCTTGTGATCAAGGTAATCCCGACTCATCACTCTCGCGCTCATTGGTGTGGTCCCTCGTGGTCGTATCTCCTCGGCGGCAGGAGTGGTCGGCAGACTTTCCCATTGCTGGATCATCCGCTTCGCAGATCCTTTGCCTCGCTTCAACTCCGGGGGTGTCCGCCGAGTTCGTGGAGACACCTCGTCCGGCTCATACACAGCGGTACGCTCCACTGGTTCTGTCGATGGTACCGGAACCCGACGGACGTTGGATGGGGGGATCCCTGACGTCTTACGACTGATGCGCAAAGCCGATGTCGATCTTGCCCTCGGTATGTACACAGGGAGAGGTCGAGGCCTCGATGATGAGGCTTGTGCTTGATGCTCGAATTGACTCGCTCGATCTTTCACACTCGTTCCTCGGCTTACCGCCGAACCCGCCGTCTCCTCGGCATAGAGTGGATCCATCGGTCTCGGCGTCTCCTGTTCTCTCTCAAAGGTCTCTAACATAGGCTCAAGCCGACCTTGAATCTTCCTCGGACTGCATAGATCCGGTGATGTTAGCGCCGTCGAGGGGGTGGAGGCGTGATCGGTCGACGAGAATGTCGTGTCCGCAATCGACAGCATGGTACTATCTGTCGGGCGGGACCGGTAAAGCGGCCGAGAAGGCATGGTGGACTGTTGGCTGTCTCAGCAATGGTCGCGGTGAGGATGGACAGCCCCTAGGCCAAAAGTATCTGAACACTTCTTCTCGAGCTTGCTGAACCGGGGATGACCGCTGCTGATTCGTCGTTCCCGCTCGATCTGCCGCACTGGAGAGGATAGTCGGAGACGGGGAAGGCATGATGACAAAGTTGACAACGATACCTCGGTGTCACCACGTGCGAACGGCGACATTGTCCCGGTGTCCTACCCATAGGACCAAGTCATTTTTGGTGTCGGAGGGGGTAGAAACCATAGCCAGCCTCTCTCTCTTGACACCCCCCGTGGATGATAAGCGAGATGACGTGGGATTCCCACCATCGATGGCATTTGACAAGGAGGCGGTTGTTGTTCCAGGCACAAACCGGCCTTCAAAAAACGTCGTGATTCACTTCTTATTGTCTCTCTAAACATCTTTGTCGCGTACACGATACAAGGTCAAGCAGCTAGTTCTACAGGTGAGCACTATTCATTTTTCTTGTTTTCCTCGCTGATGAGATGTCAACAGACCGATAAAAGGTCTTGACGACCGCTCTTCGCTCCTTATTTCCAACATCGATAAACGGGCTGTGCCCATATCACTCTCGACTCATTTAGCTCTACCTTTCACCTTTTAGCACGTATTTCAACTTTCAGAACCGATCAGCGATCGTCTTCTCCATACACCTAGCCTAGAACATCTCTCAACATGTCGACCCGCCTCGCTATCTTGTCCCTCCTACTCGCTTCGTCTTCGGCACTCGCTCATTGCCAGCTCGCTTGGCCATACCCGCTTCACAGTCCAATCAATCCGGCCACACCAGAGACTATCAAGGGTAAGTAACGATTCATTGTGAATCCGACATGGCTGAACCCTTATAGACTATTCCATGACGAGCCCCTTGGTCACCGATGGCACATACCCATGCAAGGTGAGCATGCATTCTCCCATTCTGAGATCAGTCATCTGAAGTTTCCTTCTAGGGCTTCATCAACACCCCTTCGTCCGGCATGGAGTCCGTCCAGACGTACTCCGCCGGTTCGACGATGAACTACACCGTCGCGGGCACCGCCACGCACGGCGGAGGATCCTGCCAAATCTCCATGTCCTACGACCTGGGCGCCACCTGGTCCGTCATCTTCAGCTACATCGGCGGCTGCATGGTCGAGGGCATGACCACCTCTCTCACGATTCCTTCCGACGCTCCAAACGGAGAAGCCCTCTTCTCATGGTCTTGGTTCAACCTCCTTGGCAATCGCGAGATGTACCAGAACTGTGCTGTCGTCACCATCACCGATGGCGGTGCGGGGCTCGGCGCCGACAAGTACCCGACACCGTTTGTGGCCAATGCCGGCGTAAATCAGTGTGTGACGATCGAGAATACCGCGGTGGTCTTCCCGAATCCCGGCGCGAATGTGCGGTATGGCCGGAGTTATGCTAGTACTAAGCCGACCACTCCGGCGGGCTTCACGGGCACCAATTGTGTCGGACCTGGCGCGAGCTCCTCTGGTGCATCCAACTCGACCAGCTCGTCCACCTCTACATCGCCCTCATCGTCCACCATCTCGTCAAGCTCGACAACCTCAACCGCGTCGGCCACTTCTTCAACCCTTTCTGCCTCCTCCACTGCACCCTCGCCCTCTTCAGACGCCACCGACCCCCTCATCGCCACGACCGCCCGAACGACCCTCTGGACCGTCCCATCCACCAATTCTTCGAGTATAGTGTCCGCAGAGGACGTCGGACCCTCTTCGTCATCCACCGCCAGTACCGCTTCAGCCACGCAATGCACACGCAGACGTAAGCGCTCTAAGGCCCAACGTAGCGCTGGCCTCGAGAGACGACACGAGCGACTCGTCCGGCGGAGAGTAGCAGCGAGCAAGGCGGAGCATATCTCGGTGCGGTCACCTTGATTGCTAGGTGTGAAGCTGGTGTAAAAGATCTTTGGGGTGATCACTGGGTTTGCGGGCATACTCAGGGGGTTTGACCTTGTTCATAGACTGTTGTATATCGCCGCATGGCGCATGATGCACAATGCACAATGCACAAGGAATCAACAGGGACTCATCCTCGATTCTTGTGTAGATCAGCGCCAAAAACACCCTTTGCTCCCCTGTTCCTCTCCAGATGTCCAGGTTGGCCTACCTCCAATGGATGTAACAAGAAGATTGAAGTTATCCTTTCTCAATCCGAGTCTCTCCGCAGTCCTCCGAGACTCGTTGAGCGAGTAGGTCCGGGCTGCGTGAATTTGAGGATAACCGGAACTTCAGTCTAAACAAGAATTGGTGGGCGGCAGTCATCGATGATTGGTCAGCGCCGAATTGGGATGTGGTCGGTGACTGCTGCCAGCTACGAGGCAAAGCTTTCTTATTCCGCTCCGTTTCTCCCCACCTTTCTCGTCTCCGGTGTGCTCGATCCATTTCCCAAATGGATGCATTTCATGCAGATCTCGGTTTTAGTGTAGCATCCACTAACTAAGACACATGCATGCTCCATTGCCTTCTGATATTGACGCGAGAATGGAAGCTTTGAAGAGGATGAGAGATCAGAATCTGAGAGCCGCGGCAGCCTGTGGTCACAGTCTCAGCATATATTACAGATTGTCCGGGTGAGAGACTCACAATCAGATCCTGCTCCTTGATACTACTCTTCTGCGCCATCTCGTAGAACGCCCCCTTCATCTTGTAAAGGTTGAGTGGCGTGTCAAACTCCTCCACCTTTCCGTCCGACATGACGAGGATTCGGTCGTAACTCAAGATCGTACGCAAACGATGCGCGATGCAGAGTAGTGTACGGTCCTTGAACTCGTCCCGGATGGTCTGCTGGATCTTCGAGTCGGTTGAGACGTCCACTGACGCCGTGGCCTCATCGAGAACGAGCACCTTCGTACCTCGGACCAGTGCTCGGGCCAACGAGACGAGACTCCGCTCTCCAACGGAAAGGTTACCACCTTCCTCCTCGATGACGGTCTCGAGGGTGAATCGACCTTGAGCAGGTGTTTGAGCACCAGACGGCAAGGGCTCGCCAGATATCGACATGAGCGGCACGGCCATCGACACGCGCGGAGTCGAATGAACGAGATGTGCCCGTTTGAGAGCGTCATACAGTTCAAGATCGGTCCGGAGATTGAACGGGTCGATATTGGAGCGAAGGGTACCACTGAAGAGCAGAGGGTCCTGGGGGATAATGGAGATACCAGAGCGGAGATCGTGGAGTCCGATCTTGGAAAGGTCGACACCATCGATCTTGATGGATCCGGAAGATAGTTCGGACATCCGGAAAAGAGCCATCATGATCGAAGACTTGCCCGCACCAGTCCGCCCTACGACGCCTATCTTTTCGGCAGCGCCGACGCTGAGGGTAAGACCCTTGAGCACGTCCGGTAGCTCCTCGCGGTACTTCATCCGGACGTTATCAAACTCGATGCGACCCTCGGCGGGCCATGACCGGGGTGGCTTGGCGGCTTCGATCTGGTGAGACGCCTCTTGCTCCAACTCGTTTGCGTAATGCATGATACGCTCGGCACCAACCATGTCATTCTCAACCTCGGCGAGCTGCCTTACGAGCCAGGAGAACGATTGCTGTACAGTGATCATGGTCGATAGACCAAGACCACCCTTTGCGGCCGAGACGGTGTGCGAGCAGACGACGATGATTGCCACAGAGAAGGTGAGAAGAGTGCCGAGGAAGTCGAGTCGAATTCCGAGCCATCGCTGATTGATGATTGTGAGATAGTAAGCCCTGTTCTCCACATCCATGCGCTTGATATTGTCCTCGCAGAATCGCTCACTTTCACCGTATGATCGAATGGTGCCGATGCCGGAAAGAGACTCAGAGAAATGTGAGTACAGGGAGGATCGGAGGATGGCATCGATACGCTTGAACTCGCGAGAGCTGCGTCGATAGAAAGCGGCGTTGTGCGCGTAGAGAAGAGTGACGACCGCCATAGCAACGAGGAAGTAAGGCTGCACAATCGCGATCAGGACTGTCGCACCGAGGATTGCACCGAGTGTCTGGACTGCCATACGCATCGCATCACCGAGTGTATTGTCGATCGTGTCGATATCCTTCGCGAACCGATTCATGATCCGACCAAGAGGCGTGGTGTCAAAGAAGGACTGTGGGGCGAAGATGACTCGCTTGATGGCGTCACGATGTAGTCGAACGGAGGCAAAATAGGTCATCAAGGCGTTGGTAAACCCCTGGTAGAACAGCGACAAGGCCGAACCGATACCCAGAGCAGCGTAAATGCCCATGTAGAACCCATCACCATATGGCCACTTATTCTCCTGCCAGTAAACCAGCCAGAACGACGTCATGACGGTAAACGCCTGAGCGACGGTGACCGACAGTAGGAGGAGCGGTATCATGATGTGCCCTTTACCGGCTCGGAAGTAGGTGAAAAATGTGCCCTTCTTGAGCGATCCAGCATTGCGTTCTTCGGTCTGCATGAGCGAATGGGCGGTGCCCTTAGCGACCATATTGTTCCGGTCGTATTTCTTTTCCTGGAATGCGGCTTCGACAGAGTCTTGCTCTTGCTCGTCCTTCATGTCTGCTTGTTCCTCGGACCCGAAATCGCGGATGAGGCGAGCAAAAGATCCGTCCCTTGCTCGGAGCTGGTCCCATGTGCCTTGTTCAGCGATGACGCCATCTTCCATAAGAATGATGTTGTCGACGTAGGGCAGGAAGTGTAGCGCGTGGGTGACGAGGATCCTCGTCTTACCGGATAAGGCTCCGACAATGGAATTGAAAAAGAGCGCCTTGCCGACACCAGCATCCAGAGCGGAAAGGGGATCATCGAGAGCAATGATTTCGGCGTTGAAGTAGACCGCACGTGCCACGTTGACACGCTGCTTCTGTCCGCCAGATAAATTGATCCCCTTCTCACCGATCTCGGTGCCATCCCCATCCTCGAGCAGCTCCAAGTCAGGTTCAAGGCAAGCGTCTCGAACGGCAGCCCAGTACCGCTCCTCGTCCCATGGCTGGCCAAAGAGAATGTTCTGCGGATGTCAGCAGCTGCATGAAGATGTGGGATCAGGAGAAGCTTACTTCTCGTACAGTAGCGTTCTGAATCCAGGGTGTCTGCGCACATAATGCGGTCGAACCTGAAAATATGACCTTTCCGTCGGTTTTCCTCATCTCTGAAAACCGATCAGCACGACTCCAGGAGCAGTTCTTGCTACTCACCTCCCATCAGACCTTGAAGTAGACTCGTTTTGCCTGACCCGATCGCGCCGACAATGGCAGTCAAAGAGCCTCGGGGAATCGCCAAATCGATATCGTGAATCTGAAAGATCTGTTCCTCAACAGTGGTAGTGCCGTTCTCGATGCCAGGTACAGTCTGTGTAACGCCTCCCCCAGTTGGTCCGGATAGCCCGGCCTCCGCGTCGTTTGGGCCTCCACCCGAGATATCGAGATGCGCTTTATCTGCCAAGGTCACCTTCTTCTGCTTCCTGCTCCAAACCATTCGCCTGTTCTTCTTCTTGCGTGCATCGGGAGCGCTGGAGTACCCGGTAATTGCCTTGAGATGTTTACCCTTGAGCTTGTTCATCTCCTTGTCGTCGACGATAGGGGCCGCATCCCAGGTGAAACACGCCTTTTCGATGCGCACACCGTCCTCCATATCCGGGTTGATCACGCGGCCTTCGGTGAGGACTTCGGCCTCGAAGACCACTTCGAGACGGGAAATGGCATTTTGAGCGTCGGCAGTGGCGCTTAGTGTCATCGGCCAGATCATCAGAGGCATCCGCATGAGCTGGAACAGGGTAATGACAGTGAAGATGGTGGCCGCTTGCAGACCGTGTGAGGTGGATTTGTAGGTGATGAATGAAAGGATCGCAGCGAGTACCGGAAGCGACATGGCAAAAGCCATCATACCGGAGCGCGCCGTCAGCAGTTTTCGGACATACTTGAGCTCGAGACCTCGAATGCCGGACAGGCGATCTAGGAATGGATTCTCCCACGCCATGAACTTGACGATTCGCATGCCACCAAGGAGCTCTTGGAGTAGCTTCGCCCGCTTGTCGGTCCAGATCATGCTCTTCTTCCGCATCTTAAAGAGGTTCTTCATGACGACCATCTGGAGAGGCATAGCGATGATGAGAAATCCGATCCCTGGAAGGGCAGAGTAGCCGATTTCGACGAGCAAGATGATCATGATCACGATGAATTGGACTGCAGGGAAGTCTGATGTTAGCGGCATTATCTTCCCTGCGCGATAAGATGACCCACTAGGCGCAGTCCACATGACAAGGTAAAACCCAGCGCAGAAATCGATACGACTGGTGTCCGTAGAGATATGATTGACAATCTTACCGTTCGGAAGTTCGCCTCGAGACTTTTGAGTAAGTCGCAGAGATCGATTGTAGACCGCCGAAATGATCGCAGCTCTTGACATGACACCAGTGGCCATGCCGCCTTTGACAGGTTCAGCAAGAGGCTAGACGGTAATCAGGGAAACACTCACGGACGAAGAAGTGATGAATGCCGATACTGGAGCAGGCGAGCAGACAGAAGAGACCGATGGCCATCCCGACACCGCGACCGACGTTAGGAGCCGGCTGCCCGGTTGCTTGTGCGACCTGCCACTCGGTCGAGAATTTGATGAGCGCTTTGATGAGCAGCGGTGAAAAGGACGTGCATAAATCGGCGCCGATCTTGAAGATCGCACCCATCCAGAAAAAGTTGCCAAAAGTGTCGCTCAAAGCCCAAGCAAGGGAAGCCTTTTTCTTGCCGAAGTTCGTGCGAAAATCCTTCTCCCGCTTCTCCCGATGAGGCAGTATCGGGTATAACCATTTCTGCACTCTCGGCAGGGGTGTGTTCGGATCGGCGAGCCTGTCGTTGTATTCCTTGGCCTTGATTACGCGTTGATCGAACGAAGCAGTGAGTTTATCCGCAAGAAGCTTGGATGATCGGGCGTCGTCCATCTTCCAGAGATCGGTAGGTTGAAGGGGTCGGGCTGAGCCAAGCGCCATCATCGGGCTGATCCAGTTGAAGAACAGGATCGAGAAGAAAGATGCGGACGCTTCGGGAGTGACAGGCGGGTCGTCGAAGGATAGCGGAGCGGGAGGAGGGCCATGCTTTGGGCGGATGAAGGGGAGGGAGTGTCGCCTGACGACCCATCAGCTCGAGCACTCCTGCTTGAACAATGGCTACACACCATCTTGGTTGAGTGTATGGTCCCCCTCCCAATTCCTTGATCATTTCCTTCCCACTTTTCTGCTCCAACACCACTTGAACCTTTCGTTTCCCCTCCTCAAACTCAATGTCGATCAATCCCTTGTCGACATAGGCAGCATTCGATGAAACTCCAGCCTTTTCATCGTAGCCTCCATCAGAAGACGTCCCTTTCCCCTTTTCATCATCCCCGGCGACGTGGGTGGACGCGCTACTGTCAGAGGCGGGAGGTCGGAGATCGACTTGGGTGGTGGAAGGGCCAGGATTGATCGTCGGAGTCGGGGACAGATCCCTGTGGGTGGGAAGGGTGGACATGGTGACGCTTGAAACGATCAAGATGCAAGAAGTGAGGATTTGAGGCTATACGCCGAGATCGGGATTCGAGATCGGGAAGCGAGTCTGGTATCCCTTGTTCGCCTTTTGTCGTATTCGACCCTTGCGTCCAGGGTGAACCTCCCTTCAAGAGAGTATGACGGGTGGTCGAACTTGACTCCGCTGTACAAAGCGAGCCAAGAGTCGAAACGAGACGGAACGAGGCGGAATCCAAGAGAGCAAACCGTTTTTGACAATGGGTCAGGATGCTACGTGGGGAGTGGCGGCCAAATCCGAGCCTGAGCCGATGACCGAAGAAGGCCAAAGCCGAGACAAGCGGGGACGACATAGGTGTGCCACCTGACTCAGCCTGTTTGGATGTTGTGCCTATTCTGATAATCTGTTTGCAAACCGAGAGTCAAGGCTGGCTCATATTGCTCATGCGACCATAAAAGTGTGTACATGAGGGCATACGTGGCAGCACGACAGGCCATGAATCGCTCACTATTCCTGGGACGCGGACTCGATCACAAGGTACGGGACGGCCGCTTCCAATACAGGATGTTTGTCGGGTTGGTTGATCGACCACATCCCTTTGGAGATCCGAGCGGAGACAGGAAGCATGGCTCATGCTTTTCTTCCTCTCACTCTTTCTTCCTGCTGACTGTCTGACGACTGATTGACGATAATGACATCGATACTTTAGACCTCACGTTACGATTGACTAGGCTTCAGCTTGCAGTAGGATCTCTCACTTCCGAATCCAATCTCGCCGACTTCACCTCACTCTCCTTCCCACACCTCCTTCCTCCCTCGCCCTTCGATTACACCGGGTGGCCACGCTCCCTCGAGCAATCTTTCCTCAGCAGACATCCCTGTCTCTCACTCTGGCCTCGGCATACGGCCGCGACCCGCACTTCAGAATTTGCGGCTTGGGTGTTGACATCGGTGAGTGCACCCCGAGGACGCATAGCAAATCGCTCAACGTTGCAGTCGCTCGTCGGACAGGTGTTCCACTCGTCCCCTCGACTCCATCTGGCCGAAGGAGTTGTGGAGACGATCCTCGCGTCGATTTATCCGTGTCCTGCTTGTCGCCTTCCCTTCACGATCTCACGCAAGCTTTCTACGATCACGCTGCCTTTGACGAACCCCCTCACGAATTCGACCTCCAAGATTCATCATCCCATCCCTCTCACACTTCTTACGCCGACGCCATCCAAACGACCCAGCTAGGAGACGGATGTATACCAAACCAAGATTGGTGAATGCCCTTTCACGACAAGTTACGACCCCATCATGTCTCCATTCAACCTTTCTTCGGCTAGCTCCCAAGTCCGAACCTCGCACTACCTTCAACCTCTCTCCAAGACCGACACTCAAACCAGCAACTTCGCAAGATCCGGTGGCGGTAGGCTAAGAGACTCGCTGCGGAGGATCCCTTCGTCTCTTTCCGCGAGGTCTAAGAGGGAGTTAGAGGGGGACGCGCCGAGGAAGCGGAAGCAGAGTAAGGCATCCAAGGAGGCGCTATCCGTTATATCCGACACCTCCCGTGACAGCAGCTTGCAGAAGGCTCAAGACCTGCCGATTTCGCCGTCCATCACCACCGCCCAGTCCCAGCCCGCAGGCAAGACCAAGTCGAAGACGAAGACCCGTAGAGTCCTCGCCGAGATAATCAGCTGGGGAAACAGCTTCCACTCCTCTTCCAAGTCGACTGCACCTATAACCAAAATCTCAGCACCACAGCCTCTCCGCTCGAACGTCGCAAAGCTGCCGATTCAAACGCCCGCCGCCGCGCAGACTGCAAGCCTCGCCGTCGATTCTGAGCCCCTACGAGCCGCCATAGACCCTCGGGTGCCGGTGAAGATCACGAAGGTGCTCGTGAAGAAGCCATCATCCCGACAAATCCACAGCAATTCCTCTCGATCCGGCCTTTCTTCAACGAGCTCAACTCAATCCGCTATGGAGAATCTGCGCCGTCCAAGCATGGGTCCTGACCCGTTCCGCCGCCACGATCAAGGAGCCGAGCTAGTCGAGCACGTCATCCGACACGGCGTCAAGCGAGTGCCGCCGAAAAGCACAGAGAGGAAGGAGAGCTTCAGCTCAAAAGATGCGCTCTCAAGGATGTCTCCGGAGAGTGACGATCTCAGTACGGCTGATGTTGCGTCGAAGTGAGCATGAATTCTGCGTCATGAAGGCCAGTTTTGATATGATTGTGCCAGATGCCCACGTCACATCCTGACGTCCTCCTTCCTCGCATCAATTCAAGACGAAGGACCTCCGCAGAAGCGGCATGTCTCGGCTCCTCTACCCTCCAAGGGAGTGCTAGTTGATCTTCCGCCCCGAATTGCATCTTTGGGATGCGCGCTCGACGCCATCAAGGCACTACCTTCACCTGTAGCTCTTCCAGAGCCAGCTGGGGAGTCCACGATTCTGGACGCAACCTCGAGCTATGTCCTGGTCCCGGACTATCTGAAGACGATGAAGAAGGAGAAAACAAAATCGAAAGTGTGGGGTATGCTGACGAGGGGGAAGTCTACGAAGAACAAAACGGAGTCAAATGATGCTGTGCCGGTCGCCCTTCTCAACAAGGAGGAATCGAAATTGGCTTTTCAGCGTGAGGACCTCCACTTATTGGTCAGAATGCCCTGACACTGTGATCCAGAAACCGTAAAGGCAGCGTCTTTTGAGCCTTCGGTTCCACAGGAAGAACCGAATGGTAAGGAGTCCCACATCAGCTCCAAGCGACCCACCCCACCGAATTTAGGCCTCATGTCGCCTTTCAATGATCAACAAGATCTCCTCTCTCAGCTCAGCGAGTCTACGGCAATTTCGGCCGTTGTCCCGTCTCAGCCCGCCCAGCTGACGTCTGATGGCGGTTCGTCTTTCATCGAAGTCTCCATGGGAACAGCCGACTCCTCCGGTTCCACCGACCGCAGCGCGAGCATCATTTCGGATAGACCACCGACGAAAGGTCCGCAGCCGGCTTCGTTCCGCGTGAGACCTAAGGGGGTTCCCAAGCGCAAGAGCCTCACTGGACTTTTCGACCTTGCCATCACGAAGAGCTTCGACCGGGCTAAGAGCGCTTCACCTTTGGTCCCGCATTTCGTCAATCCGCTCCCTGTAGCTTTCGCATCGGCAGTCGAGGTCGAGGAGCAGTTCGAGGCGCATGCGCACACTGAGCAGACAGCCGACAGTGCCTTTCCTGCGCTTCAAGGGGCGTCTCGGTTCATAAGTCGACTCGGCGAGGGCAATCGGCGATTTGAGCGCAATATGCTGCAAGGCTATGGTGAGTTCAGCTGTGACCCAGAGCGTACTCTGATCTGAACGCAGCCGACCTGCATCGTGTCGCGTCGGCAACGGACAAGCTCTCCAGCCTTGTTTCGCGATTCGACTTCTCTCTCGATGCGAGTCCGACACCAGTTGTTCGGAAGCGCTCTTCCCGGGACTCCCTTTCAAGGAACAGATCAAGCGACAGCCCCACGCCGATGCGCCGGGTCCGGTCAGAGTTGCTCACCGCCAAGCCGCGCGCGAGCTCTGCCATTGCGGGTGGCAGCACCATCAGCCCGCTTAAGCTCGCCCTACATCGCGCACAAGCAGCAGCATACTGCCCTGACAAGCCGTCACTGGCCTCACAGCGAGCTGCTTTCGAAATACAGACTAGCTTGGTCAGCAAGGGTATGCGGAATATCTTCGCACCTGCTCCTCCATCACAGTCCTCTCCTCAACAGCCGCGCCTTGGCTCGCATATCGAGATGATCCCGGAAGACGCACCTCCCTGCTCGTCTTCCGCAGACTTAACCGCAGCCGAGGGGGCAAGGGAGAGCATGCGTAAGATTGCGCGACCCCGCCTCGTCCAAGAGCGTCAAAGTGCGCGAAGCCCCAGCACTGTGACGGACGTACCCCATGATTTACTGCAAGCCGTCATTGGCAATTCCGACAACGTACCAAAGCTCTCTACACCCCTGTCGCAGGTCAGTCAGATGATGCTTGGCCTTCCGACAGAACCGCCAGTAGTCCGCATCTCCCCGCGCAGGCCAGCCCGTCAGCCTCCAGCGGTGGCGCTGCTGGGTGATGTCATGCTGTCAATTCAATACGCGGATAGCGAGGAGGTCGACGAATCCCGCCCGGGCATCGCCTTCGACCTTGCGAATGATATTGCTACTCGTGATTCGATCTTGAGCGAGGTGTCGTCAACAAATGTGGATGATCTTCGCGCATCATTTGACTTCACGGCCGAGTACGCCAGACTCGACCGAGGCGAACAGCGGGCATCATTCGTGGAAGCGCTGCGCAGAGCCTCATCGGCCGACGCCTTGAAGGGGGAAAAGGTTCCGAGACTCAGCTCAATGGCGCCTGCTATCGCGACACCGACAGCCGCTGGAGGAGCTGTCGCTACCTTCTTGTCCTTGCGTAGCTCAGTGAATCACCATATCGCCATAAGAGGGAAGTCCGTGGCCGACGGCGGAACATCGACCGAAGCCGTTCGCGATGGATCGAGATACCGTCCTGATCCGTTCAAAGGACAGCTCGCCTTCCAGCAGCACGTTTCCCAAGCCAGAGACAGCAAAGGTCGAGCATTCTCTCAATCTGCTCCTCCTTGCGAGCTTGCCTATCAGGCACCGGTTCACCCCCGTCGCCGCGGTCACAAGCGTGGCGAGTCGGGTCTCAGTATCGCTACCATGTCCAGCTTCGGGGCTGTCATCGAAACAGGCATTGCTGGAGACTATGTCAATCATTTCGAAGCCAACTTTGCCGAACATCTCAACACGGCTTCAATAGTCACGGCAGACTCGGTCGATGCTATCTCACAAGTGTGCGTCTTGGTATCTCCGACGGATTTGCTCTCCCTCGACTCGGTGGAGAATGATGAGCGAGAAGCCGCTCAGAAAACGCGGCACTCTCGCACGTTATCTGTTCAATCGGTCGAGTCGGTCCTGGGTCTCGAACATGACTCTGTGACTGGCGGTTGGTCTGTCAGCATGAGCAATAGCCGGCGTTCTTCCTACATCAGCCGAAACCGGCGCAGCGGGTCGACAGACAGCGCGTTTGGCCGAGCCGATTGGGCGTCATACAAGCGGAAGTCGTCAACGAGAAGCGACACGTCTAATATCTCAGCTTCGTCCACCTCACGCTTGGGGCGTCCCGGTGTCGGAGAGAGAATGTTCCAGCTCGACAAGAGCGTCCAGCTGAGCTCGATCGCCGGGTCCCCCTCCGACGAGCCCGCACCTTCCAAAGACATGCTCACTTGGCCCTTCGATCCTCTGCTCGAACAGCAGGCGGCCGTCAGAACATCATCGTTCGACTCTGACTCGGTATTTGGAGGTCACGCCTCAGGAAGACAAAGTGGACTGATTCTCAAGGGCTTGAGACCGGGATCACTAGTCAGCACGGTATCGAGCTCGGAAGACCCGGACGACACGTTTGTCAACTTGAGGAAGTATGCAAAACACCTCGCGTCCCCGAAGGCAGAGAGCAAGGAGCCATGTCTGCAGGCCGAAGGTGAAGACAAGTCAATGATGAGTAAGCCTGCGTCCCGCGTGATCAATAGCCGAGAGCTGATAACTGCTTCCTATCAGGTCATGTACAGATGACACAGCTCGATGGCAACAGCGGTCAGCAAATGCTCGGGTCGTCAATCGACCGGCCTCGCAAGCCGGCTTCGGCTCATCGTCGCCGACCAGCGAAACTAAACCTCGCGTATCTCCCCATGGACACTCCCGGTCTAACTTCGCCGTCCGAATCCGAGACTTCTAGCCGGATGTCCCTCGACACTAAGATCTCTGATCCCTTCTCCGAATCCAGCGAGACTCATGGTCGCCCGCATGGATTGGGACATTATCGTCAAAAATCGTCCGCCGTAGTCAAGCTTGAAGCTACGATCCGAGAAGAGCCGTCCACCGCTACTCTTCGACCTGCAAGAAACACTTCGGACTCACCTGGAAGGCTGGAGCCAGAAGTAGTCAGTTGGGATGCGGAAGAGGAGTCAGGAGGGGTACAGGTCTTCAAGTCATGGCTCGAATGGCAGAGGGAAGCTGGGGACGAGTGTCGTCGAGTCAGGGATGATTGGGTGGATAGCGAGGAGTCTAAGAACGCCGTTGCAGGTCAGTCCCCTGCCTTTTCAGGAATCGTAGACCCGCTGACGGGTCTAGAAGGCTTCAGATTGCCGATGACGAACGAGGAGATCGCCGACTTCCTCGCCAAGTCCAGCGAAATCTACAAGCCTCTGGACCAGCTGCCGATCGGTCGTTACGTCCATCACCGGAAGTCTTCCCTCTGCGATGCTCGCCTGCTCACCTCACCCTATGGCGTTCCCCTTCCTAAACCGCCACAGCCCAACAAGCCCAAGACATCCCTTATCACCAAATTCGAGCGAACCAACTCTTCCACTTCGTCTAACATTTCCTTCGGTGGAGAGGACCCGCCCCTTTCCGCTCCGCCAGCACCGCCATCCGCCGTGTTCGCCCAGTTTGCCCGCGAACGCCCAACTAACCCGCCGCCACAGCTCGTCCCAATGGCCCTCAGTAGCCCATTCAAGCTGCCGAACCTCGTTGCCCTTGTTTCGGTGGAAGAGTCGGAACAAGTGGAGACGGACGGGAAGGCAGTGGACAAGCGACCGCATGTCAGTCCGGATGCAAGAAGGCAGGCACTTGGATGGGGTCGTCGGCGAAACTCGGATGGACCGACGAAGATGAAGAAGAAAGTCCGAATGTTCGAAGGAGTTCCGCTCGCAACAGCAATCTTCCAAGACGTCAACATCCCACGCTCCATCGCCGCCTGGAAGAGCTCGGCAGCTGTGAGGAGCTCAAATGCTGTACAGGATAGGGAGAATGCTGTTGTCACGATGTACATTGACTATAGGATTTCGCGGACAAGCTGACGTTCTGCTCGGCCACAGGCGCTCGACTCGCAAACGAATCAAATCCACGAGTCGCACCGCTGCAAAGAGGACTGCGGCCGCCCAGCCTCGGAGTCTTCGAGTTTGAGCCGTGCGACGATTCATAATTTTCCCTCGTTGCAGGCAGCCTCGTCATTTTCCAACGCATCTTGCGGACAATCGTCATCTATGCTCTTCATATCTATATCGTATGGGTCTATGCAAGCGGGCATTTCTGCTGGGGAATGGTCAACGCCGGGTATCGCGCGGGCCGGGTTATCGGAAATTGAGCTTGATGAGGAAGAGGAGGATGTTCATTAATACATGGACGGATGCCCAGCCTAGCATGCCAATCAGCAACACCGAGGGAGAGGTTCTGGGATGACAGACCGCATGCAGGGACTACAAGGCGCTGCTTTCAACCTCACGTACTTATCTCAATTGTGATAACGCACCTAGCTCGGGATACTCCCGCATCTCGTCAAGGCCAATTTGCGAGACATCGACCGTGAAAGCGAAAGCCATGACTTGGCGGGCTACGAAGGAGCTGACCAGCTCTGAGCCCTGAAAATCCTGCATCAGCCAAGGTGGCCCAGATGTAAAGGACAAGACATACCCATATAGCACATGAAGCGGTGAAGGTCAACGGAAACGTATACGGATCTTCCGGCGACTCCGAGAATCGGAAGAACGGATAGATCTCTATGCGGGATCAGCCTGAGGTATCAGAATGTCAAGCCGGGGACATTGCTCACGCGCATTCGGACCGAAGTGCAGAATCGTCAACCAGCCTGTGATGGCGGTTTCAGGAATTTCCCATACCGGCGAAGGAATTGGAGATTACCTAGAAAGCCGGCCATTGTCACATTTTGCGCCAGTCCTCGGAGGTAGAAGGTCGTCGCAATGTTATCGACATGGTCTTCCCAAGAATGAGGGTAGCCGATCACGATTTGGAGGAGTCGATGCCAAAGTCTAGTCATCTGAAGAGGAAAGACCCCAACTACTAAAGCAGAGGAGAGGAGTTGCACAGTCGCGAACTGTGAGGGCGAGCGTAGACGGGCAAACTGACAATACCTGCGTCAGCCTTAAAACACCTCGAGGAATTGCGTTTACGAGGTTACGATAGAAGACGTGGTAGACGAGCTGAAAGAAGAGCTTGTATAGGAAGAGAAGGGCGCGACTACGGACTCTCCCAGCGAGAATGTACAGGGAAATGCCAGCAAGAAGCTGAACGGCTGACACCGCGAGTCAGCAGGACATCAAGCTCAGTGAGGTCGACGTACTGATGACCCATGAGTAGACCCAGGTACCGGCGTCTAGCGACGTATGCGGCAAAGTCGAGAGGAAGAGGCTCGCATACGCTGCGAACAGGTTAAGAGCGGCTCAGTGGAAAGAGGGGAACACACCTTGACCTGCTACTAAAGAGAAGCAGGCAATCCCGAGGCATGTCATGAACCACAGAAAGCGACGCCAGGATGCTGGAATTCGTGTCGAGAAGCCATCTCCAAGGAATCTGCGCGCGATAAAGTTAGCTCGACTTTCAGTCATGCGGGTTCAAGGACCAATTGACGTCTGTGATACGGTCGGTACAGCATTCCGGTAGGTGTGCCGCTTGTCCCTCTTCAGTTTCGAGAAACAGGCGATCGCAGGCATGAGCATCGCCACAAAGCTCAGCACTACCCAGAAAGCTAGTCAAGAAACAAGATCAGCTGCGCGTTGAGGCTTTGGTCGAGTGTGAAGCTCACTCTTTCTTTCCCAGTCGGAATCGTTCGAAGGACCCCGTGACTGCCATCGCTGACGAAGGTGAAACGCGTCAAGGTGATGTGTAGCGAGACCGATAAGGAGTGTCGTCCCCCAGAACAGGGCATAGCTGATCTTCCCGCCGAGTGCGGAAGGCCACCAGTCTGTGAGTCTGTCAGCAACGCCATAGATGGAAGAAGATGGACTCACTCAAGCGGTAAAGGGAGAAGAGATTGGTAATGAAGAAAAGCGCGACTGCCAAGTACACCCTAAACGACAAATTCAGCTCCTGTATAGGCAGGAGGGTGCGCAGGATTTACCCATAGTACCTATGCAAGTATCAGCATCATCAAATGAATCTGCCCACGCAAGCTCACCAGAACAAGAAGAAGTAGAAATTGACATCCAGCGGCCATTCCCCCACACTCCCGTCTTTCGGTCGTTTCGGCCAAGCAGGAATGTCCGGGAACGGATCGTCCAAGTATGGATCAGAGACGGGGAAAGGTATGGCGACCCAGACCCATACCTACCTCCTCATCAGCTCGCCTCACCTTTATAAAGGAAGCACACACCGCAAGGCAAGGAAGACCGACCAGGACGAAATGTCTCTTCCAGAACGAGCTCAGCCATCCATCCACCGTCTTCCTTCCAGGCTATTACCCCCAACTTATCAGTCCCAATCTTAGCAGGACGGAGACGATTGGACTCTGAAGAATATCCGGGTCCACGGGGTATCCTCTTCCTCCAGCTCCGCCAGACTCTGCCTCCTCGCCGCGCGCGATTGACGAGCCGAGGGCGGCTGTAAGTCTGCTCGAGCCTGAACGTCGGACGAGAGGCCGAGGCCTGGAGTCCTAGCCGGTTGTGGAGGGTTTGCCGGGAGGGGAGGACGCTTTCGTGACTTTCGAGGAGATTGCGTGCGGTCTTACCAGTGGTGTGAGCGGTCATACCTGATCAAAGTAGCAGTCTGAGCTGACCCCATAGCTTGTCTTGAGCCCGCTCAGAGCCTTTGGATAGGGGAGTGAACATTATGCACACGGAGCACGCTCAAGAAAGCGGGAGCTCCACAGCTTCACCATTCCATGCAAGTTCTCATTCCAAACTCGAGCCCTCGTGGGGGTTTTGTAAACTTATAGCCGTCAAGGGCCGGTGGGGAAACGGGTGGTGGGTTGGTTGGTGACTTTCGGATACCATTCTGGACTCTCATTCGCCTTGGCTGTGCACATCATATTCAAAAATCACTTCCGTCTTCACGCTCGTGGCCTTCACTTTACAGCGAACAGAACCAGCGCAGTGCCCGTACGCCTCACGAACGCGACTCCTACCCCACAACATTGCTGCTTGAACGCCCTCTGTCTCTCACTTCCTCACTATCGCCGGCTTTGGATCGCTATGGGGACTCGGCGGCATCGCTGCAGTCCACAAACCATGGACCGCATCGGAGACCGAGCAAACATGTTGGGCGAGCTCATCCAAATCCGCGACAAGATGTCCGAGGGATCCACGATCATCCGCGAAATGATAAAACAAGTCGGTATCAGTATTCCATACACAGCCATGCGTTATTCTGACGAGCTTTTAGGTCGATTTGAGGGATGACATGAGTGGCATACGGGTAATTGCTCGATCATCCCATGCAACGCTGATGCAATATCAGGTGGAGATCGCAATGTTGAGCAAGGTCACCGCGGCTTCCTTGGGTCACACGAGCAGGTATTGGCTGAGCCGTGAGACGAACGACAATATCCCACCCTCTTGATTTTGTTACACTCATCCTGAAATCGGCTGATTAGACGTATCAGCCCAGCGTGTCTACATGTATCAATGCTCATTCAGTACTAGCACTCTGACGCACGCACATGTTGTTGTAGCAATTAAGACGATGTATAGTTGCAGGTCAATCACGAGTGTGGTTACCAGACCGAGAATCCCGTCTCAACTGGTGACATCTACCTATCGATCCGATGACTGTCAAGGGTGCGACATGATACGCATCTCCTTGGTCTACACGATTCCACCCGTCTTGCCTAGTAGACCATGGACGACATGTCGGCGCGGAGACGGTTATAGTCCAGCAGTCCCTCGGTACGCCCAACGGCTGCTAATGCAAACTGTTCGCACCCCCGATCAACATCTATATTCACTCTTGAAACGGACAGCGACTCACGTCCTTGTCCCATAGGTATTTTTGGGCCACCCGCTTGATCTCCTCAGGTGTTACCTGATCGATATACCGCTCAATCTCCTTTGGAGTCTGCCTCTTCCCTGTCGTCACCATCTGTCGTCCAATCTGGGACACGACCGTTAGTGACGGACCCTGAGGGGTTGAAGAATAGCTCACGTCGTCCGCGATCAAGCTCGTCCCGTCAAGACCCAGAAGCAATGCCGCTTTGGTCTGCGATTTTGCACGCTCGACCTCAGCGGTGGTGGGGGAAAGGGACATGCGAGTCCACTCGCGAAGGGTGAAATGGACGAGATCATCGACGTTCATCAAGCTGTAATGATTTTCAGAATACCATCAAGATGGAAGATGAATGCTCACTTCTCGGTGACCATGTAGATGCCCCACAATCCAGTATCGGAGTAGCTGGTCGAGAAGGACATGTATGAATTGGCGAGGTTGTTGCTAGAAATGATATGGCTGAGTTTCGAGCTGAGCAAAGGAGAGGCACCGAGTCCGCGATCCCAATTGCCGAAGATGCTGGACATGACGAGCATCGGCCAGTAGTCGGGACTTCTCCACCCTACACCCTCGACTGCAATAGCGAAGTTGAGCGTTGGCATGGTGTCGTCTCGGATACGGACATCGGCACCGGAGAAAGCGGTGGGAGGGCGTGACTGGCCGCCAAGAGGGATGGGGTTGGAAGAGACGGGGAGGGAGGCGAAATTTTTCTCGGCGAGCTTGACGAGGGCGTCATGGTCGACTGATCCAGCACCAACGAGGCACATCCGGTCGGCAGTGTAGTTCTTCTTGATGAAGTCGGACAAGTGATCCTTAGTCATGCCACGGATATGCTCCTCTGGTCCAAGGATGGTGTTGCCGAGCGGTTGACCTGGTCCAAATCAGCACATCCCATCTTCCTCGCAAGATAAACTGACCTTCGAAAGCCACGGCATGCAATTGGTCAAAGATCATTTCAACGATATCCTTGTTGACCTCCTCCATCTCCCTAAGAATCACATCTTTCTCCCGGTTGACCGCACTGGCATCGAGCTTCGAGTTCTGCGTGATGTCCGCGATGATCTCGACCATTTTCGGCAAGTCCTGGTCGAAAGCTCGGGCCGTGAACGCGGTCTGCTCCCGAGAGGTGTAGGCGTTGAGACTCGCTCCGAGATTCTCGACCTGAAGCTCCAGGTCATTCTGTGAGCGGGACTTGGTGCCCTTAAATGAAAGGTGCTGAACGAAGATCAGCGTTGACTTTCTCGTCTTATGTGCACCATGCCCACCTCGAGGAAGTGTGCGGCGCCACTAGCATAGTCCTGGTCCGCCCTCGAGCCGGCATCGATGAACAGCCCGACCGTCGACGTTGACATTCCCGGGATCGTCTCGGTGGAGATAGACAATCCATTAGAGAGCGTAGAAGTACTGGTGACGGGATCTGTGTAGCGAGGAGCGTCGGTAGGGGTAGCGAGAGAGCGGGTGAGCGGGGTGAGGACCTGGTAGCGCTATCAGCTGATAGACAACGAAAGGGTTGATCACGATTCTCACGGGTCTGCGGAGTGGGCGAAGCACGGGAGAGACTTGACGAGCCGCTGCCCGCGATAGAATACGGGAGGCCGACATGGCGGAGGTGAGCACACCAGCTGAGAGGGGGATAGGCAGGTTTGAAGAGGTGTAAAAACGGTTCCAGTCCGTTGATGCGACAGGAAACCGGTGATCTGTTCCTAGATTCCGATAAAGCCGGTCAGTGGCAGCTACTCGTTCACACAATCATAAAATGCCTTTCAGTACCATGGCTCGTTACTCGCAGCTTTACCGGCCTCAAAATGTTGCAGATACGATCGAGCCAACTCCCGACTCCAGCACGTAGATTTGTCCGGATGAAAGACATATATTCGTTACATGTCCAGCGATACAAGAACTAAAAACCACGTACATGAACGAGCCAGCAAGAAAGGAAAGCTATTCAAAGACGGTCCACACTGGAAAGGCGGACAGACCAGATACTGGCTCGGACAACTACCCGACCAGGTGGACTCAACTGACTTGCCCGAGGATCAAAGTATACACAAAGACGCTGCGTTCTTAGCGACCTCAAGCATTTGGGGCAAGTTCCGCTCAAAGACCGGCCACATTTCGAGCCACAGTCTTAACCACCCCTGAGGGGTGTCACGCGGCAAGCGCCGTAAAGCCGGTAACCCCGGCGCAGTGGCACTGAATTGCCGGATCACCATACGTTCGACCGTCTGTCCCCTTTGTTAGCTGTAAAACCTAGACAGCCGGTGTGTCCTGGAGCTCGTCGAAGCACTCAGACTCCGGCTGACCACACTCCACCCCTCAAGTACCCCCTTAGACCCCGGTCAGTATGTCCTCCCACCTCTTCCCGCAGAACAATTACCCCAACCAGCCCTACAACTCCGAACCCCTCGCCTTCTTCGGCGGCGCCTCCACTTCCTCCGCAACACCCTACTATGCCGGCTCCCGCTCCTCCCTCGAGGGTAATATGGGTGGCGGAAGCTCGTCCAAGGGGTATGCGACCGGGAACATGGCGGCAGGTGGGCGGATAGGGGGGATGATGTCAAGTGAGGGTAGGTGGTGGGAAGCTTTTGGGACAGGGGGGTTCGAGGGTGAGCCTAGCTTGATGGAGGGTGTGTAATATCCACCTTGTCCTGGAGAAAGATTGCTGAGCGCTCGGAACCATAGAGCTCGGATTTAACCCCTCGCATATATTGCAGAAGAGCTTGACCGTGCTCAATCCGTTATCCCGAGTCGACGCGAATATCATGGACGATGCCGACCTAGCCGGGCCCTTTGTCTTCTGCTTCGCCTTTGCTTTTGTTCTCCTACTGGTGAGTTCCTCCAGCCCTCAGCAGCAAGTCCTGCCATTCCTAGACCCTGTCTGTGAGAACGCTCGCTGACCTGCCTGGCAGTCTGGCAAACCCCAATTCTCTTACATCTACGGCGTCGGTCTCCTCGGCACCATCGCCATATACTTCCTCCTCAACCTGATGTCCGAGACCGGGATCGACGCCTATCGAACCGCCTCCGTCCTGGGCTATTGCCTAATACCCATGGTCGGGCTCGGCGGTGTCGGGATGGGAGTCGGTATCGATCATCCCTTAGGGTACCTAATGAGCATCGTCTCCATCGTTTGGTGTACGCATTCGGCGAGCGCGATCTTCGTGGCGGTATTGAGGATGGATCATCAGCGGTTGTTGGTGGCGTATCCCGTGGGGTTGTTGTATGGGTGTTTCGCATTGCTGAGTATATTCAACGTGAAGAAATAGCATGAACTGCTCAGAAGAGCATGATTCTCCCAGCATCTTCTCAGAAGAGCGAAAATTCTCCCGGCGAGCTCATGATGTGCATCTAGTCGTCAAAACAGTCCCGCCCACTCATCCCGCCTCCGTCCCAATCCTTTACTCTCCATCTCCGCCAACATTTCCGCGCTAGGTATTACCACCGCAGGCTTAAGCTCAGGCAACAGCGAAGCGTATGGTGCGAGCATTGCGTCGAACTCCGCATCCGAGGAAAGGGGTAGTGGTGTGGGAACTAGCGAAATCTCAGCTCACACCGATCAAGATGGTCAAAAGCTTACCATGCTGGACAATCGGTTTCGCCGGTTCTGTCGCCCGCGACATGCCTGAGAGTATCAATCTCCTCAGACCCGGCCCGTCTAACGGTGGCTCCTTTTGAGCAGGCGACGTCGTCTTGGACTGGCTCGACAGTCAGTGTCCAGTATGTATTGATCCGCAGACTTACCTCGCTCGCTCGATGTCCGCTCGACCCCATGATGTCCAGATTGATCTTCTCCGCCGACCCATACGCATTCTTGATCTGACCCATCGCAAAGAGGACGTCACCCTTGGTGAGCATCCCATTTCTGCCCGTCCCCTTGAGCTTCGAGATTTGCTCCGTCGAGAGCGATGACTCGAGCAATCTGTACTCTTCATCAGCGGCATTTCAATGCGGGACAAAGGGAGTCCAAACAATCTCGAGACACTCGGGAAGAGAGGCTTGGGATGCCTGATCTCCTTATGTCTTCCACCAGCAGTCTCCTGCTCGGTCGCCTCCCCCTCCCCAGAACCCGAGCTGGACTCCGCTTTCTCCTCCTCTTTCCTCTCCTTCTTTGGCGCAGGCTTCTCCTCTTTCGCCTGTGCCTCCGGTCCTGATCTGGGTTCTGGCTTGGCGCCGCTTGATTCCTCCGGACCAAGGTTGGCGGGTACCTGGATGGAAGCCAGATCGTCCCCTCCTTCCGCTAACATCGCGATCACCTGTCCTACCGGGATCTTCGATGAGCCCGCTTCCGCCTGATCAACCACGTCAATCATAGCTTCCATTCAAGATGGTATCGCTTACAATGATCTTACCCATGACACCATCATCCTGAGCCTCCACGTCGATCGTAGCTTTATCAGTCTCCTACACCATCCCATCAGCTTCACCTTGAGCTTTGACGGAGCAGGGAGGGTACGAACGATTTCCAGCAATACGTCCCCGGCAGTGAAGATCTCTCCCTCATTCTTCGTCCATCCCGCTATCCCGCCCTCGGTCATGGTCGGTGACATGGCGGGCATGCGAAGGGCGGTCGTGGCGTAGCGGACATGGCGGAGGGGAAGTGCTTCTCCACCATTGTAAGCGGGGAAGGCACGCAGTGGCCCACTGGACGGGATGTATACTCACCCTGTCGAACAGGAAGGCTATTCCGAAGTGAGCAGATGGCTCTCGAGCCCTTCATCCTGATCTTGATGTGCAGATATTCTTGGCTGAAACAAGCTGTTTGGTAAATAGTCGTCTGAAATTGGGGACAGCGTAGCAGCTCAGGCACGACGGATGACTTAGGACTTCGAAGTTCCAACGGCACTTTTCGCCAACCGTTGGTCTCGTCGACCGTTTGGTGCAATACAAGGGTCTCTTGGAGCAGAGTAGTTGCATCGTAAATATCATTACCCCACGTCCCGATCCCGCAGGAAGATCAACAACGCCTCGTACACGGTCCAGGCGATGGCGGCAGAGGCGGCTTTCCGCGATACGCGGAGGAGTGAGCCGGAGAAGAAACCGGAGAGACCGCGGTCCTAGGTACCGTCAGCGATCGGACGATAGAACAGGACACCGGAGGCATAAAGAAAGGTGCGAGAGCCGGAAGGTGTGATTGACTCACTCCGTAGATCCTGGTGAAAGCTTTCCGTAATGTCGGATGTTCTACAGGGTTGACCTGCATCCGTGTCTGCCGAGACATGAGATCAGCTGCAGGAATACGACCTACCAAAAGGAAAAGCATACCTTCACACAATCTGCAGGCGAAGTCACCACAGTAGCCAGTACGGCCGCTATTGCACCTTCGCACCGCCATCAGACAAGTCCCGGTTCGATGCCTCCTTGCTCACCGGAACCCGAATGTAACAAAGCATTCGGCACCCCCCATTCAGGTTTCAGCAATCTCGCTATGTCGAACATCGATCAGAGCTGAAACCGACCCAAGAGATAATCAGCTCACCTCCCAGATCTTTCCCCTTCTCATAGAACACCGTCGACACCCCCGCGTACGGCGCGTCCCTCGCAGCAGTGGCCGTGAACCCTTGGAACAGCCCTCTCAGTCCATGGATCTTGACCAGCGATCGTAGCGCTCCGACAATCGATCTATACTCATTATACTGGCTGCTCTTGATCGACATCAGCCACTTGAATGCAGACAGTAGGATGGAAGCACTTCGTAGCGAGCTTTGACGACGGTGATGGGATTGAGTATGAAGCCGACAGACGTCCGAGCGATAGCTCCGGCGATAAGGTTACCAGTGGAGGAGATCCGGACGAGAGTGGAGGTCCGAGAGGAGGGGGAGGAGGAGGAGGAGGAGGAGGAGGATGATTGGGGAGGTCGAGCGGGTGTGGCGAAGTATGGCATTTGGGAGAGGCGGGTTCGTAGGGAAGAGAGGGTGTAGAAGTAGAGTGCTACTCCGGGGACGTTTCTATACGAGCAATCTACGTTAGCTTGAAGGACCGACCGATAGAATCACGCACCGGACGACTGTAGGTACTGTCCCCCGCCAAAGGCCCAGCACTCCATCATCCCTCAACACGTCCCTTACTACCGGTCCGAGTCGTCGCCTGGGGGAAGGTCATGTCAGCCTTGACCATGTGGTATATTATCGCGGGATTGGAGCTCACCGCTTGACCCCACGTCCTTCCCCGCCCTGCTGTAACCTCGTCTTGAGCAAATCCAGCGGCTGGAGACATACTGCCGAGGAGAATCCCGATACCGCTCCGGCGGTAAGATGGCGAGAAGCTTTCGAATAGGATTCGGTACTCGAACTTGCCGCAGCAGATGAGGTGCTCATGCGAGACCTCTCACTGCTGTCCTAGCGACCGGTATCTGCTAAACAGTCCAGATCGGTGGACAAAGTCAAGATCTGGATGTGGGGTCTCCGAAACTCTTACCGCGTGGCGTATATTCCTTGTTGACAAGTTCCTCCCTGTTACGACGTTGTCCAGGATGCATCATGGCGTTCCAGGTGAAGCTTTGCCCTCCAGAAACGTACAGTGATCTGATGAAGACGCAGGACCGAAGCAAAGATAACGTTCAGTCCCTGCTCGCACTTCTTCGATCTACGCAGGATGATACTCCGAATTCCGAACCGCCAGCAATCTCTAGACCGGCACAACCATCCGTCCCCTCGAAACGACAGCTCGAGGACCTCTTAGTCTCCCTGAGCTCCAGTGCTCCGTCTCGTACGCAGCTGTCTAGAAATGACAGCGAAAGCCCCGCCTCTGCACGGTCCCGACATCACCTCATCGAGCCTTTCGGTCCGGTCGGCCAGCTCGCTGGACCGTCTCGACTGCCATTCGACCCTCAGGCTCGACCCGCTCCTATCGCACCGCACACTGAATCCTTTAATCACATTGAATCGTCTAAAGGCGGTATACCACCCAAGTCAGGGCGATCATTAAGCCACAGAGACAATCCCGACTTCGATACCCTCAGCTTCTCCAGATCCCTACCTATCCTCACCCACCTCCTCTCCGATCCGATATTCACCGCCGAACTCCGAAAAGTCTCTTTCCTCACCTGATATGCGGACATCGCTGATATGGAGCAGATGAAGGCAGACCAAGATGCGCTTGAGCGGAGATTATGGGCGAAGCAGGAAAAGGTCAAGGCGGAGCATGAGAGGAGCGTTAAGGCAGAGCGGGACATGTGCGTTGCTCCTCGTCTATCCTCCATCTGTCCAACACTGTTATCGAAGAGCACGAATAGCGAGACGACCGATCCCTCCTGACAAAGAAGCGGTTCGTTCGCTGCGACTCTGAGGGATTGCGCATGCTGACGAGGGCATAGCAATGGGCAGAAACGCTTACTGCGAATCTGAACGATTTCTACCGCCGAACGTGCCATACCGCAGTGGACGGTTTGGCTGACAGACAATGTCAACGCCTGGGGCAGCTTGGCGTACCTGGACTAGGCGGCGGGGATGATGTGAAGAGTGTGGAAAGGGTGAGGAGGGTGATGGATGTGCTTGAGGCAGGGATGGAGGAGTAGTCGGGTGGTGTGCAGAAATTCAACCGACTACCGGGATACCAAGCAAAAGAATACGCAGCCAAAGGATATCCGTGATGGAAATCAGTTAAGAGCTATGATCGTACCTATGCATGTGATATAATACAAGTTTCTGGGAGGGGTTGCTGTATGTATTGTAACTCCGAGTCTGTCTCGGTGAGCTAGCTCCTCAATTCTGGATTCCGGTCAGCGATCCTGCCAGACCAGTAAGCAGGGAGAACCTACCTCCCTCCACTGTGCTGAGCAGTTCACGCATTTACTGTCCCTCATCAGCCTGGTCAATGGTATAGCAGACTTCAAGCACTAGAAGGTCGTCATAGGCTCATCCGCCGACCTTATCTGCAGCTGTCTGAAATACGCCTTCCTCGCATCACATTTCGGGCACACCGCTGCGGCACGATTGTCAGCCCGACAGCAAATGATATGCGAGCGTCCGGCAGCTCGAGAAGGCACGGGTCGGACTGACCTTCGATCTTATCGACGTTCGCCCAGCTCTCCTTGCCTCCTAGGACGTCGTCGACTTCTTTCCGCTTCAGGTGGGTGCGCATGGAGATCTGATTACATCAGCTCGACTATCTGCTTGAAATCCGTATCGTATACTTGTTTGGTGATGATCCACTTGTACGGACATGTTGGGCAGATCCTGCTCGTCCATCAGTGCTCAAGGACCTTCGAGAACGAAGAGGAGTGGAAGAAGTTCCAGGGGGAATCACGCACCAGCACTTGTCGAGCGAATCTTCCTGGTCACCTATCGTAAGATTGTTGGAGCAGTACGGACAGAACAGCATGGTATTCTACAGATCAAACGTGCCGAAATAGACATCCCGGCGTGAACATCCTCCACCGAACGGAACCAATACCGTCCAGCTCCTCCTTCACAAAAGAGCTAATCTGCTTCACACGTATTGACAAGATCGCTACGACTTACCACGATGCCCGACCTGAACCTCCAGCCTATCTTCTCCTCTTCCTCCTTCTCGAAGCAGAAACACATCCCGACCCCCTCCCTCCTCTCACCTTGGCAATTCGACTACCTCCCCTCACCAGATGGGCACGACTCAAACCTTCTAATCATGTTTCACGGTCTCGGTCAGTCTTCCCCTAATCGAATCCTTTATCAGAGCTGAGTCCGACTTGCCAAGGCTAGGCGATACAAAATCCTCGTTCAGCGCGCTCGGCCGGTCGCTCAACCTCCCCAGTACGGCCGTCCTCTCACTCCAAGCGCCGACCCCGTACGCGCTCCTTCACCCATCTTCTTTGTCTCAGCTGATGGTAGATAGACTCCCGTGGATGAGTTCCCCAGCTTGGTCATGGTACAACACCTTCACGCCCCTCTTCGAGCCCCTGCCCCACCCGGATCCCACTCCTTCCCTCCCAGCACTCCGAAAACTGCTCGACGCCTTGACGTCCCCGGAGGTCGGGTGGGAGACTGACCAGATCCACCTCTTCGGTTGGGGCCAAGGCGGAACCATAGCGCTTGAGCTCGCTTGCGATCTTGGGAAAACGAAGCGGAGGATGGGTAGCGTGATTTCCGTCTGTGCGGGACTGTTCTCACACCCTTCGACGAAGATGGATTTGGAGACGCCGGTGCTGTACTTTACTCGGAGCGATGTGCGATTTTGGAGTGGGGAGAAAGTGGTGAATTCACTGAAGCGGGCGTTCAAGGAAGTGGAGGTTGTACGAGGAGATGTTGGACGAGGCGAGGACATGCCCCGCGGGAGAGGGGAGTGGGAGGGGATCATGCGGTTCTGGGCAAGGCTGTTGGGCAGGGCGGACAAGGGATGGAAGGGTGAGGGAGAGGTGTACGAGGTGGTCAGATAGTATACATTCTATGGATGTCTCCTGCTGCAGATCATGTCACATGGACATTGATTATAGTTTTGTCGAATTCCTTCTTTTCTCGTTGGGTCGCCGCCTACTTGCGAGGGATCCTGTACCCTGCGAAAAGCTGAGAAGAGTTCGTCCCGCTTCGAGTCGAGTTCATCCCGCCGGACGAGATCGTCGTACCGTTGGCGTAGACGGACGAGTTCCTGCCACCGGTGATCTCGATGATCGGGATCATAGGGCAAGTCGGCTCAGGGAGGTACTGGCCAAACTCGCCAGCTGCCCAGAGGACTAGAAGGATGGCGCGTCAGCTGAGGTATGGAAGAGGTACAAGGGGCATACCGACGCCATTGGTCCAGCTGTCGAAAGGTATATGTCAGCTAGAGCGGATAAAACCATTTCTATCTCAGCTTACCCGAAGCCTAAGGTCGATTTGTGAGACGTATCAATAGCATAGTGAACATCACTTACCAATTTGAACGGTGTACTCGCCACCTGCACCAGCAGCATCGGTATCCGTTGCGTTGAACTATTGAGTATCAGCGACTGGCCACCACAAATCCGAGCGCCCGACCTTTTCGAACATAACACCTGATGCACAAGGCGATCAGCACGAATCTTGGGGCGGACGGTCCGAAAAGCTCACCAGTCTGTCCCGCGGTGAAAGTCCCCGTGGCATTCAGATCACTCAATGGCAACTGCGTCAAGAGCCCAGCGATCTCCCCGCCGCTTGAATACCACGAGCAGAAAGCCGCTTGCATATACCTATTCCCGATTATTCAGACGGTGTCCAACTAGTCGCAAAACAAACCTATTGGCATATTCGATCGAGAGGGCCAACGGCCATGGTTGACCTTGTGCTTCTGCCGTGTCGAATGTAGTGTTCCCTGTGGTAGTAGCCGGTTGCGGCTGGAGATCGGTCTCGTTCAAGCCTAATTGATTCGTCGCGATGGATGAGAATGGGAGAGTGAGATTGCCGATCGTTGAAGCGTTGCCGACAGCGCGACCGAGAGTTTCGAACGCCTTGATCGAGGTGTCTTCAGGAGATCAGCGCTAAGATCTAGCCAGTACGATTCCACTCACAGACATGAGGAGGCCAGCTCATTGGTGATGCCTGTCAGTCGGGATACTTCTCTGCCGGGCGCTAACTCACGAATTTGGGAAGTCCTGCGCTCATGCGAACGTCAGCACGTCCATATGCTGCAGTGCATCGACTCACCCAATTCAGACCCGTGAAGAGCAACGTTGCAACGCTTGGGACTCCGGAGTACTTGCCCAAGAGATATCTCACGCCCGATACGACTTGCAACGCAGCCGCCTCGTTCCCAATCACCTGTGGCGGCGTGATGTTTTGCCATAGCGCAAAGGTTCCAGCGGGAGTATACAAATCCGAACGAGCATTCGAGGTCAAATTGAAATCGTAGAACCACCTGATTCGCCATCAGCACGAAAGGCTTTGAAAGTGTAGATGGTCGATGGCCCCACGATTTCACCGGGTCCCAGTGGAGGTCGAGGACAGCAGCGGACAGGTTGGCAGCGATTTGGCGGTGGTATGAGGCTTGTGAGGTAATATTGGACTTGACAGTGCCGTTCGCGCTGGGCAAGGTACCATACGTCTCGTAGAGATGGGCGAGCTTGTCTCAATCAGCTCATCCCAGTCCGCACAGTAACTACTGACGACGGAATGGTCGCCGGACAGCAGCGAATTCAGGTCCACTGGGATGATCGCCCGGGTGTTAAGTGTTCGTAACGCTGGATTGTTGTCCGAGACATTGATGACCGGCTGCTTTACCCATCTTGCTGAGTAATCCCAACCAGTCTCTGCGCCGCTTGCCAGCTCGGCGTAGAGATCCGCTCGGGCTGAATCATTCAATGCTGGAGATGCACCCATCGCAGTTGCGAAGTCCTCGGCATATCCCTGAAGCTTTCTGAGCCTTATGACCAAAAGATGGAGAGCAGGGCATACCTCGGGACGCGGAGCTGAGTTATTTACCGCGTAATGTGCGACCATGTACGTATGACCGGTGTAAGGTGAAGTGACGGGAATGGTCCGGTTAGTCATCCACCATTGCAACTCGGTCTATACAGGGTCAGCTACAAATGAGGTAAACTCAGGTGGCGTACAGAAGCGATGGGAAGTGCTCGCTGGAGAATCGTGATGTTGCCTGTGACCTTGATGTACGCATCAATCATCTAACGAAATCAAATCAGCTTGCACCGGTATCAAGGCAGTTCGAGGCGTACCGAGACGAAGACAGGTGGCTGAGAACGGTTCAGGTAGTACTTCCTGCATTCTGTATCAGCATCGTTCCGGTTTAATCTCGCCTGCTCACCGCCCACCGTTGGGCAAGAAGCCGTATGTCTGACGAGCACGATCAGCATGGTCCACTGTACTAAAGGGATGCTCACCTCGATTAAATCCATGAAGTTCTGTAGAAGATCCCAAGCATAGGTATACAGCTGACTCTCCAACAATCCTTCCAGGATCCAGCGACTGTCCCAATAGTAGATCTATCGACTCATCAGCTTGCAGCAGATCACCATGACAGGATGACGTACCTCTCGGTACCGTCCTCCGGGAACAACGATGGTGTAATTCAGCGGGATCAAGCTCGACTCGCATTGCCTATTCTTGCAAAGCGCCGACTGATTCGTCTCGCTAATTACTATGTCAGTTCGGCAAATTCCTGGATCTTCGCTACTCACCGGACAAGCAATGTCCAATAGCTGTTCACGACCTCGACCCAAGCCTTGAAGATCGGATCCGAGATGTTGTTGACAATTGCTGGAGTTGAGTTAAAGCCCTGCAGTGGGACCTGCTGGAGCTCCAGACCCTCGCCTTGCTGCGAGAAATTCCATGTCAGCAGATGCAGGTGGGATTGAGTATAGGAAACGAACGAAATGTTGATTGACGAAGTCCTCGATGTCACCGACTGTCGCGTTAGCGGGCAGAGCATTAAATGCCTGGAGTGTGACATTTAAGGTACCGTTGGTGGACTAGAGGCCCTTGTTAGAGCCGGCTCGACCGCTGTGAAGCAGGCAACTCACCTTGTCTGGGAAGGTCTGTTGACATTGTGAGGTGTGAATGACAAGCTTTTAGGCACGGTGAATCCTACTTTGCTGTCTGCATAGATCCCAGAGAGCTCGACGTCTTGAAGCAGCTAGCAAACCGGGATTCTTCAGCTAGGCCCGTCTGAGCTTGAACCATACGCACCGCTCCAGGACAGAACGTATCGTTCATCCCCATATTACACCACGCTACTCTGGCATCAGCTGCGAATAAGCTTCTACGGTACCACCAACGCTGAAGGGGAGGGTACATCCCCTGACCCATTACGGTACTGTTCAACGGGGATGTTGGGGCAGGTACCGAGGTGGATATCGGAGTCGGGGAGAAGGATGTGGTTAATGAAGCATCTTGAGCCTGCACCACGAAAGCTGCTGCCAAGACGATGAAATTGGACGGTCGCATCTTGACTAGGTTGGTCAATGGAGACGGACTGTTCTACAGGGATTCACCGAGAGGAATCTAGTGAGGAATTCCTCTAGGGCTCGGAAGCTTCCGACGGCATTCCGGCTATGACGGCATTCCGGCTATGACGCCATCCAGTTCCCGCTAATTCTATTTCCATTTGTATAAACACGCAATCATATTACCCCATGTGGAAATCACAACGCCGCTGAATTGGGCGCAAATAGGGTTTTTCATTATTGTAAATACGTGACCAATTTGCCCGATGTGGAAATTACAACTTCGCTGAACTGGGCGCAAATCATCAACGCCGATGTACGGAAAGGCGTAGTTGGGTCACACTTACCGCAAAGCTAAGAGCAATAGGAAGTCAAGACATTCATAGGGGGTTCTACGACCGCCGGGATTCCGAAAAATCCGGTCGTCTCAGGCTGCGGCTAGGTTTAGCCGTCCTCGAACCCACCCTTAAACCTTTCTCGTCTTGTCACGCCCACGCCTGTCCCTCCCGAGGCCTCATCATGTCCAGCCAGGTCCTGTCCTCATATCCCTATCCCTTCATCCTGGTCCAGCATTTCTACTTCTGCTTCCAGCTCGCGTGTGGCAGTTGCCATGTGCATCTGATCGGTATGATCGCGCATGTATGTGCTCCAAATACGAGCGGCAAGAGTAAGGGCCATGTTATGCGCGTAGCGGTTGTCGGTCACAGTGAGGGAGGTGGTGTTGCAGTGATCTGTCTCAGTCGTCTCCGGTATCCCCAGCGTGTTCCCTATCATCCCCATCCAAGACCTTGTCGATTTGTTCTTCGTCCATCGTCGGATCTTGGTTGACTGTGCTCAGGGCAGCAGCGGCATCCCGGAATACTGCGCGGTTCTCGCGGGCAAACGTGCCTCAGATACGTGAGGTAAGGGTGACGGCAAAGTTATGTGCGTAACGGCTATCGGTAGGGCCAAGGGGTAGAGGGACGGCAGGGGTTGCCAGGGGGTAGTGCGCCTCGAGCCCGGTATTGATCTTCTCGATGGCATCTTCGACATGCTTCAGAGCGGAGGTGGGAGTGGAGTTATCACAGTTGAAGACCATGAGCTCCTGTGACGAGGTGGCGGGGGCGCCAGAGACAGTTTCAAGAGGATCGGCATTCGGCGCAGGGAGATCGGCGAGGAGGTCGAGACCGGGATCCGCCGCAGCCTTGGACCAGTTGGTCGTCTGAAAAATGGACATCGTTGCGGTGAAGGTCGAAGGAGTTGAGGAAGAGACAGGGAAGAGTGATGGGGATTGTCATCGACGGCGTGCGGATGGGAGGGAGTATCGCGGATGTCACGATGGCGGGTGCTGTTGCCAATCGGTGTGTGGATGGGGACGACTTCGTACTCTAAGCAGAATCAGCTGTCGAAGGTGCCGGTAAACCATTGCCGCTGAGGAAAGACTTGACGAGGTGGTGAAGGGACTTCGACAATGGGTGCGCCATTCGTGCTTTTCGGTGCTTGCAGGAGTCTGCAAATACATCAAGGCATGGCGTGAGAGCAACTTGCACCGCGTGGGATGGACAGTGGGCTGTTTTTACCCATGGCCGCGATAAAAAGACTGATGGTACCTTAAGCGTTAGTTGGTCAGCGGGTAAGGCAATTGCAAATACATGACCAGTCACTCCCGGGCAGGGCAGCGCCAGCGGACCCGGGTCACTCCCTTGACGGGCAGAGCCTCGGTAAATGGAGGGGTGGGAGAGGGGGTAACCGGATAAGCCTGTTAGGGAGAAGATGAAAGGGTGGGAGAAATCGACGGTGGCGACGATGAGGTCGAGTGAGCCATCGACGGTCCCAGCGAGTTCGAACAGACCTGAATCAACCCTAGGCCCATCCGTTCCCAAACCAACCACCAGCTTCCTACACTCGCTTACGTTCTGCCTCCGACGAGCCTCTTCGGTGGGCGGCACACCTGTTTGGATGTTTAGGCTCGGGAACGAGTTTCGCGCGAGGAGCAGGAAAGCAGACAGTCGAGTCTGGTTCGGGACGGAAGTCGGAGTGATGAAGGTACGTGTTGAATAGGCTGAAGACCGTGAAAAGCTCGTTGAAAGGCAGGAGCAACCCAAAATTGTCGGGGGCGCCTCGAGCGCGTCGCGGGTTGACGGCGGCGACGAAAGCTAGCACCATCGCTATGCTGATGATGACGACGCGTAGCGTGTTCGTGCACTACATGATGATTCAAGCGCTATGATACTCGTAAGGATACGTATAAAGGTAAAGGTAAAGGCCCGATCCCGGGATATTCCTCCAACAATATAGGAGTCAAGTCCCCGACATGCTTAGACTTCCCTCAAGCCAGCTCTCGGCAACTCGCCCGTGGGAGAGTTGGGATCCCTTATGTAATGCACCGTACGTAAGCCAGTTGTGTTTTCGGTCAGATATGGGAAGATAGTCGTCTCGCAGGTGCTCGACCACAAAGGTGGCGAGAGTGTCATGTCGGGGACTTGACTCCAATATAGTTGGAGGAATATCCCGGGATCGGGACTTCCTATTGATGCTTTTTAGCTTTGCGGTCAGTGTGACCAACTACGCCTTTCCGTACATGACACCGGCAGCTTCCACGCACAACACCGCACCGACTGGACGGCGTGCTCATAGACTGTCTGCAAGCCGATCTCCCAACGGCATCCGAGCTAGAGGACAGGGAAGAGGCGATGGTCGATGTTGAGGCTCGAATGCCAACCCCAGCACTCGATGCATCGGCCTCGGGCGAACTCAACACTCTGTCTATCTCTGACAGGCTTAGAGTGCGTCGCTACTACGGTGTGAATGAGGCTGCAGCTGGTGGTCAGAGTGTCAGATAATTACGTGGGGATGCAAGCAGTGCTGATGTGTCGATCTCCATCTCTGCTAGCGACTTTGTTGGCAGCGAACAAGCTCGGAGGGAGAAGAAGGAGGCGGACATGAAGGAGCAGGCGCGCTACAGGGAGGAGCTACTGCAATTGAAGAAGCAGAAGGCGGAGACCGCTAGATTTGGGGAGAGAATGAATGCTGCGGACATGTTGAGAAAAGACAATCCAAGCTTGTCTTGGGCTGAGGCGTTGAGGAAGGCTGCGGAGCTGATGGACAGCATATGAGAGCAGTGCGTACATTGCCCTACAACGTCCTTTCGTCGACATTAACTCGTCTTCCTCTAGCTCTAGCGCTTCATCCACCAACCTCTCCCTTTGCCGATGCGACTCCATGATGTCTACTTCGTCTTGCCGCCTGATATAACGCCTCCTTCGCATCCTAGCCTCCCTCTGCATGATCTTCTCAACCTCTTCCTCGCTCAAGACGTCAAGCCATGTCGATATCAGGATGTTATGGAGGATGCAACCCGCTTGGATGAACCCATGAGCTCGAGCTTTGTCTTTGAGCGACTTGACTTTCAAGCGGAGGTAGCGGAGGCTAGATCAGCGAGCTTTAAGTATGCCAAATGCGTGCTCGACCCTGACACGCGGTGTAGCGGCTTTACTGTTGAAATCTGCCTACAAGGTCAACGCTCAAGTCTCAAGCTTGTACTCGCCGGTCTCCCCTGCAGGTCTGCCTCTCCCCTTGGACGAGTAAACATGGCGATGATGTGGCGTGTACAGGTGAAGCCAGAGTCTCCTAGGACGTATTGCCCATCATCAAATTAATCGTCTGGATCGATGAGGAGTCGCATTGACCTCTGGACACGCTTGTCGCTGGCGGATGCGCTGAAGTCCCAACGCAGGTAGTAATGACGCTTCATTTTGTCCACAACGGCTAGAATGTTGAACCCGTAGCGTTCCTTGCAACTGTGGAAGGATCCAGCCGTCTTTGTAGGCCGAGCGGGAGCATGTTTGAGGTTGATATGCAAGCTATCAATGAAACCGACGCAGTCGGGTAGCGCATGATGAGACTTGATGCGGACTTTTGAGGTCGTAGCGCTCGTTGACCGGAGGCCAGCGAATGTGGGAAGACAGCTGTTGAATGATGGCTTGGGTAGAGTTACCCATCCAACGTTCAACGGTCAACGGTCCCAGCTCCTTCCAAATCAGCAGGGCGCATAGCGGAAGAAAAACGAACCTGAGACGCCAAACAGGTACGAAAAAGCGCGTACCTCGTGCCCATGGGCTAGCCAATAGATGGACAGAGCTAGCCGATACTTTGAAATGGCTTGTTTCCTCTTGGAGCTTGGAAGATGTAATCGTGGCCGAAGCGTTGAACGAGTCGAAGGAATTCATGCTGGCTCATGCTGGAAGAGGAATTTCAACTCGCGCATCGATGAGGACAGCAGGTAGTCAATGCTGGATGAGTAGCGAGCTTTCTGGTAAGGTCCGGGACGCTTCCAATACCAACGAAGGGCGATTTTGCGATGAAGACAGAGTTGGAAATTGCTGAGACGGCAGGTCGACTTTGTGCGTGGTTCGGAGGCGAGTTTGGCTGATTGGCGATCAGTTGTTTTCAGCGCACGTGTTTCAGCGCACGTTGTCAATGTGACAGTGTAGGCATCCTTTACAAAGTATGAAGCTTGATATAGCTATATTGATGGAATGGGGATGTAAGACGAAGTGGTAAGATGGAGCTAGCGGAAGCAAATCTAGGTGCGGGGCCCCGCATTTGCGTGATTGTGCATTACTTCGAAATGTTACAACTCAATTTCTCCCTCAAATAACGAATATCCCTACTAGCGCTTGGGCGATCATGGTCTTCATCGGAGGCGTCCAGTGACTCGAACCGGCGGTCTCGGCCGCGGCGAAGGACGCTTCGGGGACTAGCGAATGAGTTAAGCAACAATCCCTGACAAGGGGATCTGATAGGTCTCACGTGTCACCCTCGCGTTGTCTACGAGACTTCTCCCTATCGCATCGCGTTATCTCTCTTCTGCTCTATCTACTCATCTACAGCCAGCTGAGCTTCAGTCAACCTGACTTAAATCCCTTCTTCCTGCGCATGCCATGTATGAGAAATACAGCGTCATATGGCCATGAGGATGGAAGAGACCTCATGAGACAGATACACACAAAGCATTGAAAGAGAAGACGCGGAATGCTTTCTAAGTACCTCTAGGTAGCCTGAAGGTAAGCTAGAGAAGCTCGAGGCCCCTAGAATGCCTGACGTTCGGAGGACAAAGGCGCAGTAGGCTTTGCATCAAGCGCACATGCATACCACGGTCCGGATACTGATCAGGATTGGGGGAGACAGTGATCAAGTCAAGTAGGAATGGAAAGCAGGTTCATGCTATGCAAGCTTTGCAGGCTTCAACCGGGAGAGTATCGAGGTGTCGAGGGCAAGGTACGGCTGAGGAGACTAGCGGGATGGTTCGCAAAGGCGGCAGCCCCGTTGTAGAGAAGAAAGATCGGGTGAGAGATGTATGCCATCTACGCCACTCTCCATCATCGATGTAAGTTGCCTCTCCATGTTGTCCCGGGTGCCTGCTTCTCATCCCGTTCACTATCCACACCCTCCTGGCTCTTGGCCTTATCGGCCGCCTTCGCCCTTCCGTCCGCCTGCTCTAATGCTCGATTCACGTCCATCACCTCGTTCGGCTTCAGTCCGAACGCCTTGGCTAGCAACGGCGCCTGTCCCAATCCAAGCAAGACTGAAGGATGTCGTGGGCTCGACGTCTTCCCGCCTGCTGAAGTCGGAGACATCGCCGGAGCGGGTTGATAGATCATCGATTGAGGTGTACTAGTCCCATCCGGTGCCGGTCCATTCCCTTTCGCCTGCTCCGGCAGTTCCGAAGCTCCACTCGACTTCGCTCCCTCCTGGACTCTCGCCTTCTCGGATACCACTCCCAGCTTTACCCCGTCGGAGGACGTTTGATCTGGCGCCCGTTCTTCACTGCCTTCCTCAGTCGCGCCTCTTCCTGTACTCCGATACACCTCGTCTAGCTCGGGACTGGGTTTCTCGACGATCATCCCCAGCTTGAGCAGAGATTCGAGGTAGCTCGCGCCTCGCCATGCTTTGTAGTGGGACCATGCTCGCCAGAGGATGTAGAAGAATGGGAAGTTTGGGATGACGGGGATGAGGGCGAAGGGGAAGGTCACTGGGGCACTGGATTGGATTTCAGCTTGTATAGCGATGTTGAAGGAGAAAATACGTACAAGACGAGGGAACGGACCATCATCTTTCGATGGTATGGTATTCGATGTAATAGCAATCGATGGAGCTTCGGCAACAAGGGGGGTAGAACTTCTTCCTCCAATCTCGGTTTCAGCAACGGGATCTACCCCTCATCAGCTCTGTCACCGAAGGCAGCCTTAGCAACTCACCTCAATCAACTCCTGTTCCTGCCCGTCTGTTGCGATCTTGACGCCCTGACCCTCAACAATCCCTTTCAGCGACCACTCCTCATACTCGATCCGGTCCATCAACCCCTCCCCTCTTGCATAAAACCAATACATCCAGCTATCCTTCGGCCTCGCCCCCAGCTTCAACCAAGAATCTGAAGCTTTTTGCAGCGCTCGCGTCGGTAGCGATTTGGGACCTTTATCGGGTGATGTATCGGGTTGTAGGGCTTGGAAGAGGAGCAATGGGCTGCTGTATTTTGCTGGATCTGAAGGGGGAGTTTGGGAGGGTTGCGATGAGGGTTGAGGTGGACGGGGGAGACGGGCGAGAGGGAGAGCGAGGATCCGGAAAGGACGGGTAGAAGTTGCGGGCATCTTCGGCGGCATCTGCCGTCTTGGCGAGGTAGAGTGAGGAGAGGGAGTACAGATGAAGGTGGATCTGAGAAGAATATTTCGATGGCTCGGCGATGCGTCATACAGCCGGCGGCTTCCTCCCCTTGATAATTAACTTTGTCTCACCCATTCCTTTCAGCTCTATCTCCTTGGAGACCCCAAAACATCCCTTTGCGATCCCCGAAGACCGATATATAACCTCGGTAAACACCCATGTCAGCTGCTGCAGCCAACAATGCCCACGAGCCTCCTGCTCAGTCTTCCGCGGCATCCTCCCTGCAGAAAGCGAAAGTCAACCTCACCTACCTCGCTTATGGCTCCAAAGCTTCCGTCGCACCCGCTTCGCTTGCAACTCGATCTGCATTGACCACCACCAGGTCCGTATCTCAGTGCATGTATCCTTTCTATAGGACGTGCTGATATGTTTCCCGCTGCAGATACGCGCTACGCTATGCTATTCGACGACTCATCCGATATGCTAAATACGCTGCGTATGGCGCCATAGTCACAAGCATCGGTGCAATGCTATTGGGGACTTTAGGAAGCGGGGTCGCATTCTTCGCTGCGCCAGGACTAGGGGTCGGTATGGGAATCGGTGTCATCACCGGTCTAGTCAAGGTGATTTGTTCCTTGTAGGGAAATGGAACCGTCGAGCTGATCCTCATCTCGACTAGTTTGGCTGGCGACATAGGGGGAACCACCTCAGAGGTGGAGTATGGGAGGGCATGAAGGTCCGGGCCAACGAAGGGCGAGACGGGTCGAAGGACGAGGCTATGGATGCGGATGGTGTCAAGAAGGAGAAGGAGAGGGAATGGAGGCAGAACAGAGAGGATGTGTGGATGCGGATATGACATGCAATATAACATGTACTCCTTAGCTCTGTCGACACCCGCTTGCCAGACACTCTCAGCCATCAGGAGCAGGTGAGATGCTTGAGGTGCTCAACCAATCGTCGGAGTCCTGCATGTCACGAAAGATAGTGCATAATGCTCCTATCTGCCTAGTGGCCGGCCTGGCGACGCTGCTCCTGGATGACATTGGACAACTCCTCGATCTTGCGCTTGGAGCGGAGAAGTGTGCCGAGCTGCGGAACATCGTGTCAGGCGGTCACAACCCTTACAGCGCAGCAACGACCGTCGAAGCATTCGACGGAGATACGATCGATGATAGCTGATCCGCACTCACCCTCTTCTTAGCAAGCTTCTTCGCCTTCTTGTCCTTCGAATTCCTCAGCAACTCCATCAAACGCCTCTCGTATGGCGAGAAGCCGGCAACCTCGCGGATGATCGATTTGACGAAGGTCTTTTTCTCACTGGGTGGTTGAGTGCGTCAGTACATGGGATAAATTCAATGAGTTGGCGCCTCACGTCCGGACACCCTTCTTGTGCGAGGGTTTGAGGGTTTTGGGGATGACGGTGGTGGGATGACCGCGGTTGCTACCGCTTCGGAGGTCTGAAACTATCAGCCTACTTCCGCAGAAATCCGCTCCTTCCCGTCACACAGGAAGAACGAGGATAACGGGAGGAAAAGTAGCTATTCCGTCAATAAAGACCAGATTGACTCACTCGATCGAGGCTTGGGCGCGGAAGCCATCTCTACGTCGGCCATATTGCTCTGCTATTTCCGGGTACGACGAGCCAGTCGAAGGTAAAGAGTGCGATCAACGATAGGAAGGATTGGCAATTGATACCGGTCGGACAGAAGGATGATAGGTCAACCGGCGGGATTGTCCGAAAGGAAATGAAGTCGATGAGGGAGAAAGAAGACCTGCTGTCAGCGAATGTGGACTACCTCAGGGGAGGACGTACAGGATGATATCGGCTTGCAGGTAAGGAAGATCGAAAGCGCTCGGATCAACAGCTAGAGCTCAACGATTTCGGCTTCGGGTACAGCAAACGCCGTGAACATCAATCCGGTGGCAGTCTGGCTTTCCAAGGCCGCTAGCATGACGTGTCTTGCTTATCAATTTCCCCGCAAGATCATTAGTTCCCTCGAAATTGTTTTCGCTTGATACTCCCACTTTACAAGAGTCGCATCGAGATGTACGACGATCCGCGAGCTCAATGGCGTCGGAGGAGAGCCATGCTTCGCATTAGCCTGTTATAATACGCTCCATTGGCTTGTTTCCCAGTAAGTGCGCTTCGCTTAGGGCTGACATCTCGAGATTTCGCTGCGAGCTGTACCTTGTCTACATGCAATGACGATGGCACAGTAATCGCTGCATCCCATGACAAGTCACAGGAATGCTGACTGATCTACGAGCTGCCTTTGGAGATCTTGTCCGCTTGATTTCTGTTCGTGTCGTATGAAGCTATGATGATGAAGTGTGAAGCGAAAAAAATCGGCGTGCCTGAGAAGGATCTGAAACGTCCTACGAACATTTCTTGTCTTTCGTCTATACATGATGTGCTCATCCCGATAACTTCATTCTACGCTTCGTGCTCGGGAAGGGCGATCGATCATACTGCGGCTCAACATAGCGGGAAGGCGCTCTAGGTTACGGCGGATGAGTGCGTCACGATGTCTCTTCAGTCGTCTGGTACGCAAACAAGGCAAAGACTTCTCCTACCTCAGTATCACCCCCTGCTGACAAATCTTGTAGCTTCGCAGTGCTGCTCATGTGGGCGGATAAGATTCGGTGACCTTTCAAGGTCCCGCCTCGGCCCTTGCAGGCGGTTCTCGACGTCTCCCGAGCACCTCGAAGAGGCAGTTGTCCGACAGGGAATACTGAATCAGACAAAGAGGCGCGATCCTTCTACCGCGAGCGGATCGACGGCCCGCCCTCGATCGACGCAACCTGGCACCAGAGAAACTTTCCGAAATGTCCTACCAGTTACCGCTGAATTGCGAGAGGACTTGTCTACGGCAGATGGTCCTGTACCTCCCCAGACGGCTGGCAGGATGATCGCCCGTGCACCGCCTGGCCAAACTCCACCGCATCAGAGCGAGACTCATAACCCGGCATCACATCTGAGACTGGCGCCTCTCGCTCCAGCTGGGTATACGGATCGACCACGGGGGAAGCAGACGACGAAGCAATCATTGCGGAGACCTCCAGCAGGTCTGACCACAGCTTCCCCTTCACCAGCTCCTCGAGGGCAGACAGCAACGAGTCCTTCTCCCGTCTATATTCCAGATCTCTCCCGAATGTCCCCGCGAGCGACCGAACGCAGACCTGTTAGTCCTGACACTCATTTCCGTTAACTCGCTAAAACCCATCAGGTCGCCTTCTCCGGCTTCGACCTCTTCACCGCCCTCCCCATTTACAGACGGAAGGGCGCCATGAGTACCTCCAACCCGTATTTCGATCTCGTAGCCATCCCCTCCGAATTCCTTCCCAAACAACCGCCCAGTGCGTTCCCCCAGGACTACCACAAGCACAAGATCAGTCGAGCGGACAAGTCGGTGACGTTTCTGATGGTGGCGAGTAAGGTCAAGGTATCGAAATTGGCTGTTGAGCGGGGAAGGGCAAAGAGGCGGTTCAAGGCGGCCTTGGATCTGGTGGCGAATAGGGGTGTTGGGTTGAGGACGCGAGATGGAGCGGATCTTGTCAGGCCAGGTACGTAAGCTCGCCCGAGCTTTGGGTTTGGGCTGAGGAGACGCTAGACAAGGTGTACTTTGCGTTCGTCAAGGCGGAGATCGTCAGTGCGCCTTTCGAGGCCCTTTGTAAGAGTCTCGTGGAGGCGCTAGGAAGACTCCGTCTCAGACCGGCGAGCGTCATTCCACCTGATACGAGACAGCGGAGACGGTGATCACCATATCAAGCACGAAGTCGCACAGTGCACGAATGGACGGCTCTCAGCTTCGTATGTGATTCACAGCCTCACCGCAGGCGAGTCCCGGAATCTGAAAGCGTCGCCCACGAGCAGATGACGGAAGCTGAGCGGTCACCACCTCGAAACGCGAGGCGGGACCATACTAGGAGAGACTCGCACGAGAGCAACTCGCGGACGCAATATTGCTGCAAAATGGCTGCCTGGGCCCCGGCAGCATCCAGCGCTGCAACTCAACGGCGACAGTACAACTCCAGCAAGATGCTCGATGCCGCATAACGACAACCGTATATTCCAGGAATACAACCTAGAATACACTCCGATCCGCCAAACGCCAATCCCTGAGCGGACCCCACCAAGACCATCCCGCTCCGGACCCATCTTTGCGATCAGGTGGCTTCTTCCGGCTCGCTCCTCCCTCCCCATCATCCCATTCTGGTCCGCCTCCCGAACTCGTTGTATCATCCACGTCCTCCCAATCTTCCTCTGCGATTCGGGCGGGCTCTCCCTCGTTCGGTAGTGTCGAGGGACCAGCTTCGTCTTCGGCGTCGACAGTCGAGCTGAGCAATCGATCTTCTTGAAGTCGGTCCCTGGCATTTTGAAGCCGGCTGGCGGATTCGTGATGCTCCTTGATCCCAAAACTGCCCAGACCCCAACCGATCCCGTCGCCTCCTACTATCGCGGCTTCGGCTTGCGCTCGACGCCTTGCCTTTCTCAACTGCTCAGTTCGCTCTCCCTCGGCCTGCCCGTCCTCAGGCCAGGCTGACAAGTCACCGTTCGGTTCACCTGCGACCATCTGCTGACGCCGCTCGGCGCGTTCCAGCGCTAGCTTCCTGGTCGCATCGTGATGAGCGCGCCGCACTCTTCGGAGATAGACCTGCAGCCAAGTTGTAGGGAAGGAAAGGAGCTGCGAGACCGAGCGTGGCACGTGTATAGATGGAGTAGCAGAAGTTGACGACGTTTCCGAACTGGTGGAGACGATGTTTCGCGAGTTATCAGGGGATCGGGACGATATGTCTGCCGATTCTTGTAGGGGCGTCGCGGTGGCCGGCCGGATAGTATCCATTTCGATGATGTCCCCTTCGGGCGTGGATAGGACTCCCTCCTCGATGTGCTGCGATTTAGTTGACTGCGTCGGCCCTAATGAATGCTGCCGTCCAAGAGTACTGCTTCGTGTTCGGATGATACTGGCAACGCCGGACCTCAAGTCCGCCATGGTATTCGCCGAGGCGATACCGCCATCGGCGAAACCTGGCAAGGACGAAGCGCGCTTGCGACCAGTGCCCTTCTTAGCAGCATCCGCTCTTTGACGGGTCGCATGCTTGGCGAGCTTGCGCTTCTTCTTCTCGGCGCGCTCCATCATGTCCTACGTGACCCTCAGCACTCGTCGTCGACCGTGAAGACATCACTCACCTCGACTTCGCCGATACCCATCCCACTGCCGACCCACCACCACCATCCTAACCAGGTCTGCCAGAGCACTGCCGCGTACAGCAAATGCTGCAACCATTCGATCCCGTCCTCAGCCACGGCGACAAAGTTGAAGGTCGTGGTGATGACCGCGAGAAGGAGTGCGCCGAAGCCAAAGACTGCCGTACCGCCATCTGTCCTCCATGCTCGGCGACGGTTGACGAGGAGGCCCCAGATGGTGAGAGCGATGGCGAAGATGAGGAGGAGGGTTGAGTTGAGGACGTTGCGGATGGAGTCACCGACGTCCAGGATCTTCTGGGAGGCGGACATGGCGACGAAGACGAGGCCGGAGGAAGTGATGGCGAGGGGTCCTACGAGGTGTCAGAGATGTGATTTGGTAGCAGAAGACTTTCTTACCCAGAACGCAGAGGATTAGCCTAGCTTCGGTCCGGGATGGATAGAGCAGTGTCAAGAATTGGACATGCGTGATCTGGCGACCCATGTCAGCGTATCGGGGTTGATATTGCCGGATACACCTACATTGGCGAGCCCCATGTTCAGGGCTTGGAGGAGAAACCAAGCAGCGTCCCTCCCCATTGACCAAGTCGTCGGCGGTATAGTCACAGCGACGTAGATAAGATCGTAAGGCCACACGTCTCCTTGATCACCGCAAGCATTGAGGATGATGACGCATTTGATGAGGACGGAGGTGAGGACGAGGATGATGGATAGGAATTGGAGGCAGTAATTGAGCGGGGCGAGGGGATAGTGGTATTGTGTGGTGACTGAGGGGGGATCAGGTATGTGTTGATAAATGGAGCGACACAGGGGGAGGACTGACAGAGGAGATGGATGAAGAGCACGCAGAGGAGCGTGATGGTGATCGCATTGACGAAGAGCTGGATAGGGAGGGAATGGACAAAGGCAGGTTGGTACGCTAGGTATGGATCCTGATCCAAGATCTCGCCGATCATGCTCAGGTCCATGACGGATGATGGGGAGGAGGAAGATGCTATCGGATGGTGTGGGAGGGAATGCTGCGTTTGATTTGATTCCGTTCCACACAGAAATCGCGGTCGAAGCTTCTCCCTCTTTCTCTGGCTCCCACCCTTTCATTCCCTCCCGGGGCCAACAAGTCTCTCGCCTCGAGCATTCCGCCTCACCAAAGGGATTCCTCCGCCATAAGCTGTGCAACCGGAATCACCTGTACCATTAGCCAGGTGATCAAGAAGCGTTCGGTGAAACAGCTTCGGTGAAACAGGCGGACCGCTGCTTTTTCCTCGCCATGTCTGGTCAACAAAACTACACTCCAGAGGAGCACGCTGCGGCGGTAAGTGATGGTTTGCCAACTCTCCGTTTCCGTCTGGGCTGACGTTTCATGTTCCCTATCCTATATTTGGCCGGAGAAATTAGTGGGCAGCAGTAAGTCACCCCCCTCCCTCTCGCCCAGCCAGCCCCCTTGACGTCGCTCCCCCAGTACTACGCCCAACAAGGCTTGGACCCCTCCACGCTCACCCCACAATCCCAATCCCAATCCCATTCCGACACCGCGCCCTCCACATCCTCCTACGACCCCACCGCCGCGTCCTACGTCACCCCGGCACCCATCGCCAGCACTTCCACCTCCTCCAAACCCTTACCTCCAAGTGTCACCCGCCAGATATTCGATACCGACCTGATCCAACAGTCCTCCGCGTACCTGCCCGGTGCTGCACAGGAGTTGGCTAGGACCGGGAAACACAGGCCGCCGGGGAAGAGGGAGACGGTGGTTAGGAAGGGGAATGGGAAGACTTGGGAGGATCCGACGTTACTTGATTGGGATCCAAGTGAGTTCACCCTTTTCTACAAACAGGCTGCGTGGGGAAGGGACTGATGGTGGGTGGTGGGGTAGAGTGGTTCAGGCTGTTTGTGGGCGATGTTTCGAATGATGTGAATGAACGGACGCTGGATTCGGCATTTGACAAGTACCCGAGTTACTGCAAGTGCAAGGTCGTGAGGGATCGTCTCAGCGAGAAGGTCAGTCCGCCTTGGTCCGGGGGCTAAAGAACCAAGCTGATGGATTGGTGCTAGGCAAAGTATGGGTTCATCGCTTTTAAGGACCCCGAAGACTTTCTGAAGGCTTGGAAAGAGATGGACGGTGAGTAGCCGTACTGCATCCCTCCATCTATATCCAGGTGTTGGATAGGTCGCAGATCGACTGCTGACGTCACGATCAGGCAAATACGTGGGGAACCGTCCGATCCGTCTCAGTAAGATCAAAGATGACAAGTACGGTACCATCGGGACGACGCAGGTAAGCGGGAGGAAGGTATGTGGACCGAAGTGTGCAAGATTGACATGAGCTGAATCGTGACTAGGCTCGCGAGCTCGACAAGCTGCGACGAAATCACGGCAGACCCTTGGATGGGAGGCCGACACCTTGGTGATCAGTCGATCTGACACTGGGATGCGTCTGCTAGTCGACAAGAGAACTTTGGTTCCTGCTTGGAGTCGAATTGGATAACCCCAGAATGCAAAGACTAGATCACCCCCTCGTTCCCTGACACTGTAAACTATAATTCACACTCTCAATCATGGACGCAGTCCCCTTCGGACCATCACTCCGCCTTGGTCACAGCAGCTGGCGGCCCTACCTTGCCCTACACCCCACGCCTGGGTGTTGCCCCCATCCCCAAAACCCCTGCCCGTCTCGGTGTCATCCCGGGCGCAGGCCGTCTCGGTGTCATAGCTGTCACAGGAGCAACCATCGCCGCTGCAGCCACCGTCTCCTCGCTCTGCTGCTTCGCTTCTGCAGCCGCCAGCGCGCGTAGCATGTGCATCGGATCCCTGCTCATTGAAGTGGCAGAGGATGACGGACCAGCACGGGCGGAGGAGAGGAGGGCAATCGCGTCCGGGGAGTCGGAGTCGTTTCCAGGCAGGACGGACGGGAGGCCAAGCCGTTCTCGAGATCGTAGATCGGCGGTGAGGGAGGAGAAGAAACCGTCGAGAAACCGTTGAGCTTGTAGGGAGTACTGAAGCGCAGCATGACTGGTTTGTAGCAGCGTATCGACCTGCACATGGCCCGTCACTTGGAGGTCGATGATCAGGCAGAGCCGGAAATCGCACCTTGTACTGAACATCCGCGAATTCTCCCATCACCGATAGATCCCCGTCGCCCTCCGCAATCAACTGATTCGCAATGCCCATCGCGTCGGGCATCCATGACTCCGCTCTTGTAAGGTCAGGCTCCGAGTTGGTCGCCTTCTTCCTATGTAATCTCCCGATGACCTCGCCTTGCTTCGCGTTGGCCCGCTTGATCAAGGACGACCATTGCGCGTCTTCCTGCTTACACCTGTGGACGCGTTCAATTGAACTTCAGTCCGCAATTCGATATGCTTACCGTTTGACGACAGCTTCCGCGCTGGACTCGACCTCTCGACTCGAAACATTCCGCGGATGTGATCGCATTGGAAGTCCAGAGGATACAACGCCCTAGTCTCATCAGCGACGTCTCGTGATTCGGTTGACAAGGCACTTACCCCTGGTGCAAAGACATTTGTATCTATCCCACCCTTGCCCAGGTTTGCCAGGAATTCTTCCATAATCTCCTTGACCAGCCGGTCCCCCTCCTGCGTCCTCACTTCGTCCTTGCTCTTCTCCTTTCCCTTCGCTCGGTTCAAAGGCGGTGTGGCGATCGCGGCGTCCAATGCTCGTTTGGCGCAGAACACCAATAGATGCCGTGCACGCAGGGGTTCGGGGAGAGTAGGAGTGATGTGTTTATAGAAGGTACTGCTGTCCACAGAGGGATGAGGTATACCTGCTCGAGGATCAACACCGATCCTGTAGCCATTCCCGCAACGTACTTATTTCCCCTCTGCCTAGACTCGAGCTCGCGCGTTGCCCTCTCATCCCCAGACTACTCCGTCTCTGAGCCTCTCTCAGCTCCTTGTTCTTCCGGATCATCGGTGTCTCGCTGTCCGGTACCGGCACCACCGCCTCCGACATGAGATCCTCCATCCCTCTCATCGACTTTCGTGTTTTCCGCACGAACGGTCCGGTGGGTGGTCCCATACTTGGCCGTCCAGATGTCGAAGATGAGGAGAATGGCTGTCTTGGAGGCGAAGCGGGACGTGGAGCTGACGGTCGGGGTCGTTGCGAGACGGAGAAGTTCAGGAAATCAACCTGAGGGGGCGGTCTCGTTGAACTAGGATCTGAGGAGATGTCGGCGAGAAGGTCATCCCGCTCCGTCCGTTGTGACCGTGATGGCATGCTCTTCGTCGTTGTATTGGTCGCCGCCATCTTTTGCCGCTTCAAACGCATAAGGGGCGACTCGTCCTGCGCTCGTTCTCGTATCGCCCGGGTGGACTCGCGCCGACGTGCGATCTTGCGTTCTGATGGAGGAGGGGGAAGGTTGACGGGGAGGTCGTCTGGTGGAGTATCTGAGGAATTGAGGATAGGGACGGGTTGAGGTTTGAAAGCAGCTATGCACTATCATCAGCTTCGGCTACAACCCATATGAAATCTCAACATCACTTACGCTGCTTCTTGACCTGCTCGAAGAGAACCTCCATCAGCACCCATCTTCTCTCTTCTTGCAGGCTTCGGACCCACCTCCTTCTTCCGCTTCTTTTTCTCGACATCCCCATTCGTAGCCAGATCATCCTCTCGCCCCCATGATCTCTTTCTCCCGTTGACCAACTTCGCACCATTCCTCCCTAGAACCCCAGCCATCTCCGCTCCGTCCGTCGACCCGCCCGACAATCGTGCAGAAGTCCGCCTCGCCGCCATGTATATCCAAAGATTGACGCGTGATCGCTATCCGTGTTTCCTGCTCGTACGTTATATGCCCTAAGAGGAATGGGAAAAAGGAATTTGAAGGAGGTAGGTTCAGCTGCAGCCAGTCGCGCGTGTTGTGTTTTTGATGTAAAAAGCGATTGTGGCGCCTGACCACGAATATCAATGCCTTTTATTACACTTTCTCCGGATCCGACATTTTGGGCTTCGAGCTAGTAGCTCCTCGACTCCCATGATTTTCACTCCAAGATGACGAACCTCGCCCTAGTCTTCTTTGGTTTCGTCCTCTTCACTCGAGTGGTGTCATCGGTCGGGAAATCGATTCTCCAGGAGCTGGTAAGTTGGGCATCTTACCTTCACATCCTTGGCTTGGTACTGCAGAAGGCCAAGGGATAATGGGCAATGTTCTAGCTTGACATTTCTCCTTGTCAATCCTCAGTCCTTCCTGATAGCCCCGAAAGGGAAGCCACGCATTGCCGGAAACCAAACTAGAGAGGAGAGATCTGGATATGAGCTCATGACAACCCAGGCTTTCTCCCTCTATTCCCGACTCTTCCTCTCCTCCTCCTCTGCTCGACAACGTATTCTCCGCTCCCAAGTCCTGGAGCAAAAATCCGAGCTTTCCCGGACATCCTCGCAAGACGAATTCGCCAAATGGGCGAAGTTGAAGCGGAAGGTCGATAGAGGAATGGCGGATCTCGAGTCGATCAGTGCGTCCCCACCCTAGCTCGCTGCATGAGCAAACATAAGATTGATGGACATAGATGGTAGCCTCACCTCCGCCCGCACGTCTTTCGCGCTCCGCTTCTCCACGCTCCTATGGCTCCTCACCACCGGCGCCGAGTTCGTGCTGGTTTGGTGGTACCGCAAATCTCCGGTCTTCTGGTTACCGCGAGGTTGGGTTCCGGGACCGGTAGCTTGGACTCTGAGCTTCTCAAGCGCGCCGTATGGTGGGTCCCTCTGACCTCAGATTGCAAGTCCTCATGAGACCTGGCCAGGCTCGGTAAGCTCAGGAGCTTGGTGTGCGGTGTGTAAGCGGGTGCTTGTGACTGGCGAGGAAATTGTTCGGGATCTAATCTTGCCTGCTGGAGGTGAGTTCGCCCATAGTACAGTGGGTGGAGACTGATGATGTCTCCATTGATATAGTCGGACCGATGTCGAGTGCGTCCATGCCTATTCCGACTGAGAAGCAAGGGGCGAGAATTGAGCCCTTATGGATTGAGCATGATAAGCTGGATTGAGGAATCAGCAGGGCGTGGCATATGGCAAAAGATCCGCCAGGGCCGAATGGCAGCTCTGCTGTGTGCGTCTTTCTGACTTGGACATCGCAAACCGTCTGGCATTGGAACACGTCGGTATTGCTTAAGACACCTTCTACCGGTGGAAGGGCAGCTGGGGAACAGTCATTCGCCAGATGCTTGGATACCATCAAATGCTAACAAGATGTCTTGACGGACGGAGCAGATATCTCATACACCTGTCCAAGGCCAGATCTTCTTCGGCTTGCACATCCTTTTCACCCAGTCCCTCGCCTCCTTATCTTCGTCCCCATCCATCAGAGGCATAAGATTGTCTTGGACTGAGGTGTTGTGATCGTTCAGCCACTGGATCTCCGCTCTCGACATGAGAGACCAATTGCAAAGCGAGGTCTGGATAGGGACCTGCACCACGCGTATGAGCAATGGCTTGTAGACTTGGGAAGGCGCGTACCTGCGTGACACGTTCCCAGCCAAGCCAAACCTTTCCGCCAAAGTCGTACATTGTCTGCCACGCCGTAAGACAGCCGATTTGGGGGCGAAGTCCATGACTCACTTCAACGTTCTTACAGAGATACACACTCTCCGTCCGTATACCCCACTCACCCTCCTTGTAGAAGCCCGGCTCGATGGTCGTGATGTGTCCTGGCTGGAACGGATACCCATGGGAGAACTGCGGATCTGTATGAGGTTGGAGATCAATGCTGACATTAGTTATAACCCCGGATGACTGACTTTCGTGCACGGCAAGATACGACCCAACCGAATGCCCCGTTCCGTGCTTGAAGTCGAGACCGTCCCTTTTACTATCTCAGCTGGGTTCCAGGACAAACGTCCATGCCTACCGGTAAAGGGGCTCATGCGCAAGCATTGTAAGCCGATCTCCATCGGTACCGGACGGAAAGGAGGTGGAGCTGAGAGCGATGTGGCCTTGCAGGACACGGGTGTACGCGCGCTTCACATCATCGGAAGGGGTTTTCCCAAGATAGAACGTTCGAGTCGTATCGATGGTGGCATCTGCCTGACCGTCAGCATTGCTACAGATCATATGACGTTTGTTCGGGAATAGCATGACTTACCGAGGTACTGCGCCCCGGAATCGCTGTACGTTGTCAGGTTAAGCTCTAGACTGACCGAGGCACTCACATCACATATGGCGATTCGGCATCGATGAGCCGGTCGGTACCCCTTTCCGGAGCATAGTGTGGTAATGCTACACAATCAGCGCAGTCTGAGCGCCTCATTCAAGTATGTCACCTGCATTCGGACCTGAGGCGGAGATATCCTTGTATGCGAGGCCCCTTTCGATTCTCTTCAGTCACCTTGCATTAAAATAGTCAGGAGACTCACGCGAACATGTCTTCCCGCCGTCTGAATCGAGCCAGAGTTTGTGCGGCCGCCCATTCCCCGACAGGACGCTCTTCTTTGAGGATCTTGCCCTCGAGCCACGCCATCCATCGCACCTTCCGGAGAGTCAGCATGGTCAAAATGAAGGGTGACTCTCTCTGCAGGAGCCTATACAACCCCAATGAGGACTGACCATTGCTCGTCCGTCTCGTAGATAGGCATTCCGGTAATTCTGCTGTTCGACGGGATTCTTGACCGCTTTGGCCATATCCACCGGGTCGGGTATGATGTCGAATGATATCTGCTCGAGTAGTCAGTCACCAATGATCGCAGACAACCAAATGCAAGGCGTACTTCACCGCGGATGTCTGATAACGCCCAGCTACACTCTTCCGGCGCGTACAGCTTGAGATCGGTCTTCATCCCCCGCTTCATCCTCACCTCGGCGTGATACTCTTCCACCCACTTGCAGACCTCCTCGACTCCGTATGGGCGTACTTCGAGACCTTCTTGATCCCACCTCACTCTCAGCTCCGCATCTTGCACCTTCCGCTCGTCGACAAAGATCGCACACCTTGTGGGTGTTAGGACGAAATACGCGTAAGCCACCGGGCAGTAAGGAATATCCGACGGGCAGCGGTAGTTGAGCAGCCAAGCGATCCCGGGAAGGGTCGGGAGAACGTATATCCACCCGTCAGTCTTGGAGAGCCGTGATAAGGCGTTCCGGACCCTAAAGAGCTTCTTCGATGTTTCTTCGCCAGATAGGTTAAGTGGGTAGGGATTGAGCGGTCCAAGAGAACGTGAAACTGGTGCTCGACTCCGGTCGACGAGATTCTCGGTAACGGCAATGAGCTGAGTGGTAGTCTGAGCGAGGTATTTGTGTATTGAATTCGAATCGACTTGTAGTCCGTCAAGGGTGTACATTTCGCGAAGATGTGGGCAACTTACTGACCCTTATGAGCTTCGGATCGACGCCGATTCGGGATCCAGCATCCAGTCGCTAAACGTCAAAAGTCAAAACTCCCGTTCAAAACATATTGGAACTTGATGGTCGGTACAGCTGTGGGCTCCGATAGAAAATCGTCTGGCTCACTTTTGATATCCAACTGACCCAATTACCCACAATATCATTCCTGGAACTTGACCCAGTCGAGCCGACCCTGACCACCTCCCAACCATCCTTCGGAATCTGTCTCTCCGCCTGGATCCAGTATCTCGAATCAGCGAACAGCCTGGCTTTCGCAGATATCTCCGAGGACGGGACGATGGCCGCTCCTGCCGAGCCAGAGAATCTTCGCTTCCATCGGTTCAGGTTCGAAAGGGGTGGTGTGGACGACCTACCCGGAGATGTACTCGCGTCGCTTTTCGGATTCACCAAGAAGCTCTGACTGCGACGGTCAGCTCGGACGGCGAATCAGAGGACAGCCCTACTTGATGCTCGTCTTCACTTGGGACGATACTATACTCACAGCATCAGCGATTTATCCCGATGGGCGCCAATGACGAGACTCACTACCAATCCAATTTGGCGTCCGCGATCTCCTTCCTCAGCGCTTGTAGACGCGCTTGCATCTCATCCTCGTCAGCCAACTTTGCGACGTCCCCCTTCTCATCTCTCCAGCTGAGTGGCTCATCCCTCGCATCTAAGCGCCTCGGTCTTTGTGTAGGTAGGCAAAGCATAGCTGATGTCTGGAGCTAGGTGAACCTGAACGGTTCGACTTGAACGAAGCGTTTGGGTAGGAGAGGCGCCACCACCACGTGGCACCTCGGAGGTATTTACGTCATAATGTGTTGGGTGACGAATGTCCTTTATAAACGGGAAGAGCTCATCTCGCTTGGGGAATCGTAGCAAATGCCGTGAGAGTCTCAGAGACTAGGTAGTGGATGTGCTTGAGCCCGGGAAAGGTGAAGAGCTGTTGACATCTGGACCCGACTGTTGAGGACGGTATATACTCCCGTCTAAGCCAGCAGACAAATCTCGGTTTTCCGCTGGATCACTGGACCCTGCATATTACTAGAAGGTCCCGCCGAACGAGACATCGGCATGTGCTAATGACGTATTGCGGGCAAAAAACCCCATCTCAAGAATATATAACCTCTTGTAGACGAGATCTGCCAACACCCACTAATCCTCTTGTGAGCGTGTGAACAGTCCATCGTTTACCCTGCAAAATGCGCTTCGCCACTGCTTCTTTCGTAGCGCTCGCTGTCGCCTCATCAGCAGTATCACAGACATCTTCACCTCTAGCTCTGGCTCAGCAATTACTTCTCGGGTGAGTGGCGATAAGCCTTGGTATTTCCGTACACTGACCTAAACTCCCCTCAGCCTCTCGTCAAGCTGTCAGGCCACCGTGATCGAGCTTTTATCACCCACCTCGCCCCTCTTCTCCTGTGTGCAGGCAGATGCTATCCTCCCCAGTATGCTGCAATTCACTTATCTACTTCAACACTGACAAAACCAGTCATTCTGGCGAATGGCTCGATCATTCCCGGTCTTGACACCTACCTTGCCGGCGTGTGCAGCGGGCCTCCTTGCGACAACGCGACCCTCACTAACGCATCCTCATCCATCATAACGGGCTGCGCCAGCGATCTCGCCAGCGCGGGGATCACCAATGCTACCGTCACAGATATCTTCGAGCTCTACCCTCTCGCTCGCGAGCTTGTGTGCCTGAAGACGTGAGTACCGTTGCAGCCCGGCAGTGTCAGCGAGTTGACGGGAATCGTAGGGACATGCCTTTCAACGGGACTAACGCTACTATCCCTATCACTTCGTCGGAATACAATCAGACCAACGGCACCTTCTGCGTCACCTCCGTCTTGACTGAGGTATCCGCATACCTCGGTGCCAATCTCACAAACCCCTTCGTCGACACTCTCGTCCTCGGCGGTAACTCAACCGCGCTTAACCTCCTTGGAATGATCCCTCATACCGCACTTTGCTCGGACTGCATCTATGCCGGTGTCGACCTGATCGAGGAGCAGTACCCTCAGCTTGGCTCGATCTCGATTGCGGGCAACATGACTGTCAACCAGTATCTCGACGGTGTATGCAATGCTACCGGCTTGCAGATGACAATGAGTCAGTCTCACCGCTTTCTTCGTCGTCTACATGCTGATGCGAAGCAGACGGTACCCTTCCATCCAGCATTGAGGAGGTCGCCGTGAACTCGACGTACGCCTTCAACGTTACCGCCGGGAATGTTACCTACACACCCAGCAATGACACCTCCGCGCCTCCGGACTTGCTTGGCGACCTGAACGCCACTCAGGTCAGCGAGGTGAGCAGCGCGATCGCCACTGCGACTGGTGCGGCTGGAAATATGACGACTATGAAGAAGAGGTGGTTGGGTCAGATTTAGGTAGAGAAGATTGAGATGGACAATTACGATATCATAGAGTTCGAGTGCAGTATATACGTGTAGCCATGAGATGCAATCTCGTTACATATCACAAGTACACGGCGTCATCATTCTCCTCATGGACTTCAGTACTTCTAGTCGATGCGCCTGTCCCACTCCCCTGCCTCTCTCTGGAACCCGAATCTGGCGGTCGCCCGGACTCTGGGACGAAGCCGTAATGCCTCATTGCACCATCCCCGACTTTCTTTCGCAGCGCGACCTTGATCATCTCGATCCGTTCCGTCTGACTTGCACTACACGACCAGCATCAGCTTACAGACCCGTATTGATCCTCCATGAGGCGATCATACACTTCGATTGGCACTTCACTGAAAGGGGAGAACAAATCAAAACGTACATGACATCCTCATTCTCCCTGACCGCTCGTCCCAGCTCCCCATCGTTATCCTCCCCTTCCTCATCTTGCAAGTAGTGCAGCAGCTCGGTTTGAGTCCGCTGGAGATGAGCGATGGAATTTTGCAGGCGGGATATCTCTGCGCCTCATCAGCTCATCCTTGGCATACCCGAGATCGGTTGACGGGGAAACTTGAAAAGGACGATGGAGCGCTTCGGCGGCAGGGTCAGAAGCAGGATGGAGAGCAAACGCAAATACAGGAAGAACGTACCAGTGACGAGCATGTTTACTTCAAGGAGCATCGCTTGTTCGAGTGTGAATGGTTGAGGATGTTGAGGGTTAAAGGTGGAGGGAGCTGACATCTTTCGGTATGCAGAATGCCAATAGATACGCTGTGTGGTGATCACGACGATCCAAAAGTCTACCTCTACTGAGGGGGAAGAGATGGGTAATCAAGAACGATCAGAAGGATGAGTGGAATATAAGAGGACGCTTGGTCAACCTCCACCGGGGTCAAATCGTGACCTGCGAGTATTGTATCCGCGGAAGCTGAGGCTTCATCTTGACAAGCATTGACATGAGGTATGAGGCATGCATAATGATGTGATGAAAGCATGAATATAGTACAATCTCGTCAACCCATGCACCGCCCACCCGATCTCAGGCATAAACCGATAAAGCCCCCTCGCCTTCCTTTTGCACCCACCCATCTCCCTCCTCGACGCTCCAGTGCTGTCTCCCACACCCCTCGACGGGGCACCGCCATTCATACTCCGCGGGAGGAGGAGGACTGGTCCGTTTCGTCACCTTAGCACGCTTGCTCCTGCTCTTCTTGACCGAGACCGCATGTACGCCTAAGATTGGCAGATCGCCTGGCGGATGCCGGTGAACCGACGCGAGCTCGTCCTCCGTCATCGGCGTCGAAAGCGCATCGAGGCATCGTTGATCTACCATGTGTCCGCAGCGGAGGGCCCAAACTCGATCGGCAAAGGATCGATATGCCGAGCCAACGAGGAGTGGTTCCGGGCATGTCGCGCATGACAGGTACGGTTTCGTCTTGACCTGTGACGACTTCGAGGCGATCACACGACCATCCTCGTCGAGCGCGATCGGTGACGGAACCTCTTCGACCTCGAAGTTGACGGTGAAGCCCTCTTGCGGTGGATCGAATCCAGGTAGCTCGACCTTGTTAATGATCCCGGCGACATCGTCCTCTCTCCTCCCCGCACCGCCTGCGCCGCGCCACCCAGCATGTTCTTCCATCCTCATCGGAATCCCGCCCAATGCGGCAACCATCTGACCCATCCTCGCCCTCCAACCAGCACCTCCAACTCTCGGCTGACTGAAATCGTCCGCGACAGCTTCCCATTGCCTGACCGCATTGTCGGCGCGAATCCTCGCCGCCTGATTGTACCCATCGGGAAGAGGCTCGTAGTTGATCTGTCGATCGCCGGCTCGGTAGACCGCCCCGCCGAAACCGATCCGTCGTGGTAGTTGTACGGGAGGAGGGGAAAGGACGGCTCGACGGCGCTCATCGTTTTCTGTGGCGAGAATAGCATTGGCAGCTTCGCGTCGGCGTTCGAGGAGCTGATCGAATTCTGCTAAGACGAGCGCATGCAAGGGGTATCGAAGAAGGGTTGAAGAGAGCAGCAAGATGATCAGCTTAGATAGGATGATGCAGTCGAATACGCCAAGCTCACCTTCCATAGCCCTGTCAAACCCTCCATTCCCCGGGATCACCCTTCGGGGCACAGGTAGTGGCTGTCCTACAGGTGCCGGGCGAGGCACATTGCTCGCCCCCGTCATGACGATATCATCATCATCATCACTCGATCCAACCAGGTCAATCGGTTCCTCCTCCCTCGCTCCAGCTCTCGAAGGTCCGGCTCTAGGCGGCGGAAGGTCTATAGCCACTCTCCTAGGCCCATGAGGTCTCCAAGCTAGTGCAGAGTCCGCCGAAGCTTCGCGAGCCTCCCTATCCTCCGCCCGTTGGCGGATCACATCCGCCAGTCTACGCCCACCAGCGCCGCCTTCCGGCAGTATATGACTTCGCGTAGCGGGTCGAGGCGGATTGAGAAGAGATCGAAAGCGGACTGGAGGTGTTGGGGGTAGATTGGGAGGAGGGGAAACGAAGCTGACTCGGCGGACTCGGCGGGGTTGAGGAGATGGGGAGCGGAGGTCGATGATGGATCCCGTGGACATGGCGTGTGGGAGTATTGATTTGATTACGATATTCAGAAGCTGAATGAATAAGCTCGAATCCCGATGATATGCACGTCGGGAGACATGAAAGAAGTGATAGGAAACGGTGATACGAGATGAAACAGCAGGGCAATTCAGCAGGGTCAGCCCGAGCTCCACTCGGAAAAGATTGGGTCGGAAATTGCTCCCATTCACATCACGTGGCAACCGGAACCGAAGGATGCTGCCAGCCTTCCGTAGCGAACTACAGTAGTAGCCTGTAACATCTCAAAATGAATTCTTGGTATTCTTGAACGCGGCTTCACCTTCATGACTGGAACTTCTGATCTCATCCTAATATTCCACTAACAACCATGATCCTCGTTCACTCTGACCGTCGTCTCCCTTCTCCCAGGTCTTCTCGCTCTCCCCTCCCAGCCATTTCGCCGCGACTACACCTCCTCCATCTCCTCCTTCCAGCTTCTCCAACCTTCCCACCATTCGGCTACTTCACCTCCTCGTGGCTCCCCCACTTTACGTTCACCAAGCTCGCCGCGTTCTCCCCTTGGTTCCTCACCACGAATGTCTACGGGACCGACGGGACCGACACAACCGGAAGGATGTACGGTCAATCAGGTGCAGATGTATATGCGGCATGCGGAGAGGGAGGCTTCGGGCGGAACCCATACGGCTATCGTGCGCAGGGGTCGGGAACAAGCTCGCGAATGCTTCGTTCGCTTTCCAGACGTATGCCAGCGAATCACAGATCCTCTCGAGGAGTAACGCTGACGGTGTTGCAGGAGTGACCCTAAATTACAGTATCTGCAATCCTTCCGATGGACACAACCAGCAGAACTCCTGACTCCGGTAGGATCGGCTTCAGCCTACGGGGGTGGCTTCCTCCAGTACTGGCCGACCCTTTTTCCTGCAGGGATGACCGCTGCTGACTCGGTCCAGGCAATACATCGCCCTCTTGCCTCAGAACGACTACTTCGATTGGAACCGGCCCAAACATCCCCATCCGCTCCTCGGTTCGTCAATCTCCCTGCTATCAGCTTGTTTGCTGAAACGAAGTCGATTATAGCATCAGCAGCGTGTCAATGCCACCGCCACCGACGAGGCCTTGCTGGGGGCTTACTTGGTCCTGATTATGCTTCTCGCTCAGATTGGCTGGTCACTCCGGACTCCATTCCAAGCTCCCGCTGGTACCACCTCGGCGTCGCTGATGAGGAATACCCGACGTTCAATTCCACCTTGCCGTCTGCCAATTGTCCTGTGAAGGCCGTACAACTGCTCTTATGATCACCCAGACTGATCAATACCAGGCGTCAAGCACCATCTCATCATCGGCGAACGGAATCCTCAACAGCTCTAGTCGTGGAGCGTCTCTCGCCGTTGATGCCGGGCGCATGTTTACCTTTCCCCCGGGACACTTATATGGTTGAATAGCTCAACCTCACCGCGACCGACGTCGCGGCCATCATGAATGCCTGCGCATTCGATTCGTTCCGTCTGCAGAGGCCGTCACCGATCTGCGCCATCTTCACCGAGGACGAGTGCAAGGGTTACAACTATGCTTACGATTTGACCCAATTCGGTATGTTCATTCCGGCGTGAGGGAGGCAATGCTGATCGATTAGACAATGCGGGGTATGGTGGACGAACCGGGACTGCTTGGAGCGTTGGAACGGTCGCGGAAATGATCGCGCGGTGAGTGAACTCAGCTCAATCAGATATGTTCCCCATTTCATGACAGTGAAGCTGACTGTATGCATTGATTAGCCTCAACCATTCTTCCGTCGTCCCAGTTGGATCTGTGGACACCACGCTCGACTCCGAACCGTCGACCTTCCCGCTGAATGCGACCATCAGGCTCGATTTCGGTCATGACACAGGTGATTTCACCCCGATTCAATAGGCAACATGTAGGCTGAGATGTCTGGGCATCAGGCCTCAAGAGCATCATCACCGCCATGGGCCTCCTTAACGCGAGCTACAACGGGAACATCACGCTCGATCAGGTTGATCCAAATCGAGCTTGGCAGTCGGCGCTCATCTCACCAATGGGCGGTACGTCCTAGTTCACCCGGCTCTCTTATTGTCTTGCTCATCCTTGTAGGGCGTTTGATCGTCGGGCGGATGTCATACGTTTCACGCTCTGTTCGTGGGCTACATCCTACGCAGAGATGATATGCTAATGGAGTGACAGACAAACGGGACCTTCGTCCGCATGCTCCTAACCGACGCCGCGCTCCCGCTGTATACCTTGCCCGAATGCGATCACTCGAGGGGCGCCGATAAGGGTCTGTATAAGCTGGGAAGCTTCATACAGAGCCAGAGCTATGCGCTGGCTGCTGCGGGTTTCGCAAATTGCTTCAATAGGGAGTTTTGGCCAACTATCGTGGTCTTGGCGTTGCTGACGCGTGATGAAGACTGCACCGGTGTCGCTCTCTGAGCAGCTTGGACCAGATTGAAAAGGGAAGTATAATCGGATTGCTAACCGCACTCTCCACGCGCGCATCCACTGCGTCGTGAGGCTCGTCTCGCTTCAGATGCAGATAAAGTGCATACATCATCATGATAGGGATACATTTGCCGAATCACTCTTGATCTCCTGACCGCAAATCCTCTGATTCCGTAAATCCGTAATTCCTTTGATTCTAAAACCACAATCCGTCCGGCTGTCCCGCAAACTCCGTTCACATCTTGTTCGGCGCGAATCGAGATCTCTGGCGGAGGGATTGACCGAACCTGAACAAAATCATGGGGATCGGCCTAGAAACAAGTAGTCAGCTCGTGTGGGGTTCTTGAAGAGCGACACCTACGCCATAAGGAGGGCGATGAAGCCGAGTAGGGAGGAAGCCCAATGTGCTAGTTGGCTTGATCAGATGGTTTCGAGCGAGCGAAGAAGAGGTACTCACTGCCAAGCTTCGCGTACATCTGGGTGGCGAACAGGGGGCTACCAGAGGAGAGTCAGTGATATTGCTTCGATAGTGAAGTGGAATGAGCACGAACAAGACAGCTCCAAAGACCGATCGGGTGACAGCTGTGATGGAAACATTAGCCTCAACACGTGTCATGGAGAGGGCATGCTCACTCGTCGCAGCAAGGGCCGAAGCAGCCGTCCAGAGGTATACGTCAATCACGTAGTTGAACCTATGGTCAAATCTTCAGCTGGAAATCCACCAAGGACAGACGCGAACTCACAAGCTGACGAACATGCCAAGCACCGAGAAGCCGAGAAAAGTCCCAGCGAGGGTAGGACTGATCCAATGAATCGAAGGGTACGATGTCCAAGCGAACCAGAAGAAGGCGATGACCATGGTCCAACCGGATATGATACACAACTCGAGTCGCCTCTCTGGTTCCGGCGGACGTGGGTGAACTTTGGCAAGATATCGCTGGAATCTGGGCTCGATGACGGTCAAGAAACTGTGTGATAGATGAGCTAAGATGACTGGTCACGAGGGATGAGAACAAACAATACGACGCTGAGGAAACCGCCCAGGAAGAAGCCAAGGAAGATGAGTCCTTCTTCGCCCGTATTGAAGCCGCGTTCGGCGGTAAAGACAAAAGGATAGGCTTCAAACAGCAAGTAGACGACCCCGTAGACGAAGGACATGTAGAGAGTGACCGCGAGCAACATGGGCTCGAGTCCTGAGATAGACACATAAGTCTCCTCCTGCGAAATGAGTTCACGAACGACATACCGAGCATGATAAATGGCTTGAGCAGGATGTCGTTAAGCCTTGCCTTCCAGGAGTGATCCACTCTCTCCACTACCGGCGACCAATCAATAAGCATTGAAATAGTTCGCAAATCATGTAGCTACTTACGTGGCGCAAACCATCTTTGCTCTCCGGTCTCCTTCCTAAGCCTCTTTGCCTTTTGGAGCAACAGTTGAGGCGCATACGTCTCGGGGACGGTGAACACGATAACCAAGAAGCAGAACCCTGCGAAAAGGGTAAGGACCCAGTACATCCAGCGCCAGTCCTGCGATTGGTGGTCAATTTGTCTCGAAGACTGAGCGAGAATAGGCCCAACTCACGGTTCCGGTGACCGAGATGAAACCCCCAACGATTGGGCCAAGGGAAGGCCCAGCGAACGGGGCGAGAGCGAAGATTGCCATCGACTGTCCACGGTGATCATTATCCCAGATATCCGCAAGAAGGGCACCCGAGTTGGTCAAGGGCGCCGATGCGAAACATCCGCTCAAGAATCGAAAGATTAAGATCGAGGCGGTGTTTTTGGACAAAGCACAGCCGACTTGCCATCCCGTATAGACGAGGAAGGAGGCTAGGAAGACAGGGCGACGGCCGTATGACTCGGAAAGCGGGCCCCAGAGAAGCGGACCGATGGTGTAACCAGCGACAAACAAGGAGAGGGTGAGGATACCGACTTCTCGGCCGAAGCCAAAGTACTTCTCCATGTCGCCAATGATACCGGATGGGGCTGAGGAGGCAAAGGTTGAGTTGAGCACGAGTAAGCCGGCTACACCGGTGAGATACCACCGATATCCCTGACTCCAGTTCTACGCGTTGTCAGCCCATGAGCGAGATCGAATTCACGATGTCTTGGCTCACTTTTGGGTTGCCCTTCTCGCCAGGATCGAAGCGTACTGACCAAGGATCAGGACCTCCTTTCCGTTCCCTCTCAGCTTCGCGTTCTTCTTCCTCCCCAAGACTTCGTGCCACCGTCAGGCCCTCCTCGGCATCGGCCCCACTCGGGGCCACACCCCCAAAGAACCCCACGTAGGGTGCCCTCGATTCTCGATTGGTGACCGGTACCATACCCAATCCCTGGACGGTCTGGCCACCGGCGGCTGTATTTGCTCTTGGCGGGATTACCGTACCCGAGATCGTCCGCTCTATCTTCTTTATATCGTCAACGGAAGAAGCGGGTGACTCCCACTTCCCGGACTTTTCATCGTATTCGCCATCTTTGTTCACCTCGAGTACGGCTGCGCCCAGTGCCGCAATACCGGGTCCAGTCTTCCCACCCATCCCCGCAGCTTGAGGATCTTTCTCTGGAATCTCGCCATCTCGAGCCTTGGAACCAGGCAATGGCTGTCCGTGCAGCCCGCCAGCTGCTAGAGGTACGCCTTGATGATCGTCATTCGATCCCTGGATTGTGGGCGTCGGCGATCCATCGGTACTGTCATTCGAAGTCATTCTCGCTACGTTGTCTCGCTCTTGAGCAGCGTTCGGCTGGTGAGCTGCGGGATTGACCGGGAAGGTTGTAGGGGCTGAACGGATATGCGAGAGGGGAGCAGGTGGAGGTGAGGTGGAGGGCTGGTTGGGGACCGTAGACCTATGCTGACTCGATTCTGACCCAGTGTGATTGACCAGCGTGTCCGAGGTGGTCGATGGTTCCGCGATAGCCGGAAGATGCCTCGTAGATTCTGTCATCCCGGATGGAAGGTGAAGATTCGAAGACGAGTTGACGTGAGTGGTAGCTAGCGAAGTCTCGAAGCCATAAGGCTGACCGAGATCGAGCGGGTTATAAGACATCTTGGCGGGCGAATTTCTTGGGATTGTATGCGTCAACCGACCGAAGACGATCCCGAAATCAACCCCTGGCGAGACCGAGGGGGTAGTGACTAAGCTGATGTCCAGCGGGGCCTGACGGACTTATGAAAGCGCGGCCTGTGCCCAAGCCAACGAGCGCCTGATCAAGCGAAGGTCGATTTGCAGGGCTCGTCTCCTTGCGAATCCGTTCGGGCTTCAAGAGACAGGTGTACGAGATCGAGCAATGAGGACCGAAGCCTCCACACGGATGGAACCTCGCTCGGCAAATTCCGGCGCCCAGACGTTATGTCAGCAACTCCGGTAAGCAGCTTCGATTGACGCCCGTATCCTATCGAAAGTTGATAGGGCAGATATTTGAATGAAGCATCGCCAGCACAAGGCCGTGCGAATTCGAGAAGGTATCATGAATCACCAAGCGGGCTTTCACCCATCGGTTTTTTATCTATAACTGATTTAATGAGCCATTCGCAGTTTCACCGTATGAATTTGTTTATACTTAGACATGCATGGCTTAATCATTGAGACAAGCATATGACTACTGGCAGGATCAACCAGGTAACTATCTTTGAGCCGAAAGGGAGCGGATCACCCGATGAGCCGGTCCAAAGCTGACCGGGGGAGCGACAGACCGGCAAGAGTTTTGTTACTCGATATCACTTTTTATCCCCGGGCCGTCCAAGAAGGGTACCTCTAAGCTCGCGCGCCCCTAATGAACCACACCGAGTTCCCGACGTGCAGGTAACAGGCGGGCATCCGGCGAGAAGCAAGTGAAGTGATCGTCATGATGGATCACACCGAGAGATTGACCACGTCATGGTCGACATCGCGAGGGAGTGCCTACTGCCTCGGGATAAGGAAGAGTCAGCGAGGTGAGCCGAGAGTCCCTAGAGATCAACTCCCCATCGAGAGCTGACCCAGCGCAGGTTTGAATCATCAACATGAGCTCCTCTGCTCAGCGCTCGGCTATAACCCTACATCCATCCATCCAGCTGGGCCGGAGGGAGAACTTGAGAATCGCAGATATCGCCTGCGGGACTGGGTGAATAGATTGTTGGATCTCGCTTGTCGAGACTGAAGATTCCTTCACAGGATCTTCCTCGCCGAGCTCGCGCATGACTTACCCAACGCTACCTTGATCGGGTACGACATCTCCCCCGACCAATACTCTTCGAACCTTCCCCCAAATATCACACACGATGTGTCCTTGCCATTCCCTAACCCTCTATCCCACCTCAACCGATCGGTCCTCCCTTCCATCCGTACACTCTCGCCGCCCGGAGCAGCGCAATTGAGCTCCGACCTGGGGTATCTGAGTAACGCGGTGAGGGCACTGGATGTGGAGTGGGAGGAATTGGAGAGGTGGAGGGAGGCGGTTGGGGTAAGGCACATTTGACCTCGTCCAGCTGCGCCTCGTTGGCCAAGGATTTCGGGAATCGAAATGGAAGTCCGGGACGGGGAACGTTTTGTCCCTGATGAGGCCTGGTGGATATGTTCAACGCATAGGGCCGGATCACTTGTCGAAGCTTCCATCATTGCTTACCCCTCATCTGCGACATCAGTCCTACACAAGTTGTTTGATTTCGCCAAACGCCGTGCCGTGGAGCTGCATTGGGATCACGAGACTCGCTTTGCGCGCAACCTTCGCCAGCTGTTAATCGACGATCCCTCGATGGAATCTGTTCGGGAGGAGGTACTGGCTATCGACGCATCTTTCAGTCCGCACTCATACAATGGCTCGATCGCGGTTTGGTGGATGACGAGCTTCTGCTGCGCACAACGGACGATGCGGATAGTGTACTAGGGATGGCTAGGCAGAACTTGAAGCGGGGGACAGATATCGGTACTGAATACACTGTTTTGTCGGTCGTAGGCGAATGTTGTGAGTGTAGTCAATTTTCATCCTGTCAGCGTTACTTGTACAGATGCGATGCATGATTCATGCGCGGCCCATCTCGAGCTTTTCATAATCCTTGCCACGCCTCCAGCGCTTGACACGCTCTCTTCCACCACCATGGAAATACACCCCAGCACCCACCGGTCCGATGACGAAGAAGAGGAAGAGGTAAAAGTATTTCGACGGGGAAGATAGGGTGGGATAGGAAGATTCCGGCTCCTCGAGGTATTCGAGCCCATCATCGGTATCGGTTGGTGGGATGGAGAAGGGTGTATCTTCGTCTTCGTCCCCTTCGTAGTCGGGCTGAGAGTGGGTCGGGAGGAAAAGATGCATAGCTTCAGATAATTTCTTTGATTCGCCCCGTGGCGTACCACACTAGAGCTCAACGCGGAGAGGTACCTGGTTGCCCTCGTCGTCAATCTCCTCTTCGATGGGCAGCTAGAGGCCGAATGTCAGCTGAAGCTGTATTGCGGCTCTCAGAAGCGTACCTCGCCGGACGCTGCAATCGTCACCGCTTCGAGTGGCTTGTCGCCACGGACAGTTGGGACGTTCTCCATCGCGTAGATAACATCCATGCCATCAATCACATGACCGAAGACGACCTGATCAATTCAGCGAGCGGATCTTTGTCTGCCTCTGAATGACTCACGTGCTTGCCGTCCAGCCAAGAAGTCTTGACAGTGCAGATAAAGAACTGAAGCTAGCGTGAGAACAGGGTCTTTGCCTAAGGGAGCTGTTGACCGACCTGGGACCCGTTGGTATCCTTTCCAGCATTTGCCATGGCTGTAAGTTGTGTCAGCCCAGTCATGCACAATTGGCAGCTGTAAAAGCTGTCGAGAGAATCACGGACGTACAAAGTGTGCCAGGTCCAGTATGGCGGAGCTTGAAGTTCTCATCTGCAAACTTTCGCTCCCGTTAATCCCGCTTTCACGGGCGGATCGATGGAACACACCTTGTTGCCGTAGATGGACTTCCCACCTGTGCCGTCCCCCTTGGTGAAGTCTCCTCCTTGTATCCTAGACAAAAGCATTGTGATCAGCTTTCGCCCTTCTGTTCCATCCGCCTGCTCATGCTAGGAGGGGGTACAGGCGGCTTCTACAGCTTTACAAAGCGATACTCACATGAAGTTCTTGATGATCCGGTGGAAGGCGGACCCCTCAAACCCGAACCCAAGCTCCTCACCACCATCCTTTTTACCTGTGCAGAGCGCTCGGAAGTTCTCAGCCGTCTTGGGTACCGTCCTTTGGAGACCATATGTCAGCTGGACTTCACCGTAGCCTCGTCAATAGCCTTGATTCCGCCCGGGGTAATGGTCAAAACTCACTTGCCGTACAGTCCCATCACGACTCTTCCCATCGGTTTAACTCCGTGTTCGACGTCGAAATACACCTGTCCCGCAAAGATCAGTCGAGTATCCGAAGGGGGGAGGAGGTGGAGAAAGTGGACCTTGTGGGTGATGACGGGACCTTTGGCAGCCTCTGCTGATGAGGAGGTGACGAAGAGGATTGTAAAGACGAGAGCTGCGAGCAATGGGAAGACAGACAGACGTGCCATTTCGAGCGAATGGTTCAAGCGAATGCTTCTGCTAAGAAGGGCCGTTTGCGGACGAAAGTAAGAAGAACGTGGGATGAAGTAATGTGGCTATTTCGCGTCAAAATCCTCCTTCAGCTTGACTTTTCCAATTGACTTTCCACGAAAACCCATACCAAAGTTCCTTCACCAAGATGGACGACCACCCGGACCCTCTCATGCAATTCTTCACCCCGGCCGAATCAGAGACTCCCGACATCCTTTACACCGCCCTCTCCATCCCCTCCACCAGCACAGGTGACGAGATAAAGCGCGCCTACCGAAACGCGGCGCTTCGACTTCACCCGGACAAACATGCGTCGAAGAGTGAGGCTGAGCGCGAACGGCTGAGTAGGGAGTTTCAGAAGGTCGGGTTCGCGTATGCGGTTCTGGGGGATCAGGGGAAACGGAAACGGTCAGGCTCTATGTCCGGATTCAGCCGAGCGAGCTATTCTTTCGACGTAAGAGCTGACGGTAGAACAGGTATGATGCGACTGGCAGAACGGATGATCTTCCATTCGCGGACGCCGAGTCCATGGGATGGGATGCGTACTTCGAGTCTCTCTTCCAACGAGTGGACCGGAAGATGCTGGACGACGACAAAGCTCGATATCAGCGTCGGTCTTCCCCTTTGCCCTAATCCTCTTTCCAGCTGACATGTATCCTCGCAGGCTCGCAAGAAGAGCTCGACGACCTCGTAAAAGTATACATCACGCACTCTGGCTCCCTCCCACACATCCTCGAATCCATCCCTCACTCCCAAATCACCGATGAGTCGCGCTTCATCACCTCCCTCAACACCCTGATCGCCTCGAACAAGCTCGAGTCAACCAAGAAATGGAGCACCACCTCGACTGACGAGAAAGCTCGGGCTAGGCGAGTAAAGGCTGCGGAGAAGGCCGCGAGGGAGGCTGAGAAGACGGCGAAGGAGCTGGGCGTGTGGGACGAGTTCTACGGGTCGGGAGAGAAGGGCGGGCGGAAGACCAACGGGAAGGCGAATGGGAAGGGTAAGGAGAATGAGGCTGGTGGGGACGGGGCGGACGGGTTGGCAGCGATGATTGTGAAGCGGCAGAGGGAGAGGGAGGGCGGGTTGAATGCGCTAGAGGAGAAGTATAGGCGGATAGAGGAGGAGGAGAGGGAGAAGAAGAGAGCCAAGGGGAAGAAGGGGAATGCGGTGGTTGAGGAGAATGGCGCAGCACCGGTATGACGACTTGCGGAATGTCAGCAATACGAGCTGATGATGCGTCGGAAAGGACATCAGTGATGCCGATTTTGAGGCGCTGCAGGCGAGGATGTTTGCGAAGAAGGATGGAGGGGATGGGGAGCAGGCCAAGAAGGGTCGGAAGGGGAAGGCGTGAGCTCGGTATTTGATCAGATCAGTGTTGTATCTTTCATCTATGCACCATGCTATAACCTGCTACCCTGAGATGTGTGATTCCCGTTGAACCGACCATTTGTGTGTACGAATGCAACAAGGTGGGGCGGAGTGACATGCTGCCTGCATCCGGTGACTATAGTACTTGCTAACTACAACAATCAACAGTCCATTGTCCATTGTCCATGCTACACAACCTCTACTCGTCACTTCTCGACCTTACTCCGTTCCCGATCCTCACCCACAATCTCAACCTCACCCGACATCTCCCGAAGCGCATCTTCCTCTCGCTTCCGCTTACTCTGACTGCCGCTCGGTGCTACGCCCGTCAACAACTTGTCCGCGTCCTCGGGCGTGAAATTGATGAATGTCGTCTCGCCCCATGAGAATGCGCCGCCTGAGGGACTGGGCTTGCGCTTGCCCGACGGTGATCGGACTTTGGAGGGGAAGTAATTCGATGCTTTTCGCTTGATTGGCGAAGGCATGCGGGCGATAGGTCGGGTAGTTCCAGGATGAGGAGGTGGGTGGACCCGATGAGGAGTGAATGGGGCTGAGCCAAGGAAGTAGGAAGCAGGAGGAGGGTGGACGGTCACCAGCGGTGTTGTTGTCACGATTGGCATTGAGCCAGTCTGTGCAGAAGGTCCTTCCCAGCCCATGATGGTTTGTCTTGGGCGGGTCTGGAACTGTGGCTGCATGACGGACGCTTCTGCCATCCAGACTCGCCGTGCGGAAGCTTGTCGTCGAAGTTCTTGCCGCTGAGCATCTTCTTTAGCCTCTTGCATCTGCAACATAGCTTGGGCTCGGAGGAGGTGCGCTGGCGTCGCTGACGGATTGTGTCCTGAGGACGAATCGAGATGGGCGGGCAGCTTGCTCGTGGTGGGCAATGGTTGGGTACCTGCTCGGACCATGTGCGTAGCCTGAGCGTGCTGCATGTCCAGGAAAGTGCCTGATTGCGGTGTGGGCGGAAGGGGCGAGGGCATGAAGGTGGAGTACTGGGGAGGATTGATTTGGATCGACAGCTGATGCGATACTCGGCGGGAGGCCAAGGTAGGCGTCGGCGGCAAGGTACGCGGATAGTGGCCGGGTCTCATGGCGTTGTACGACGGTGAGGGTTCTGTGGTGTACAGAGGTTGGACTGCGGGCGGGGCCGAAGGCATTTGCTGGGGTGCATAGGAGAAGAGGTCACGAGGTGGAGCGCTTCGCGGATGGTGATATGCGTCGGAGGATACGCTGCTCTGAGGTCAGTATATGACCTGGTCAGGGATACGGAGACTCACCTCCTCGTCATCATATCTCCCATTGGGACGCTCAACATCTGCTCGGACCCTTCATCGCCATTCAACCGAGGCGCAGACGACGGTCTGGACGGTTGCTCATCGACGCCGCTCGTCGCCATCACCGCAATGGGGTTGATCGTGAAGCTAGGAGTGGAGAAGTCATACTCGCCCATCCCGCTGACGTCCTGCGTCGACGGGCCGGGTAGCCATGACATATCGGCGGGGGGGTTGTGGTGCTCGTACATCTGAGCAGAGGGGAGCCCTTCGTCACAAGGTGTAGGATGATCGCTATGGAAAGCAGCGAAGATGGTGCTGGCGGCAGGGACCGTGTCGCCAAGTCCATAATCGCCAAAGACCGAGTCAAAGTCGTCGGTGAGAACATAGCCTGCCCCGTCAAAGTGTTCTTCGACATGCTGAGCAGTCGACGCTTCGGCATACTCTGTGCCGTCAAACCACTGGGATGGGGTTGACGCAACCTCCTCTTTCAATGCTGGCATCGAGACGACGGGCTTGACGGGGGGCCTTAATCGCGAAGAACCGAGAGTAAGATTGGAGGTGGTTCGGTGGGCAGCAGGGGTCGGCGACTCGTATGAAGAGGAAGCAAGGGTTGTAGAAGCGTCGTCCCAGGAGAATGGGGCGGAGCGGTGAGAGGAGAGGTAGAAGACATTGCCTGTTGCAAAGTGGAACGAGTCGCTCGACGATTTCGTCGTCAGAGAAGGAGTGAGCGGGGTATTCCAGCCTTCTGATGAAGTCGATGATCGGTGCGACAATGTCTGCACTGAGCTGTCGCTACCGCTGAGTTTCGACGGTCCAGCTTTGGCTGGAGTGTGGAAGATCCCGATATCAGTCACGGGCGACGGTGCGTCGAACGCCGAGGCGATGACCTGACACGGTTCCGATGGTGAGGGGGATGAGGTGTCCGAGGCGTCTGAAGCAGATTTCGAGAAGTTCGGACTGAAGATGTTCCAGGCTGAAGAGGTAAAGTCGAGATCTGCGAATGAAGCGAAGGAGAGGAAGGAGGTAGTGGTCTCGGGTTCGGAGGTGGGGTCGAGGAAGTAGGCGGAAGGCTCGAACATTGCGTGCATGGTGGCAGGCTCGGGGGGCAAGAGTGAGAGGTGGGGTGATGGTCGGACCGGCGACGGGGACGACGGGGCTTGACTGTGCAAGCCGTGGACAGAAGACTGGCTTCCTCGTCGAGTATTGTTTGGAACTTTTGAGCAAGGCTGGGCGTGGGAATATAGGTGGGTAGAGAAGGAGAGAATAGCTAATGCGGCACAGCCAGCAAATGGATTTTGGGATAGGTGGAGAGGATGAAGGTGGGAAGGAGAGATCAGGAATGGTCTTCGAGGTCAATTAGGAGGTACTCACCTGTGTGTCGGTCTCAGGCCGATTGTCTCCGTCGCTCGTCGGATGGCAGGATACACGGCAATCTCAGATCTCCGTACCTCATCCACCGTTCCAATAGAGTTTAAAGTGATAGCCCACCAGGAGCTATAGGTCGCCCGTGATCTCACCCAACTTTACGTCCCAGCGTAAAGTATAATGGGAATGTGCGTGGATCGGTCCACCTCACTGGCATTCCTTTCGCCCAGCCGTTGACGGCACCGGGTCAGCGCCGTGAGAGAGCGAGATGAGAGAAGAGGATTGATTAATGGTGCCTCGGTGTGGCGCGGAGGGGTGAGAGGTGGAGGTAACTCGTCCGACGGGATGGCTGCTCTATTGTCGCCACCAACTTTCAACTCGCTCGGCTTGCGTCGCCACTGAGATTGTAGCACGCTCGGTATAACTCAACGGATGGCTGGTTGCTCGGTAGATTTAATGCGTGGCGTTCGGTGTTCCGAGATGGCGAGTCTAATTCTCGTCCTTGATTTCAACCACCTCTCGTACGGTGCCGGCGCGAATGGCGACTCGGATAAGGGATCGGACGGGGTTGAGATATCGCCAGGGGGAAGAGATCGGATTATATGCACGAACGGTGTCTCGAAGATGTTCACTTGGAAGGTGTAGGTGTCGGTCTCGATCTCGATCTCGGTGTTTGGTGACGATGCTGTGTGTCCTTGGGGTAGCTGTCCTCTTCCTTCCGTCCCTTCCTTCGCCGTAAACCGTCGCTATTTATGGAAAAAGGACTTTTTGCTGGAGCAATATCCAAGTCTGCTCAGGTACCATTTCATACATGGCTGCCGGATAAAGTCAAAAACATCGGGCACCTGATCCCGGAGGGGCTAGCCGTATATTATGGCATCATGGGCATATATCATTCATTCCGACCACCTCCGAGGCTCGGCCTGCCCTGTCGATCACCGGCAGACTCACCTCCGCTGCTTATCGGTCGCCTTTCTTCGTATGAACACGTTCTTTAAGTCTAGAGCTTGAGGCGTCGACTGTGAAACACTGCGCTACAGCATAAGGACTCGATCTCGTCCTTCCAAGGATACCTTGTAAGGACAGGTACCACCTCGGACGGCTGAGTCGCCCAGTCTAGCCGCTCTTGTAACAGCCTGGACATGAGCCTAGCTACAAAGGCCTTTACACTTTTCGTGCCTTGGAGCCGGTCTACGACTGGGCTTTTCCTACTCAATATGGCTTTTCTCGCTGACATTCCAGGAACCCGGTGTCCTAGACGCGCTGGTCTAACGATGTCTCACTTGAGCGCTTCGGAACTAAGCAAAGCTAAAATCAGGCGAGCATGGAAAACATAAGTATTCTGCCCGTTCCGGCGGCTTTGACCAGGAACAAGAGGGAGTTACAGTGCGGCGGCGGTCTTCTCGCAAATGCCGCTCAGATCCCCGCAATGTCGACTCGAGCTAGCGGCTTTCTGTCCCTTTGATAGGCTAACAGTATGACGGCTACGCTGAGTAATATCGCGTAGTATCACAAATCTCCCCAACTCAGAACTATGCGGGAAATCACGATAAGCTGACTGATCCTCAAACGATCGAACTGACCTTAGACAGATCCCGGCCGAAGATCCCGCGCTTGATCCAGTCAAGCATCAACAGCATCTTTGTCCGCATCGACGTCTGCTCAGACCAATAGACCCTATGAGATACGTCATTGAAGTGAGTCCAAACTTGAAAGATCGAACGTACGACCTCCAGGCGTACATCGCCAATAAACCTCCAGCAAACGAGTAGCCATTATAGTCAAAGACGGCCCTACTGCTGTCAGTCCGGCACTTACGCTAACGGAGGTCTACTCACGAGTTACCGATGTATGCCAAAGTACCTAGGTTGTGGTACGAAAAGGGATCGTAATACCCCTCATCGTCTAGACCAGGCATGTCGTTGGCTTGGAGCACCTTGCTCTGTTTGGCAAGCTTTGTGAACATCGCGCCGAGGTACTTGCCCTGCTGGCTAGCGACTTGTGCAGTCTACAGTTCTCACTGAGCTGGATACACGAAATTTAAGGGGACGAACGGCAGGGAGCGTTGTGACTTTCTTGCTCAAGTCTTCAAACATAGAGGCGCACTCGTTGAGGCTGAGCGACTGTTTCTTGTTCTTGTCGTACTGATCGAAAAGGTCCCGGCTGATCCGCTTCGATCAGCCTTTGAAGTGACAGGCTCGAGCGAAGATGGCTCACATCTTTTCGAAATACTTGGAAGCAAGAGGGTGTGACTTGCGGATGTGTGCTGCCATCTTCTGCCACTCGTCATAATCCCTGCCAAAAGATTGATCCAGTCAGCTTGGAACCAAAAGAGCGGCTGGGGTAATGAGACGTACAGCGTATTATCTTTGTTGGCGTCGAATTTATCCCAAAGCTCCAGCAGGTCATTCACGAGATTTGTATGGACCTTCGACCAATATCAGCTGAATCTTGTACGTAGGGGTTACAATAGCTTACCGTCGATGCGTCACCGATGGCATAGACTGTACCCTTCGGCGCCCCGTCAACCCGTAAGAAGCCATCTGTTTGCACTGCCTTCGAATGGAACTGATTCGGTAGCAGCTCGACAAGACGTTTAGTGAATGGTTGCATGGCTATGAGGACCGCCCTGCATCAGGCTTATCCACTTGAAGGAGTTTATACGCACCGATCCCGGTACTCCATAGAACGAAACCAGCAGGGATCTCCTCGATGCGCGGTTTGGATTCCTTGTCCTTCGGATCCTTGATCGAAAGAATAACTTTTTCAGGTGTGACTTCCTGTACACTACGACAATCCAAGTTCAGAGACGGCTTGGCCCCGACGGAAGGTTACACACCGAGCGTTGATGACCACTCTCACATCGTTGCGGGCGAAACGCTTCTCAGCATACTGCGAGATCTTCTCGGAATACGTGTTGAGGATATGGTCCCTGCTTTGCACGACGGCTATCGATACCTCACCCTCGAGCACCTTCGGATACTGAAACGCCTCTGAGTCGGACGAGCGAAGCGAGGTCGAGTGAACATACGTATTTCAAGACGTCCTCGGCCATCATGTCGGCCAATTCTGCCGCGAACTCAACACCAGTCGGTCCACCACCACATACGACGAACGACAGCAGGCGCTTCCGGTCGTCGGGGCTGGTGGTCGGAAGCGATGCGAGCTCGAGATTAGCTGTAGCTGTCAGTCTCGACAACCGAAGGTAGGCAGAGACAAACTCATGATCCGTCTTCGGATGGCTTGGGCGTCCGGTACAGTTTTGAGCTGGAAGCAGTGATCCAACCCTTTCACACCATGGTCATTGGATGTTGAGCCAATCGCGATCACCAGCTTGTCGTCTGCATATCATATCAGCTCCAGCTCGAGATTCTCCTGATGCACATGCTCACAAGGCACATAGCACCGGGTCGTCCCCTCCCCTTGATCCCTCGGCACCTCGACCTCCACCAACCTCTCCGCCATATCCAGATCCACGGCTGATCCCATGATATAGTGACCTCGGACCCTCGCGATGGTCTTGCGCAGCGGTTCCACAAGTGTCCGGGCCTCGACGGTCCCGACGCAAGCGGAGGGTAGGAGCGGGGTGAAGGCGAAGTACGTTTGAGGAGAGATGAGGGTGACGTTGTATGCTTGGGCCGGGAGAGATTGCAATAGTCCTACGGCCTATTGGTACATCAGCCTGTGTGCCGAATTGGAGGGGAAGGGCACGTACACCCCATCCACCACCGATAATCACGAGCCGTGGCTTCCCCTCCATCGACCTCTTCCCCTCCTCCTCTTCATCCAAATTCACCTCCAGCACCGGTAAGCCTTTCTTCCCCCCCAACTTCGGGTGCAAGGCTAGCGGATTAGCAGGTACCCTATCGACATGGCGTTCTGAATAGGTAAAGGCGTCGTGGAATAGGATCACCCCAACGAGGACTCCGAGGCCGAGAAAAGTGGAGAATACGAATCGGGCACCGATCGCTATGTACGGGTGCCGGGCGGAGAAGGCGACTGGAGGGACGTGTAGAGATAAGAAACGGGATTGGGACCGAAGAGGGAGAGTGTGGGGGCGGAAGAAGGTTGGTGTGATCCGAGGAGAATAGGTAGTGAGTTTTCGTAAGGGAGAGAGAGGGGTCCGGACTGGGATCGTGGTGATTTGTGGTTGAAGCGGTCTCCTGAAGGCTGCCAACAGGGGAGATCGCAACATCTTGGGCGTGAGTGCCCGCTGCTGATATCGTCTAGCCAGAAAGAATATGGGATTCGGCCGGGACAAGGTCGCTGAGACGGAATCGATTAGTGCGACGTCATACTCGTTTTTCTCACATCACATGCCGGGTGGATGCATACGCAAAACGATGATTACTGATCAGTATGATCGATCGATGCAGGTCTATCGTGTTTCTGTCGCAAGAAGATGCAGCACCACATCTCCATGCTTCCCCTCCATCTTCCCGTCCTTGTCTCTCTCGAACTTGCCATGATCGGGCTCCTTGCCCTCCAAACTCGGTGCAGAACCTAATGAGCTGGCAAGAAACGCAGCAGAGAGCTGATGCATCGTGGCGAGATAATCCAGAGCGACCGTCGGGGAGGTCGGCATCAGTAGTGGGAAATCAGAGAACGATTGGTCTTCCCGGTCGTTAGCAATTTGCGAAGCAGTGAAAAGTTGACATACGGCTGGCTCCAAGAACCGTCATGAGACTTCCACCGGTCTGATCCAACTTCCGTAGGAGGCGGGCGAAGTGTTCATCCCATATTGTAAAGCCGGGAGAATTGATGACCAGGATCGGCGGCAACGGCGCGGGATCATGTGTCGAGGCGAATGGGGCAGGGAGTGGGTCCAGCCAAGGATCTAGCGCTATGGTCTTTTTCACCGGGAGAGGATGGTAATCATCTGGGGGAGGAACATGCAGCAGATCGATCTGAGTAATTTGTCATCCTGGATGTTTACGATGGTACATACTATAGTGCCGCCGCCGAAGGAGTGTCCGGCGACACTCAAATCATCCAAGTCAATGCTATCCCGGAAAGAGGATATCCAATCATCCCTCCTCGTACCTGGAAGATCACTGATGATCGCTTTTTCATCGCCGGTCGGCGAAAGTAGTTGTCGAAAGGATTGATACGCCTCGTAAAACTCTCTTTGTCGAACTTCCAACTGAAGTGTCCGGAATCGGGTAAGCGAACTGTCCTCTCCGTCCGCCCACCTGGGCATTCCGTCAGCTCGGCTAGTGGCACACTATAGAATGACACACAATAACTCGCTGTGTCTGATGTAAGAGAGCACTCGGGGCTCCTTCGATCCCTCTTCAGGGGGTAGCTGCACGGAAGGACCTGACCCATCGCGATGCTCGATCGCCAGCACAACGTATCCCTCGGATGCCAGAGCTGAGCAGTATTGGCTGTATGTTGTCCGTGTACCAGCAAGGCCATGTGAGAAGATGATGATCGGGTACTTGGCGGTGGTCAGGTCGAGCTGTGCGTTGATGAAGGCAGGGAACTGGTCATCCATGAACATATAAGCAGGATGTGGGAGATTGAGGGACCTTCATCCGTCCCACAATAAGCCTTAGTACCTGAACTAGTCTCACATCGGCCTTGAATCTGGACCTAAATATGCTGAGCGACTTACAGATCCACCCCAACCCCCGCTTCCCTAAGAACCGCTCATAGCCCGCCACAGTCTCCCCCACCGGCTCTGGTAGCCATTGCGCATACCCTCTAGAGCCTCCGAACCATCCTCGAAGTTTAGGCTGGGCACCAGGGTAGTAAACTGAGTACGCTATTTCCTCGATCTTCAGTGCTGGTTTGGACGTATCCTGGAAGGTTGGGGTAGGGCGGGCATATGGCGAGATAGCCGGAGATCGTATGTATGCATAGCCGGTATGTATGTGCGGTCCCGGTGTTACATGTGGGAAAGAAAAAGTGGTCAAGGGAGAGAGGGGCATATCACTTTGGAGTTGCTAGGCGGGGAGATGAAGAGCTCAAAGAAGAAGGGAGACGCAATTTGTGGATTATCCTTTATTCCTGCCTAGACAAAGGAGTTTGCTGTACAAGATGATCGGCGTAGTCGGGGGAAATGGATAAGGACCGAAGTACCGATATGTAAGATATGAAGTGGGAGATCATAAACATCCAGATAGGTTGATCGTCAACAGATGTAACAAAGAAACGATCGGATGACGTCGCTGAAACAGAATCCCACATGGCAGATATACTCCCGCGTTTGACTTTCTTTCTGCCTTCGCTGCCTGATATCTATCTTTCCAGGTCAGCGTCTCTTGAAACTTTGAACAAATCATCGTGGGGAAAAGCATGGAGAAGATGCATTTCGAAGCTCCGCACATGTATGCCTCCCGACGCTCCGTCTGTGTCATTGCTTTTCGCTGATAGATTCCCTACCTGTCAGACACCTCTCATCGAATTACACCATGATGTACGTTCCCGGACCCCACCACTTCCCATTTGTCTCGGCAAAGCAAGTTCCTTTCAGGATCTTCAGCTTCTCATGTCAAGCTTAGCGAAAGGGAGTCCCAGCCTGAAGAGGACACCTCCGTACCAGCTCGCTTGTCTCGACTCGAGGCGCAATACGAGGAGACCGGGATCCGGCGGTCGGTTGATGCGGTGATGGTCGTCCTCGTAGGGTTTCCGCTTTTCAGTCCTTTCAAGGCTTAGTGAAAACCTCAGCACCATGGCTTCCCTCACATCCTGGTTCTGCAAGTCGCCAACGCGTTCTACAAGCTGTCAGCTCTTCCTTGTCGGTCATGAGAGCACCGACTTACAGCTCAGACCCGGCGGCTACCTCGACCCGACCGAGACGGACGAGGATGGTATTATCACCCGACTGAATGAGCAGCTCGGCGTCCCGCTTGATGTCCCCGGACAGAACCTGTACGAAGTGCCTGATGGCGGGGATTGGCAGGTCGCGGAATGCTTGAGCACCTGGTGGAGGCCGAATTTTGATACCTTCTTGGTGAGCGGATTGTGTGCAGAAACCAGTAGTAGTCAACTGATAATGGATGCTGTACCCCTATCTGCCTGCACACGTGACCGAGCCGAAGGAGTGCAGGAAGCTGTATTTGGTCGCCCTTCCACCGAAGAGTGAAGCCGGTATTACGCAATCTCGACTGGGCATCGCTGAGCCGCATGGTACACTGCAGAAACCTTCGCTGTCCCGCTCAACATGAAACTCCACGCTATTCCCATCTTTGAGTTTTACGACAACGCCGCACGTTACGGTCCGCAATTTGCCGGACTGCCGTATCTCCTGAGCAGGTAGCACGTTTTTTCCTTTGTTGTCGACTCGCTAAAAGGGTGACAGGTATTGGCTTCCGTCGCACGAGGGCGCAATGGCGGCGTCGACGGAGCATACCGATTACGCCCGCTCCTAGGTGATTGCTTTCCACTCTGATGGTGTCGTCGGCTATGAATCACTGTTTGTCTCCGATTTTGAAGTTTTCGGTAACTTATGATTTCAATCTCCCCTTTCCACATGCTTCCGTGACAAAGCTCATGGTTTCTCACGACACATGGCATTGTATGATTAGGACCTCTCTTTCGGCTAAGGGACCTGTCCCGGGTGGAGGGGGATCTCGGGCATTACCAAACTGGAAGTCCTACCGCCGGGAGCATTTAGAGTTTTGGGCTAAGGCTAGATTTGATTCCGATTTGTAACGCTTTGTAATCGGGACTTCGGGCAAAGTCTCCATTATTTCCTATCAAGCCCGATGTTGTGCCTTACCTCCAAAGAGATCTTAGCGATCACACGAAAATCTCGGTGGCAGTCTTCAGCCCAAGGCACCCTCCACCGAGCGAGTCGGTATCTAACGAAAGGATGAGAAATGACGATTATCAAGACTCGGTGACTTGGTCGAGCGGGTTCTCATATCGGGTGAAAGAACAGATGTATAAAGGTCATGACATCTTCGCCCCTCTGTCCACTCTATACATCTAACAAATCGAGCCACCTCAAATTGCATCGGGAATCTCACCGATCTCTCTCACGTCTTCAGACATGTCATCCCAGCTTGCACCACCCGTCACCTCCACTTCGCCTTCCCTTTCCCTCAGCCCTTCTCCATCACCCGAAACAGTCTCAACACCGACAGTCAGACCCAGCATGTCTCGCTCTGCGACGATGTCCACACTCCGCTCGGCAGACCAAGAAGGAGATCTCCAATCACCCGACCGAACCGTCGTCGACCTCACAGCCCAAGCAAATGGCAGTGAGAAGCTACCAAAGACGAATGGATCTTCGGCCGATGCTCTCGCAAAGGCAGAGGCTCAAAAGCAGGGACCTCGAGGAGCCGAGATCAAACTGAGTCAGACGAGGAAGTGGTTCCTTCTCTTCGTATTCAGTGTCGCCCAGGTATGTAACCCTCTCCTACGTTGCCAATTCATGCTGATGAAAGTACCAGTTCCTGGACGTGCTATCATACAGTGGACTCTTCGTTTACACCGACGCCATCCTCACCGATCTCGGTATCCTGTACGAGTCTTCATCTTGGATCATCGTAAGTCTTCCTCCTTCAATATACATTCCTCAGGCGCTAAGCTGCGGTCAAGACTGCCTACTCGGTCACCTTCGCCTCATGTCTCCTCTTCTGGGGCCGTGTCTCCGACCTATATTCGGCCAAGCCTGTCTTCGCATGGGGCTTCCTCGCTCTGGGCATCACCAACCTCATCATCTCTTTCATGACCGACAAATACGCGTACTTTGTCTTCCGAGCGATCAGTGGTATCGCCGGGGCAGCAACGGTGAGCCAGCTCTTACAAGATCAAAGTGATAGTCCCTGACATCCCACAGATCCCGTCCGCGTTCAGGTTGATCCTCGCCGTCTTCGAGCCTGAGGAGCTGCAGGTTGCCCTCACCCTCTTCGGACTGAGCGGCGCACTCGCCAATGTCATGGGTCTCGTCATTGCTGGGTCAGTAATTACCATCTTCCGACTGCTTGATACTGATAGAACATCAGCTTATTCGGCTTCATCACCGCCGGTGGTCAAGATGCTGCTTGGAGGTGGTTCTTCCGAATGATCACCATCATCATCGTCCCTTTCGCTTTCGCCGCATTCGCCCTCGTACCCAAGACATCGGGTGACCGCGCACACGAAGTGACCGACAACAAGGAGAAATTCAAGCGTCTTGATATCGTCGGATGCTTCGCCATGCTCTTCTCGATCATCCTGCTCATCCTCGGTCTCACCCTCGGCGCTTCATACGGATTCAAGACCGCCAAGTTCCTCGTCCCCTTCCTCCTTTCCTGGCCGATCTTCGTCGTGTTCTTCATCTGGGAGTCGAGGTTGCCCGAAGGATACGCCCTCATTCCGCCATCGACGTGGAGGATCCCCAACTTCACGGTCCTCATCGTCTTCGCCCTTGGTATCTACCCATGGTGGGCCGTCGGCCAGCTCGCTCTCGTCGAGCGATTCCTCGTGGTATTCGGTGAAAGTCCAATCATCGCCGCCGTCCGCATGCTGCCTCAGGGTATCGCCGCACTCGCAACCGCGATGGTCATTCCCAACGTGCTCACCAAATTTGGCGCTCGCTGGCCAATTGCCGCCGGGATGCTCCTCGGCGCGGCCTCATACCTCCTCATGATCTTTGGTGAAGGCCAAATCCATGACGGCTACTGGCGATGGTATTTCCCAGCCTTCATCATCGGCTCCGGAGCAGCCATGATGTCATTCCTTGGTACCAACATCACCGTCATGACCTCCGTCCCCGCCGAGATGTCAGGTGTCGCCGGCGCTCTACTCCAAGTGGCACTCCAAGTCGGCGCCGTCGTCGGTCTCTCCGTCCAAGCCGGTCTCCTCACAATCAACGAGGGATCATTCGAGAACTTCGCAAACGTCCAAGCATCCTTCTGGTTCCAATTCGGATGGTGCTTGTTCAACCTCATCATCTTCATGGTCTTCTTCCGACCTGGACGTGTCGCCGCAGGGTCCGAGGCGGCCAAGGCACAGGATGAGGAGGGAGGTGAGGGGAAACCCGCACCTGTCGCCGTTTGAACAGTAGATTAGTATGACTCGTTTTCATTTGGCCTTACGACATAGACTTCAATACACCCATCATTAGATTGCATCTTATAATACGCATTTCATCCTTGTGATCTGAGAACGAAACCAGAGTACTCTAATTTCTTGGACCGCAAACGCAGATCACCTCACTTAATAGTCGCGACTCAACAATAATATCTCCATACTAAAGTGACTCGAAGTCCGCGGAGTCTATCCCTCTCTCAGCGAGATCATCGTCTCTGCGACACTAGAAATACCGGATTATCGCGGAACTCCCTCCATTAGCTCATAGCGAAAGTTGACTGTATGTGCATGCATATGTTCTACTGCCTACCATCGCCCTCCATGTCTTCACTCTACCCTCACCTCCTACTATCACCCCTCACTTCGCCACCGCTCCCGGCCCTTCCTTCCAAAACAATCCCGGCCTGACCTTCGTCCTCCTCATCGGATTCACCAACCTCCCTTCTCCCGGTCGCGCACCTCGGACCGGCGCAGGTCTCCCCGGCAGATCCCCATTACCCGGTCTCACCATATGTGGCGGGACTGCTCGTCCCCTGATCCCCATGCCCGCTGCTGGACCGGTCGGTGCGCCGGCTGGAGGACGTATCGCGTTGGTCTTACTCAATACGGGCCCTATCCGGCCGGTGGCCATACCCATGCCCATCGGTGGAGGTGGTCGAGCGAGTCCTATTCCCGGAGGTGGTGGTCCTGGTCGTCCCACCCCTGGTCTCCCCCCAATTGCCCCGCTCACTGCGAGCTCGAAGCCGACTTCTCCCCCGTCATCCGCCGGCTTTATCCGCAACGTCACCTTCTGCCGTCCATTCGCCCATGCAAACTCCTCCCTTTCGACCAACCCCCTCACAAGCTCGTCCGGGATGAACTCGACGTGCAGCTTCTCGCCCGTCTCCTCCGGCCATTCTTGGCCTTCCAGCTGCTCGGCCTCCGCTAGTGCTGCCTCGATGGTAGGGTAGGTGGCATATGCATGGTCCTTCACTCCGGATAACCATAGACTCGGGTGGTCGGATGATGCGAATGGCGGTTTTGGTTTTGGTAATCGGTCAGAATGAGGTGACGATGTTGGGAAGAGGTAGGTGTGGAGTGCGGAGTGGACAAGGGGACGGCGGAGGTTTGTGATGTAGAGTGTCGACGTAGGTGGATGAAGGAGGTGTGACAGGGAAACGGGGAGTCGTGTGTTGTAGGTCTTTCGTGGGCGTTTGGTGGGTTCGGGTACCGAAGGCTCGTCGGATCGTCCCCGTTTTCGTGTTCCGTTGACTTTGTCACCATTCACGTCCATCTCATCGTCTGGCAGTCCCTTTGTTGGTAGAGGAGGGGTGAGGATATCGCCACGTTCCATTCCCTCGTCCAGCTTCAGCTTTCCTCTGGGCTCTATCCGAAGCCCTTTCTCAGGCGGAACATCACCACGGCCTTCGATCCCTTCGTTGGAACTCATCTCCTCCTCCGGCAGTTTAGGTGCCTCCCCTTTCAGCGGAGCGATATCATCCTTCTCCATCCCCTCATTCATCTCCAAATTCTGGTCCGACTCCTTGACACGCTCTTCTTCCGGCGGAGCAGGCGAGATCGCCCGGACCGGCTCCGGAGTAGGCGGCAGCTCATCCTTCACTTCCTCCCTCGCCACAGTCTCCGCCACGTCCTGATCCAGAGCCGCAGGCTGAACATCCTCGGCTGGTCCCGTATCGACCTCCTCGGCTTCGTCGTGACGCTCATCTATCGCTTCAGGCGCCCCTTCCACCATCGCATGTCCAACACCACCTCCCTCGGAGGCTTCCTGCTCGCTCTGCGCTTCTGGTGTTGCTTCGACCTCATCTTCACTCGGTTTCAAGACCGGAGAAGGATGATGTGGGTGGACCGCTTGATCTTTGACCTCGTCGGTAGGCGGGGCGAGCTCGGTACCACCGCTCAGAGCGAGATCCTGAGCGGTCTGCAGTCGGTCTGCGAGCTGTGAAGAAGTCACTGGTCAGCTATGGCCAAGGAAGGAAGAGGAGTTTAAGAGGGAAAGGGTACTCACGTCCTTCTTCAATCCCTTTGTCTCGAGACCTCGCTTGGAGAGCTCTTCTTTCAGCTCGACGACCTTGAGCGCTTTAACGTCGACATTCTCAATATCGTCAGACATGGTGGGGAGAAGTCCTTTGAGCTATGGGGCCATCTCTGCGCGTACGTCTTCGCTCGTAGCGTAAGAGGACCGGGACGGGGGTTGGTCTCCTTTCGACAATCGCTGAGGTAGGAAATCAAGAACACCACGTAAACCGGTTTGGGAAAGTCCCCTTCGGGTAACTTCGTGTGTGATGTCATCGGATATAGTGGGGCGATAAACGGCCCGGCCCGCACGCAACGCCTCATCGCCAGACGGGTTCACATTTCAAATCGCTCTCTTCTCCAAACGACCCGAAAGAGACCCAAGAAGCTCAAGCATCCGTGAAATATGCCAGCCTCATCAGCACCTCCGCCTTATGAGTCTGCGGTCAACCAGGATGGACGACCCGCGCTGAACGTCACGAACCCTCAAGGCCAAACGCAGAAAGCAACCTCTGCAGACCAACCTGGTAATCTTCGCCGCATGCAGTCGAGCGATAGTGTGTCATCCGTCTCGACTGCTGGGGAATATGGTGGGACTCTGGATGATGATGAGAGGAGGAGCTTGGATGATGCGGGTAGGGAGTTGCCGAAGGGTTGGGTGCGGTGCTTTGATCCGAAGTCAGTGGAGTGTCCTCAGGGACACCGCGAATTCAAGCTGAGACTTGGGTAGGAACGAGCACCACTTCTACGTGGATGAAAGGACGAAGCGATCCACGTGGATCCACCCGTACGATGACCCGGAGTTCCTGCAGAGTCTACCAGACACCCATCCGGCTCACCCCAGCTCGGCACAGGCGCAAGCCATTCGGAAGCGCACAGAAGAGGAGGAAGCCATGATGAAGAAGAGGAAAGGTGAAAAGGACCAGGACCGTCCGGCTAAGGGCGGCAACGTGGTGTCGGACGGAAGCAAGTCGGGCGAAGATGAGGATCGCAATTGGTTCCAGAGGCAGAAGGACAAGCTTGTCGGGACGCCGGAGGAGCGGGCGAAAGCCAAGGCTGAGCGGAAGAGGGTCAACGCGGAACGCGTCAAGCAACAGAAGGTGAGCATGCTCTCCCCCTGTTGTCTCAGATACAGACTGATGGTGGGAGTAGGAAGCTGAGGCCGCGTATCTGAAGAGGAGGAGGGAGATCATCGAGCAGCAAATGAAGGACCCCAATCTCCGTAAGCTCCTTATCCCTCTCAGGACGTGTTGCTCATGATATGGTCCCAGGCGCGAGGTACGCCGCCAGTGGCTACAGCGCGCCATCAGGGAGATATTCGACGAGTGGAGGCATGATGTCTCCATACGGCTACGGCGAGTAGTGCTTCTTCGTTCCGTTGACAGGACGCTGAATCTACTTAGGATACAACGGCGGCTACGGTCGACGAGGTCTTGGTGGTGGAGGGTACGGTCTCCCCTTGATGGGTGGTCTGGGGGGTGGTCTCTTGCTCGGCAATATGATGTGTACGTAAAGCTCGTGGGCCAAGCAGGTCTCTACTGACGTAGTGTGTAGATGGCGGCATGGGAGGTGGTATTGGCGGCTTCGGAGCGGGTTATGGCGGTGGGTTTGGAGGTGGGTGTGGAGGAGGTGGTATGGGCGGAGGTATGGGAGGGGGATGCGGAGGAGGTGGTGGTGGTATGTGAGGAGGTCACGGAGGAGACTGTGGTCGTGCTGCCGGTTTGTAAAGGCTCGTTCAACAAGGGGTTCTCTGCAATTTGGGTATCGTAAATGTCTAGATGCAATGTACGGTGTCCCTTGTTGAGATTCGAGCACCTGTAGTGAAGATGCAAGACGTTTTATATATAAGTATGGTATGAATGTCCGAGGTGATGGGGAAGCTGCCAACTAGGCCTGCTAACTAGCTGGATAGGCGAGTAAGAATCTACGCCTTCCACATTCCCCGCAGTCTGTGAGGTCCGCACGTCCTTCAATTTGGTCAACAGCTTCACCCATCGGAGACATGGCTCAGTCCAGCTCCTTCCGCCATGTCCACCCTGTCGACCGACCTTCGTCGCCCCTCCGGTACACTTTCCATCTTCCCCCCTTCCCCCTCCGCAATATTCAATCCCATAACCACCCCGACCTCAGTCTCCAGCTCAATCTCCTCCCCCCGTCGCGCCCCACTCCCACCTTCGCCCACTCACTCCACTTACTCCTCGTCAAACGTACCATGGCTAGATGATCGATCGCGCTCGAACAGTCTCGATGTACCGCGTGATGCTCCGCCCCCTCCTCTTCCGGGTCGGAGTGAGAGGAGAGGACCGGTCTCTCCGAGCTTGGGACCTCCCAGTCCGCATAGAACGCAGGGGAAAGGAGGGTATGCTGGGGCTTATGACAATAAGCTGGTGAGCGGACATCCTCGACTCGCTGCTTGAAGAATGCCTAGCCAAAGCGGATATGATTCTCCCTTCGAGTGCTGACGAGCCGGTCTGACGCAGGTATCGTCCACGCTTTCTCACCTCCCTCCTCTTCCTCCTCTCTCCCCTACACCTACAGGGAATTCCACGACCCTCACGAACCACTCCCGAAACCCACACTCATCCTCCAACTCCCACCTCCTCCCAGCGGCCGTCTCCAAGGCATCGTCCTTCATCAACCTCCCTTCCGCCTCGCCTCGACCCTCATTCTCCGGCCAGTCCTCGTCGTCCGGTGTCGTTGTCTTACCCAATGGAACTGCTCTTCCCACGTCGAATGAAGTACACGAGCGCGGTGGTGGCGAGCCGGCCGGGATTGGGCGGAGTGTGCATGAGACCCTCGTCCACTCCAGCGCTTCCAGTCCATGGAGTCTTCTCACCGTCCATGTCCTGCCACTCTTCGCTGGGAGTCCACTAAAGACGCCCATCGAGGATCTTAAGTAGCTCCTTCCTCTTCCCGTCATTGGCCGAGCTGATACCGCCCACCAGTCAGCTTTGCAACTCCCATATCGTGGCGACATCCCAACGAGCTCCGCCATCTCGTATCGTCGCGGTCCTGTCCTCAGACTTGCGCGACTTCATCGCTTCGGGCATGCTCACTCTCAAAGCCAAGTTTGAGACTCTGGAAGAGGCGAAGATCGTCGCTCGGGCTGCGGAGGTTTGGAGCTTCTTCTGGGCACAGGTGTTACCGGTATGCTGCTCTTCAGAAATCATGTCGGTAGATGAGCTGACTGGAGCAGTACCTGGAAGGGGTATTCCTCCCGTTCACGCAAGTGCGAGATCTGCCATCCACAAACGCTTCCTCATCACAAGCACCCACTGTCTCCTCCCCACCCATCCCCGTCCGACACCTCCTGCTCTCCGGCTTCCTCCTGCACATCCTCCTACCCCTCCTCTCCCGGCTTATCCCGCTTATCACCACATCCGCCGACAATCGTGCCATTCCGCCACCTACCGCACCTGACCTGCAAAGGATCCTTCAAATGTCGCTCGTCCTCTCTACCCAAGCGAAATACTCGTCGCTATTCCCCCTTCGAGACGCGAATGATAACTCGAGGCGGGACGAGGAGATCCGAAATCACGTCGAGTCACTCGGTAAAGCCGCCCGATGGCGGTCGTCAGCTGGCGAATCACCTCAAACCAGATCGGTTCAACGACAGAGTCTCCAGCGCGGACCATCGATGAACCAAGGTCGACATCGTCGGCGGGGATGGCGGGCGTCAACTAAATCCGGTCAGCAATGGGGAGTAGGACAGGACGCGGCGAGGCTCAACTCAGAGTCCGTGCAGGCGCCAGAACAGCAGTGGGGACGACCAGGGGTGGACGATGAGGACGATGATGATACCTCGACGCCTGGGCAGAGCTATGCGTACCCTCGGACAGGCGAATCGAGCTACGCTACCATGACAACGGGTAGTACGCTCACGGCGGGGGCAATGGGAGGGGAGAGTCTAGCGAGTTATGGGGAAAGTCAGAGGACGCCTCAGGCGGAGTTCGGGATGCGTCGACCGAATCGGTCAGAGTCGAGTGGTTCGAGCGAGGTGAATCTGAGTACGGTCGTCCCGGCCCGAAGATGAGGTGGATGTATGCATTGAGTTTGGGATCCGGGCTCTACTCGTCATTCTCGGGTTGCTCCGCGTCCATTATCCGTATCAACCGGACGTAAATCTCCGTCGAGTCGTCCCCTCTCAGAACGTCGCTCAGAAATCGACTCTCCACCTGCATCTGTATCTATCCACCCACTTCAGCCCATCCTTCCCACGAAGTATCCACTCTCATTCTGGTTGGATCGACTCACCATCTCCAGAGCTCCCCGTATGACCCCACAGAGGACATTACTGAACCACAATCCACCCTCCCTCGCGTCTCTCGGCAATTCCGCAAACTCCGCCAACGGATTCTCGTCAAGGGTGAGCACGAACTCGGACGGTTGAGGTAATGATTGACCGCCGGGTCCTGGGGGTAGGGTTTGGGTCGAGGGGGTGGGGAAGGAGACGGTGGGTGTGATGTTTAGGAAGGTCTTGAAGGCGACCTGGAGTTCCTCACACCTTAGCTCACGTCTTGATATGATAGCAGAGGAGTGGACGGGGATGCGGGATGGGGTTGGAAGAGGGAAGGGAAGGCACCTTGGAGATCACCTCGGCTGTCTCCGCGAACGTCTGACAGCGCTGGGATCCCGTCCGAGCGAGGAAATCCTCGATTAACCGGGTCCCGATGTTGTACCCCCTTTGCACCCGTCAGCTCTTGCCCCGACCAGTCTCTGAAGCGACAGCGAGACGAACATTTTGTCGAGCTGTCTGTTGACCTCGCCGTAATCCTCGTAGTCCTGTACATGTATCAGCTGGGGATGAAGCCATCGGAGCTGATCAGGACAGGGAGACTCACTCTGATGAGCTGGACGACGAGGGCTCCGTATGTGAGGGCGAAGAGCTCGGCATTCTGACATGACCTTCAGCCATCATTTCCGATCGGCTCGTCGACCGAGCAGCTCACGACTTTGTCTGTCCGTTTCCAGTTGTCATCCTACCATCCCAGCTGTATCAGCTTTGAGCTTCCGGAAAAGTTGTTGGAGGGTGGGGACGAACGCCAATGGCTTTGTACTGCTTCGCCCCACTCGACATGGCGCGACACGGTCCAGCGTTCTCTCAAAAGGGTAAGTATTTGGGAAGAGCAAATGACGCAGAAGTCCTGTGTCGAAATCATGTGGATTTGGGTGGACTGCGAGATTTAAGCTGGTCGTGGCTATCTGAGCTGAGCGTGGCGGCCGATGGAACGTCTGATGCTTGGCATACGGTATCTCTCTCGAACAGTCCCGTATAATGGTCACTATCATACATCAGTAAGGTTCAAACACATGCAGGTGTGCATCCAATGCATATGATAAAGTGAGTAAGAACACTAAAACCCAAATCTTTCCTCCTCCAACTCCACCCCACCCACGACCCTCTTCTTCCACCCTTCCAAACCCCTCACCGCTCTTCGCACATCGTCGCACATCCCCACAGGCCCGCATGGAGTCACGCACACCCCACTGGCATTCACCATGTCCCTGCCACTCCTCGCTATCGTCTCATCCACAAAATCCGTTAGCAGACTCCCAAATTCTGGTCGTGATGCATGGACGGAAATCGTGGAAAGCGGGGTGTTGTGCTTCTTCATCAGAGAGCTTGTCGACGACGACGTCGAGACATTCCGGCAGAGGTAGGCGTACTTCTGTTGGTCTGCTTCTGTTGTTTGCCGGCCAAGACCATAGGGATTTCTCGGTCGTTGTCGATCCAGTAGAACGTCGTCTCGGCCGGCGAGGAAGGGAGCATCCTGAGCAAGGAGGTTGACAGGCGAGCTGGCTGGACAGCGAGTGATGTATACCGTAACCCGGAGAGCAGTAGGTTGAGGTCGATCGCCGCCTTTCAGACGAGTTTGAAGGCATTGCACCTCCCAGGCCTTCGCATCACTGACCAGCTCGAGCAACGACGGCACGAGAGGCTTCGCTAAATCCTCTGTTCGGACGATCCATACGAGGTCAACGGTACGCGCACGGACGACGCCAGTCGGAGCACGGGTGACCAGGTCGTGTGCCAGTGCCAAAGAATGTGTAATGCCGGAACCACCTGCGACGAGGACGACCGAGGAGAAGCTAGGAAGGAGGGTGTGGCCAAGTCCACCATATGGACCTTCGAGTATGACCGTTGCTGTCGTCGTCCGTTTTGTACCTGGATCACCCGTTTGGAGCGTCTCTTCGCGTCCAGCAGCGAGCTCGTAGAGCTTCTCGGTCCACGTTCCCGCTGCCTTGCACATTAGGACCATCCCGTCCCCATCTGGAGCAGAAGCGATGGTAAACGGGTGTGCTTCGGTACCAAGAGGGAAGCCGAGAGCCGTAACGCGAAGTTACATGTTGACCCGCTCGCCACCCGGAGCGAAGACTGGGGATGGTAATGAGCGTGGTGGAAGCACCAGGAAGAGCAACAAGTTCAGCGTGGGCGAGGCGGGTCTTCGTGAGCGATCCGACAAGGGAGAGCATGTAGATGAGCAGTGCGGAGATACTGGCACATGTGAGCGGGGCTCGAGACATATTCAGGATGGACTCACCAGAAGGGCACGGCGACGCCGACGTGGAAGCACATCCCGGCAAGCAGACCGATCATCCCCACGAAATGGCAGATCTGAAGAGGCCAATCAGCGGAATTCTGCACGACATGTGTTCGAACTCACTTCGAAGACCCCATACCAAGCTTTTCGGATCCAGGGCACCGAGGACACGGCGATGAGGACAATGGATCCCCAAGCGACATATCCGCAGATGATGAACTGCTTCGAGCTATATTGGCGGAATATGCCCGCTATCGCCCACTTTTGGACTGCATTTCCCGTCAGCCACGGCTATCGCTGGAGATTGCCGACGAGAGACTCACTGAAGAAGGCCACATGCAGGGTGGCGGCGACGAAGACCACCCTCCCGACAATCTTATGGAACACCTTCAACCTCTCGTAGCCCTTTCCTACGCAAAGGCCGATCAAGTTGCCTCTGACCCCGAGGGCTACCACTAGCGGTATCTGACTGAGTGCAACGAGACCACTTCGAACGAAGTCGGCGCCGTAGCCCTGGTCGTTCGTCTTCGGTGTGATGTCGGATTTCCAGATCAGGGCGAGGGCGACTAGGAAGAGGTACGCGATTACGAGGTAGATCTGGACGAGTGTGGCTGATGATCGGAATAGATCGGGAAAGCGGGAGAAGGGGGCTAAGAGGAGGGTGGAGGAGAGGGGTAGGTGGGACAGGAGTGGTGTGATATGTGGTGGTGGATACAGGTGTGGGGTTGGAGTCGAAGGAGCATGAAGGGACAGTTCATCGAATGGTGACGGATATGGATTGTCCTTCTCGGTGAATGGTGAGGGGGACAACAGATTTGTTCGCTTTTCGCCCTCTCGAAGGAACCAGCCTTCGGATAGGCCACCGCCTCCTGCGACCCGTTGCTCTTTCTCATCACCGATGACTTTGAGATTCGCCGCGTCAAACGGGTAGGCTGAGGGTTTCCGCCGTATTGTCGTTCTCTGTGAGGCAGGGAGAGAGGCGAAGAGACGTGCGAGGAAGCGAGGATGGGAAATGAGCATGCAGAGCAAGAGGAGAATGCCGAACGCAAGCATGAGATTTCGTGGTGTCGAATCTGCCAGGTACAACTCGATCAACACACTGTTAGTGGTCATTAAGCGGACATACTGTCCATCCCAGTCTGCTCCGCCGCCTCATCCCCCAACACTAGAGTCATGTTCTTCCCGCTCGGAGCTGATATCGTTGCCACAGCTGTCCCAGTCGCCGACGCTGACGCTATCGCCTGGATGAGGGTGCTCACGGTCGATCCAGCGACCGAAGGAGGAGTAGTCGAGGCGACAAAGGTAAGGATGGAAGGATTCTGCCCGTAAAGACGGGAACCGGATGACGGGTTAACCATTAGGGGCATGTTGAGGGAGTGTGAATGGTATGAGCGAGATGTCCTGACTCGTCGTTGTACCCGGGAGAGTCCAGTGGGTCTGGCCGTGAGAGTTAGCGTGTCGTTCCGGTGATTACAAGAGTAGAGGGGAAAGAGCCTGAACGAAGTTGAAACGTACCAGCCACTCCAAGGAGGATACATCGATTGAGAGATTCTGGACCTGTCGACCAAAGGAGGGTGATGTGATACGTTGATGGATTCGGCAAATGTCTATATATCTATTTTGTCGCCGCCAGGGCTTGAGTCGTGAAGGGAATGAGGAAACGACCGGCGTTGGGTGCAGTCGCAGCGTTCAGCTGTCTGCAGTCCTGTAGTAAGATGCTTTCGAGGTGATGAGATTGATAGAGCTGTTGAACGAAACGAGGAACGCGACGCTCGAACCCTCTTTGCCGCTCAGGGCAAGGGACGAGCCGTGATGCAGCGCTCCCATCAAATTCCGAATACAACGGGGAACGAGCGCGTTTCACATCAAGTGAGATGACCCGCTCGGTGGGATTCGGGGTTGACAAAAGATGAAACGCAGGCGCCTGACGTAATTGATCATGTCGCGCCGATCCCCGCTGATGCTTCCAGTATACGTCGCCAGTGCCATCTACAACAATCCTTCTTCGTTTCTTAAGACTAACCGACCTTGCTAACCGACCTTGCCCTCAGACATCGCCCCATTTCTTCACCGGCCCACTCAACCATTCCCCACCTAGATTGCCCTGCTCGTCCTCAGTCACCACGAAGCAATCCTCCAACCTCGCTCCGACCCCTTTGACGCCATTCCTTTCCGGCCCATCTGCCGGGAGGTACACTCCTGGCTCCAAGCTAAAGACGTTTCCCGACTGGACCTTCTTCTCCCCTAAGGGCCCTTGTACGAGATAAGGCCCTTCATGCCCTTCCAGCCCGATCCCGTGTCCCAACCGATGGGTGAACACGCTGAAGTCCGGCTCCGGGCCAGAATGAGAGGCATCGGGCATGTAGCTGGTGATGACGTTACGAGCGGCAATGTCGAGCTCGCCCAATGCTGGAGGGTTCGAGATGTTTGACGATTTAAGGAGTTCATAAGGCGCGTATTGCGCTTGTCGGACGGTCTCCCAGATCTCATGATGGGATTTGGGGATCTTGGAACCCGGCAGCGCGAATGTCTTCACACGATCAGATCAAGCTGTTGTGTAAGGGAGAAGGACTGACTCGAGTGATATCAGCTACATATCCACCCCATTCCCCTCCTGCGTCGATGAGGACCATGTCCTTCTTGCCGAGAACCCGGTCGGTCCCGGATCCGTGTGGGAGCGCGGCGTTCTCTGCGTCGACCGTGAGCATTGGCTTCAGGCGGGGAATAATGACGGACCGCCGAAGAGGATAAGTCCGCTACCTCCAGTCAAACCAGTCTTTACCATCTCCTTTTCCAATATAGCCCGCGTTTGAGACTCGGTAATGCCGATATGCATCTTCGAGCGGAGCTTCCGGATCGCATGAAGCGTCATCTGTCCGTCATAGTTCCCATCAGCTCGCAAATGGCGTAGCAGAGAATCATTGCCTACCTGATTGGCACACCGCAGCAGTCCGACCTCCCGCTCGTCCTTCCTTTCCCTGATCAGAGCCACGGCTTTCTCCACGTCCGAATACGGCGAGTCCGTAATTCTCGTCTCCCCGTAGTGAGTCTCGTTCGCAGCATCCAGCAGTCCATTGACGATAAAGCTCCGTACCATCGGATCCATCACTGCGCCTCCCTGCTTGCCCGTGTGCTCAATGAATACCTCATACGGCGACTCACTCTCCTGCCATGAGACCCACTCCACATACTTGTTCACCGATTCGGGTATCTGCTTAAGCTGTGCCCTCAACCGTTCGAACTCAGGTGTGAGCAAGGTGATATGGGGTGTCGTCCCGTCCGTTGCAGGTCTGATGCCGATGAGGAACGGGCGTTCAGACATGTGCCAATCGGAAGAAGCGAAAGCGCCAAGGAAATAGCTGGTAGACGGACCAGGTTCGGCGATCCATATCGCCGAATCGGCACCATCGGCCACCTTGAGAGCAGAGACGAGTCGGCTGAGGCGATCGGTGTAGGTAGAATGGGTCGGGATGAGGAGAGAGGTGCATTGAGCCAGGAATTCGGGGTCGAGACAGGAGACTGGATCGTGCTGTCGATCTTGGAAGAAGAGGCCGAAGATGAAGCTGATACGAAGGAAAATGCAGATTCCCACGGTCCACTTGAACAGTCGAGGAAGACGACTTCGATCTGGCGCAGTTGCGGGGATGAGAGGAGCCGGCTAAAGGGCTATTAGCTTTGGCACAGTAAGGATGAAGGAAAGCGAACCTCGTACAAGCCATACGTCCGAGGAGCTGCTTTCTCGTTTGTGATGACAAGTGGAGACGACATCGTCACTTGTGCACGGTTCGGGACTGCTCCTTCGGATGATCAGAAGGCGACTAACGAGATCTCGATTTGCTGGCCGGGAAGAGCGATGATGGGAGATGAATCGCTTCAGGACTCTCTGACGGACGTCATCAAAGCGGAATCACGGAAGCAGATTATACGCCCTGACTAATTGAATCATCCTTTCACTAGCACTTCACAATTGGGCTACACATTCGATGATCTGACGTACACCACCCTACTGGTCCGCGACATCATCTCTGTCATCCATCACTTTCCATCATTCATGATCTTATGATCGTCACGAAGGGCACCGACACGCCCGGGCGATACTGACGCACCAACACGAGGCACACACGCCCTCCTCTCCGACTTACTCGGACATCGACGGCATCTCAAATGGACTTCCGGTTGTTACCACTCAAGCGTCTGATCCAAGTCAGCACGTTGATGGTATTTCTCGTACGAATTGATCAAGCCGTGGAACATCGCCAGCTTCCCATAAAGCATCAATCCGTGATGTCGGCATTGCCACGAAACCCTCGAGAACGGACAGGTCGGTGCCATCGGCGGGAAGATGCCGGATCCTTTACCTTTCGATAGCGCATACTGATCAGCGTGATCCTCATGTTCGACAAAAGCGCAGGATAGGCACGCTGACTGGACTCTTACGTCTGACCGGCAGTCTGCCCCGAGGCATTTGAGCTTGCATACCATGATCCGCTGAACCGTCCCGGACCGAATCCATGTTCTCTTACTTTGGCCACCCAGATTTCACCCAAAACAAGCGAATCCCTCCACCCCGTCGCTGATATATCCTTCCCTCATTGCCCTGTTCCGGGTTCCGAAACGGCCGATCCTGCCTCTGCATGCTTCTTGCTTCGGCTTCAAGAGCTCGTCAAACCTGATGCTTCTGACCCAATCCGATCCGTCCGGCTGACAGTACATCAACAGACCGGTGAGCGTTCTCTCCTCACTCTCGATATAAAACACAAAATTCGCGCTACTGCACTCAGGTCCTCGCTGACTCCGCACCATGCCAAAGGCAACTGCAGATTTCCGTGCCGTTCGCGCCGTACTCTCTGCACCATACCCCCTTCCCAACATCATCACCCGCAGTGCGCCTTCCCCTTCTCCCGAACCGATCCCTGCTCCCCTGCCAGTCGGACCTCCACCCGCAACGGACGCTCAACCCATCGACGCAGCTTACCATGGATTCCCAATCTTCAACGCTCGATGGCGTGAGCTCCCGCCAGCTTTACCGCCGATACCATATCCGACAGGCGCAGGCGGCAAGAAGAGGAGGTGGAGGGTCAAGCTGAATCGAGTCTCGAAGAAGGAGGGGGAGTCGAGCGAGATCGAACTTCGGTCGGTAGTTGAAGGGGGTCCAAGCAGGGAATTGGAGATCACTAGGCGGATGAGCGAGGTCAGTCTCGGACAGTTCGCTGAGGTGAGGCCTTCTGATTCATGACGCTTTGCTGATGCATTATTGTCATAGCGCTCGGCAATCGAGCCGAGTATCCTCAACAGCGTGCTGCAGACCAAGGTCCCTCTCCACTTTTTTCTGCGACTCGGTACCCACCAGAATCCCCAGCCTTCGAGCACTCTTCCGAAGCCGATTTCTCAGCACCTGTCGCATGCCTTGAACGTGGTCCCTGCTGCTCCTGTCGCTCCAGCTGTTCCTATTTCTTCGCCGCTGCCGGGTTTCCCACAATCCAAGAAGAAGCCTCATCCGGCACATCACTTGTCTTCCTCTGATGGCCTCGAGTCCGACTCCGTGGCGGATGCTGACGAGGAGGATCAAGCTAGGAGAGCTTCACCGCCAGTGAGACCTCCCCTTCTGCATCCCATCTGCATCTGTGCTGATACCGCCAGTCTCAGCGCATACAAACCCCGCTCCCTCATCGATCCGATCTTCAGCGGGCGAAGCGTGACAAGATGCCCTTCTTCATAGGCCAGACGAATCTCACTCCCTTCACATACCATGATCGTTCTCAGCAACACTTCAGTAAGTCTTCCGCCGTCAAAACCGGATTTGCATCCGACGCGAGCTCGATCGGGACTATCACTCGCATCCCGCGCAGCCGGTATCGCAGAGCCAAGCCAGAAGATCACATCGCACCTAAGCTGTCGTACGAGACGCCTCCATCGAGACTGGACAAGGGCAAGGAAAGAGCTATGGCGACCTCAAGATCGAAGGAACCACTTGTCTCCGTACCGCCACCCCAGAACATGTCTATGCCAGTACCAGAGTACAACTCGCGCCACATCAACGTGGGGCCTGTTCCCGAGAATACGGTCTTGCCTGCACTCTACCCTCCATATCAACAGCAGTGCTACCGGTCGCCCGCACAATACCAGTACTTGCCATCCTATAGCGCGCCATCAATGAGCAATCCCCCTGCGTCTCCGGCGAATCCGCAACACATCTGGGCGCCAACCCCTCTGCCCTATACAGTAAACCATCAGAGCGGTTGGAACCACTCGTCGGGGTTCCAAGGCAAAGCACCCACCCCAATCCCGTGGACCCCCAAGCCCATGTCAATCGACCCTCGCTCCGGCGACCCGCGGAATCCGAGCTGGCCTCAGCCGCTCCATACACGAGAGACCGGCCAGCTCTACGGCAAAACCCTGATGCCCATCGCTGAAGTATCTATGCCCTCCCCACCGAGGAGACACCGGCGGGCTGTCTCTGCGATGCAATCCAGCATGACAGGTCTTAGACGCGATGTGCGACACCCATCCGAGCCCTCTGCTCGAGCACCAGTGGTCCTCCCTATGGCTAAAGCGTGTCACAACTTCCTCTTGGCTCGCCGAATGCAATCCGCGAAGCGCAAGACTCAGCTTCGACAGCACGCCAAGCGGATGACACAAGGAACCGAACGACCAGCATCGCCTATGCATATCGACCAATACCCTTCGCCTCACCAGGTGCCGCCAAGCACCTCCATCCGCCCTGTCTCGTCCATCGCGCATGTCGTTCAGGGCAGACCTCCTGTCAAGCGCCGACGTGAGGCTTCACCGGAGTCTCACCCCCTACTCTCGCCAGCCGAGATCACCGAGCGCAATCATGCTCAGAGGGAGTACCAAGACTGCGAAGCGGACTTCACCAAGATGTTGAATGTCGCAGTTCAGGGGCAGATGTCAGAAAGCCAGGAGAGGGAGATGAGGAGAGCTATATGGATCGAGGAGGAACAGAGGAGGGCGGCCAGCGCTGCCTCATCTCAGGGGTCCAAGAAGAAGAGATCGCATCGCTACGGCAGTCATATGCGGTGATTGAGGTGATAAGACTGTCATATTTAGGATACCGGCAGGATTCAGTGAATGTAGGCATTAGTGTCGAATATCGAAGCATAAACACCCTCGAATCGCCACACTGCCTCCTTAATTCGTAATTCCATAAATCCGTACCTCGCATACATAGTCCATCTCGACACCTATGTTGGACTCATCGCTTCTACGTCAACTGAGTCCAACCAGGTGAGTCCATACTCATTATGCATCGCTTCTACGTCAACTGAGTCCAACCAGCGATCGACTCAAACAACTCTATCACTTCTTCATATCACCGACTGCGTGATATTCATCAATTAGGGCGCGGACGTATCAAGTAGGTCAAGACCAGTGTAAAATCGGCATCTGATAACCGTAATGACTTGACTACTGTATCTTATCCTCCAAGGCTCGTCTATTGTAGACAGACCTGCAGCCCACGTCAATTATCGTTATCGTCAAGCCACCTTCCCAGTCCTCCCGAAAAACCCCTTGAACCCCTTCTTACCCCTCACACTCTTCCCATCTGAGAGATCAATAACGGTCCCGCTCTCCTGCCTCTTCCCGGCGACTCCCACGAAACGTCCAAAACTCCCCGTAGACCCCGCAACGCTAGGCTGGACATACAGACTTTGCGCCAGCCTCGGGGTGATTTCCCCAGGCCTCCGGATGGGTCGATCCCCGACCGGGTCGAATGACGTCCGCGACGGCTGGAAGGGGTACTTGTCGATGCTGCGTTGAGCGGAGCTGAAGTTCGCTGATGGGGCCGCGAAAATTCTACCTGTCTTTCTGGGAGATCGGTCATATCTAGCCGCAGCGAGGCTGAAATCGGGTTGATCCGGGAAGGCCGCAGCGAATGACTCGGGTGACGCTGAATATGGCGCTTCTTGTCCAGGAGCAGGTAAGGGTGGGAGATTTTTGTAGCGATTCGGGGATAGATTGCCAGAAGCCGACTGAACAACATCGTCGTTCCTGTTTTGTGGGTCAAAGAATGGTGCACTGGCAGGTACAGCTGGAGGTGTTTCGATGAAGGTCGAGGCGGAAAGTGATGATGTCGTCTTATTGTTAGGTCGGGAGGTAGGCGGAGGATACGTCGCGACGTGAGGCGATACATGAGCAGGTACCGCATTTGCCGCTCCGCGCGGCATGGGACTGGGCTCGTCAAAATTCATCGGTGCCGGCTCCGGGCTCGCAAGGAATCTGCCGTTAGAGAGCATCTCCATCGTAGTGCCATGTCGATCGGTTCGGACGCCCACTTCGTTGATTGTCGTGCTCCCTCTCCTATCTCGCCCTTGCATGGAAACGTAGCTCTCCCGACGTGGTGCAGAGCTGTTGAGTCGTGAGCTTGTCGGGCTCACACTCTGACTGCCCGAGGATGAGCCGGCTTGAGGCGCAGATACAGATCTGAGCCCCAATGGAAGTGACCCTGAGATGCGCTTCTGACCTCCAGCAGCCGCAGTTGACACGTCCGTCTGCAAAGATGACACCGACTCGCTTCGATCGCGGCCATGTGACTTATCGCCTCGAGCGACGAGGTACGGTATCGGTGGGGGTGGAGCCAGGGGAGTGCCAAGGTCGGAGATCTCTTCGTCTGGCCGAGGACTGGGTACATGTTGATCCGTCCGACCGGACGATTTGCGATTCGCATTCGGTTTCATCTTTCTCAGCAGAGCTTTGAACCCCTTCTTCTTGGCTACGTGCTCATCGTCATCGCTCTCGTTGAGCATCATTTGCGACAGGCGGGAGGAACTGATTGACTGAACAAGTCGGCTGTTGCGGTCTCGATCAATCTCGATTGACGATGCGCCAGATTGGCGCCAGAAGAAGGAAGGACGAGTCGGGGAGGCGAGGGATACTGCGCGTGGATGACTGTGGATCTGATTTGAGGAGTTCCTCTCGCGTTGCTCATTATCGAGCCCAAGGCTGAAGTCGTGTTAGCTGCTCTCAAAACAAAGTGGACGTCGGCTTGACTCACTGCATGTCCACCATGCTTCCACTGTCGCCGTGGCTCCCGCCAAACAGACTCGTCACACTCCCACCCCACCTGCCCCACAGACTGCGCCTACCGTGACCATCACTGCTCCCCCTGGTCGCTGTTGCACCAGCGCGCACGGCGAATGAGAAAGGCCGCAATCCGCCGTCGGCAGCTGACGACGGTTCCCAAAGCTCTTCATCGTCTTCCGGCCAATCCTCGTTTTGCCGAAAAGCAGGATTCTTAAAGCCATTACCGTGCATACTGTGGTCTGCCCGCATATTGAGTGGTTGAGTGAATGAGGTAGGTGAGATGTGCGCTGTGACTCCCGGTCCGCAATCAGGGTAGGACTGAGTGAGTGGTCGTGTGAGAGGTGGCGGTACAGGTCTGCCATTTGCGATATTGGCTAGTTCCGCTGGAGATGAAGGACTGGGTCGGACAAGGGAGAGCTGAGGAGCGCGCTGTGGCGAGGTGAAAGCGCCACGCAACTGCTCGCTAAGCTCTCGTGCATGCTTGGCTTCCCAAGCAACTGAGCTCGTTCGCGGACCAGCGATGATGTTATGGCCGTCGTAGCTCAACATCGAGGATATCGGGACATCTCCAGGTTGGAGATAGTGGCCGAGTCGCTGCGTTTCGAGCTGAATCTCGCGGACAAGCACTGCCTGGTAGCAGAGATAGGTGTGAAGATTCTCGTATCGGTGCTGGGATGCGGAGGGGAACTGTATCCAAAAGTCAGCTTTGTCAAGTCGAATCGTTTCGCGGCTGACCTTGGTCATGATGGCCTTGATCCCGCCTTGGGTGAGTTGCCCACCTCGGCTTCCTCGAAAGCCTGATGGAAGCCCCTCGCCGGCAGAACCCTCTTCCCACCGGAATCCGCGCCAGCCAATCTCCTTGATGACACGCCAATCCAGCTCCCGCCTTCGAGCTCGCCGCAACGCCCGGTTCCTCCGCCTCACTGCCATCCGCTGCCTGGCTCCTGCATCCTCGAACGAATGACCTGTGGACGGCGGGCTTGTCGTGCTGTGATCTGCGGATTCTGAATCGGAGGAGTGGTCCAGGGATGGCACGGATCTGCTCATCGTGGATCCGCTGCCTATTGACTTCAGCAGCGCGTCTTCCCGCCATTGCAGCTCTTCCCATGCGGCGTCGCTCCCTCTCTCCCAAGCACCATCACCTTGTACAACGACGTCTGCGAGATCTCGATCTCGCATCATGCACTCGAGGCAGATCTCCTCTTGCGGTGCCGCTCCGCCTGGACCTGGACCGGGATTCTGTCCAGGTCGGCTTGGACCAGCTTGCGTTGTGCGAGATATTCCGGCAGTACCTTGGTTTGAGGGACCCGGCTGTCTTGGAGTGAGAGCGGGACTGGACGGATAAGGGCCGGCATCGGCTAGACCCGCGACAATGGGGAGGCTTGAAGCGGAATTCGTCGTTTGAGGCTTTTGCACTAGGCTTTGGTGTTGCACCTTCGCGGCGGCTCTTTGCGGGGTATCTGGGACGGCGAGCGAAACATGCGAACCTGGCAGCGGAGGCCACGTAGAGGAAGTTGCGGGAGGTTGCGATGGATGGGTGGTCAAAGCACTGCTCTGAGCACCGGGCGGGATAGAGTTGGACAGGCTGCGTAACTTGGGGATGGACGGCTGCGCAAGTGATCCTCGATCACCTGTCGGAGGTCGCGGAAGCGATCGCCTCGGAGTGGGAGAGATTGGGGAGACCCGCTTCAGATCGCTGATGGACGTCTTGTCCGCTAGTCTCTTTGGACTTCCATCACCGCTGTTGAAGGACGTGTCAACGATAGTCAAAGGTCTAGCAACAGGCATCGACATCGTCCCGCGGTCATGTGAAGATCTTCGCGCCGGGACTTCAGGCGAGGCGTCTTGGGGAGGGGTGAGAGATCCTATCACGTCTGACACTTTCACCGGGGACGAGCGGGACGAAGCTGGGTTCGACTCGACGATTGTTCTACGCCTAGGTAATGGTGAATCTCGGAGGACAGCGGGAGAAGGTGGGCCATTGTTGTCGATGGACGAAGAAGGGGTGAGGGGTGAGGGGATGTGGATTGTAAGCGAAGGGCCAAGAGGATGACCTCTTGAGGACTCCACGGGCATAGTGCGAGATCCTGAAGGCGACGGGGCTGATCCCGGTGTCCAGGAAGGTGACCGGCCAGTCACCGAAAGGGGGAGAGCGAGACCAAGGTTCTTATTTGTCGTTGATGCAGACTCTTGATGAGGGCTGATTGGCGAGATTGGTGATAGTGACGGGATTTGAGGGAGCGAGAGGTCGGCAGATGGTTGCGATGGTTGCGATGGTTGGATGGAGCCGTTAGTTCGCAAGGGCGAACGCGAAGATTCCCGTCGTGCGGTCAAGGAGCCGAAGCCATCACGCGATGACGATGAGCGAGGTAAGACGACACTACCGTTGTATCCTTGACCTGTATCGAAGGGTGGGCCTGAGGTGCCCGACTGCTGTGCTTGCTCGTCCCAACGAAAGCCGGAGCGCGATGGACTGTTCCCCGAATTCGGTGCGATCGGGGAGATGGGTGAAATTCGGGATGAAGAAGTGGGCGATGGGAAAGATTCTGGTGAGAGGGAGGTGAAGGAGCCGAGATGGAGTGTGAGGAAGGAAAGGGTCGGAGGGCGATTGCTGGATTTGAGAGCGGATGTCGCATCCATATTTGGCGATGGACGCAGGTCAAGATTTCGACAAAGAGGTACTTCTTCTTGATAGGGGATGACAACCCGGGTCCGCTGAGTCTAATGACGTTTCAGGCTGGAGTCGAGACCGAATCTAGAGGAGTGGTGGAGGTCTGGGAGAGTAACGCTTTGACATTGGCGACTAGGATCTGCTCGCGCTAGCCCATGACCGGAGTAGCAAGCGAGAGGCCTGGAAGCCTCTACCCCATTCAAAAAGCCCTCAAGAAGTGAGTACGAAGAAAATGAATGGGAAAAGGGATAGCGGTGCAGCAAACAGTACGCAACATGGTTAGGCACTGCGGACAAAAATCAGGCCAGTAGGTATGCCAATAATAGGCACGTTGTATCGGGTCCAAGTATGGAGATAGGCCTGACTGAAATCGCCATTTCCGGAACATTGTCAAGCCTCTCACGAGTTCCCTCTCTTCACCCGCCTTCTCCCACAACATGACAATCCGAGACATCAACTATTCTGCGCAGACTTCAGAGCTGGAATCATCCTATCGACAAGGTTGGCAGGTTGAGCTACCACTTTTGGTAGGTACGGGGATGGCCGCACCAGAGAGCCAAGGCGTTTATGGGATACTCGAAAATGTTTGCGAGCTAGCCGCGGAGCATGCTTCTTGAGCCCTGGAAACCTGATCGTCGATCCTGACTACTAGGCAGATGACGCTCACGATCGCTTACACATTCTCTACACTTCCTTTCAGATTGATTTTTCAGTAGGACGGTGTGAGCTGGGTCTCCACCGTCTCAAGTGTCCTGGCGACCTCCCACTGGCTGGACCACCACAATGGCACTACCCGCGCCTGTCGGCTACCTTTATTGGTATACCACCTCAATCATCCTCGCACTTCTCACTCTCCTCAATGCCGTCAATCACATCTACCGCTACATCACCCGACCATCGTCGACCCCTTCCGCTCCTCTTACCGCCATGCCATCCCCCACGAAGACTTTTTCGAGTGCGGCGAGTTTGGAGTCAGGGCGATCACAAAGACCACAGCTCAGTGCGCTCGACCGGGCGGCGCGAGCTGCGAGGGTAGTGGCGGAGAAATGTGTGATCTTGACGGCATTGCCCTTGCCGAATCTTCGATTTTGGATCAAACAGCGGACAGCCAAGTCATCGATATCGACGGCCGAGCTGACTTGGCAAGTCTGCTATGTGTTGGGTGTCCTTGTGCTCTCCTTTGCAGGTAGTGAGTTGGTATCCGCTGTTTTCAAGCGTACCACTAAGTGGTCCTCCTCAGCCGGATGGGATAGACTCATCGTGTCAAATCAAGCGGCGTGGGTGGCAGCAGCTCAAGTACCCTTGATCATCGCGCTTGCGGGCAAGAACAATCTCGTGTCGTGTAGGTACCTTGCCTCGACCTAAAGTCCCATCTCGCTGACTTGGTTGTAGTCCTAACAGGCATTCCTTACGAGAAGCTGAACTTCCTGCACCGTGCCGCTGGTCGGGTCTGCCTCGTCGGCATTTGGATTCACACCATCTTACACTGGTCTATCACCAAAGGCTTCACCGTCGCTAACTGGCACGAGCATATCTCTCAATGGGTCAGCGAATTCTATTTCCGCATCGCGAACCATCGCTAATTAACAATCAATAACAGGGTTCAACCGGTGTCATCGGGTTTACGTTACTCTATGCCACCTCCCTCCCTTGGTTCCGACGACGACTTTACGAGTTCTTCCTCGTCACGCATATCTGCATTGTCGCCATAACCCTTGGCGCGTTCATTATGCACTGGCGGAAAGTCGATGTATGGATCTACGTGCGTGCCTCCGCCTTACCCTAATCCTCAGCTGACTCTGCTGTAGCCCGGCATCGGGCTGTGGGTGGCCGACCGACTCTGCCGCATGCTACGACTGGTACTACTCAACCGCCTCTGGGCAGTCGTACCATCGCCGACCGCTTCCAACCTACCCTCCGCCGCCACGCTTACCCTTTTGACTCCCTCAACCCTCATGGTGTCGTTCCAAACCCCTTCGCCTCACCTTCGATGGTCAGCGGGCCAACATTTCTACGTCGTGATGCCGGGCATGTCTCGCCTCCCATGGGAGGCTCACCCATTTACGGCTACCACCATCCCGGCCCGTCCTGGGTATGGCACGGAGAGCGGTGAACTCACCTTCATCGTAAGGGTTAGGGACGGCTTCACGAAGGAGATGAAATTGAATGTCGATAAGGAGCGCAAAACAAGGGGTCTGGACGTGGATGGCGAGTGTAAGGTCGAGGTCAAAGCTGCAGTGGAAGGACCCTATGGTGGGACTACGGACATGAGCCGTTACAACGGGATCGTGATCATATCCGGTGAGTTGGAACTCATCGCCGAGAAGCACGCCTCTGACCATAATCAGGCGGATCCGGGATCTCATTTGCGCTCTCTCACTTGCTACAGATCATCCGCGATGCCCGGGAACGCAAATCCAGCGTACAGACCGTCCGAGTCATATGGATGGTCAAGTCACGACGTAGGTCATACGTGTTTCTCCGATCGATTTTCCGGCTAACATGGCCTAGTTCATCTCAACTGGATTGCCCCAATTCTTCTTCAACACGTTCACTCCATTCCCTCCTCTCTCCGCATAACCCTTCACGTCCACGTGACCAAGCACTACTTCTCTCGCAATGGCTCAATGTCCCTACCTGTCAGGGCCATGCTCCCCACCAATCCTACCGCGGATCAGGGCTACGACTTCGCAAAGTTTCTTTCGCGTGCTGCAGAGCCGAAGAGGCGAAAATCCCGTCTCATGTCGCCTATGTCTTGGGCGACCTGGACAGGCGCATACGACGAAGATGGACAGACCGGGCCCGGCACTCGACGAGGAACGATACTTACCGAGGAAGTGGCCAAGCTTCGTCCAGCTAAAAAGCTTGGGTTCTTTGGGCGATCATCATCCGACGAGGACAAGGGGGATCTCGAGGTGGATGAGGAGAAGATGACGCAAGCCGACCAAGTGGGAGTGCCTACTTTCAGCTGGACTGAGGGTTACGCCGGCGATACAATCCCTTCCGCCGGCGATACTCCCCCTGCCGCCGTCGATGTTCCCCCCGAAATCCTTGCCGAGTTTGGCGGCCGACGTCCTAGTCCGAGCCCAAGGACAAGAAGGCTGCCGTCCCAAGCGCCCGGATTCTCGCCGGTTCGGGAGGAAGAAGATCCCCTCGATGTGGGACCGATGGACATTTCCCCCTTCTCCACCGCTAGTGGCAGTCGCCTCTCACCCTTCTCTACCGCCAATGGCAGAGACATCTCGCCCTTCTCTACCACTTATGGAAGGGAAGTCTCGCCCTTCTCTGCCGGCCCCAGTCGGAGTCGGGCCGTCTCGTACGACATGCTTTCACCCCAGGACCCCGTGCCGCCGGACCAGGTCGACTCGGTTGACTACCCGTCTCCTTCCTTCCCCGCTCATGAGGGCCGGGACGCCCTAGACGTTCCCTTCCCTCTCACTCTGCCACATCGCCGTAGCTCCCCTGGTGCCCCTTTCTCCCACCGCCGCAGCTCCCCGGGCGCACCTGATGAGCCGAATATTACTCCACCTCCTCATGCTCGGCGGATCTCGATCTCCATCAAAGAGCCCGATCATCCTCGACGGAAATCGTCCGCCTTGTCACATAAGTCGTCTTCACCAGGGAGCCGGAAAATATTGCTTCAAGCATCTCAACCTCGTCGACCTAGTCCCATATTGAATATTTCTATTCATTCGGAGGACTCGAGCTTCGTCACCGCAGGAACTTCGCGCCCGACGCAATCAAACGAATCCTCCCTCTCCGGACGGTCAGACTTCTCCGTCTCACCCGCATCAAACTTATCCACCTCACCCGCGCCCGCTTCCCTCCTCGTCCCCTCCGCACCCTCTCCCATCGGATCTGGCGCCCTCACACCGGCACTCGCCGAGACCGGTGCTGACAACTTCGCGGGAGATGCTTTACAGATGCGTCGGCAGTCCATCGGGTTGGAGTCGATCGTTAAATGGCATGAAGGTCGGGCGAATCTCGAGAGCGTGGTGATGGAGATGATGGAGGAGGTCGGTCAGGGTGGATGGGTGAGCGTGAATGCCTGTGGACCGAAGAGTCTGTTGGATTCGGCGAGGAATACAGTGAGTGATTTGAGCAGTGTCAAGTCGGTTTGGCAAGGGGGAGTTGGGGTCAGTTTCCATTCGGAGACGTTTGGGTGGTAGATCAAAATAGACTGGACATCCGCATGGATTTGCTGCCATATCACCGCCATCAATCACTCGCAGCAAGGCCGCCTGACCACGTTCATCCGAATGTTACATGATAAATGCTTGTGACTTTACATCAAGACCCTTCAGAACGCCTCACGCAAACATCATATCTGTATCCCCTCTTGATCCCCTCAACTCCCTCCCCGATTGCGCCTCAATAATCATGACCCCCTGTCTCCCTCCCGCGCCATTTCCCTCCTCTTCCTCGACAAGCGTCCCATGTCTCCTTGAACCCGTTCCATTGGCATGCGGTGCGAAATTGACATGACGATCCGGCCCTCCATTCGCCATAGTCGAGAGGAACGTATAATTCATCGGTGTTTGAGTTTCCAACGACCCGAAGCCACTCGCATGTGTCGACTCCGAAGCCGAGGCGATTGGGATGCCCGAATTTGGTCCCGAGCTGGGGTTGCTGTACTGACGATCCAGCATCGACGGGTCGGTGAGCACCGCCAAGGAGCTGAAACAATCCGGGTCGTCTCCCAACCCCAATCCAGGTGAGATACCATCGCCGTATTCTTCCTCCTCGCGCACCGCTTCAGGCATGTCCACATCTCCACCATCTGTGAAGCCGGTCTCCTGCACAGCTGTGACCTGTCTTGCGAGAGGTGCGGACCCTAACATCCCGCCTTCTTCGCTCGCGGTACCGCTCTCCCCACCGAGCAGCTCGTCGACGCTGGCCGACGCAAGGCCGAAACCGATGTTGGTGCTGGACTGGACATCGGCTGGTGCTTCGTTGAGGTAAGGAAAGCGGATCGAATGGTTGGAAGGACGACGGGAGATAATGGATGCTCGGCGGGAAGCGATCTCCCAAGCGTCTTCCGTCTCGACATCTTCCTCCAAATTTGCAAAGGTGCGCTGGACAACCATGAGCTGTGGTCATGACTGTAGATCACGAGCCTACGCAGAGAGGGCAAGAGAAGCCAGGATGATGTTGCATGAGAAGCGGACGAATGCACTTGTAGTGGAAGACGTGTGAACATGGCCTGGAAAGTCGTTTCAGGCGTTGATCAGTGAGTAGAATGTTTGACTCACGCGATGAACAGCGATTGGCAGACCGTAACCGAGAACAAGCAGATGCAGCAATCTGTAACACTCGCCTTCCCCTTCTTTGCTGACGCCGGTCCGGGAAGCTCAGAAGACTTGCCCTTGCCTTCGGGCGTGTCACCGCCGAGGGCTTTGAGCTGCTTCAAGGCATTGGTACTGATCGCGTATTCAGCACAATCCCTCATTTGCCAGTGGTGCCAATAGACTCACTTGAACTCATTCGCACCTCGCTGCCATTCTCGTCCCAGCTCCACACGCATCTTGATACATCTGAACATGTCCTCATGACCCCCTTGATAGTCGACACCGAGCTGAAGCACATCGCCGTCCTGTAAAGCGAGTCAGCCTTGCTTGCTCCACTTGGAGCGATGAACATTCGGCCTCAACTCACATTGATCATGGCCGGCCGAGATTCGGTATTTGGACTAGACAGTCGGATGTGATTTAAGAATGTCCCGGAGCTACTGGCCGTATCTCGTATGAAGAACTGCTTTCATCAGCATGTCTTCCTTCTAACAGCGCTTGACCCACCTTTCCTCCTGCCTGACACCAGATCTCCGCATGTGCCCTGCTCACAACCTTGCTCTTGAATCCCACCTTCCCTGAAGTAACATCTCCGCCGCCACCCGCAATTGTGATCGGCCCGGTCCCTATTGGTCCCGGTGCAGGGACACTAGCTGGACCAGCACCATTGCCGGATCCCGAGGCTGTACCCAATGGCCCTCCTCCATTGCCTGTTACTCCAGGAGTAGCCGGTACCCCAGGCTGGGAGACTTTCTCGGTAAATCTTCCGATCTTGAGGATCAGAGCGGGTAGGCGCCCGTTGACGTTAGGTCCGACCGCGGTCACAGACGCCGCTGCAACAGATGGGGAGGCGCCGGTGGGGACTACTATCGGTAGTATTTCCCGGACAACGGGGTCGAAGGCGAGCGAGCGGGATGTTTCGAGGTGGGGGACGAGGCGAATGCGATAGGTCTTTGGGGGCATGCCGCCGTTCATATGAGGTTGTGCCAAAGGTGCCGTGGTCGGGATCGATGACATGGAAGGAGATGTGTCTTTGAAAGAAGTTAGCACGAGCTTCGCTGATCGATCGAATACTCACCTAGCCCTGCTCCACTCACAAGACCCCCGCTGACCGGGGTACTAACAGTCCTCGTCACTCCTCCCCCTCGACTCGCAGGGCCCGCCAACAGGTCTCTTGAGCTCTCTCCTCTGGTTGTTGGTGCACCCATCGGATTGCTGAGCTCCGCCGATGGGGACGTAGCGCCTCTTGGATTTGACAAGGTCGCCGCCCGGTTACGCGTCCTCATGTTCATGAAGCTAGGCAGAAAGGAGTTCCTAGGGGATGCAGGGGAGGCCATGCCGCCTGTTGGCGTGGGGAGAGGGGAGCCATTGGGAGATTGTGCCACGAATGGTGAGGTGGGAAGTGCGATATGGGTAGGCCGATTGTGCCCCGATGCTGTGCGTGACATGGTTGATGATAAATCGAGGCCCGCTTGGGTAGCGGCGACTTGAGCGGCTCGGATACGGTGACGAACGGATGTAGGGGAGGAGGTGGCTCTGAGGTGGGCGGGTCGAGCTAAGGACGATGACGAAGGTGATCCGGGAGTCAGGTGGAGGAGTGATGGAGTATGGGATGATCGATCAAGGAGATCGTGTGTTGAGGGAGCTCGGGCTTCGCCGATCTGCTCAACTAGATAGGGATGATAGCTAAAGTACATCATCCTCGTCAGCACATTCAAGCGACTCGCCTACAAGGGAGCAGACAAGCTTGAAACATGAAAGAAGTATTTTGACTGGAAAGGCGGGAGGGACTGCACAGTCATCTGCGCGTCATGATGCGTTCGGGCGACCGGTATTGAGACGCACATCGAAGGACGAGAAACAGAGCGGCAAAGGATGTCTCGGGATGATCGAGCGAGATCCAGAGGTCAAAGCGCAACGAGGCTTACATTGAATTATAGGAGATTGCGGTACCTGTCCATCAAGCAGGGACACTTCGTCCTCCTTGAGCTTGGACCTTCCCCGGTAATCCGACGTCTAGAGCGATACCGATCTATCGATGGATCCGCTCGATCTACCAAGAATCTTGATAGCCATTGACGTCCTGAAGAAATCGAGAGTCGAGGCACACTCAATATCCGCAAGAGAGTTTAGCTTGGGAACCCGGTAATGCGGGTTTGGCTTGTTCCGACCCGTTTCGACGATCTCCTGCCTGATTTGGAGCTGCTATCTAATTCATTATGGCAGTGCTACGCTTCTCGCTCTTTCCCTATCCGTCAAGTATTGAGGACGCGAGCCCGTAAAGACGACATTAGCGGACAAGAGCGATACAGAAAGGCTATATCGCACCGATACCATACAGGAGCCATTTAGTGGCTTCAAGGACTAAGGCGTCCCGTGCAGAGTTTCTCCGGTAGGCAAAGGTATCGCTATTCGACCTTCCTTTCGTCTCCCGCATAGCGGCCAGTAGTCGAAGCATACTGATCACAGTCCTCGCCCGTTCAAAATTCCCCCAGACACCGCTCCGTCGAATAAATCATTGGCCTCACATCATATTCGCAAGCGAAAGCTGTCTGGTACATCGTAGACCGATTCATGATGTCTGTTTTCCGTGCCTTGTACGCCGGAATAATATTTCCGGGTACACAGGTCAGCTGCCATTTCCGCCGAAAAAGTCAAGGGTCACGCTTCGAGGCGATCAATACGTATCCTCGAGGCGGCATGCTGTGCAGTTGTCATGCTTGAACAATGTATGTATCTACGTAGGCCAATCCATGAGAGCCAAATCTGCACAGGGTTCCAGCGTTGTGGATGCACACCCGGCCAGGGTGGATGACCGGCGAGAATGCGAACGCATACAGGCTGATTTCGATCTCCTGATTTCTGAGCCAAATTACTGTTTGCAGAACCCTGTCGGACTTTCCTTTCTTCCATCATTCCTCCATGTCTTCTTATCACAGCATCCTCATCTCTCCTCGTCATTTTTCGTGACGCTGTGTATACACCTCCGACCCCGTAAGTCGTCCCGTAAGTCGTCAAAAGACTTCTCATCAGTATCAAAACATCCAGACGAGAGCTGCCGTAATCATACTCACCCCCATCCCAGCTCGTTCCCCACCGGTCATGGCCCAACGACCACTCGACGAGGTCGGCCACTGGAGCTCTCCACCACCCTCCGAGACCCCGCTCGTCCAGGTGGGTAGCTCCTCCCCTCATTTCATCCCGTTTCTCGGTGCTCTCCGCAACCATTCCAAAAAAAAAGTTTGGACGCGGGGACGGGCCGTTTCAGCCGAAGCAAGACCCCATTGTGTGACCCACGATGACCTCAGCTGATCATATGTGTATCTTTCCTCCTTACACATTTCACCCTACTTCCCTTCCCATTGCGACCATGCTGCTTTGCGTGCTCCCCCATCATTCGCTCATTCTCGACTTTTCGACAACTCCGCTCTCCAATCCCAGCCATCATCTGTACTTCGGATATCTCCCCCAAAGCTCAGTTCGGCTTCCCCTCCTGCACTAGCTAGGGAAAATTATCTGCTCCACCCTGCTTTCCTTCCCCCTTGCGAACACGGGCGTGACGGAGATATGCATGCGCATGCTTTTGGTGAGTTTCGTTCCGCATGGCTGTTCTCGACAGTTCACAGCCCGAAGTCAAAACATGTCATTGACTCCCGCTCAGACCTTCTCTCCCTCTCCAATGGCTCTCCTGCTCCCTCTCTTTCCCTCCTGTCCCCACCTGTTGCGTCCGAGGCAATCCCTGCATCGATACCCTCTCATCCATCATCGGTTCTATCTGCCACCTGCCCATCAACCCAGACGAACGGGACTCTGTCAAACGGAAGTGCCGCTGGGTCCGCACCGAAGCCGAGGAGGATGAGCTCTTCGACGACTGGAGTCTTGGGAAGAGGGAAATTAGGCTTGATGGGTGAAGGGAATATGGGATTAGGAAGTGTGGGCAAGGACGCGTGAGTTCTCTAAATCTTGCTTGATGGTCAATACGGCCAAATTTCGCCGAGGATTTGCTAAAGCTCATCTTAAGTCGACCTAACGGTGTCTATCACGCCACATCCTATTCAAATCCTGCACCTATCCTTAATCGCCGTGGACAAGGACCCTCGCCAGCGCCGCAGCTGTTCGACTTCGCCAAAACCGACCGACCTACCTCTCATTCTTCTCATTCCCACCGACGTCCCTCTCTTACTGTCCCGACCAGCGCACGCTCCGTCTCAGCTTCAGTCGTACCCGCCTCCTTGCCTACCCGAGGTACACACTCGCAACCTCCACATATCCATCCCCCACCAAACGATGACATGGACCTCGACATGGAGTTTGGTGGGGACGAGGACGACGATGAAGAAGGAGACAGCGGACGCAGCGGTAGCGTTGAGCTCGACATGGATATGGACGAAATGGACGGGGAGACTAAGGATGCTTGGAGGAAGCTTGCGCTCGGCACGGGCAGCGGGGGGGTCAAAGGGCGGAGAAAGGGCATGGTCTTCAAATGCGAGCACTGCAACAAGGTGATTTGCGCACTGCACATGAGGTGAGAAAATGCTCATTTTATTCTAGGAGTACCGCCACCCCAGTTGTCTCGTCAAGCATCGCTGGGAACATAGTCCGCATTGGAAAGAACCGACGCAATTGAGCATGAGCAAGCACCAGCAGGTCCAGATGCTGGAGGTGGGTCGGAAATCCACTCCTCAGATGTCACACTGACACTCCGATCAGGCCGCTGCCATCCTCGCGCATCTTGGCCCCTCTCCTGGCCGCGCTCTGCCCAATGACAAGTCCTTATGGCCGGCCATGCTTTCTCCGCCAGAAGGGGAGCACGCTCAGCTTCGACGGCTCTCATCATCGATGCGCTCGCCTCCCAGCTCCGTCACAGCGCCGCTTACGCCCTCGTCCCTGCGTGACCCATCTACCCTCAATGGTCATGTTGGTCAGGCCACCAAGGACCGCAAGTCCAGCCCGGGTTCCGATTCTACGACCTCTTCCGTAGGAGAAACCTACGTCCCTCATCCGCAGTCCGCTTCCCCTGCATTCGGCAGCCTAGGAATCCGTCAGAATGGCCGGCCCATCCAGCCCGTCGACATGGAAGGGAATTGCGCCAACTCGTCGCATTCCTCCTCTGTTCCCGGTCCAGGAACACCTCACAGTATCGGATCCCTGCCTGATATGGCAGGTCTACATTTCCACACTGGCGTGACCCCCTCCGGCGTCTCACCGATCCCTAATCGAGGGATGCCGATGAGCCTCAATGCGAGATCAGGTATGATTGGCGGTGGCATGTTTGGCGCCATCAATACTTCGGTCCCTTCGAGCTCGATGCGAAGCGGCGCGGATGACGACGATGACGATGAACACGACATCCCACCCAAGAAGGGTGGGTCTGGGGGAAAGAGCAGTAGTGAGGAGGCAGAGGATAGGCGGAAAACGAGAGAAGGGGAAGAATGGGGGATGGCGATGGAGATGGAGTTGTGAGCTAGCCAGCGAGCGAATTGGCCAGTTTGCGTGGAAATTTCGTTGGACAGAAATGGGCGAGGAGGACGGGGTTGTACGGATTATCAAAGCATATACGAATTTAAACAAAGCAAGCACAATCAGGAAAGATCGGAAGAAGTCAGTCGTCTTGAAGACGGTAGAGGTATTTACGCCAGGAGTCACGTTGTCGCTGAGACGAGGGCTAACAGGCTCAGCGGAAGCAGATTGAGCCTCCACCATCCTCGTCCACTGAACGAACGCATACCGGACACGTTGGAGCTTTTTCGCAGGAGTTGAGTCTCTCTGGGGAAAGCGCGAATGGAGCTTCGGTCAGGACGGCGTCGCCGCTATCATCCTGGAGCGAAGTTCATCGAGAGAAGTCCCTCACAAATCCATGCCTCATCACCGTAATTCCCCTTGAAGTCACTTCAAAAAGCGGAGAGTCCCCGCTATACGAGTATGCTCGAATCTTCCTCCCGCCTCCTTCACTCCTCCCAATCCGTCCTCGCCACGCTCAACCCTTCCTCGTCATCTCGTTCAACTGCCAAACTCCCACCAGTCCGCTACCACATCTTCCGTACCCCTCTCCCCTACCCCATTGGACTCAAGCTCCAGAATGACATCATCGAAAGTCGTCTTGCCGCGCGAGAGAAAGACGCTTCGCGAGGAAAGCAAGACGTCCTTCTCCTACTCGGTATGCCACTCCCCTTAGATTGATATGTATAGCTGAGGGGGGGGGGTGGCCAGAACACACGCCGACATACACGACTGGTCGACGAGATAACTCGCCGAAGCCTGATACCCTACATCCCGAGGAGAAGAAAGTACAGAACGTCGGCGTCGAGTTCTTCATCACGAAGCGTGGGGGTCAGGTAACATATCATGGTCCGGGACAATTGGTGGGGTATCCCATCATGGACCTAGATGCTATGGAGGTGGGTGGACCCCTTTACAGAAATTGGAAGGGCTAGGTCTGAATGCGGGAGTAGGTTCGGACGAGATGTTATGTGAACTATCTGCAGAGTCTGCTGGCCGATCATGTGAGGGAGGATCTGGGGTGTGAGGGGATACTCGCGCCTCATCCGGATGGGCATGTCGGCGTCTTCGCCTCGTCCACCGAGAAGGTCGCTTTCTCCCCATCAACATGAGACAACGCTGATGCGGGTGATGCGTAGATCGCATCAATAGGCATCCATCTCCGCCACCGCATCACCTCCCACGGATTCTCACTCAACGTTACCCGCGAGCCCCTGAAATGGTTCGACCTCGTCCTAGCATGTGGACTCGCCGATGTCAGAGCTGCTTGTCTACACGATCTTATCGAGCGGGAGGCACCGAAATCAGGTGTCATGCCGGGTAGCTTGCCTTCGGTGGAAGGGACGTCGAAAGCATTGTTGCCGAGGTTTCGAGAGCTGTTCGGGAGGGAGTTTGTGGATCTTTCTGCTGGCGGAGATGGAGACGGGACACAGGGAGACGTCGAGGAACTGAGGGAGACGGTTGGGAGGGCGGAGGAGGAGGCGGGGAGGATGAATGAGGCGGCTGGGGGATGGTCGAGGGAGCCGGATTTGAGCAAGAGGGTGATATGAAACCCGCCATCCATGCATACCTTTACTGCCCCTATCCGTCTGTTCCCATCTTTTTTCCTTTCTGCCCCTAGTGGTGTGAAGGATGTCAGGAGAAAGGACCGGATGTCGTATGCGACCCGACTTCCTGTTGCACCAATCCGCTGCATTGTAAATAGCTTGGCTAGGACTTGAATATCGAGCTAGTCAAACGACCGTAATAGCCTTATCGTGAAACAGGCAAAGCTCTCGATCCCGCGATGCCCACCGGAGCTCATCGGTGAGCCATTCCTGCTCATAGCCTGCAGCTCGTGACGAGTCTTGATCTAGCCAGTACCCCACCGGCAAGATGGACACGAAGCAGTCCGCTGCCACTCCAGCCGATTGAGTCCCCCGCCAAGCCTGCCACGGTATCAGGGCTGATGATAGGTGATAGAGGGACGGAGTTGAAGAAAGCGGGATGGTACCGCTTGTGCCCTATCTGCTGCTGTTTCTTGATACTCTCTGGCTGTTTCGGGGAGTGTTGCTGCGAGGAGAATAGATGTTGGCTTCCTGGCCATTGCGAGCTCGCGGGAGAGGGGATGGGGTCGGCGATGCAAACGAGTTGGCGCCGTTGTATGCCACGAATGTTACGCTGCAGATGAGCCTTTGAAACGTATCAGTATCGCTCCTTTGGCCACATCACACGAGCGCATGAAGGGACTTGGCAGAAAGGAACGCTCGCCATACCCGTGTCAAAGCTTGCTCGCCGCTTCATCTATAGAGTTTAAGTTTGACAGCCTGTCTGAACTCAGTCGACCGATCTCAACGGCCTTGGCAGATTTGAGCGCCGTTTGCAAGCCGCAATGACCACCGGAAGGTACGGCTTTTCCTGTTCACCGTTTCGGAGTCCTGACGAAGTCTCAATCAGACAATACCCCAGGGGTGAGTACGCCTTCGTCCGAGTTTGATACCGAAGGCCACTGATCTCAGATGAAAGACGCTCAGAGGCGAGGAAGAAGAGCTTCAGCGACTGTTGCGCGTGCTGCTGGTGTTTCGAATGCTTACCGTGTTGTTTTGGTAAGTGTTGCGGGTCCGGGGAGAGCAGAGATTAGGATATTGGCGGCTAAAACTCGGAGGGATGAGCGGCAAGGTTGGAAAATCAGCGATGCGGAGGACCCTGAGGAGCTTGTATGCGTAGCTACCGTGCTGCAGATGAGCATATGAAAGTGATGACTTGGAGATGAGCAGATCATCAAGGCGTCGCCCATGAGAAGGGGGTGGGGGTCCGGGGAGAGGGGGGGGGGAGGGGGGGGGGCAACGACGGAGTGGCGAGAGAGAGGGGAACGGGGAAAGGCGCAGGGAAAGGGACGGACGGCCGGCGGGGAATGCAGGCCGTTGGTGGCATTGAGGAGACGGTAGAGCCATTGACACCGAGACGACGCGGGGTGCGAGCTGCTGGGGACACTCTATCGCTCGGGGATTAGCCGAAGCATCTTGGTGAGTAAAGTGTCTGTTCGCCCTGGATACGCCAAGGACTTGGTGAGATGAAGAAGCAGCCCATCCAGCGTAGATACAAGCGAATATCAGATGTCTGAAGCTAAAGTTTGATCGATCACAAACGCGTCGCACGGCCCTCCGCACAGACCTGCCGATCATTCTAGTCCCACTTCATCCTCTCGTCAGACATATCATCTTCCATCTCAACAACATCTCCTTAGTGATAGCCATGCCGTCCACTACACATCTTTCGGTGCTCTTGAAGAGATATGGGGGAACAAACCCATCTCTCTTCGAAATCACGCGTCCCGCAATACCCATTTGGGCCGACGCGTCGCAAATTAGCCCTGTTCCTGAACTCAGAGCTCTTGAGCCGACCTTTAATCTCCCTACGAACCGGTCCGCCAGCCCCTCTATTCACAAACGCCGCCCAACCAGTCCCCCAACCATCTTACTCTCCACTCTCTATCCCTCTCAATCCTTTCTGTCCGTCTTTCGTCTCCTGTTCACGATACCAACCCCGGTCGGTTCGACGCTCCCCTCTCGACAGGACGATGAGCTCTCCGCTGAAGCGGCGGCTTGCGTCGTCACCGCCGTTGGATGTCAGATGGCTGCCCACCGCGAATCAGCTAGTCCGACACCTCCCCAAGCGTCGGCACATCGCGTCATTTGCCAACGAGAAGCCGCTGCTTCGCCCCTCGCTTCTGACGCATCGCGGACGTGATTCTGGGATCTTCTCCTCGTCCGACACAGAGACCGATGCCACCTCGGAAGACGAACTCGGGACGGCGTTGAGTGACGTGGAATCAGAAGTCCGAGGTGCCGAGCGTAACGAAGCCTCTCCGGTAGACGGAGATGACGAAGAGATAGACATCGTTCTCATGGCCTCGAGCGCTCCTTGGTCTCCAGTAGCCCATGCCTGGCCCGAGGAGAAGGGAAAGGGGGTAGACCCTCGAGAACATGGAGAGAGGTCCAGGAAGCGGCGGAGGGTGGAAACGCCCGACGCCAATAGCGACGGGGAGGGCGACGACGAGCGGGAGGCAGAATTGATGCTCGTCGATATGACGAAATCGAAGAAGACACTGCTGGGTCCAGGATCGGGGAAGAGGACTTTGCATCGAGTGAGAGATCTCCCTTTTCACTGGACCGGAAGGCGGCTGACTGTGACCAGCCTCACCCACTCTTCATTGCACGGCGCCCAGTGGCTTCTACCAAATCCATCGTCGAGATCACCCGTTTCATGGACGACCTCGATGCTGCCTCTTCCTGCGAAATAGCACTTGAGGTGGAAATGGAGTCTGACGAGGATTCAAAGCTCGTATCCGCCTCTCTTCCCGTCGAAGCAAGTCCCTCACCACCGTGTCCTCAAGTCGAGATGGAATTGCGAGTCGTCCCACGTACCGTGTTCCGCCGTCCTCAGCACAGGGAGTATCCAGTGCGCCTTCCCGGCCAGCATACTACTGCGAACCTGCATCGACAGTCTCCGACTTCTTTACTCCCGCGGCGAGAGAAGCATCGCCGAGCACCGCACACGCACTCTTCGCATCTCGAGACGATTCTTTTCACCTCTGCCGGCTGCCAGATAGGACAGGCGTGGCTTTCCATGCTGCATAGCCGCAAAGAGGTACAGGTCAAACGGCGCGATTTCATGACGGCTCACAACACTCTGAATGAGAACGGGCCATGGGTGGACAAGATCGGTAAATGGGACATGCACGATTGGGTTGTTGCAGCCTCAAAGCCCTGGTGGCTGAAACCTATTCAGCCAGAGGAGGAGCATGAGGTCGAGGGGCTTCTGCCAGCCGCGGATGTCGACGGGGATGTGGATTCGAGCTTTGTCGACGCCTTTCTCGAAGACGAACCGGTCGTCGCCTCTCCTCGGAAACGAATTGAGCGGACCGAATCTTGGAGCGGGGCCGAAGCGTCCACGCGGTGGGCAAGGCGCACTGAGCTTCGATTGCGCGAGGAAGTCCGGCCGCACCTCGATCGACTTCGCGAGCGTCGTGTGTCCAGGGTGCAAGCCGCTGAGCGGGCCCGCCTACAACGCGCAGAAGCTGCCCACCGCCGCATACAGGCAGAGCGCCTTCGACGGGAGGAGGAGGAACGACTAGCTGCGGAGCGAGAACTCACTCGTATCGCTTTGGACCCTCCATCGCCCGATTCGATACGCCGAGACGCGCCAGCTCCCCCTTCCCGCGAGTCTTCGGGCAGTCCCTCTCTTTCCGAACCTCCAGAATACGAGTTCCCGTTCTACCCTGTCGTCATTCCCCGGCCAGCCCACCTTCGTCCCCGCCCGGCCAATCGAACGAGGGCGACCGGTGCATCCACGCCGCCGAGATACCTCCGTGACCTCCATTATGGGTCGAGATCCCCGTCCCCACCACCGCCTTACAATGCTTCGACCGACCGTCACACGATCTTCATCGAGGACGATCCCGAAGAGGAAGCCATGCTGTCTCGGATCAGGCCATCGGGACGATTTGGCTCGCCCAATCCGGTGCAATCCATCGTCGGCGCGTTCCCAGAGCCACAACCGTCATTGCTCGCTCCGATACCGGTCCGGATTCCTGGGCGCTCAGCGTGGGATGCGGCGCTCGAGCTTGAAGAGGGAGAGGAGGATATCGTAGAGGATGCTTTCGAGGAGGAGGTTGCTCGGGATGTCGTGGAGCAGGTCCCAGTGCTCGGCCAGATTGGAAGGTTACTAGGCAGGGTTTGGCGTTGGTAGCGCCGGTATCCGTTCTCATCGTCTTCGTGTCTCTAGCCTCATATCTTCATCCACGCATTTGATACGTAGTCTCTTAAAACGCATTTCTATCACAATCGTACGCATGTTTCGCACGACCCTCTTCGTAGCTATTTCAGATATCTCCTTGAACACTGCCGCACTTCAACGATCGTGATGACAACGAAGGTATGCCTACTTGAAGGCGTTGCGCTCTGTGACTCTTCCGCTAGTTCAAGATCATGGTGTCATATACCATGAAGCATGAAGTCGGGCGTTCGAGATATCGGCATTTTGAAAGCAGTGCGTCAGGCACATGACGTTCTCGCCAGGAACGATCAAGTATGCAACTTCTTGCCGGGTGCCCGACGTCGCAAGTATGACCAATCTCTTCGCCTTCACCTTTCCGACATCCGCCGCCCATCATGGACGGCACCAAGGACCTCTCCTCTCTTTCGGACCCCACTGCATCTTTCCTGAATCATCCACCATCCGAATTGGCGACCGTTCTGGGCTATCTTTTGCCCTACACCATCGCCTACCTCGTGCACGTCCCCAATACGAGGCTCATCCGGATAGGCCTCTATCCGCTCGGTCTACTGGTTACGGCTTGGTGTGTGCTCACCTACCGTGGTGATCCAGGTGAGCTGGTAAGGTACGCCAGAGCTCATACTGATCAAGTGGGTTTCAGTGACGGCAGTCCGGCATATGAACGATATAGTGGGTCTTTCATCTTTTCGCTTGGGTGATTGCTTAATGACTCAGCTTGTGGCGGTAGGTCATCTTCTATCACGTATGTCAAGCCTATGTCACGCCCTGAACCTCCGCAGAACCTCGCCACTTCGACCCGGTATGCCTTCGCCTACTCTCCGCCGAAATACAATCCACTCCCCCGCCAGCCGCTCTGGCCTCGCCTACGCAATCTCACAGCCTTCAAAGCGCTCGACCTCCAGCTCAATGACTATCGGCATATCAACATGCCCCCAAACCCCCCGCTCCGCGCTTCCACACGGGGCTATTTCCGATCGGTACTTTACCACTTCTCCTGGATGTTCTTCCACCTACTCTGCCTCGACCTCTCGACGTATCCTGCATTCCGGCTCGCCCCGAATACCTTTGGATCGGCTTTTCATGTCGGCGGTGACTTCAGCCAGTGGTGCACTGATCTTGCGGCGAGCTCAGGCATCCCGAGACCCTTCGTATGGGATTTCTGGATGTTGATCCTCGCGATGAACACTTATCAGGGCATGGCGTGTATCTGGCACGTCGTCGCGCTGGTCGGGGTGGGAAGTGGCGCGTACCTCGATGAGGAGTGGCCGAAGATGATGGACAAGCCCTGGCTCTCAACCAGCCTGAACGAGCTCTGGGGTAGGAGATACCACCAGACTCTTAGAGTAGATTCCCCATATCTGACCTGGTACATCGCTGAATTTGTATGACTCAGGACTTCTTCCTCCTTCTAGCAGCGCCATTCAGCTACCTCCCCCGTCCCATCCATGTCATTTCAGTCTTCTTCATCTCCGCGCTCTATCACGCTACCTTCTACTACCCTCTCTCACACACCTTCGCCCTCTGGCCCTACCTCAGCTTCTTCGTCGGATCCGGCATAGGCTGTGCGCTAGAACGCCAGTTCTATCGCATCACAGGAAAGCGAGTGGGCGGATTCTGGGGTGCGGTGTGGACCTGGACGTTCGTATTGGTCGTGAGCATCCCGATTATGGATTACGAGTGGTCAAGTGGATGGGCCGGGGTCATGAGGGGTGAATTGGCAAAGACGCCGAGGATGAGTATTGTGGAGTGGGCGGTTTGGGGGTTGGGGATGGGGCCGAGGCCCGGAGTGCTGTGAGGTGATGGTCGTTCGGGGCCGAAGTTTGCATTTGGGCTCGGCCATATATGTGATTTTCCACTACCATTGGACTCCGGCCCGAACGACCTTTCCAAGCCGGTCGCTGCCGTGCCGTACTTCGAATCGCTCTCGCGAGCGAACATCCTCTGTAGCGGGGTGCTGTATCGATCGCGTCCCCTCAGCCGATTTCCCGAGAGGCAATGGACGTCGTGCGAGGTACTGAACATGATGTAATGCAGAGCCTTCCTCGAACCGTGTCGCCACGGAGGGCGTCCGGTCGGCATCGGACACCAGGCGCTATGACTGGCGAAGGGCGATGCCCCAATAGCGGAGAAGCCGGAGACGTCGAGTCGTTCGCCTGTCCTCCTCTCGTATCCAAAATCTCGCCTACACCTCCTCGAGATACCCCTGAACGATTAACCTCTCCACCTGACTCCTCTCCAACCTGAACCTCTCCCCTTTCCTAAACTCAACCCTCTCCCCACATTCCAACACCACCTCGCCCGCATCCCTAACCACCCTCGCATCCACCATCAATTCTCCCGGCGGTCTCTCAATTCCCGCCGTGAGATCCAACACGTCGAGGAAATCGCTCTTGTAGTCCAACATCATATCATTATAACCCCTCAGGAAATCTAATTCCTGTGGACTCAACGCCGAACGAAGGTCCGGTGCGTCTGGATCCGAATTCGGTGCCGAGAGGAGATAAGCCAGTCCTCCTCCCGCATCCCACCACCTCTCTTTCATACCAGTGACACGGGTGGAGAGGTAGGCGAGTAGACATCGTTTGTTCCGTCGAGCAGAGAGGTGTTGGACGGTGAGGTTGCATACGAGAGACCGGTCTTGGGAGAGTGAGATTTGGCCGTGGGTGGTGGCGGCGGTCGAGATTGAGGTACCGAGTTGACGGGTCTCGAGACAGATGGAGAGGATCAGGGGGAGAGCGTATTTGGGGAGGGGCAGTTGGGAGGTCGTGGAGAGCGTGGAACGGTGGGAGGCGGTCACGAGTTGGAGGGCGAGGTCGCCGTACATCGGGGGCGGAGCGGACTTATCCGGAGCTGGTGGGAGATCAAGTGGCTGGAATGGAGCTCCAACAGCGGACGAGCTCGGCGGTCAGCTGCGTGTTGGTTTAGAGTAGTGTGGTTCTGGTGAGGTTTCGATTCCAGCTCGACGCGTCGCTGGCAATTTCACCCGTAAGACAACCCACGTGCGCCGGAGATGCTCGGTATAATCTCCGTCGTTCAAGCATACTCCGCCAGGATAGCCCTGTGGTCTCTCGCATTCCGACGGGTCTCTTCGTTCAGCCTCGCTTCTCTTAGGGTCTGGAGCCATCCGCAGTGCGTGAATCCTATGCATGCTCGACCTTTCGGCTGACGAAATTGTCAGACATGATTCGTACCTTGCTGCTCTCCGCAGCAGATCTCGCCAGAACAGGTGAGTCGCCCAGCTGGTCAACGAGACCCTGGTGTCTCATTCTGCAGAGGGTGCCGCTGAATGAGCGCTGATACCCTCGTGATTATTCAGGTGTGACTCGAGGCTTCGCGACCTCGTCTCCGCGGGCGGCATACGAGGACACGATAAAGAATATCTTAATCAGTACGTATCAGCGGCTCGAGCAAGGGTGGAAGACGACCCGCTTTTCATGTACGAGCTCGAGCCTTGCTGATGCTAGCGTCTTCTAGATAAGGACACGAGAGTCCTAGTCCAGGGCTTTACAGGAAAGACCGTGAGTCCGCTCATCTCCCTTTGTCGACAAGCTCATCAAAGCTGTCATAGGGGACATTCCACGCGCAACAGGCTATCGACTATGGCACGCGCATGATTGGTGGGACCAATCCCAAAGTCCGTGTACTCCGTTTCAACCATGATGTCCGCTCTGACCCCGCCCGCCAAGAAAGCCGGCACCGAACACCTCGGCCTCCCCGTCTTCGGCTCCGTCCGGGACGCCGTCTCCAACGCCCAACCCGACGCCTCCGTCATCTACGTCCCCCCACCTTTCGCAGCCGACGCTATCATCGAAGCCATCGAGAACGAGATCAAGCTGATCGTCACCATCACCGAGGGTATTCCGCAACGCGACCAGATCAAGGTCATGAATGCGCTGAAAAGTCAGAGCAAGTCGAGGATGATTGGAGGGAACTGTCCGGGGATCATTAGTGAGGGGTGTAAGATGGGGATCATGCCGGGGCATATTTTCAAGCAGGGGAAGATTGGTGCGGCACTTGCTGGAACACTCTCAGCATTGAGCTGACATCGTTCCAGGTGTCGTCTCGCGGTCTGGGACGTCAGTGGCTCGGATTTCGCCTTCACTTTGAGCTGAATGGCTGATTCCCGTGCTTAGTCTGACATATGAGGCAGTCAAGTGAGCTAAGTTTGGTAATCTCGCCAAGCGCTTTGAGCTGATACCGCTCCTAGCCAAACTACTCTCGCCGGCCTCGGGCAATCCCTGACAGTCGGAATCGGCGGCGACCCCTTCCCTGGTACACAGCACATCGACGTCGTCAAAGTCCTCCTCTCCGACCCCCGAACCGAGGGTATCGTCCTCATCGGCGAAATCGGTGGCTCCATGGAAGAAGATGCCGCAGAATACCTAGAAGCGCACAACAACAAGTCATCCGATCCCAAGCCAGTCGTCGCTTTCATTGCTGGACGAACGGCACCTCCCGGACGCCGGATGGGACATGCTGGAGCTATCATCAGCGGTGGGAAGGGCGCGGCGAGCGATAAGGTCAAGGCGCTGGAGAAGGCGGGGGCTATCGTCGCGAAGAGCCCGGGGGAGATTGGAGAGCTTATGCTCAAGGCGATGAAGGCGGCTGGTAAGGCGTAGAGGTAAAGCGGTTATGTATTGCATTGGCTTCACAGGGTATACGAAATGCCGCTTATCGCAGTGTGCCACCTGAGCCAGGCTACTTTTTCGGCTCGGCAGCCCCATCCACGGATCTCGCCCGTTGTCGAGGTTGCGCCAGTCTGATCAAAGCCTTGACCAGATCCCCCTTCTCCGCTTTCAACGCCTCCTCCGCCTGAGCTCTGCTACACGCAACCTGCTGAGCCTGAGTTTATACATCAAAGATCAGCAGTAAGCTCGACACAGCTTCCCGCTACGCCATTGACTTACAACGAAGTCCACATCCTCCGCCTTGACCGATGTACCACCCGAATTTCCCGCAACAAGCGCCTCCATCGCCCGCTGCGCTTTCAGTCCTTCTTCCTTGGTGATTCGTCGTCGCTCGAGCTCCATCACTGCGTTCTCCAGCTTATCTGGTTGAAAAGAGCGTCGGATCAGCTCAATCTCACGTCACGAGAGGGGTCGAGTAGGGAGGGACGGACGCTTGATGTATAAGCCCCCATCTGCGAACTGCTCGGATCAGCTAGGGGAGGAGGAAGAGGATGAAAGGAGACACCGGGACATGGGGGAAATGACGGACCTCCATGATCACTTCGCCTTGAGGAATCGGGCCGGAGGAGCTGGATGCGGCGGCTGACATTGTATGGAGATAGCGACCTTGGCCTGTTAAGGATAGTAACGTCTGACATTCGCCTGCTCTCGCTGGTAATCACACGACAAATACTGTATCTGAGTGCCCCTGTAAGAAGCATAGCGCTGAACCCGCAACGCTTATATCCTCCTCCCCCCTTTTCAATATGCTTGTGATCACCTATCGTGAGAGGAGGCCTATTTTCAAGGTGACAGCAGAGAGCTTGCTTCGACCATCGCACTCGCCGCTGGACACCTCCGCCAGACTTCCAGCATATCGCATCCACCATGGCCTTCCAATCCCCCCTCATCTCCATACCCAAGAAGACGACAGCTGATGTCGACTGGACCACCCCCATCCGATCCATCGTCGCGCACTCATATGGCGAGGACCCGAACTCGTATGCTGAGGAGTGCGCGGTGTTGGAGCGATGTCGGCAAGATGCGGTGCGAGGAGCGGGAAGCGATCAGACGGGTAGGTTCTGGTCTGAAGATCGGAAAGGTGGACCATCAGGCTGATGACAGGTACTCGTAGCGAGAGATCTGCTGTACAAGTACTTTGGACAGCTTGAGTTGCTGGAGTTGAGGTTCGCGGAAATCAAAGTCGCCTTCCCCTGGTAAGCCTCTCCTCGGTCACGAGCAGCTCTTCTCGTGCTACGACTTTGGGCAGGATGTTCACTGTACCATAGGAACGACGCCTTTACGACCAAACTCACAACCCAGACCTCCCTCGCTTTCGAGAAAGCATCGATAATCCACCTCCTCTCCGCCATCCTCTCATCTCTCGCCGCTTCAAATTCCCGCTCCGATCCTGAAGGCCTCAAACGGGCATACTACAACTCCCGGGCATCCGCTGGAATGCTCACATACATCAACGAAAACTTCTTGCACGCACCGTCCACCGACCTGAGTCGAGAGGTGGTGCACCTGCTCATCGGGGTGATGATGGCGCAAGCCACCGAGATCTTCACGCAGAAATTGATCGATGAGAAGAAGTCCCCTGGACTGGTGTGTCGGTCCGCAAATCAGGCTGCAGGGATGTATGCCGCTTTAGTGGACGAGATGAGGGAGTTTCAGGGGAAAGGGGTATTCGATCGGAATTGGCTGTACATCCTGCAAATCAAGGCGAAGCTCTTCGCATCGCTGGCGCAGTACTACCGATCTGTCGCCGATAGCGGTTCGGGCAAGCACGGCGCAGCGCAGGTGCGCATGAAGATGGCGGAGACGATGGCGCAGGATGCACAACGGCAGGCGAACAGCTTCACCTATACCTTCGTCCCATCAACAACACCAAGCTTGCCGAGCGACGCGGGTTCGAGTTTGTCTGAGATCACAAAGGCGCATGCGACGCTCTGCTCGGAAGCCAAGGTGCAGTCGGCAAAGGACAACGATCTGATCTACCACGACATCCTCCCGTCAGAAGCCGCACTACCGAGCATCGACAAGCTGCCGCCTGCAGCACCTATCACTATCCAGGAAGTCTACAGCAATGCGGATGTGTCGAAGCTTATAGGACCGGACATCTTCATCCGGCTAGTCCCCCTCGCCGTGCACGAATCAGCATCGGTCTACTCGGAAGAGAAGGCGAAGCTCGTGCGAGGCGAAGTTGAGCGAGTGGATATGGGCGAAGGAGAGATCAGAGCGGGTTTGGAGCATCTCGGCTTGCCTGGAGTCCTGTCGACCTGGCGAAGATTGGCAGACGACGATGAGGATGGAGAGGGCGATGTCGAGATCAGTTCGGATTTGAGAAGGCTGGCGGATGAGATTGAACGAGGCGGACCTTTGGAGGGGCAATTGCGTAATCTGGAAGCGGAGAGGGAGAGGTGTGAGAGGGATCTCCGGGAGTTGAGCGGAATGATGGATAATGAGAGTCGGGAGTGCGAGCGGATGCGTGTACGCCGCCCTGTCTTTGGCTAGCAGAGGCGAGCTGACGTCTCGGTCCAGTCAAAATATGCTCCTCAATTCACTCAATCACCCTCTGGACCCCAATCAGCACATCTCCGCTCGACCATATCATCGAATCTTGGGTCCCTTTCTGCGGCAGCCACTTCTGACGCAAACCTCGTCTCCCTCTTCCGCAGCGTACAATCGGATCTCGCGCTATTGGCCTCGGGCATGGACGGGCTACATAGAACAGCCAGGGAAGTCGCTATCGGCAAGCAGGCGACCTCAAGCGCGCCGGGTGAGAGCTTGCTGGATTTACAAGATGAAGAAGGGCCAAAGACGGGTTTGGGCGAGGCGGAGAAGGAGGACTTAAGCAAGGCAGTCGGGGATGCGCAGGAGCGGCTGGATCGGCTGGGCAAGATCCGTCGAGAGAGGGACGATGTATTGAGGGATCTCAAGGAGAAGGTGAGTCGGAACGTGAATCACACGGTGCCTTGTTGACTGCGATTCAGGTCCAGAACGATGATGTTTCATCCCTCCTCCTGCTGAATCGCCGATCCCAGAATGTCGAGCCACAACTCTTCGCGAGCGAGCTGGAGAAGTTTCGCCCGTATCAAGGCCGACTCGCTGCTGCTGTTCAAGCGTCCAAGAGTATTCTGCAGGAGCTCGAGATGGCCGTGCGACAGGTCGAGAAGGGCAAGGGCGTAAAGGAGCGCCAACGTGGACAGAAGGATCGGCAGAGGCGAGTGCGGGATTGGGAGCGAAAACTCGAACAAGCTGGGGAGATCTATGGCCAGGTCCAAGCGGGGCTGAGCAAGGGACTCTCTTACTACGACAGCGTCGGTCATGTCATTGATGATCTCAGCGGCGAGGTCAAGGGCTTCGTGAGGAACAGGGAGGCGGAGAGGAACAGATTGGTATCGGACATCGAGATGAGGCAGAGGATGGCGGGTTCGCCACCACCTCCGCCAGCCGCGCCTTCGGCTCGAGGATTGGATTCGCAGCTTGCTGGACTGTCTCTAGGAGGAGGTGGCTACAGCAGCAAATCGCCGTATCCGACATCTCCGCCACCTCAGCAACCTCTCAAGCCGATCTCGTCTTACGCAGCCATGCCTACCGGTTTACCGCCTCCACCACCCCAACCCTCTACCCCACATTATGCCCCACCTCCAACCGCTCATCATCCTCCAAAGCCGTCTTCGCCGTACGACTTTGGCCATCTCAATAGTCTTCCCTCGGCATTCTCGACCGCTCCACCACCGAGTCACCCTTCACCACACAGCCAATACCCATCTGGCCCACCAGCGACACAGCCCCGACAATCCTCGTACAGCTCGAATTACTCGTATACTTCTCCGACATCGTCCAACCCCTATGCTCCTCACCCATCTCAATCGTCGCGGCAGCCACAATCGCAGAGCTATCCGTACGGCTCAGCACCCCAGCAATCACCTTATTCGTCTGCACCTCCGCCACCATCCTATCCCGCTCCACCATCCCAGAACCCTTATCCACCTCCCCCGCCAGCTCGGACGTCCTCATCCTCCTACTACTCGCCACCTCCACAGCAAAACGCGTATCGAGCTGCCTCGCCACCCCCACCCGGCCAGTTTCCCGCATATCAACCTCCTCTGCAGTCAGCTCCGCCGCAACAGCAATACCAAATGCCAGCACCGCAGCAACATTATGGCGGCTACAAATCACCTCCTCCGCCACAGCAGTATCAACCGAGTTATCAGCCTCCACAGTCAGGCTATCAATATCGCTGAACGAGGTAATGATCGATGCAATGAAGTATACTCAGGCAATCTGACCGAAAATTCCATTCTAAAGCTTATCCTTGTTCTAAGCTTATCCTTGTTCCTCTGCGTCCGCCCTTACCCCGCCATCCTTTGCGTTGTCGCCTGTTCGACTAAAGCCTCTTAAGTCTTCATGTTATCATCCGTGGATCACCGTCACACCCCTTGCTACTGATCGCTGACGACTCCTCGCGCCCCTGCTGACCCCTTCCTTTGGCTGAGTGAATCGGAAAGGATCACTCCCATCCTCCACCCAAATGACTTCCTTGGACTCCTTACAGGGTCCGACCCCTCGAGGAGAGCTCCTTTGATACGAATGCGGCTGATCAAACGACTCCGCCGGATCAACCGGTAGCCGGAGTTCATTCGAGCATAAGACCCAGTCCCCTCGAGTCGTCCCTCGTCATTCGTGTGCGCTTTTGCGTACTGACTTCAGTGACCGGACTGAGCGAAACTTACGATTTGACGAAACGAACGATGAGTGAGTCATGGCGTATGAGTCATGATATCACGGAAAGCCCAATCGCTCTCGATCAACGCCGAGGTGAATCGCAGTCATTGCAAAGCGCATTGAATTCAGGCTGATACCCACAGATGACCTATTCCATACCGTCCCGCCCACACCGGCAAAACTGCCTTGTCCGCTCCAAGCGCACCACCAGCATCTTCACCACCTCCGTCCTTCCGACTCCTCCTACTCCCTCCGCAGCCACCGCTCCGTCTCTTCGGTGGGGTCCGTGGACTCTCGTGCATCACTGCTCAGCGGAATGAGCCGTTGGTCTACCTTCACCGGCTCTGACTCTGTCTCCTCCGGGCCAGATCCCTTTGATGGCATTCAGGGTCTCCTTCATAGTCGCCCTCCCAGCCTGTCGATCGACCCAAAACTGTTCAGGATGAAGGAGAAAAGCCCCGAGGAGCCTGACGAAGCGACGACTGCTGTTCCTCTTGTCATGAAGACCCCGCCGAAGAAGACTAGGGCTCAGGCGAACGCGGACCGGAAGAAGATCTCTCACGCTCGAAAGGTATGTCCCTGCCCAATCGATCATGATGCAATTGACGGTTGAATGACATAGCAACACCCCGAACACATCCCTCGGCCGCGCAACGCCTTTATCCTCTTCCGAAAACACGTCGTGGACTCGAAGCTCATCCCGACGTCGGTGGAGATGCGACACCAGAATGTGAGCATCATCACGGCGAAGATGTGGAGTGAGGCGCCGGTGGAGCAGAAGAAGCATTTCAACGAGATGGCGAGGATCGAGAAGGAGGAGCACATGAAGAAGTACGTACTGTCGATTACCCCATGTGTCTTCTGTCCTGATCGGTCGCAGGTATCCGGGATATCGGTACCAGGTGGGTTGCAGCTCGAATAAGTTCCAAAAAGGCCTGAGTCGACGACGTGCAGCCCGTATATCGCCGCACCAACGTCATCCGCCGCCGGGTGAGGAAGGACGAAGCGGAAGAAGAGAAATGTGCGTCCGTAGCCCAGCTGCTCCTCAAAGGCAAGAGCGGGGTCGCGCTCGAAAGTGAGATCAAAAACAAGATCCGGCGCGGTCCAGGCTCGTCGAGCGGGTCCTCCAAGCGAGAGAAGTACGTCGGACGCGTCCTCACTTATTGTACCATGCTGATGGAGTCAGATCCGGGTCGCGACGTGGTAGTGCCGCCATTGAGCTGTCCAAAGGCGCTCTTCGAGCTCTGCGGGCTCAAGCAAGGCAACAGCCTCAGCATGGCTCGGGCGACTGGTCCGATGCCTCGCGCGGGGGATCACTCGCGCCGTCTCATACTGGCTCGTTTGACCAAGACGGCTATAGCCGTCCCACTAGCCTGGCGTATGACTCGCCAGATTGCGCCAACGAAACGCAATTCGATGCCGGGATGCAGCAACCCAACTACTTTTCCTCTGCAAGCGAAGCGATGGCTTACGGTCACCCTGATTTCGCGAACTGGGGTTTCGATCAGCAGAGGATGAATGATGGGACGCAGATGGAGCCGAGGTTCGCCTACCCTGCAGGCCCTCCGCATGACCGTGAGTTCCGCTTCTCAACTTGCGATGAGGTCTCTCCTGATCATGCGACAGAGCTTGAAATCCAGCATGAACCGATGCATCAACCGCAATACGTCTACCCACAGCCACCTCGTCCGGGACCGATCGATCTCCCTCACTCCGATTTCTACACCTACGACCAAGCCCTCCCTTTCTCTCCTACCCGTGCCCAGTCCAATGGCGAGTCATCCACTACCCAACACATGCATCCCGACATGGCGAACAACATCGTCTTCGGCGGCTATCCTACCGAAGGACCAAGTCCGACTTCCGCGATGTATGGCGCCATTGGCCGACCATTGTCCGCTCGGTGGGATCGGTCGAGTCATCTCCTCCCGCCGTCGAGCGAGGTGGCATTCGAGAATCTTTCGTTTGATGAAGGGGGACTCTTGCTGCAGGATTTCGAGGCGGCGTTGGCCCATGCGGATGATATGGCGAGTGGGTGGTGACCGAGTGGCGGTGCGAGGATGTGACGGCGGAGCGAATCATAGGCGGTTTGCCCTTTGCTGTAAGCATGCATCTATGCACAGACGGAAGGATATCTCAAGGGACGTCATCATGGTGTGAAAACACAATGTAAGGACGAGCTTTCTCAAGCGATGGATATGTTGCCGAGTCCCCCTTCGTACAGGTATACCTCCGATGTGTTCCTGGCTCCTTGGACCCACTCGGAGAGGAAGACACCTATGAGTGATTCTTGGAAGAGCACGTCCTGGGATCAGATTGAAGCGGTCTTCGTCGAAGGCTCGAGATGCTGACAAAGACGCTCGCTTCGATCATGGAAGGGCGACAATGCTAACCCTTTTGGGTTGGGTTACTTTGAGCTGGCGCCACAATCTGTCGTTAAGAGCCAAATATTTATCACAGGTCAGGTATGATGAATCACTGATCAAAGCTTGTTAGGATTCCCAATGCTTCCCTTTGGAAGGCCCAAACGTGTATGTACGTCTTTCCCCCATCCTTGAGGTATCAAGGCTCCATGTTGGAGGTCTTCTTTCGACCTTTCATGCTCCCAATGCAAGGAGACGCTGGCCCGTCGTGATTCATATTTATACACCGCGTCCAACCTCAACTTCTTCCATATACCCATCACTCGGCGATATCACCGGGTTTGCCACAAGTTCCCGACACCGACCTCTTCGAGCAATCAGCCAGAGACAACAAACATGTCTTCAGCCGATCCCAGTCTCAATGGCCTGATCGCGATCATGAACACTCGGAACGTGACCTATGCAGAAGAAGACCTTACAAGACGTCTCACGAACCTTACAACAGATCGTGAAAAGCTTGAGTGCATTACCATCAATTGCATCGCACCCCTCTGACCAAATGGCGCCTTCGATAGGTTCCTGCTTGGACTTGACAGATGGTATGCTGTCAATACAAACGAATCAGTACGCGAAGCCATCCAACTCAAGATCGAACAGTATTCCGGGACATCATACAACGGCGCAGTAGCGTGGTACGGACGAGCTCTGTTTATGATCGTTCAAAGGTAGTGATGTGGTGCATAGGGCTTCGCATCGTCCCGAGATCAGGTCAAATTTTGGTCCTCTTCACCCTCGTATGAAGCCAAGTTTGCCCCGCGAGCTGGGTGGTACTGCATCAAAGTGAGATTTCTGTGAAACGCAAGCGATAAACACGTGTTGAGAGGAAGTGAGGAAGTGTTCATACAGTATATTGCAGTCGTGAGAAGAATTGTTCCGTCTGAAATCTGATTACCGATCCATGAACGATAATCAGAACTCGGGCGGTCTGGCCGAGACTCAAAGTCTACGCGAATCGATGTGACCTTATGAGTGGCATGACGACACCTCAGGTAATGCCGCAGCCTTTTTTTAGAACGACTGGACAGTGCCACACCCGGATGTCTCAGCGGAGGATATCCGTGCGGCCACAACCAGTCTGCCTTTCCCTTCCATCGACGAATAGTTTCTTTGTATCCTGTTAGGACTCGAAGCACAATCCTCGATAGGGCGTCAGCCGCTACCACTTAGTTCCAGTCTCAAGGACCGTTCCCCTAACGCTCCCATATCCTGGCCGCGAACGCGAAAGAACGATATCGAGGAGCCGGCTAATTCCGAATGCGATAAGTGTATGGCGGCGAGGAGGACGGCAGAGGATACAGTGGGGCAATAGCGATCTTGCAGAATCTACATGCATCGGTATGATCGCGGCGGTATCGATCTGTGTCATTCGTCAAAGTCCTCAAATGACCTTCTCTACCATTGTGATCCCCTCTTCTTTCTCCAGTCGATCTCGGAAGAGCTTGCATGTCTGAGCGAGACGACGTCAGGCCCTGCGGTATTCCATGACTAACGGTACTCACCTCCTCGTCGTACGGAGCGTGGACTCCCGGCTTCGTAAGCACACCCTCGAGGATGAACTGGACTGCCATGCCGCATGGGACACCGACCAGCTTGGCCTGCGACCAAGCCGTCAGCAAGTGAAAAGGAGGGCGGAACAGACCGTACCATGGCTGAGGGCCCGCCATTCCGGTCTCCGTACGCCTCCAGAGTCGAAGTGATTGTCTCCATCTTCCCGTCTGCTCGCTCGACCTCGAAAGTATGTTGCAGAAGTACGATATCGACCTCTCCGTCCTGAAATTGACACTTCTCCTCGAGCAGTGCGCCAAGAGTCCGCATAGTCGACCCACGCGGGATGATCTCGTCTTTTGAAAACAGACCGAGCTGACGGAATTTGGACGTAAGGATCTTGGCTTGATCCGCCGGGAAGGATTTGAGTGTCTTGAGCTTGGCGAGGATGGCGCTAATTACACTCAGACATGGGTCCATTTTGGGGAACGCAACACCTCACTCCTCGTTGGACTCGCAGCCAGCTGCTTTGGCAGTGAATTCGATCCACGTCATGGGCTTTGCGTCGCGGCTGAGGTAGTCGACCGATGTGTCGTTCAAGAAGCCGAGCTCTTTCCAAGCTGTCACGACCTCGCAGAAGCCACCGTACCTGTTCACACAGTCAGTCTCACCCAGATGGCGTAGTGTACCCATACCGAAGGGAGCCACGGCAGAGATTTTGCACGTCCTTGAGGCCATAGAATTCCTTGAAGACGGAGGAGTCTCGGTTGGCATAGCAGACGAGGTTGTAGGCAGGCGAGAAGTAGTATGGCTGGGCAGAAGCCCTAATCAGCATCTGATTAGCCAATTCATCTCAGGTGTGCGTAGACCAAGCGCACATGAGATCCTCCCCAGCCACCTGCGCGATCTGGCCGTCCTTGATGAACTTGCCGTCATTGTTCAGAGCCATGAGGACGCCGACGGGCGACCACGAAAACTTATACCCTAGGGCATTGTCGGATGCCTAATATGAGTTAGCCTTGTTCCATGGTGATGCGGGTGACGGACCGCTGGCTCCGGAAGACCTGCGATTGGACGTCAGCCATAGCATGATACAGGATCTGATCAAAGCGCACCTCCACAGTAGCTGTAGAAGCTCCTGATCTTGCCTCCAGACTGGTGCACGTCATTGATAGCCTTGATGGCCCACAAGTGATCGACCCCGGGATCTGACAAAGATGATCAGCGAGGCTGTTGCAAGAACATCGAAGTACTCACCGACACCGATCTCATTGTAGCAGATCAATCCCGCATCAACGAATTTCTGCTCAAGAGCCCGCATTGCCGGGTTGACGTATGATGTCGTGACAACCGCACACTTCTCCACGAGCGCGGCCTCCATGACAGCGGCATGGTGTGTGTAGGGAACAAGGCTGACCACGACATCATGCGCCTTGATGGCTTGTCGGAGAGCGTCTGGAGATGATACGTCGACCGACATCGGAGTCGCGTTGGGTAGATCGCCACACAGGGCTTCAGCCGTGGCGTAAGTCCGGCAGGCGATGGTGAGCTCGTGATTGTGCCGTGCGATGTATTCTGCGGCAGGACCTGCCACGAGACCGCTGCCAAGGAGAAGGACTTTCTTCTTCGTCGTCTTCGGGGTGGCAGTGGGGGTGGGCTTGATTCTAGGTAGGACGTTGATGCCGTCCTCGAGCATGGCCCGGCCGAACTCTGGCAGTGCGAGGAAAGAGCCGCGATGCACGTCCGCGTTGTAATATCTGGTGTCCGGCACAGCTCGCAAGGGGGTCTTGACGTCCCGCCCATCTTCCTTTGAGCAGACCATGATGCCAATCTGGCCGGCCGGGTCTATCATCAACGCCATTCCCTACGAGCTTCACTCACACGTGGGGATTGTCGTAAAAGCGTACTCGGAGACGCGGAAGGTCTTCTTGCAGGTCTCCTTGAGCTCCTTGATGAGTGGCAGGTGTACCCAGAGGCACTCGGCTTGAGTTGACATGTTACCGCCGTCTCTCAAGGACTCCTTGAGAAGAGTGAAGTAAGGGGCCTTGAATAGCGCCTCGGCGGGTCCAACCGGGTCGGACGAGTCGGTGATGATGACATCGTAGGTGTTCTTGTGGTCAGGCAGGAACTTGAACCCGTCGCCGATGTAGACTGTGACTCGTTTGTCCTTGTAGCATGAGGACATGTGGGGTAAGAACTCCTTGGATACCCGAATCACGGCCTACGGGAGCGGGGAACGTGATAAGCGCCTGAAGCGGGATAGATGGTAAACCCACCTCATCGATGTCGACCAGCGTGACTTTCTCCACACTCTTGTGTTTCAACACCTCCCGGATAACCCCACCATCCCCGCCACCAATGACGAGCACATTCCTGGGGTTCGGGTGTGACGCCATGGGAAGATGGGTGATCATCTCCTGATAGCTACCGAGGACAAAGGGGGGTCAGCTGAGATGGCTTGTCGGAGATATGGAATACGAGAACTCGTCGCGCTCGGTGCACTGGATGACATTGTCCAATACGAGGACGTTGCCGTATGTCTCTGATTCGAAAAGGAGGACGTCCTTTTGCTCAGTCAGCGATAGGGTCAACTCGCTAGCCTGGCTCGAGACGGGTTCCAAGACTTTCACGCTCACCTGGAACTTGGACTTTTCATGATGCAAGATCTGCTTGACCCTATTCACGGGTGTCAGCTTCACGCACGTGTTACGAAACAGATCTAGCCTACTTGAGGGTCATAGCCTGGCCTATACCACAGCACCAATCAGCCGGACAAAGGAGGTCTCGAACGTCAACGCACCTGGCCATTGCGAGTTGATCTCCCTAAACCAACCATCTATGCACACACTGTCAGCAGGAACAGTAGCGAAGGAAGCGGGACAAAGGCTCACCGACGATGGCAGGATGTGATTTGGGTGCAGACATGGTGAGTGATGGTTGTATCCAAAAGCTTGAAAAGTACAGCTCGACCTATATCTCATCCAGCAAAGAAATTACCGAAACGTGAACTGTCGGCGGTCACCGCCCTCTTTGACTTCGGATCACGGCTTTACACATATCTCCAAGATTGTCCACTCCTCTTCTCATTATCTGCCACGATCAGCGGGCCATCTCGTCCGCAACCTTAATCCCGCCTCATGCAGCGCCCAGAACATCGGTCCCCTTCTCTGTCAACTCATCTTGAGGCCATTCATCTATGGCATAGATGAAAGCGTCGCGGATGAGCATCAGGTTCGCCTGCATCTCCTCGACACGAGCGAGGGGGATCACGCCGAGGATCGCTTCGATCTGATCGAGTTGTGTGGGGTGGACGCGGACGGAAAATATTGACCAGTCCAGCATCGAGGCGAAGGGGTAGTGAGATCCTTCGGCGATGAGGACGGGTATGCAGCCGGCGAAGATCGCGTTCCGGTTGAGGACCGAACCGAGCGTTGTTCAGATCGTTCATAATCCCAGCTCGCGAAATTGCTTTGCGACCCTCCACCTTTGACCAACTCCTTCCTAGCTCCACCACGCTCGCAAGTCAATCGAAGCCGCTCGTTCTTCCCCGTGCCCCACTACGTACCGGACCAAGTCATGATATTCGCTCTCTCGCGAGCTGGGCGCACATGCTCGACATCGGGGAATTCGTCGAAGAGTTCGTAAGACCGGCATGTCCGCGCAGGAACGACGACGTCTTGGTGAGGTCGATAGCAAGGGGAGTCGTAATCGCCCATCACGGTCCAAACGAGGACGTTATTGAGGATCCGGTCGGGGTAGAGAGCATGATCTTGTCGAGCGGACCAAATCTCATTAATAAAAGTCAGCGATGCCCTTGCCTAGATTGCTTCTCCTCACCAGGCGAAGGCGATGCAAATACCCCAGTCGTGAGTCAATACCACAGACATCGGCTTCTCCCCAATCGCGATCCCAGGGATCGTCTGAGTCGCATGATGGACCACGTCGTGCAACAGAAACTACGCGCCAGTGCAATGCTGGTATACCGGCAACACCACCAAATCCGCTTCCGCCGCCGGTACGGATAGATGCCTCATCGCACGGTAGAGAACACTATCTGCGGAGAAACAGTGTGTCTGCGCGAGCTTATGATAACCAGCGGCCTCGATCTTGTCCTGCCCTTGATACCCGTCCGCCACATGAGTCTTAATGAAGCCGGGATGAGCGAACATCGCCACTCTGGCAGCAGGAAGGAGGACATCGTGCCAATTGAGCTGTGATACAGCCTTGGTGAGACTCGAGCCATAGCCTTTGAACAAGCCAAGATGTGATTTTGTCGGAATATCGGCTTCAATGAGACTCTGCCTGAGGGATAAGAGAGGATTTTCGCGGCGAGTCGACAATGATCCGCTTGAACACACCGACAATCACCCGTCTGTACACAGACCGTCGGACTGTCGCAATCGTTCCAGCATGGTGGCAGCTCCTTCAGCGCCCAATGATGTGGTAGCGAAGTCGTCGGGACAGCCTCGGAAGAGGTCATGGCGGAACTTCGCGCGTCACTGTATCGCACTGCCTGCTCGGCACGTTGACACAGGTGAAGTTGGCGTGAAGCGTTGAAGGGAATCTGGCCAGTCGAGCCGAATCGCATTATCGGAGGACTCGACTGCTGGATGTCAGCATGACCGGCTCGGAGTTAAGGTGTACGCACAATCGTCAAGGAGAAGAGGCCAATCGTCAAGGAGGGACAGCAAAGTGCGGTCATCGAGTATGCCTATATTCTTTTGGGGCGATTTCCAATGCTGACGGGAACTCCTAGTTATTCAATGGGGCCTTACACCTCCCTCTGCAAGGCACGATCCCAGCTACCATCCCCCACCTGCCTTCCTCCACGCCATCCTCGCCAAACACCGCTGGAACCTCCAACCCGATAAGCTCTTCTCACACATCCGAAGACCCCGTCTTGACGGGTCGCAAGAACCTCTCCTCGTCCGGACACTCTACGAATTCACTGGCGATGACTTCGCCTTGACCCTAAAAGGTCCGGATGGATTACCCGAATCTGGAAACTCAATGCAGGATGGTCAAGGCGTGGTCATGGAGAGCATGAAGGATGTGCTCGGAGGCAGTGCGGTCTGGGAGGAGTTGAAGGCGTTGAGCGAGAAATTTGTGATGATCAACCATAATGATTAGACGAGAGGGACGTTGGGTGAGTTGTAGTTGTGCATAGCTAGTCAGCAGGTCTTGGGTCTTTCATCCTATGCATGCAAACAGGGACCTCATCCGGCCTTTGCCTTACTCGAACAACTCACGACACTCCCAAGACTGTAAAGATCTCATGACACTCTTTTGCGAAGTCTTGAACAAGCGTCGGGACCAAAAACCTGAAACACGCCACCGGAACCTGAAACACCCCTCACCCGAGGGACGATAAGCGATTTTCTTTGTCCTTTGTGTATGGCCGAAGCGTTGAGCCCATAGCTGTCGTGAGCCCCGACACAATGATACCATCGGTATGAGCGATATCTCGTTTCAAACCCCATCCCCTGCAAAGCTCATGTTTCGGTGCCGCCACGACACCCGGCAAATTGTGCCTGATGTCCACTGGTCTCGGTGTGCCTCGAGCCGAACGACAAACAAACAAGCTTTCCAGGGCGAAAAGAAGCACGAGACGTAAAGTACTTGAAGGCATTAGATGAACATGTGTGGAGCCAGTTACTGCTTAGACCCGGGGTCCAGGAAGTCAAGCCGGGGACGCCATGTGAATGGCCCCGGGGTAGGAAGTTGTTCTCGAAACATCTATCGGGGCTCGTGGACAGCCCTGTCCTTGTACCTGGCACGAGGATATGTTTGATGACGGACGGAGTCTACCGAAATGAAATATATCATAGGGTGCATGGAGCGTCATACCTTCCGGGAGTTGGAGATCATGTCTGAACGTTACAAGCGTCGTCGTCACCTTCAGACGGGTTTGATTGTTTCTGAAGCACTCCAGTATTCTGATACACGATCATTTAGCCAGAGAGGGAAGGACCAGGTCCAGCGGAGAATGCTCGAGATAAAGGTTCCTAGACGCTTCATCTTCAATAGCGTTTGCTGCCGCTCCAACAGATGATCCGCGGAGTAAAATGTCGAAGGTATGATCGGCATGCCCTCATTCTTCCGTAATAAGATCAACCTTCCATAAGAAAAGAATCCCGAGGGATTTCCGTACCAAAATAGACCCGATCGCGATCAAAACGACACCGACTTCAGCACCTCGTCAGACATTAGCGTGAGTCCCGGTCCAACCATGACCGGTCCGAACTTCCTCCGTGAGGTACCATCAAAACCTCCTCAAGGTTCCCATCAGGTTTCTTTCCCCAACCCTCCTGTGATGACAGGCCGCGCGTGACTTTGTGGAGCACGACGCTGATGGGTGACAGCGCAGCTCGGACCCTCGAATCGCTCAACACCGGCCGAGGCGCACGGCCTGGAACGTCCGTGACCCGCCCCACCTGGCATAGCGTACGTAGGACGAGAGCCGAATCCGGCGTTCGAATGAATCTGTGAGGCCTAGCGTCCCAGTCGCAGACGCAAAAGCCTCGCGTGACTCCGACTTCCGCTATCTCATGGTTCATCGTCTCGACGCTCCATCTCTCATCCTCTATCGCGTCTTCCGCCTTCTTCATTCTTCCTTCGTCCCTTTATTCGACGATCGTCGCCCTTGTTCACCCCAAAAGTCGACCCCATCGTTCCAGTGAGACCTCGCCGATACCCTCCTTTGACCGCCAATCATTCCCATCGAGTGACGCGCTTCAAGCCTTTCCACGAGAAGAAATTCCCGGACGAGATGGACGTGCTCGACGTGAGTCCCGGATTTCTGGATTGTCGTTCAACTTCATCTTCCTTCCTTCTCATTCTCTCCAAAGAGCCTTTGTAGTGTAGCGGAGTCGAGGAAGCTGAAAGGTTTTGGAGACCGGGGGGTCCTCAAGGCCGTTCAGTGGAGCGGTTCTCATCTTCGTCGTCATATATTCTGTCGTTGCCTGTAGCCTTCATTGGAGTGAAGACGACGAAAGGAAAGAGAGCTGAACTGTCATTTTCCATCCCCCTACTCCATCATGCCATCCACTTCATCCTCAATCTCATCCCGAACAACTCGCTCTCGACATGGTCCATACCCCATGACCCCTGACCTCATCGCTACCGCCGTCACTGGTGACGATGAACCTGGTGACGATACCGTCGCGTCCGCTTCCCTCTCGATGAATCCACCTCCTCGCAAACCTCTTCCTCTTCGCTCTCGCGTCAACATCCCTCCACCTCTCATCCTCCAATCCTCTACGACTGGCCCGCTGACCCTACGATCTTCACTCTCTTCCGCATCCGCCGAAATCTTCGACAAACAGCTCGTCAACGATCACAACCATGTCGGTCCCGGTTTCGATATGCAAGCTCGCCCGTTCGTCTGCGAATACATGGATTGCGACAAGGCATTCGCGAGGAAAAGCGATCTTTCGCGGCACTTCAAAATTCACACAAATGACCGGCATGTCGTCTCGTCCTTCTAACCAGTATCCGCTGACCCTGGGGTAGACCGTTCGTTTGCTTATATCGTGGTTGCGGGAAATCATTCATTCAGAGGTCAGCATTGACTGTGCATACGAGGGTCCAGTGAGTCGTGGGATGTTTACGGTTCGAGTCTTGGCTGATAGACCTTGATAGCACTGGCGAGAGGCCGCACCGGTGCGAGTGCTGTCACAAGCCGTTTGCGGACTCGAGCTCGCTAGCCCGACATCGACGTATTCAGTGAGTGATTGGTGTTGCAAACGAGGTCAGTGGCTGATGAGTAATTAGCTCCGGCAAGCGGCCCTATGCTTGCAAGGTAGCTGGCTGCGGTCGTCTCTTTGCCCGGCGTAATACCTATCTCAAGCACCACAAACGTCAGCATCCGACGCTGCCCCCGCCTTCATCGACATATACATCAGTACGCACGAAGCCGATATTGTCGGGATACGGATCCCGCCTCTCAGCCGGGACGTATTTTGCTCCAGGACCGCCAGACGCCCAGGGGCCTCTCTATTACTGTTCCACTCCTTCCGCCGCGGGTCACCCCCACCCCTTCGCCGCCCCTTACCCTTCAAAGGGCGTGGCGCAGCCCTTCATTGGCGGATTCCACGGAGCCTCCCACTCTCCTGGATTCGACGATCAGCAACACCTTGACCCGTCGCACGGAAAGCAAAGGCAGTCTCGATACACCCCAACCTCGACCGGAGATTCCGGCAGAATCAGCGAACCAGGTCCCTCGAGCGTCCAGACGCCTTCTCCACCAGGACCCCCGGTGCACCCTCCAGTCTTCCGGCAGTACAGCAGCATCAAGAGCGAACAAGGCTTCGCTGCCCCCGTCCAGGGCACCCACTACCACGGTTTCGGACCTGCGCAGTTCTCAGGCGGAAACGTTTACCCATATGGATACCTGAGTCACTCGGTCCCTCACACGTCGAGCGGTATTGGGAGAGTGATGAAACCAGAGTCGGGGCACCATCACCAGCAGGCGAGCTCAGCCTCGAGCACGATCCATCGACCGTATTTCCAGCAACAGTCACCAGCAGCGTGGGGTCATGTCGGTGGCGGCTTCATGCCCTCGCAGCTCGCCATGCCGGCACCGCGACAGATGCTCCAGCCATCCTATTTCCAGTACGCACCGGTGACCACGGCGCCAACCGACCCTGGGTCAACCTCTACTGGACACACGGCATCTGCCCCCAGCGCGACTTCATATCAGGCTGGATCATCGAGTTCACCGACTAGCTCCGGCACGGGCGCATCAAGGGGCATTACCCCCGAACCGTTAGTTGATGTCCATTCAGCATCCTCGTTCAGCTTCGACCAGCCTAGTGGTCCGCCGATTAGCATGCCATATTCGGCCGTGGATCATCGTCATTTCAACCCACTCACCCACGGCCCGCCCCAAACCGCTCAGGTCCCGGCGCATTTCGTTCGCATCGCCAGTGCTCCACCTAACTTGCTCCACTTTCAGTCGCTCCCGGCCGTGCCTACTATCAGTGGATGGGACGAGATCGGGCCATATCACGGTCCCGGTGGATATGGCGATGCTCACAGCATCGGAGGCGGTCGAAGCGGGGAAGACGAGGAGTGGGAGTACATGGACGACCTGATGGGCAGTCGTGAGACGTCGACGTCAGAGAGCATGGAGGAGAACGTTGCAGCCAATTCCGCGGCCACCTCGGTCAGCTCGCGCAAGTTGCCAGGACATTGGTCCACCCCGATCGCCTATCCTGCCCCGCCCGCTCGACCACCTCAGGAAAGTGGTCGGTATCCCTCGTCAGAGTCATCATCCTCGGCATCGTCTACCCTTGTCTCGCGGAGTCCGCATGATGCACCGTTCAAGCCTCTTCCTCCGACATCGGGCTTCGCTTCGAGCACTCACCCCATGGCGTTGACACCGATAACACCTTGCGGATATTATCCACCTCCTGCTACGCCTGTTAACATCAGTTGGGGAGGTCATCCAATGAGGCAGGAGGTTTTCGAGAATTCCGCTAAAATGGAAAGGTCTATCGACCCAGCGAGACTTTCAGGACCGCATCGCGATGAGCGGAGCATTACGCTCTTGACGCCGCCCAGACTAAACCGTCAGGAGAGCGGGCCTGTCACAGCTGTCGGCCTAGGTATCGCCGGGGTCAGCTTCCGAGATCGCCCTGAAGACGTCATCGAGCGGAAGGAGTCCGAAGAATCGACCGTGTATCCTATACCGATAGAAGTGGAGGAGGAGATTGACAGCGATCTCGAAATGGCGGTGGACGATGTTAGCGACGACGACTTCGTTCCCGGCGGCTCCAAGAGGAAGTCGACGAAAAAGGGCAAGAGGGCGAAGTCGGCCTTTCGTCGTGCGTCCACCAAGGTCGGCAGCAAGTGACTTCCAACACCAAGCATATTCGCATTCTCATCCCGCCAAGACATCTTGTAACCATCCGGTCCCGATCCCGGCCATTCCCACGAGTATACTCGTTAGTGAAGATACGATGGTTCACATAGAGAGAAACATACTCCTTGACTCGTGATCCCCTGAACGCATTCACTGATTTCCATATCATCACTTGATTCCCGATCATCATCTTCGATTCGTTCATCATCTCGGGCTTTTTTTACGAGTCATTATCTGTAGACAATGAGCTTTGCGACGATCCCACAGATGTCGTCCTCATGTGATTGCAATACGACCATAGCATTGTAAGATCGAAGTGGAGCGAGCGGTACTGTACATGGCCCCAGAGGGGACGTTGGCGCTCGGTCGGTCGGACAGCCATGCAATGCTGAGTACACAGGATGGTGATGACTACCGTAATGCGATCTATGTGGTGTAGTAACGATCTCTGCAAACCGTAATCAGCCTTGTACCCATTGGGTCGATCACAGGTGACACACCCGATGTGTCCCATACCTTCGTGCGACAAGGAGGATCAGCTCGATACCGTTTGCATAAGAGACTTGATCCATACCTGGAGAGACGACCCATGCCCTCTTCTCCCTGACTGTCGATTCCGTCCGCTTCTTTCTTGAAAACTTCAGATCCTCCGTCCCCTTCTTGACTGGTATCCGGAATCCCTCGCTACTCATCTCCTCTTGCGTCTTCACCATCCCATCATCATCCTCATCATCCTCATCAGCATCCTCGTTCTCTCCGACCAGGCGGGTCGCAATATCCTCTTCGCCGACGGCCTCGCCCATGACTAGCGTGGACAGGGGGAAATGCATCTCGTCAAGACCGGTGTCGATTGCTGCTGTGACGATCTTGACCTCTGGGAAGGCGCGGTGGACGGAGAGGAGACCACGGCGGGCGATGAGGTAGGCGAGGAAGATGATGTGGGATTCTGGGATGGTCAGGGGAGGTTCGGGGAGGCGGAATGGACGGACGAGGGACGCCGTGATCAAGGAGCACTCGAATTGCCATCACTGCACGGGACGAAGTTAATTACGGTCTGAATCGTTTGGGCAAACTTACTGGCTGCAGCACCTGTCCCCATCTGCAATTCGAGACGCGTCAGAGAGAACTCGGGCATGAAGCGCCACGCACCTGCGAATCCAGTAGAAGAACCCTGACATTCCCACTGAGCTCGCTCGACTTGATGCATTCTGGGAGACTACTGCTCAACAATAGCGGCTCTCCAGTCTTGGGGTCCGACTGTATTAGCATAGCTCCGATCGGCACGTCCCGGATGACCCGGCGAAGACCTTGTGAGAACGGCCCCCCCGAGCGGAGAATAGATATTCCGACTAGCACCTGCGTGAGGGTCAGCATTTCCTGCCATCACCGGGATGGTAGGCATACCTCGTCAGTCTGCGCGACACCCTTGTACGAGGCAACTGTAAAAGTCTTGACAATTTGAGGTCGGAACGGGATGAGCTCAAGAGCTTTCTCGACGATGAGGGTGGATAGTCGGTCGGCGTAGAAGATGAAGTCGCCTCGCTGAGTATTCTGATCTCGCAGGATGGTCATGATACCCTAGCAGACACCCTAATCAGCTGGAGTCAATACAAGTCAAAGTGCCCACAATGAGCTGATTGGTCTGCTCTAACAGCACACATCCGTCATCCTCCTTGAGATCCTCGTTCGATAGTTGAATGCGCCGGCTGGAAGGACCAGCTCTCTCCTCTTGCTCCCCGATCTTCGCCAACATATTTCGGAAGCGGAGAGACCGGGAGTCAAGCTGTCGCTTGACGTGAGTCACGAGGAGCTCTATCGCTAATTGATTGGACGATCCCGGGACTATCTGGTCTGTTCGTCAGGTCAAAACAGCCAGAAGCGAAAACTCCTGACGATGTCGGCGTATTTGGATGATGGCTGGACAAAGTTGTCATAACTGCTTTTGACGAAGCGTAGGTACTAGGAGAAGAATGATCGTGAGCACTGCGGATCAGCTGGATAGGATATGACAGACGAAGTAAACGCACCTGATCCAAGATCCCGTCAACTTCCCGTCCCCGCTCCTTGATATCTCGCGTGATCCGCCGAGCAAGCATAAGATCCGAGTCGCAGTTCTGAGCGCAAAGAATCAACCTTCAAAACATGTTGAGTCGTCCAAGCTTCCGAGGCTGAAACTTACCACGAACACCTTGAGGTCATACAGACTTCGCATCTCCGGAGATTGCAACGCCATGATGCCTTCACTATCAAATGGGATACACTGATCAGCTTTACTTGAAGGGGAAGACAATGCGACCTACACAATGATGACGCTCGCTCCGTAAAGATGCTTCTTTTCCGGCATTCGTTCTGTCCGGCCCCGTCAGTTCCACAAACCTATACATTGACTGCTTAGACGGACGATGGTGGACGAAGGAGTACACCGGGATCTAGTTGCATTCAGAAGTTCCTCTCCGTAAGAAACCGAGCGGACCCACCTCTATTGCTCTACCCTGCTTCAGATCGCTCAAGCACTAGCACAGACATCATGAGGTATGTCCGGCGATGCACTCGAAAGCGCACCTTGGCAAAGAGGCCTGTGTCGATGGAGTCTGGATGGTCTGCCAAGAAAATTTCCTTAGCTTAAGCAAAGTCATGTCCACTGCAGCTCGGCGAAGCTGCTTGAAACAGATCTGCTCGCTCACCGAGGTCCAAGTCGTTCTTGAAAGCCAGCTCGACCTCCTCGGGGCTATGCCGTCGGTAGAACGAATCTTGCGATAGGATGAGGACGGTAGGGATATTGTTGAGAGCCGAGAGGATGGAGCGAGCTACGGAGGTCTAGAAGAGGGTCAGGATCATCCCGTTCGGCGAAAAGCCGGGTCAAGTAGAATCTTAGGATCGCTGAGGACGCTCACCTTGCCCGAAGCACTCCCTCCTGCAATTCCGATAACATACGCCTCGATAACCTTCCCATCCGGTCCATACCAAGGTGCTCGACCATGAGAAGCCATGACAACGTTCTTCTTCTTCATACCCGTCATCCGCCGACCAAGCGGTGGCCGAGGGTGAGGAACGGACGACATGGTAGCTTTGGCCCTTGTCGAGGACCTAGCCTCAAATGCTAGACGGATAGACAGCGTCCCATTGAGCAGCCCGCGCGACAGCGCATAGCAGCCACGTGGAGAATTACGAGACTTTTGGAAGAATTACGAGACTTTTGCTGAAATATACTCCGAATGTGGGACAACAATCATCTCAACGCGTCTTTTTGACGAAGTTCAGCGAGACCTCGTGTCAACAAAGTATTAACGCTGCTCTGCTCGACGGCGACGACGTAGCCGCTGACGGTCAAAACACCCGACGAGGCCCCAAGATACCAAGCTATACCTTTTCTCGGGTCGAGAAGTGACGAAGAGGAAGTCGGAGCTGAACAATGGATGGCGAACCACCTCAGGAGGAGGATTTCTCCCAAATCCCTCTGGTCGACCGGAGCCAGCATAAAGTGAGTCCTCAATCAGGGATCACTCGACGGTCACGATATTCAGATGCAGCTGCTGCAGTCTGCGAAGTGTTGTGAGGTAGTCGAGTTGTACTGATCTGCTCTTAAGAACTGGAGAGCACGATTTTCAGCCTACAACGACATCGTCTCCAAATCCGCAAAGACAGCATCCGATACCGACCCCTTCTTCCGCCCATACATATCGGATGGATCTTTGCTGTCAGACGATCTCTCCCTTCCAGATAGACGCAGAGCTGATTGTGGCGAGCAGGAAGAAATGGTGTCTCGACGCAAATGCGGTAGCTCAGGAGAAGGGAGTTGAGGCGGTTTTGGCGATTGTACAATATAGTGGGGAGAGCAGCGCTCGGTAAGCTATCATTCATCTGCCTGCACTGGCATGTGTTGACATGCACGTCCGCAGAACACGGACAGATGTGATACCTGGCATTGTGGAGAAAGCTCTGGGAAATAGTCGAGCGGGGACAAAGAAGAAAGGCGGGGAGCTGTGTGCGATGTACATGGAGGTGGAAAATGGGGGAGAGGGTGTGATAGTGAGTACAAGCTTTGCCGAGATGACTGGAATCCTGCTGATGATGCGATTTGATGGGCGTGCAGATGGATATCCTGGTCGGACTTGACTCGAAGCAGCCGAAGGTAGTTGCAGGATGCGTAGGAACGCTGAAGGAGCTGGTCGAGTGATTGTGCCGGACCGTTGGATGCTGCAAGCTGATCCATTCCTAGATCGTTCGGTGTCACAGCCATAGGCAACATCAAACCACTCCTGAAATCCCTTTTCAAAATCTTCGCACATTCCGACAAGACCGTCCGGGCCGAAGGTACCTCCCTAGCCATCGCACTCTACTCCTATATTGGCGCAGCCCTTCTCGCCGCTCTCGGGGACCTGAAACCGCTGCAGATGTCAGAACTGCAGAAATCGTTTGATGGGATGGATGCGGAGGGGAAGGGAACAGGAACAGGGAAGCCGACTCGGTGGACACGGAAGACTCAGCGGGATCGAGAAGCTGCTGATCCAGCCGGCGGTCAGGGTGAGGAATCAGGAGAAGTGCAGGCGGAGACACCGGTACCCATCGATCCGTTATCCCTTCTTGATCCGATTGACGTCCTCTCCAAATTCCCTTCCGACCTCGACGAACGTCTTGCTTCGACCAAATGGAAGGACCGCCTCGAAGCGCTCGAAGAGTGCAACAAGATTCTCGCACACCCGCAAAGTGCGCGAATATTGAGCACCAATGTCGACGCATACGGATCGCTGGTGTCAACGCTCGGCTCGAAATGCAAGAGCGACGCGAACATCAATGTGGTGATTGAAGCTGCGAAAGTGCTGGAGGGGTTGGCGAAGGGGATGGGCAAGCCGTTCGGACGACAACGCGCTGTGATGATGTCGGGCTGCCTGGATCGGCTGAAGGAGAGGAAGGCGACAGTTGTGGAAGCACTCGGAAAGGCTTTGGATGCTATCTTCTCGACCGTAAGCAACAGGCTGGCCCTTCAGCTGTTTACCTGCTGACCCGCACTATGGCTTCTAGACATCCCTTTCCGACGTCACCGACGAAGTCCTCTCATCCCTGAAGTCCAAGAACCCCCAGGTCAAGGAAGGCACGCTCAAGTTCCTTCATCGATCGCTGCAGACCACGACCGACGGTCCAGGGAAGGATCAGGTCAAGCCGATGGCGGAAACCCTGGTGTCTCTACTTGGAGACAGCTTGGAGCCTGTCAGGACGTCCGCTGCAGAGTGTCTCGGCACACTGATGAAGATCCTTGGAGAACGGGCATTCAACCCGTACATTGAGGGCGTCGGGGAGCTGCAAATGGCCAAGGTCAGGGACGCGTTCGAGAAGGCGGAGATCCGATACAGGGCAGGCGGGGCGGCGAAGGGAGCGGCAGCGGGAGGACCGACATCTGCATGCGCAGTCAAGAAGGTATGCAGAGTCCTATCCATCTGCGCATGTGCGCTGATGCATCGCAGGCACCACAACCGAAAGTCGCTCCTCCCCCTTCATCTCCGCCTATCCGAGCAGCCGCTCCCCCATCGTCGCCGATTCGAGCTTCGGTCACCTCATCGCCCCCAGCCCGACCTGTAGCTTCAGGCTCGCCACCGATCAAGGCGTCCGGCAGGTTTGATTGGGATGATCTGGAATCCGGCTTTGGTCAATCAGCTAAACCGCCATCAACGAAGCCCACACAGCCAGCCGCAAGTCCTCCCACGTTGCCTTTCGCAATACTGACGCAGCTTCAGGCCGCAAAGCCCGCTTCCTCTGCCCCCACAGCCGCTTCTAAACCCTCAGCTCCTGTCAAAAAGCCACCTCCATCCGCCGCCGCCGGTTCTTCCAAACCCCCGACCGGCGCCAAACCCGGATCATCCAAGACCCTAGCCGTCTCTCCCTCCGAGCCCGCCAAATACCGCTTCACTGCCGAAGATGCCGCTGCGCAGGCAGTGGACGTAATACCGGCTGACTACCATACCAAGCTCGCTGATGCAGCCTGGAAGGTCCGTCTGGAAGCGGCCGAGGCAATGGTGAAGTGGGTTGAAGCGGAGGGTGGAGCGGAAAAGGTGGACAGTGAGGTCATGATACGGTTCTTGGGCAAGACCCCAGGTTGGGGAGAGAAGAACTTCCAGGTGAGCAACCGTCATCTAGCGCAATTTGCTCCGAAGCTGAGTCTTCCGGGACAGGTGTCCGCAAAGCTATATCAGGTCATGGGATTGATGGCGGAGAAGAGTCCCTCCTTCGCCAAGCCAGCTGCTGCTCTGGTCATTGGGCCGTTGTCGGACAGACTGGGAGATCTGAAGCTCAGAAAGCCTGCAGGCGATGCTATGACCGCATTTGCCGAGAAAACATCTCTCGCTTTCGTGCTTGCTCAAGGTGAAATCCATGGCAGCCCTTACTCCGGCTTTTGCTGATGTTCTCGCAGCCTACGAATCGATGACGAAGCAGAAGGCGCCAAAAGCACAAGCTGACGCCTTGCTCTGGATCAAGCAGCAGCTCACGGACTTCGGTATCGCTGGTATCCCTTTGAGGGATTTGATCAGCTTCGTCAAGTGCGGCCTGCAGTCGCCAAATGCTCTGGTCAGATCGAGTGCGACGCAGGTGCTGGTGACTGTACGGATCTTCGTTGGAGCAGGTTCGTTTTCCCCTTGTCTCCGCTCTGTTGCCATTCTGATGAGTGCAGACATCTCCGGCTTCCTCGAGGATTTGAACCCTCAATTGCTGATGACGATCAACTCGGAATTCGACAAAGTTGCTGGGCAGACACCTCCTGAACCGACGCGAACCAGCAAGGACTTGCAGAACGCCGTCGCTGGGCCGGGCAAAGCGGCTGGTAAAGCTGGCGGGGCGGATCTGCTCGACGATCTCATCCCTCGATTGGATCTCGACAAGCTCGTCGCGCAGACGTCTGTCGTGGCGGATTCGAAAAGCGATGCTTGGAAGGCTCGAAAGGAGGCCTTCGAGAGCTTGAACTCGCTGTTGGAGGTGAAATCCAACTCGCGGCTAAAGGCGAACATGGGTAAGTCATTGGCAGAGTGCCGCGAAGAGTCAGCTGATGACGAGGAATTCAGGCGAGATCGGCGGTGTCTTGAAAAAGGCAATGGCCGATACCAACCTGTCTGTGAAGATGCTGGCTCTCGGGATCATTTCGAAAATTGCTCTTGGCATGGGCCAGCCCTTCGATAAACATACCCGACTGCTTACTGCGCGTGTCGCGAGCGTATGCGCTGACCAGAAAGCTACTACCCGTACGGCAGCTGTCACCACTCTCGCGGCAATGGCGGATGCTACTGGCGGTCTCGGTTCCATGTACGCCGGACTCGCTTCGAGCTTGGAATCTACCAATCCTGCCCTGCGGGCATCAGTGCTGGCATGGATAGCCGAGCGACTTCAAGCAGAACCACCAGCATCTGACTCAGACATGACTCCTCTTGCTGCTCCGATCATCTCTTGTCTCGAAGACCGGAATGGAGACGTGCGGAAGTCTGCCACTGCCATCCTTCCTTTCGTCGTTGCGAATGCTGGTTTCGACTTCGTCATGGACCAGACTTCGAGTCTAAAGCCGGCATCCAAAGCGACCATCGTACCGCTTATCAACAACGCTCGCGCTTCACCGGCAACGACAGCAGCCGTCCAGCCTGCCGTTGCGCCCGCTGCTGATGTCTCGAAAGCGGTGAAGCCGCCCACTGGGCGAACGTCTACTCCCAATAGTCCAGTGCGAGCACCAGCTGCACCCGCAAAATCGGTTATCCCTCCCGCTCGGTCACTTGCTATGAAAGCCCTGTCATCCGTGCCGACCTCACGATCGGCTTCAAGCCTCAGTCAAGGGGACGATCGACCCACCACTCTGCCGACAGCCCGGATGACGACTGCTGCACGCCCAGCTTCCGCCTCGTCGAACGCACCAGCGACAGCGAGCCCGTCACATGCAGCTCCATTCACTACGTCTTCTACCGATGGTCGCGTCGCACGACTCAAGAAGGACGCAACTCGTTGGTTGCTCGAGGCTGGACCCAAAGGCGACCTTTCGGAATACCTCGCATCGCAGATGGAGCCTCACACGTCTCCAGAGGTCTTCTCGCTGCTTTTCAGCAAGGATCACCGGGCAGAAGAGGATTACATGTCCGGTCTCACTGGTATCGCTCAGTTCTACGAGGACAGCACGGCAAAGAAATTGGGAATGTCAGATGACGATGTACAAGCGATCCAGCTGGCGAACGTCGACCTTGCTCTCAAATACAGCGCGCTCAAGCTACTGTCAAACAACACACAGCTTGCGAACCGATGCTTAGAGGTGATGACGCATGTCGTGGAAACCCTGCCAAAATTCAATGAACGGTTTTCGGATGCGGAGGCGAAGCTCTTCGTGCCTGCTTTGATCATCAAGGTAGATACTTACATCTGCATAGTCATCTTAGGCTGACGGGTTTCAACAGCTCGGCGACCCGAAATTCGGTCCCAAGCTCGTCCCGATCTTCGAATCCCTCGACAAGATCATTGCCGGTTCCCAAGTGGTGCAGCTTCTTGTTCAGTACGGGCTAGAAGACAAATCCGCCGGACGGACATGCAAAAACGAATCCCTCCAGCTGATCGAGAAGGCTTACAAGAAGCGCGGGTCGATTTTGCGGACCAAGGATGATCGTGGCTTCTATGAGGCTGTCGCGAGGTGTGTCGCTGATAGCGGGACAAGAAATGCTGCGCTGAGCTTGTTGGCGTGAGTGATGCGATTCGGATACAGGCGAAAATCGCTGACGATCTTCGGCTATGAAGGCTGTTGCAGCTACAAGGGGGATCGGCCAGCCTACGGACCGTGGTCGATACGATGCCGTCGTCGTCCAAGGACATGCTGGCAAATCGACGAGCGGCACTAGCGACCACAAAGACTGGACCGGTAGTAGCACGCGTAACTGCAGAAGCGTTGGCTGAAGCGAGCACTTCCTCTCCCGTCCGACCAATGCGGCTAGCAGGAACCGCGACTCCAGTCATTTCTCGACTACCCCGCGAATCCGTTCGCACTTCCTTTGAGAACTCGCCTGCAATCAAGGGTACTCCACGCGGCGGCGCGTCTCCGAGCACTCGACATCAGGTATCTCCATCGACATCCCGCACCGTCCCCGCGCCTTCTGCTCTACCTCGCGGGAATGCAGCAGCAGCAGCCGCTCAGAGCCGATTGCAACGCCCGTCGGAAGTCTATGGTGCTATCACAAAACCATCGATGCAGCCTTTGACTCGGGGTCTCGCCACTCGACCTCTCAGCAATGGGCATACCAATGGTCACCATGACCGAGTGACCGCAGCAATCAATGACATCCGACATGACCATCCGAATCGCAGTGTCGATGCTCTGAAACACTTGCAGGTCCTTCTTGCGGACGAGCCGGATTCCTTCCTGGACAACGTGCAGACAATTACGGATGCGCTAGTGGACGAGATGGAGCGCGCCTTTACGCCTCCAGACAACCTACTTGATCCGCGATGCTTCAGACTTGTCAAGCATCTCATCCAGACGTTCAGCGGATTCTCCGAAAATCAGAACCTCATGCGGCGATTGAGTTACAGCGACATCTACTCGATGCTGTTCGGGCTATCTTTGCGCCTGGTTCAAGCCGACCGGATGGGCGGTACGATCTCGGAGCTCGTCAAATTCATGAACATGATTCTCGTCCAGCTCCTAGCCACGCCGGACCGATTACTCGTCTTCACCGTGATGTTTCGCCTGTTCCTCAGCCTCAGCAAAGATTTCTTCGTGGATCGAGTCCAACCCGAAACGGAAGTGGCGGCGCACGCGGACCTTGTCCTCAAATGCCTTTGGAAGCGGTGTAAGATCCTGGATGATGATTTGAGGAGCGGACGGTTGAAGCCGGGACCAATGATGGCGGTCATCGAGGAATTCCTGCAGGCCGTGGGGCCGGCGGAGTATCGACGGAGAGCAGCAAAGGGGGTTGCGCTGGGAGATATGCCCCTACGGACGGTGAAGACGATCATCCAGCGGATAATCAGTGAGTGTAGGCAGCTACAATGCGTAAGGATCCCGCTGATCCCGTAATATCTAGTCTTCGCTACGGAGACTAACCAGGAGATCTACGACATCCTGCTAGCTGAATTCGGAGATGAGGCGGCTGAGACTATTGTGAGTTTCTTTGCGACTTCAACAGTTCTACCTGACACTTCCGATCCTAGGTATACACCTATGTGTTTCGCCTAGTCGGACAGGAACCGAACCCACCTCAAGCGACAAATAGAAGCGATGGGGCGGGATCCAGTCTCCCAGTATCCGCTGCAAGTCATGTACCGTCCGACAGGTCCGAGCCGTCACCTCCGCCCAAGACTGACTCGGCAGCTGAACAACTCGTGCGCAACCTTCGGACTGGTGGTCAGGCATCAGTAAGTCTTGTTGACTGACTGCAGGCCTCGTCGAGCTGACTCAACCATCTAGCAACTCGATGCGCTCCATGCCTTCGTCAAGGCCAACCCAGACCAGGAAGCAAATGTACAAAGCGCTATCGCCGCGCAGCTGTCTGATACCATTCAGATCTACGTCCGGCGTATGCTGGAGCAACGCAAGTCCGGCGGCGATCCTTGCTTGTACACTCCTTTTCTACCTGTGCGAGACTGACAGAGCGTGCAGCACCTTCCAGACCTGAACATCCCATATCCCCTACCCGACGCGAGTCCTATCCCTCGAAAGCCCTTCCACGTAGATCCCTCGCCCCAAGACCATCGAGCGTGGTGGTAGACAAGGGCGCACCGATCGATGATCAGATCGCACACTTCAAAAATATCTTTACGCGCGCGTCCCAGAGCCATGAGGGGAGTCCGAATGGAAATGGGAGTGGGGAGCCCTTGAGCGAGATCATGCCGCAGAGTTTGGCAGTGGATGTGGATTGAGCTTTGATTTGGATCTTTGGCATCATTGCATTGTGATCAGCTTTTGGGGTTTTGAATTTGATCTTTCTCGATTGTAGCACGCATCAAGCTCTACTATTCGTACATCAAACAAAGGCTAGGTGATGCTTTGCCGCTTTTAGATTCTAGATGCAATGCATGTCAGAGTACGATGACCTTCGTACAGATTTGGCGTCATCCATGTCGTCCGTGCCCTTCCCATGTCAGTCTGTATTGAGTTCCTCCATTTACGTCTCGCACCGGAAGATGCTGTCATGAATCTGTGTCCATACCGTTCGGCTCTTCGGTGAGCTCGGCAAGTAGAACGCAATGTTGTCCTCCGGCCGAAGCGTAGAGTGCGGTATACGGTCTCAGAGACTCCGAGATCTCAGTTCATGCTGGCCCTTTGACGGAACTCTCACCTTGCTCCGCACAAGCGTCGGCACTTTAGCAGACTCCTCTGATCCCAGACCTAGTTGCGCTTGGACTGCAAGAAATCAGGAGGGTCCTCAAACTAAGGACGCAGCTTACTGCCCAGACCCCATGAGTAGAGGTGGCCCGACCTCGAGACTGCGAGGTTGTGCCGTGTTCCTGCCGAGATTTGGGCGATAGGATTATCGGATGGTTTTGATTGGGCGTAAGATGGGAAGGGCGGGACAATTTCGTATGTCTCGGGGACAGGCGGGAAGCAAATCTGCGCGGCCCGTCAGGCCATGAAGAGAACCGATGTAAAGGAAGACTCACCCGCACTGGCTGGGGGACAAATTCATCCAACGCCGCATGAAGGATCGCCTGCGCTCCTGCCAGTTCCATCTCCGCTTCCTCTTTCGCTTCTCCTTCACTCGCAGCATCGACCTTCCTCTGTGCCGCATCGATCTTTTGCTTCTTGATCGCCATCGCCTTGGCGCGCCGCTCCATAATCCCCTCAAAGGCCGGATGATCCTCGGCGATGCCCAGCTGATGATCGTTGGACCGCCCGCATCCCCAGACCTCGCCATTGTCGAAAAGGAAGATAGAATGATGTTCCCCGCCCTCGATTTGAATGACTTTGGCTCCGTCATGCTTGTCCGGGGAGAGCGCCTCGACCTGTGCCGGCACACTGGCGATGTCCTCATTGCCACCTTTTGCCGAGCTAAGACCGGTCTGATGGAAGGTATTTAGGCCCCACGCCCAGACCGTCCCATCGACGTTGACCGCGAACGAGTGGAACGTCCCTGCGGATACAAGGGTGATATTTCGCAAGCCCAGTCGTTCCGGCTCGAGTCCGTTGAGTTTTCGTCGCTCGATAATTCGCCGCCCGAGCTCGCTCTGTTGTCCGCTGCCCCAGACGTAGACGTGGCCGGTCGTTGTCAGAGCCAGGACGTGATTTTCTCCACAGGAGACCTTGACGATCTCGACTTTGGCTCTTTCGAGCGATGAAAGCGCGATGGGGTTGAATTGAAAGGCGGAATGTCCGGGCACACCGTCGAAGCCGAGAACACCATCGTTGGACTGGGCAGACTTGTCAGCACTTGTCGATGATTCCTGAAAGATCCAGCTCACCCGGAAACTGCCCCATGCGCGAACCTTCCCCTTGTCAGACACCGCTATACTGACACTATCCCCCGCCGCCACCTGCACCGCCCTGAAACCCTCCTTTTCTAGACTTTCGATAACAAGGGGCACGGTCTCGAGATCCTCGTTCGGGATGACTGCTGATGGATCCTTTGGATCGGGTACGTCGGTTGTGACTCTCCCGAGAGCTGCGTTGTCGTTGATGCCCCAGGACCGTACCTGCGGTTGAGTATGGTGAGATCACGATTGTCCGATGATATGTCTTCTCACTCTTCCTCCTTCGTCGACAGCCAGCGTGTGCATCCCGCCACCAGCCACAGCTTCAAGACCGCCGGTATCCGGTTTGCTATCCCGGCTGAGCTTGCCAGCTCCGATCTGCTCCTCGAACCTGTAGGTCAGGGTGGTCAGCAAAGCCGATAATAACCGAAATGGGTTTGCAGCCGAGGCTGCGACCGCGTAACGATGAATGGCGAGAACGAGGCTCACCAGCTATGCAGCTTCGGTCGCGAGATCTCGTCCAGCTCGTCCGGACCAAGGCCGAATTGTCCCATGTCTCCTGTGCCGAAGATGAAAAGAGCTTTGTGAGGACGAGAGGGAACTACGGTATCGATTGATTAGCACTATGCAGAGCAGCGCTTGTCCCAAAGGTGATACGCTGAACGCACGAGGTGGCTCAGGAATGCTGTTCTTCAGAACAATACCCATGCTCGATCTTCGTCGAGCCGGCTTCTTGTCCACAACCGCCAACTCCGCCACTCGACCTCTCTTCACTGGCGGCTTCCCCGCAACGCCGTTCACTTGACCATTCGGCTTCGAATCGGCCTGCATTGGCATCTCGACACCTTCGGGAATAGCTGGCTCCTTAGCTACCACCGCCGCCGGAATTGCTACAGGCGCTGCTCCTCGACGAGAGGTAGGTTTCGCTTGAGATGGTGGACTCGAAGGAGCTTTGGTGGAAGGGGGTTTCGCCGCTCGGAAAGGAGGTTTCGATGAGGATGCAGCAGTGAATGCTTCTATGGGATATGGTCATCTGATTGAATGATGAAGCTTCTGGAAGCGGTGGAGAAAGATGGCTCACTCGTAGGTGCCATTTTGGGATAGGTGGAAAGACAGCGTTGATCGTAGAAAATCGCCAAAGTCTGATCTGGAAGGCCCACTGCCTGCTCAAAAGAGGGTGACGGATGGATATCACGGGATTAGAAACCCGCTGTGATATAAGAATGGTAGACCCTCATTGTAGATGGATACAGTCTGATCAGAACAGCGGAAGAGCACGGTTGAATTGGGCCCGCAAAGAAAAGGACCAACTTTAGGGAAGCCTAAAAAGGGGGTAACATCTAGAGAAGCTTTGTTGTGACCGGACTCAGGCACAACTAGCGGACATGACCATCAAACCCGCGACTGTTCTTACCTTTTCCTAGACTCCGCTTTTATCCCGATCTCCACTTTCTTTCGCTTCGTCGCACAGCAATCAGACCCATGATCCATTCATCTTAAACCGGTATTATCAGCCGCTGTCATTCGTAGTTGAAGCCTCGCGGCCTTCTCAGGAGGGCGCAACACGATGACGGCGACATCTTCGTCTGCTCCATGGCAGTCAATCACGCCTCATCGGGAGACAACACCCACTCCTGGATCCCCGCGTGCCAGTCGTTCATCGAAGCGGGTCAAACAGACTCCAACGCCTAGCCATACTTCACCGAATGTCTCATCCACCTCGGGTGCGGGACCTTCCCGGTTTCGAAGCGGAGAGAGCGCTCCTCGCCGTCCCGCACTTGGCGACAGACGAGGAGTGACATTCGATGCACATGCCGCAACCAGTCCATACAGGAGTGCCGGGATATCTTCGGAGAGCTGGGGCTTGTCGGGAAGGAGGCGGGAGATGTCGGTCCCATCAGTGAGTGGGCGCGCTGCGCGAATTCCCCGTCTTGCACGAAGGCAGCCGCCCTTGGTGCATTTGCTAATCTCTTCGTAGCTGTCTCAGACACTTTCTCATTTCTCGTTATCCCGGTTGTCACCTCCGATGGCTGTCATGGCTGCCATGGCTTCGCCCGATCATGTACCTGAACATCGCCCTCCGCCGCCAACAAAATCTTTGCGTCAGCAAACTCCCATCAAGTTAGCAATGTCGAAAACGCCCCGTCGCGACAACCTGACCATGACCCGAACACCTTACGCCACCGGCCTACCAAAAGACCATGTCTATCCTTCTACAGCACCCTTACCCCATCTTCCGACATTCCTCGGCAGCCCCTTTTCCACGAAGACCCCTAGAGGAAAATACGTATACGATACGACGTCGCCGTCCAAGGGTGTCATGACTGAACGGGGCGGTCAAAATGTCTTTGAGCAGATGGGACTTGACTGGTTGGGGAGGAGTGAGTGGATGGCGGATGAAGCGAATGACGTCGAGGAACGTTTCGAAACTGAGATTGAGCCCGAGCATCAGCCGACTGTATTGCCTCGTCGCTCCTCTCGGTCTCGCAGGGAGGCATCAGGGTCCACATCGTCATTGGATGACTTCAGCGGTAGCGGTACATCCTCGGCTTCCCTATTGTCTCTCGGTCGCACTTCCGGAGAATACCACGTACGACCAAATATCGTAACCATATGGAGAGGAGAGGAAGACGACCTCGACCACGAAGACGTTGACCCGGCAACTCCTAGCCGGCAGTCCCTCGCGGTCACCAATGATACCGACGGCACCCTCCCGATGTCAGCAAAGACAGCGCGCCAGAGTCCCGGCCTCTCCCCTCAAAGCGGCAAGAAGACGAGTCTAAAGTCGCCGGCCGGACAGGTGTCCCCGCTTCAGCAATTTCACCTATCCCTTTTCCCGTCGGACTGTGCAGCAGCATTGTACCAACCACCGCCGTCTGCCGCGAAAGCGACCCGATCTCCCCTGTCAAACTTCCTTCCCAGGCTACTATCATCCGCTAAAGAGGACAATGACAGTGCAAAGGGAACGAAGACCTCAAGACCACCACGTCTGTCGGCGCAAGCGGTGCGAGAGCTGGAGGTGGTCATGACCGACACCGAAGACAATGGCTCGGAGACCAGTCATTCGAATGGTAGACCATTGCGAGGGAGTCCTCTGCACCGTGGCTACATCGAGGGCACAGAGAATGCTGACTTGGCATCTTCATTCGGCAGTGGAATCGGACTCGGCATCCAACAATCTGTCGAACCGGCAGCTATGCTGCCCTTGCGGTCACTGGGGAGAACCACACCCTTCTCAAGATCCGCTTCGAGCGAGTCGAGCTCCGAGATCGACCCCTCTCCCTCAAAGTTCTTATCTGCTAGGGCTTCAGCCGCGCAACTCTCTCCGTCTCTGTCCACCGCATTCACCCCACCAATCATCCTGACCCGACGCAAGACGATGGCTTTTCCCGCCAAGGTATCAACAAAGAGCAGTCCAGCGGCAAGTTTCGCCCGTCCTCGTCCGGTCAGACCCCTGGTGCGCCGTGGGATTACCGAGCCTCGCGCGGTGACGGACCATACAATCGGGACACCAACGAATGGCTTGCTCACTGTGCATACACCATTCGCGGACATCAAACCCTCGCCAGCTGCTTTCGCTTCGACTGGTCTCGTCAGGAAAAAGTCAGGTGTCGCGGGCATTGATCTTCCTAAGTTCGGCCAGGCGACTGAACCACTCCGACCACTCAAATCGCTGTCGCCGATCAAGCTTCCTTCCCTCATCAGCGCGAAAGACGTCTCAAATCCTCTACGGGCCGCTCAGAAGACGCGAGGACTGCGCAGGAAGGGGAGCACGATGTTCACGATCGGACCAAGTGGAAGCATCGGTGATGTTGTGAAGACGGATTGTACCTTCTCGCCTGCCACTCCCACCAAGCCCACCTTCCGCGGTAAGTCTCTCTCTTACAGGAATGGCGTCCTCTGACAGGAGGCTCAGTAGTGCCGATCGGACTTGGCGTGACCACTCCATCTCCCACTTCGGGGATGGGCATGATTTACCCGTTCGCCTCTTCAACCTCGCTCAAAGCGCTTCATACTCCGCCGTCCAGCGATCTGGCGAGATCCAGCGATGGACCGATCTCTTCGCCGCTAGATAAGCTCATGGCCCTGCCCGGTCGCCTGCGAGATCTAACCGGTGCTGGTGGACCGATCGCACGCGCTTCGAACCCGATGCTTGCCGCGAGCTACAAAGCGCACCGCTCGTCAGCTCCGCCGGGTCCAACTGGAGCAGCGAAGCGTATAGCCGGGCGGCTTGAACGGGACTTCGTCTTGCTCCAGTCTCTAGGCAGCGGAGAATTCAGCCAAGTGTGGAAAGTACGTGATAAGAAGCATGGCCGGCTATGGGCTGTCAAAGCTGGCAAGCCATACACCGGTTACACGAATCGGTACCCTAAACTCCATGGTCTTGATTGCTTGCTGACGTGGGGAAGTCTGAGGCAGCTCGAAGAGGTTTCCATACTCCGCAACCTATCTGTCGAACCTCATCCACACGTGATCGATTTCATCGACTCATGGGAGCACAACGACCGACTCTTCATCCGTACAGAGCTTGCGGAATGTGGAGATCTATCCCGCTTCCTCCTCTCCCTCGGGGACTATGCCGGTATGGGCGAGGCGCAGGTATGGAAGACCTTGGTCGAGCTCTCCTCCGGCTTGCGCCATATACACGGCCAGAACGTGCTTCATCTCGATATCAAGCCATCCAATATCCTCATCACCTACGCCGGATCGCTCAAAATCGCAGACTTTGGCGTCTCCACCATTTTGGGCCCGGAAGGATATGCAGCGGATCTGAGCCCGGCTCTACCATCGACTGGGCAGGATGGGGGATTCGTTTGGACCGACAGGCAGGCGGTAGGCTTGGTGCGGAGCCCGATACTCGGCCGCGAAGTGGAGGGGGATAGAGAGTATTTGAGTCCCGAGGCGCTTGGAGATGCGCAGGTGGGGAGGGAGGCGGACGTCTTCTCGTGAGTTCCCGCATTGTACGTTATGATCTCGACCGACGCGTCGACAGTCTGGGCATACTGCTGCTTGAAGCGGCTCTCAACGTGGTGCTTCCCTCTAGTGAGTACTCACCGCAACACTGTCGGGCCTTTGTATTGACAGGCAATCTTAGACGGAGACGGCTGGATCAAGCTTCGTAACAACGACTTCTCAGCCTTGACCGAACACTACCAACCGCGAGGACAGACTGGCGACGACGGACTGCCGCAGATATCAGGCGTTCTCATGAGCACGATAAGGGGGATGATGGCGAGCTGTCCGGCAGAGAGGATGACGCTGGACGAGATGACGATGGTCAGACCGGTGAGGCGGATTCGGGAGACGGAGGGTGTATCAGCTGCTCTGGTCGAGGAGGGAGTGGACTTCCTGGAGAAGGTATTGGGGGAGTAAAGTAGGCAAGAGATAGCATGGACGGCAAGGAGAAACAAGTAGCGCGTAGCGTTGTCGAACATTGAATAAGATACAACACCATATGCAAATGAACATGAATCAACTCGGACAGCGAGTGCGATGTTTCTATGCATGTTTTGATGGGTGGTAGTACAGTACGTATGATGTTCTCCCTCAGATCCACGTCTCCATCCTACACAAGCTGTCTCCTTCCGGGTAAGGATCGCTAAACCAATCCATCGTATAACGACAATGCCTGCGTTCATTAGCAATCGACCCTCATGCCCAAGTACGAGTCCTGTAGTCACCTGTACGATTGTCGGATCCTGTTTACTCCCCTCCTTGAACTCATCAAATGTAAGCCGCGCATCCTTGTTCAGATCCATGTTCCGGAAGATCTTGTCGACCCTCTGAAAACATACGGAGCACTTCATCAGCACAACAATCACCTGTGGGAAGGTACATGGCAGCGCTTCGGTACTCACCTTTTCAGGCGTATCCTCGTCCTCTGGCAACCGCACCATCTGGCCCGTCATCTTGTATATCGATCGCACGATTTGCAACATCTCATCGTAGGTGATGAAGCCGTCGTGATTGATGTCATACAGTTGGAACGCCCCTATTGCTCGTCAGCGGGGATCTGAAGTTCGGAGAAGGGGGATTGACATTTGAGCTTCTCGTCGAGCCGTCCTCTTGATGTCACGGACAGAGCGCAAATGAATTCCTGCAAAGGATCTGTCAGTGATGCAGCGGGTGATTGAAGAAGCATGGCGTACCTTGAACTCGATGGTCCCGGATTTGTCCTCATCGAACACCTAATCTCATCGCCTATCAGCCTCGATCCAGCTGTGGGAATGAGTAGGTAGGCACATTGAAGACGTAATCTGCAAATTGACTGGGATCGCCAAAAGGGAAGAATTGTCGATAGATCTTCTTGAACTCTGTGAACCAGCTCAATTGTCAGCTCCCTCTACCCAGAAGCCGTAGCCGTCTGGCTACTGGGACGGCACGAGTGCTGACCCTCTTTGTTGAGTTGTCCTCCGGGACAGTCTTTCAAGAAACCTTTGTACTGCTCAACATCAGCACTCAGACTGAGGTATAATAGTCTAGCGGCTGACCCATTGTTGCAGCTCCTACACGGATGAACAACGGTCGGAACATCGTCAGTGTCTCAGAGAGCCAAACTAAGAGGCCTCCTTCCGTACCTTCTTGTCAACTGGAGGAGCGGAGAGTCAGCGGGCCGCAACGTATGACCGGCGTCGAGCTCACAATACGTATTCTTCTGCAACTCTGCCAGCTCGTCCGCTGACAGCTTCGATTGCGATTTCCCCATGCTGCTCTATATCACAGTGAGAAAGCGATTCGTCCAGATCAATCGCCAAGGCAAGATTTCAATCCTGCTGATTTCGTCAATCAGCGTTTACCGGAAACGGCAGTGCACTCACTGTTTCGCTGCTCGCTGATCTTCTCGCTTTTGAGAAGCTCGTGGTACGGCGGTGGACAACGGCAATGAAAAACTTGGGCTGCGTGGCTGACTGATCTTTGGGGGACAATGCGGTCAAACGTAATCCTTGGCACGCGCCACAGAGAATCCGGTGAACACCGTGGGAGAGTACTTGATGAAACCGGCGGTTTCAGGTTTATCCCCTTTCGAACCGTCTTCCTCTCCTCAAAAGTCTATGCTTACTGCAAGAATGCCTGGGGGATCGCTAAGGGATTCTGCTTGGGGGCCTAGTGCCCCCCTGATACGTCGTATGTTTTTGACGCGAAAAAATCAGCATACATGGCGAGCGGAGAGACAGCCAAAATTATCGATCACAGCGAGACCGGATGGGAGACTTATGGCGCCAAACTACCGGTATAAATTCCTGAAGGAGCCGGCCACTGTCACGGTAAGTCACCTTAGCGACCTCCATCCCGTGAGAGCATGCTTGTCACTTTGTCAGTTCCACGGGTGCAATGCAGCTGATCGATTCAGTACAGATTGTTGGCTGTCCTTTCAGGTAAACACACGATTCAGCGTTACGGTACCTATAGCTGATGCGTTTCTCCTCAGTGGAGGCCAAGGGCGCGCCGGTGTCGATCTTGCGCCCAATCGACTCATTTCAGCCGGCCTAGTCTCTCAACTAGCAAAACTCGGCTGGGAAGCCCACTACGAGACCCAACAATCCTTCATCGATATCCCCTACAACCCGATCTCAGCCCTTTCCCCCCTTTCCGCAAAGATCACAGGTGACACTCCGGTCGACGGTGAGATCGATTCAGGAGCTCCTGCGAATAGTCTGGTACCGAAGATGGGGCAGCGTCTGCCTGACCCGGATATTGGGAGGATCAAGAAGCCGAGGTTGGTCAGTGCGGTGTGTGAGCGGCTTGCGCAGGAGGTGGGACGTATCGCGGGAATGGAGTGTCTGCCTTTGACACTGGGAGGGGATCACTCGCTGGTGGGATTTCGTCATCAGCTGTACCTGAATAGGTACCACGGCACGACCAGCTTATACACGGTGTAGGCGATGGGTACGGTAGCTGGTACGAAATCGAAATACCCGGACGCATGTCTCATCTGGGTGAGTTGGCGGTCCGCACGAGGACATGCGTCGTGTTCCTTGGGGCCGGGACCGCTACTCATGCCGAGACTGATTGCCCAATCCAGGTCGATGCTCATGCGGATATCAACACCCCGGAAACCACTGACTCCGGTAATCTCCATGGCTGTCCAGTCTCTTTCCTCCTCGGATTAGCAGGATGCGAAGTCGAGCCTTTCAGGTGGCTTAAGCCATGCCTCAGACCCGAAGACATGTTCGTCTCCCGGAGGACTCCTTCATCTGTCCCCTGACGATATACTCAGTGTATATATAGGTCTTCGTGACCTCGACAGCGCAGAAAAGGCGATCCTGAGAGTGAACGGGATCAAATGCTTCACAATGCACGAGGTGGACAAATTCGGCATCGGCAGGGTCGTGGACGAGGCGCTGGATCACGCGAATCCAAATCGAGATCGACCGACACATCTCAGTTTCGACGTGGACGCGCTAGACCCGACTGTTGCGCCTAGTGAGCAGTCATGCAAGCAGGTACAGGCGAATCATCGATGTGGTTTTAGGTACCGGCACACCAGTCAGAGGAGGTCTTACATTTCGGGAAGGTGAGTGGCTGTGCGATCACTCGAGCTGTTCAGCTGTGTCATTGTCACATGTCTGACCATTTGAAGGTCATTACATCACGGAAGCAATCGCAGAGACTGGCTGTTTAGTGGCGTTGGATATCATGGTGAGTACACGAAGATCGCCTCCTGCGTCTATGAGGAGGTCCGTAGTTGCTTTCGCACTGATGATGCTTCTCAGGAGGTCAACCCGTCCCTACTGGATCCAGTTTCGATCGACAAAACCGTCGCCATCGGATGCTCGCTGGCCAGAGCGGCTCTGGGCGAGACCCTGCTGTAAGGAGGGCGATAGCGATGAGGAACAGCAGCATAGCATGACAAGTTTAGCATCGTCGCATTGTAGCAGGGCATGGATCATGACTCAATGAAATATGACGGGTCCCTTCCGCGCGATGTCAGCGTTGTCATGACATGCAGATTTCTATACTACCTTACACAACCCCAAGGTCACGTGATCATTTTCTGGGGATTTCCTCGAGACTTTCCGTTGTCCTCGACTCGAGCTGTCGCTATCAGGTCCTTCAGGTAACCGTTTACGGCAAGACTGCTCCCATCTCATACGGCTTTACGCCTGAAGAAAGCCAATCTCACCATTACGCGTCCTTTACCTCTCTTTCGGCCCTTGATCCCTTGGTCTCCTCGACTAGACACCCGTCACCTCGTATGGCACAGGATGGCTACATTTGCAGCTCCCCCAATCGCCTCCTCTCACTCTCCCGTTGTGAAATACCCCCTCCCCGATATTCCTACCAATGTACCCGGAGCCGACCCTGCCCGCTCACCCAAAGACGCCTTCCGATTAGCGGTAGCCAAATTCGTGGGCGAGGTATGGGATGAGGACCCAGCGAAGATTTATGCGGGTGTTGATACAGGTGAGTCAGCTCGCTCCCTTGGTTGATCAGAGATTGATTCGGAGAGGGTAGCAAAGAAAGGAGCGGACTTGGCGGTGGCTATCCCGAGGTATAAAAAGGGACCGCCGGCGGAGTGGGGGAAGAAGGTCCTTGATGCGGTGAGCTCTACCAGCAAGACGTTCCTGGCGTTACCGGTTGCTGATGCGGGTCTTGTGTTTAGTTCCAACCGGATACTTGCCTTTCCGAAGTCACCCAGACCGGTGCTTTCCTGATATTCCAGATCAAGTCGGTTCATTCCACTCGCCAAAGGGAGCTAGCCTGACGCCTCCCTCGCAGCAAACAGAGCTTCGCCTACCATATCCTCCGCCGAATCAACCTCTCCTCCCGTGCCGCCCTCCAAAACCCCACATCCCATACCGAAGCCTTCGGCTCGACAACCGAAGGCTCGGGCAAACACATGCTCATCGATTTCTCATCTCCGAACATCGCGAAACCGTTCCACGCTGGACATCTGCGGAGTACGATCATTGGGGCGGTGATTTCGAATCTGCATGAGGCGGCTGGGTGGAGGGTGACGCGATTGAATTACTTGGGAGATTGGGGGACGCAATATGGTGTGTTGGTTGCTATGGGATTGATGTTGGGCTGATGAGGCAGGACTGCTGTCGGTGGGGTTTGATCGGTATGGGAATGAGGAGGAGCTGGTGAAGGATCCGATTCAGCATCTGTATCAGGTGAGTCGCAGACACTTTGAACTTTGCTGAGTAGGCGTCAGGTGTACGTGAAGATCAACAAAGCGAATACCGAGGAGAAGGAGAAGTTCAATGCTGGGCAGGTCACGGATGCGGACTCGACGATACATGCGCAGGCCAAGCGGGTCTTCAAGGATATGGAGGATGGTACGTTGCAACTCAGATACTCCCGGATTCATCCTGATGTAAACACCAGGCGAATCGAGAGCGATTGCGCAATGGGCACGATTCCGGGATCTCTCCATCAAGAAGCTGGAGGAGACATACGAGAAGCTCAACATCCATTTCGACGTATACTGGGGAGAAAGTCAGGTGTTGAAGGAATCGATGGATCGGGCGATCCGGATAGTGGAGGAGAAGAAACTTACCTGCGAGGATCGAGGAGCGCTACTGGTCGACTTGACGAAGTTCAAGATGGACCGGGCGATCATACGGAAAGCAGGTGGGTCGACCATGGTCGAGCTTGGACTGACTGGTAGATGGTACATCCATTTACCTGACTCGAGATCTGGGAGGGGCGCACGATAAGTGGGAACGATATCACTTCGACAAGCACATCTACGTCGTCCAGACCGCGCAAGCATTGCATTTCCGGCAATTGTTCAAGACTCTTGACCTCATGGGTGAGGAATGCGCAGGCAAGCTGGAACACGTCCCATTCGGTGAGTCCACTTTGGTCTTGCTCTTGCTGATGTCAGGTATGGTGAATGGCATGTCGACGCGGAAAGGGACGGTCGTGTTCCTCGACGATATCCTGGAGGAGGCGAAGGAGGTGATGCATGAGCAGATGAGGAGCAATGAGGCGAAATACGCTCAGGTTGAGGATCCGGAGACGACCAGTCAGGTCATTGGCACAACGGCGGTGAAGATCCAGGATATGTCCGGAAAGCGGTGAGTTCGGATCTTTTATCAATCTTGAGGCATTACTGATGAGGTGAGCAGGATCAATGACTACGCATTCAACATCAAGCGGTGCACATCATTCGAAGGCGACTTCGGACCTTTCATCCAATACTCTCATGTCCGATTATGTTCCGTCCAGCGGAAGAACCCCAACATCCCGGTCCCAGCATCCGTCGACGAGATCGACCTATCCATCCTCGACGAGCCGAAGATAAACGATATCATCTCCCACCTCGCGCTGTATCCAGCCGCTGTGCGGACCGCACTCCAGTTCTCAGAACCTTCCACATTGGTGACTTGGTGTTTCAAGCTGAGCCATCTTGTGGGATCGGCATGGGAGAGTGTGAAGGTCGCGGGTGCAGATGAGGAAGCGGCACAGGCGAGACTGTTCTTGTATGTTCAGACGAGGGAGGTGCTGGCTTCGGCGATGAGGCTGCTGAGTCTGACGCCTATAGAGAGAATGTAAATGGCATAGCATGCATCGTATCATGTCGCGTTTCGGGAGAATCCTACCTTCCATCCTGGAAACCACTTCTTCAATGGCAGATGTCGCACCATACTGCCATCAGACCGTCAGTACGCACAAGTCGAACAGATATCTTATGTCCCACTGTCGCCGCACCTTCGCGGGTATATTGAGCGATGCTGAGCTAGCTCCAGTCGTGATCGTCGCCTGTCCCATCATAATCCTGAAGCAACCAATCCCTGTCATTCTTTCTTGCCAAAAGATGTCGCCAAGAGGAGAATTGACTACTCCATAGTCTGAACTTTCGTCGTGGTGGAGATCGAGGTCTCCATCGTTCGATGCAGGAAGGCGCAGGTCTACGTCCCTCCCCTCGAGCGCGGGGCAGCTCTCTCGAAACATCGCAAGCTCTTCCGACAGCTCAGTGACCTCATTCATCCTATTAGCCAAATCGCATCTTGCTGGTTCATCGGCAACAGCGCGAAGGTCCTGGGGAGTGGTGATCAAGCTCCTTTGGGTCTGACCGTCATTGAGACCTCGGATCGGTGGACCGGTGGCCGGCGTGCTTGAGGCAAGTCCCCTTTCGATCGAGAACTGAGCGAGAGGATTTTTTACGGCAGCGTGGTATGCGGCGACGGCGGGATAAAGAGGCTGTGAGGCCCGACAGGAATCATGATGCGTAGTTTCTTAGCGTTACGGTCTAGCGAGACGGTATCAGCAAATGGTCGGCGGTAGCAGCTCAACTTACTTGACTCATGCTCGCCTTCGGTCTCGGAACACGGGCATGTCGGAGTCGTGACTTCCGGTTCGTGGCGCTAAAATCCGGAAGGGATAAGCAAATATTCACACTAGGTTGTAAGAGCTTACCGGATCATTCGTTGATGACGTCTCCGTCGATGCCTGCCTGCTAGCGGGACTACTGTTTAAATCCTGCTTTGAGGAGCGCAGCTATAGACCCGAGCCGAGGGGGAGACAATTTACACCGAAGGTCCCAGCTTTGCAATCTTTGCATTCTTTGCAATCCTGAGTATCCCGGCGATCGCGGATCGCGGCATAGACCTGTAAAAGGTAGCTTCAGCGCTCGCTTCACGCTCCATCACTCGATGCTTACATTTATTTGCTGCCACTCGTCAGGCCGCTCAATCTCAATCATCGAGCGGTGCCTGGCGAGAGGAGCGTCAAAGTCAATGCATCTGCCTTTGATGAGACAGTCGTCTTCGATACCAAGTACTTTGTAGCCCCAGCAGGCACTGAGAGTCCCTTTCCGGACTCGGGATCGACCGACCAGTGATAGAGGTACGTCTTGGTGATGCCTCGCCAAGTATAACAAGAAATCTGATGATGCCTACGAGCGTCGGACACCTAGAGCAGGATATTCAATCACGTATACATGAATGCCGGATAGGCATGCTTGAAGGCCGTCGCGTCTTCATAGCCAGGCAACGGACCGGGCACGCTCGTGATCTCGAGTGCCATCTGTCGCGACGGATTAGGGCTTCGATCGTTCCCCAGTGCGCCGCGTTCGCCGGCCAGTAGGCGGGCTGGGCTCTCTCGGTCATAAGGAAGAACCCGTCTCGTAGATCTCGATGCCTGGCGTTGTATGGGCGAGTGTTGTGCTTGCCGTGGACCACATGATCCATGCGGAAGATCGTCAACAGTGGGATGCGGGCACGGCAAGACGAATGCTGTCGGTGAATTAGCGCCCCACCTTGTAAAGAAAGAGGACACGTCAATGGAGATGATGGGAATTCGAACGCGGACTTGTGAGGGGACGAGGCCTTTTGAAGCCTAGTCGGGTCTACGCGTCGAGTCGGCTCATGAGGGGTCAGTAGGGCTGATCCTACGTGCTACCTTGACGTGGTGCATGTCCGAGAGTTCATCGGTTAAACCTCCCGAACCAAAAGAGAGAGGTCGGGAAAACAGAAACGAAATACACGTCATGATAAAGATGGCCCCGACTGATCTCAACCAATATTCGCTGACTGGTTTTTCTGTCTTGTGTCCAGCATGTCAGGTTCGTGGCCTCTCCTTCACTGTCCAAACCTCCCCTTCTGATTCCCTCACAGTCCATCAAAACCCCTTCGACCCCCCGCAACCGCTCGATTCCAACCCCTTCGAGCCCTCCGCCATTTCCTCCAACCCATTCTCCCACCCCAATGATTCCGCCTCCTCCCTCAACTCCCAAGACACCGAACGCGGTCTCGGTGGTGCCGCCTCACAACCATATGACTCGATCCCCAATCAGGGACACGGGCATGGGCAGAGCTCAGCGAGCGTGAAGAAGACGAGCGACTATGGTGAGCGGATGAGGGTGTTGAGAGAGAGGGAGGCGGAGGTCGCGGCGAGGGAGAGGGCGGTCGGGATACAGCAAAATAATTGGCCGCCTTGTATGACCCACTTCCTCCAGTCTCGCTTGATTGATGAGCGGTGTGCAGTCTTCCCTTTCGTCCACCATGATATCAGTACTCTCCCCACACAGCATCAAACGGTGACCAAGCTGCTGTACTACCAATGGCTAGCGCTGGCCGTCACGCTCATCGTCAATCTCTTGGGCGCAATCTTTCTCCTCGTCGCGGGAAGCTCGGAAGGAGGGTGAGTTGATGTCGCAGCTCCCCTCCATCCGGCCGGATGTCTTGGGATGTCGTTGGCATGAGCTGATCAAGGGGATGATGTAGCGCGGACGTAGCAGCAGCAGGCGGTTATGTCCCCGTTATCGGCATAGCCTCGTTCATCGGGTGGTATCGACCGATCTACCTCGGCTTCTCACGGACTGAGGGGAAGGCAATGGCGTTCTTCTTCTGTTCGTCCACCTAATCCTCATCATCTATATCTTCCCCAATGCTCGAGAAACCAAGCTGATCCCCGCAGACCTGTACTTCCTATTCGCGGGCTTCCATCTCCTCTTCTCGATCTACATGATCATCGGGATCCCCTGTACGTCTGGCCTTTCTTGATACCTTTTGAAAAGCTTACTGTTGGTACAGCAACGGGTTCTGCAGGTCTGATCAATACGATCTCGATGTTCTCGCAAGGCCACATCCTCGCTGGCGTGTTTGGCGTCCTCTCGAGCGTAGGTTGGGTGATACAAGCTGCAGGAGGGGGGTTGCTCTACAAGCGGGTACGTCACCTCACCCGGTGATCAGCCGAGAAGTGCGAGCGGTAGGCTGACAGAAAGTAGGTATGGGACTACAAGAATGGTCACGGGGATATCAACTACCAGGAGGTCAGTCTGACCCTGCCGGACTTAAGCTATCTGGGAGCTCAAGCGTTGCCGGGATGCTGTTGACTTTGTTGATAGGCCACGAATCAGTTCAAGTCGAACTCGATCAGGACGATCGTGATGCATCAAGCTCGAATGTAGCGCGCTGCGGCGGAGCAGGGACAATGGGACTTGGGCATCTTTGGTGGAACGACTATGTGTATTGGACAAAGGAGGATACCGCTGGACCAGATGATGGCACGATGTGATACCATGCAGAACTAGACGCCTCAGGTAGCAGCACCACTTGGTCAGGGACTTGGCCGGACAGAATTGTACAGGCATAGGGGTATTGTCCATCTAGGCAATTACGGTACGGTTCTTCATCGCAAGCTATCTCCTCCATTAACAGGCGGTGGACTGGCCTCCTCCTTCGCGTCCGCAAAACTCTGCGCGTCTTGTTCGACTTTCCACACGTGTCCATGCCCGAAGCGATACCCATAATCCTCACTCGCAATGCTTGGACTCGCCGCCAATGCGACTCCCGCGTCAACAGGCGTCTCTGGGCGCAACGGTGGGACGGGGAGTCTGCGGAGCATGGGTGAGAGTGGTGATCCAGCTTCGTCATGATCAAGCGAGGTCCGCGGTTTGGCGCGACGGAAAGCGGCGGCTGAAATCCTGCCTCCTACTGGCACTCCGGCGGGGATAGGGCGAGACTCGGGGAAGGCGACCGGAGCTTGTTCAAGTGTTGGACCTTCTAAAGGCGTGTAGAAGCCTCCGTCGCCATCGCCAGGAGTCGACACTGAGGGCATCCCGTTCCTGAATGACGTGGGTGGCGGAGGAAGATCGATGGACGTGGGCGAAGTGACTGTATGAGGGGTGTGACCGGCAGGTTGGGCGGTATGATCGGTATCGGTGGTGGCTACGCTGATGGGTGGTCCGAGATTGGCATCGCGCAGTGTCATCGATTCGGGATCTGCGGCATGATCGCGCTTCACGTTGAGCGGTTCCCATGGAGAATTGAGATTACCCGGCTCCTCGTAAGGCGTCGACACGCTGCTCACGACATCCTGATCGTGCGGAGGATGCAGGGTGTCGCCTGTAAAAGCAGCTTCCGCCTGTTGCGTTTCCACCCTTTCCGCATCGAGCTGACGCTGCTGCTCGTACTCGTAATCCTGCGCCCTCCCGGCTCCTACTTCAGGTGTGGTCCCACCTCCTTCGTCCGCCATTGCGCTGCCGATCGCATCATGGGCATCCTGCTCGTTTCCGTGAATCATATCGTCCGGGGGTCCTTGCCAGACCACATGATCACCATTCCCCTTTGTACCGCCGTAATCGCCATAAGCATGTTCATCCCCTCCATAGGGATTGCTCATGGCCTCGCCATAAGGATTCGTGTTGTCGAGGCTGTAATCCCTCTGTTTTCCCTTGGTAGGTGGAGAAGCGGCATTGCCAGGATAATTGGCGAACTCCTCGGCGGCCCTGACCTTGGGAAGTGGGACAGGAGGAGCAGTGAATCTTTCTTCTGGAAGCGGATGGGGGAGGCCGGGTGGTCGAGGTGCGCTGTCTCCTGCGCTGAATTGAACGGTCGCAAGCTAATTCAAAATCAGTAAACGCTTCCAGGCAATTGGCTTGGGAACTTACGCATTTGGTTGCCTCGTTCACCGCATTCTCCGTCTTGTCGTACCCAGTGTAGCGTGCTCGGCCGTACCCAGGCGGTGTCTCCTCTAGAGGGATCTCCTCGAGTAGCAACTTGCCCAGCTCGCCAATGATACACATCTTCTCGCCGAGCTCCTCGAGTCCACCGAACTTTATCGATAGGGCTTCCTTCATGATTCTGCATTTTGATTAGCTGGATTATCGCAGGCGCAAGGCAGACTCACTGTCGCTTGAAGTCGCCAATCTTGGACTCCTCAGTAAGGATCTCTGTGTCCATCTTTTTTCAAATTCAGTTCCACGTCCAGTCGCTTGACCTTCGACTCACCTGCCTCATCTCCGTCCTCAGCCTCTCAAGCAGCTCAGTCTGCTGCGGCAAAGCCTTATTCTCCGGTCCCATCTTCGCCAGCTTCTTTTCTGCCGTTTCTGACTTCGCCCCAGTCGCCCGCCTCCTCCGCCGAAGCTCGTCGAGCGCTTCCTCGCGCTCTCGGATCCGCTTATAGCAGCCGCGCATATTGGATTGGTGTTCGGTGAAGACGTGCAGGGCGTTGGTTAATTGAGTCAGGAGGGTGGAGGAGTGAGTCAGGACATCTTGGAGGTCGGGTCCCTCCAGAGAACCGTAGGGAGGGAGAGCAGCTGCTGCCTTTTGCGATTCTGGAGGACGTCAGCGCCAATGAACCAGTGAAACACCAGCTATCCTGTAGCTGAGGTATGGGCAGGCTACTAACCGCTAGCAAGCTTCTCCGTCGCCTGCAAGACACTTTTTTCGGACGAGATGACACTGAACATATCGTAAGTCCATTGTCCCAGTTCTCGAAGCAGTAATTTGAGTCGTGAACCGCTGCACTCACTCCTGCAAAGCTCTCAGGTCCCTATTCCCCAACCCAGGCAACAAGCTCTGATGCGCTATACCCTTCGCAAGTTTCTTCCCCAGCGCATCCAATCCTCCCGCTCCGGTTCCATCCCTATCCCGATCCCTCTCTTTACCCGGAGAATAGCCATCATCGTCGTAATAGCCATTCCCGTTCGTACGTGTTGCCGATGGGGAAGAAGGACCGTCACCGCTGGTGTTTCTACGACCGAAAGTGGGGAGCGAGAATTTGCCCGAGGTGTTTCGGAGCGTCATGATGAGGTAGCTGACGGTGCCAAGAAGATACCAGGTAGAAGTAAAGTCAAAGGAGTGGCAATTTACCGTTAGGTTCGGTAGCACACCGCCACCACGTGGTTCGACCACCTGCTCCTGCGCAAATACGGTCTTATCGCTATCTCCGGGCCAGAATGTGCGCCGTACAAAACTTCAATATTCTACTCATAATTGGCGACGTCATAGCAAAGGACCTAACGGTTATCGGTCAGGCGGATCAATCATTCCCTCTGCACAGACCCTCCCTTCTTGTTTTCGAAGGACGTGTTTCTGATTCCCCACATTGATCCCGTCTCTGGCGCGCTGACCGTTCCTGACCGGCCGGCGTGATTCCCGCAGACAACGCTGTTCCTCGGGAATTGCCAAGTGCTGTGCATCGTTGTCTGTTTGGTTTGATCGAATCGGTCCCGCCACCTCGGCGGTCATTAGCCCACTTGATCCTTTCACCTTCATTTGATCATTCCCTCTTCTCTTTCCTTGCCACCCATTTCTGATTTACCATCAACCCTGCACATCATCAACTCGACGGCCATCACGACTTACACCTACCCTACACCGAGAGCAGGTCCATCGGGGACTTCAACCAACCCTGCTTACCGACTATCGTCAACGCACTGATAGGAGAAACGAGAATATCGGCTACAATGGTCAGTGATCTAGCGACGGATCAGGACGGAGCCTGATTGATGGATGACACTTTCTCTCTTCCTCTCGTCATCATTCCCCTCCTACTGCACTCCTTTTTCCGACTATCCGACTACGTCGATCCTTCGATCCGGTGACATGATTCAGACTTACTACGGCGGGATGGGCGGCATGGGAGGGATGGGCTATCCCGGTATGATGGGCATGGGCGGCATGGGAATGGGCGGCATGGGAGGCATGGGGATGGGTGGAATGGGATTGGGCGGGATGTACCCCGGCATGATGGGGATGGGCGGGATGGGTGGATATGGCATGGGAGGGTATCCTGGGATGATGGGGATGGGTGGTGGTTATGGGGTACGTCCCTCAGCTGTTTGCGGCCCAGACGGAGCCTGCTGGCTCGCACGGGGGCGAAGAATGCTGACGACGGGTGATGTAGATGCCACGATACGGTCAAGGGTATGTCGGATGATGACGTTTTCCATCTCCCGTATCGCCTATGGCTGACGGTTTTCGCAGCATGTATGGCGGAGGCATGGGTGGCTATGGGGGCTACGGGTGAGTCAGCGACGATCTCACTGCATAGCTCCTTTGCGAACCGAGCTGTCCCTGTGGGATCAAAAGCGTGGCTGACGGATCTGTCTGGTCCTCTATCAGGGGCTACGGGTATGTCTGCGATCCCTTTTCGAGTGATCAGCCGTACCTCGCCGTAAACACGATAACACACGCTGACATCGACCGAGCAGGTACGACCCGATGATGGGCTATAGTGTATGTCCGATACTCATCGATTGACTCCTGTAACCCGCTGAAGCTCAGTCAGGCGCCTGGTGCTGCCAATTATGTCGATGACTATCCGGATGCTCATCGGTAGGCAGATGTCTGACTGCGAGAATCACATTCTGACCAGGTCACTTATCCCTTCATGATTGCTGTTCATGCTGTCCTCTCCCTCGACTCGACTACATGCCATTCCTTGCCGATCAATTGACCCGAATCCTGGTCTCGCGGTGCTGTCTTATCGGTATGCGGATTCCGCTCCCGACAGTGTGGAACATGCGTACCGTCAATCCATGCCAGATTCTTACGGTGTCGGTCTCGGAATGATGAGCGGCATGGGCGGCGGGATGGGGATCAACAATCTCCCAGGCGCTCAGACGTTGATGTACGGTAGGGGAATGGGTTATGGTGGAGGGGTGGGTCTCAATTTCAGCCGGCTTCCGAAGCCTTCGACTGACCTGAATCGGACAGGGGTGGTATGCATGAGATAGAGTGCATCAGCATGTTTTTGGGGAGTGGAGGGGCGAAGAAGGCGGATGTACATCGAGGATTATCATCATGTATCGTTGTGCCAAGTGTGCGCATCATCACACCAATCACAATTGGGACCGCATTGATTGCCCAGCGGCGATCAGCCGATTTCTGCAAGCTTCGAATTCGGCAGGTTCAAGGGAGGACGATCAATACTTCAAGAATCCCCTTTCTTGTCCTCGCTCTTCTCAAAAGGTACCTGTCATTGTCAGCTGCTACGCATCTCCTCGATACTAATGCATTTTTATCTGTACTGAAGGGATTATCTCGTAAACTGATGGCGTATTAGCCATCGTTCTCGATATATGGGCGGTGCATACCTGGATGTCGTCGATCCGCAAGATCAGCGCAACTGTTTCCGTTGCCAATTCCAAAGCGCTTGTCGACACCAGCAAAGGCTGTACGACATTCTCCTCCAGGATATTCGAGATGATGCCCTGTCCACGCTCAGCCCCCCCTGGATTCAGAGCGAAATTGACTCACCTTCCTCACGTTGATCCCGGCGTTCCGTTCTCCGAGAGCATGCTTGTTCCGCAATTCGGTAACAATAGCAATTGGATGCAGACCAGCGTTCTCGGCGAGGGTAGTGGGAATAATCTCGAGGGCTTCCGCGTAGGCTTGGAAGCAATATGCTTCTTTGCCTTTTAAGGTCTGCGCGTATTGTGTGAGTAAGCGGGAGACGTGGATCTCGGGTGCGCCGCCGCCGGCTATCAAAGCCCTAGGACGGTCTAAGCAATTTCGGACTACAGGTAACGGCCTACCTCTTCTTCACCAGACACCGCACCACACAAAGCGCATCATGAAGAGACCTCTCGCTTTCCTCCAAGACCAAGGCGTTCGCGCCGGTGCAAACCACGCTAACCGTCTTGCCCGGATTCTTCAGCCCCGTCACCTTCACCACCTTGGCCCCGCTTTGACTCGCCTCCTCCACCAGCTCAGCGTATCCCAGCTTGTCCTCAGAGAATGCATCGATATCCGCAACAGGCTTACAGCCTGTTGACTTCGCGATGAAGTCGATCTCGTCCCGCTCGACATCCTTGATGACCATGATTTTTAGCTTGGCGAGGAAGTGAAGGGAGAGGTCGGTGACTGCGTCTCGGAGGATTGATTTCTGCAGGAGGAGGACATTGCAGCCGGTCTTCTTGATCCGCTTACAGAGGTTGAGCAGGTATTGTCGCTCTTCTTTCAATATTTTGTCCATTTGTCGATAGTCGTTGACGACGATCTGGTTGTCCATCTGCGGCAGAGCGTCAACCTCAGTATATGAGACAGGCAAGCGTCCCTCATGGATTATCATCACTCACATCGGGCTTGGGACTGCTAAGCTGGAACTGGATCAACCCTATCCTCGCCTTCTCGACCCTTGTCGGTCCTCCAGCACTAGTGATGACCGCCTGATTCAGCGCAAGACCCTCAACGAGCTCGGTGTCCTCGATGGTTCCCCCGACCTTCTTAATGATTCGGATGTCTCGCAGGTCAACGTTAGATGAGGTGGAGGTGACGAGGCGGGTGACAGCAGAAACGGCAATGGGCGCAAGGGTAGAGGAGTATTGAGAGACAATCTGGGTGAAAGGTAAGCTGAACCCGGACAGCTTTCAGGTCGCAATCGGAAAGGGCTCTACCGAGCCCCCCGGATCCCGTTTCAACAGCTAACCTTGGAATTGAGACTCGTTCCAGCTGCACGCAGCAAGCTTTCCCGATCATTCAGGTCCACAGGCGTGCTCATCTCCTCGAGGAATTCGACAGCTTTGGTGGCTGCCTTTTGGAATGACTGCGCTATTGTCGTCGGATGAATGCCTATGCCGACGTCAATCATCGTATGCAAGAAAACGAAGCTACATACCCTGGGTGAGCATCCTCTCCGCCGCGCCGAGCAGACTTCCAGCGAGAACCACGACACTGGTCGTCCCGTCTCCAGCCTCTATATCCTGTGCTTGAGAGAGCTCGACGAGCTGCAAGTGACGCACAGATCAGCTCTGGATAGATCTAAACCCTTGCTGAGGCTAGCGAGGGGAGAAAAAAACGTGCAGCTGACGTACCATCCGAGCGGCCGGATGCAGCACCGCCATATGTTTGAGTATTGTTGCCCCGTCGTTCGTGATCACCACTTCACCGGTCGAGGTCTGGATCTGACGCGAGAAGCAGAACGTCAGCCCCGACTTCCGCAACCTCACAACAGTAACCACAGCTTCTGCTTCATCTGGCGGATTCTGAGAGCTAAGACTTACCATCTTGTCCATGCCCTTGGGCCCTAAGCTCGTTCGAACCGCGTCGGACACCGCTGATCAATCATGAGCTTCGCTCGGACCGGATGCTCCGGATGCAGCTCCGAACACACCCTTTGCAGCGTTCATATTCGACAGTCGAACCTCCGTAGGCTTTCCCTTCAAAGCCATTCAGCGACCTATTACAGCAGGAGCTTGGACGGACCGACCTTATCGTTGAATGACCTATCCGAGATACCAGCCCCAGGACCGGCGGAATATATGGGAGCCATCGTCAAGGAGGCTCTTTGAGGTGGTGTTGTGATGAGTGATGAAGCAAAGGAGGGCGGAATGGTCGAGAAGCAAAAGTGTCCCAAGACGGTCGTGCTCGCGTGGAGGGGAATGCGCGGGATAAACTAGCGAAACTACATGGGATATTATACAGGTGGAGGTAAGCCAGTCACGCGAAGACGGACCAACGTTCAGTTTCCTCCATAACGGCGCCAAGGCGCTCGAGGCGCTCATTATGCTGCTCGTATCTACTCTTCTGCTTGTATGCTTGTCTGGAGCCTCGAGCTTCGCTTCGGCAGCTTCAGACTCCTTCCACGAATCTCTCACCCTGCATCCTTTACCTGATGGCAAGCTCTCTGTCCTCTTCGAGTTCACGACATACTTTACGTCTCCCCGACTCGCTTCATCCATACGTGAGCTCTCTACTTCCTGTGCCTTCTTCAAGCAGCGGTACTGATGCCATCTTAGCCCAGTCACACCACTACTTGACACCGCCATCACTCCTGCTCCCCCTCGAGCAGAACAACGTTTCAGAGTTGACCATCTCCTTCGTTGCCGGTCGATGGGATCAACTTCGTTCCGGTGAGGCTGGACCTCTTCATTATGACGCGGACGGAGGTGGTGGTGAGGTCAGAGGATGGTTGCGAAATGGAGAGGACCCGCAGAGGTACGTGGAAGCACTCCACGATGGGCAAGACTGACAACTTCAATCAGGTCAGCGAAGGCATGGGCGGCTGTCACTCACGCCATGGGAGGGCTGTTTTGCGCTGGACTAGGGCCGAGTGCTGACGGGGAGAGCGTGACCACGTTTGGAGGGATCTATCCTCCTCATGTCGAATCAAACGGTGAGCTTCAGCGTGCCCCTGCATTGATAGCCGATGTCCGCATTGAAATGTAGGTAGCCCGCTGATCGAGAGTGTCCCAAGGCTTGATCCATTACCACCTGTCTCACCCGTTCCTCCAGCTCTGTACAGAGAATCTCACCCCTTTCCTCTCCCTCCTTCCATCGAAAGGCGTATCAGGGCTATCCTCCCTCCTCGCTCAACCCGGAATTGTCTTTGCATGGGGTTTTAAGACCGAAGGCAGCGATGTCATCATGCCAAGCGCCACGTCTGTGCAAGGTCAATGGAGGGGGTGGTGGGAGGGCGTCGTCGATCTCGTACCGGAAGAAGCAGGGAGTCGGGCATTTTCATTGCGGAGTCTCTTCAAAAAGGGGATACCGAGACCTTTTCCAGAGGCTGAACGTTCGGTTCTGAGGTTTATTAAGCCGGAGGAAGCAGCGTTGAGGATGGACCCTCCAGCGACTCTTGAAGAAGCACAATGGGTCGATGGGAGATGGAGAGACGTGGCGGAGTGGGATCTTCTGGATGAGCAGATCACGGGGCAGGATGTGCGCTTCCGGTGGGATGGTGACGGGGAGTTCAGATACCGTGCGTCCAGGGGTTTCTTGACAAGCTAGGAGAATGACGCTCTTCCGCAGCCCTGACCATCAAACCTCCCTCTCTCAGCATACTGCGTACCGTCACCTCACCACACGCTTCAGATGGTATTTTCACCATTCGTATCCATAACGACGGAGAGGACTCGCGAAGAGCGATCTACTCTGAGGTCTGGCCGTGGTGGGTCAAGGGATGGATGAGTGAGATTGCTGTTCGGGTCGAGCACGGAAATGATACTGCAGGTAAGCCTGAGATCAACTTAAAAATCATAGCACGCTGACTGTCGACCCAGCCGACCTCCTGGAGAGCATCGGCTACCACCCTTCCATCCCACCGAAGATATCCACAACTACCGTGCACCTCACCCTGTCGCTTCCAGCACGATCGACCGTCATCCTCACCATTCCGTTTACGAAGCTTACGATCAAATATACCGAGCACCGACCGGACGCGGAAAGAGGGGTAGAGATCCCCTCCGGCGTCCTGACTCTCCTAGATCTCGAGGGAGAGGCAGTCAGTCCAAGTCATCCCGAACCGCAACTTGGCGAAATCGATCCGCTCAAGTCTGGACGACATCATATCTACACTTCACGAATCCTGCTCGATGTCCCCACGCCGGACTTTTCTATGCCATATAACGTCATCATTATGAGTTCGACCGTTATGGCGGTCTTCTTTGGCTTGATACAAGGGGGTCTGACGCGGAGATGGGGATGGGTAGAGGTGAAGAAAGCGGAAGGAAATGTGAAGATCACAAACCAAGGAAAGGGGAATGGCGTAGGTGGGTGACCAGGGATGAAGAGGTGAGGGCCCATCATCGGGGTACAACATCATGCACAGCCATACCCAGCCTCTATCGCTCGATTCCATATCATGTGATGTCCTGCGGAATCTACGGGGCCAGGGCTACGACTACCGTCGGCAATCGCCGCTCTCAGCACGAGCTAAACGATTTCCCGTCACAAAATTCCATCTGCGTACGAGTACCTCACATGCGGATAGCTTTGGGCCGGCGACGCCTATCAACCTTTGGTCGGCATAGCATCTTGACTTCAACGACTGCACGTATCGCGGTTCGAAACCTCCAGCAGCAGCACATCGGCCAGCCGGCCATCGCCTCAAAATCCAGGTTCTTTCTGACCTCGACTCGATCGACCATGTCCAGCTCGACGCAGGATGTCCACATGGGGGGGAAAGCTCATATCATCGATGGTACTGCCATTGCCAAGTCCGTGCTTTATCAAAAAGCTCCCCAGATGCATCGAGCTGACTGTACGACAGGGCCATCCGGACCAAAGTCTCCAAATCCATCTCGGACTTCCAATCCTCCAACCCGACCTTCAAACCCCCTCACCTGCTCATCCTCCAGCTCGGCTCCGATGCAGCGTCCGGAACATACATCCGCATGAAGCTGAGAGCCGCCGAGGAGAGCGGTATGACTGTCGAGCACGTACACGTCCCGACCGGTGATTCTGGGGGAGTGAAAAAGGTTCTCGAGCTAGTCGGTGCTGCCAACAATGATGAGAAGGTCAGTGGGATACTTGTGCAGCTCCCGTTGAAAGGAGCGGGGAAGGACGAGGAGAAGATGGTGGTGGATAGTGTGAGGGTGGAGAAGGATGTGGATGGGTTTCATCCGGAGAACATCGGGTTGCTTAGCTCGAGGATTGGCGAGGCGTTCTTTACGCCTTGTACTCCGGCGGGGGTGATCAGGCTCATCGAATCGACGGGTTTCGAGTTGGCGGGATCGAATGTGGTGGTCCTTGGACGCTCGGATATTGTGGGAACACCGGTGTGTGCGATATTGAGGAAGAGGGACGCGACGGTCACCCAGTGTCATTCGAGAACCAAGGGGCTCGAGGAGATACTTGCTCGGGCGGATGTAGTGGTTGCAGCGATTGGGAAACCGGATTTCGTCCGGGGAGAATGGCTGAAGAAAGGGGCCGTGGTCATTGACGTGGGCACGAATTACCTTCCGGATCCGAGCAAGAAGTCGGGTCAACGACTTGCCGGCGACGTGCATTTCGAATCAGCAGCTGCTGTGGCGAGCTACATCACACCTGTACCGGGTGGAGTCGGACCAATGACCGTCGCGATGCTCATGAGTAATAACTTCAACGCGGCTAGACGAGCATGGCAGGCGATCCGAGATCGCAAAGTACTTCCTCTCCCGCTCGAGCTCAAGGAGAAGGTCCCGTCAGATATCGAAATCGCCTTGTCTCAAACTCCGAAGCCAGTGGCTACGATCGCAGCGGAGCTTGGAGTACGACCTGACGAGGTAGAGAGCTACGGACGATACAAGGCGAAGATCGAATTGTCCGTTCTCGACCGACTCGCATCGCGGCTGGACGGGAAGTACATAGTCGTTGCGGGGATCACGCCTACTCCGCTTGGCGAGGGCAAGTCGACTACCACTGTTGGTCTCGCTCAGGCTCTTGGGGCACATCTGCATAAGACAGCGATCGCTTGTGTTCGACAGCCAAGTCAGGGACCGACCTTTGGCGTTAAAGGCGGAGCTGCGGGAGGTGGATATTCGCAGGTCATCCCGATGACCGAATTTAACCTTCACTTGACCGGTGATATACACGCCGTCACCGCCGCGAATAATCTGCTTGCTGCAGCTATTGACTCGAGGATGTTCCACGAGGCGACACAGAGCGATAAAGCGCTGTTCAGCCGTTTGTGTCCGCCGAAGAAGGGGGTCAAGACGTTTGCGAAACCAATGCTCGCGCGACTGAAGAAGCTCGGTATAGACAAGACCAACCCGGACGACCTGACTGAGGAAGAAGCAGCCAAATTCGCTCGACTGGACATCGACCCTGGGACGATCACTTGGAACCGTGTACTTGATGTCAACGACCGATATTTGCGATCCATCACGATCGGACAGGCGCCTACGGAGAAAGGTCTCACACGACAGGCTGCTTTCGACATCGCCGTCGCCTCGGAAGTCATGGCTGTCCTCGCTCTGAGCAAGGACGTGGCAGACATGCGCTCTCGACTCGGTCGAATGGTCGTCGCATCCAGCAAATCTGGTGATCCCGTCACAGCGGAAGACATCGGATGTGCCGGCGCCATGGCTGTGCTCATGAAAGACGCGATCAAGCCGACTCTCATGCAGACGCTGGAAGGTACACCCGTCTTCGTCCACGCCGGACCATTCGCCAATATCGCTCACGGAAATTCGTCAATCATCGCCGACCGAATAGCTCTGAAGCTCGCCGGGATCGAGGCGGGCGACGATGCATCTCGTATTGGTTACGTGATTACCGAAGCTGGTTTCGGTGCGGATATTGGTATGGAGAAATTCTGTAATATCAAGACCAGGGTCTCTGGGCTTTTACCCAACGCGGTGGTATTGGTAGCCACGGTTCGGGCGCTGAAGATGCATGGTGGAGGACCGGCGGTGACTCCTGGAAAGCCGCTGGATGCAGTGTATACCAAGGAGAACCTGGAGCTGTTAGAGAAGGGATGTGCCAATTTGGGAAAGCATATCGCGAATGCCAAGAAGTTCGGGCTGAAGGTGGTCGTCGGCATCAACCGCTTCTCGTGAGTTTACCGCTTCTATCGAGACTCGTCTGATGACGTATTCAGCAACGACACGGACGCCGAGATGGATCTCGTACAAAAATTCGCGCTGTCCGCTGGCGCGGACTACGCCGTCCCCGCCAACCACTGGGCGCAAGGCGGTCTCGGTGCCGTCCGACTCGCCGAAGCCGTCATCGAAGCCTGCAAAGACGAATCCACCTTCCGATTCCTCTACGATCTAAACTTACCTCTCACCGAGAAGATGACGATCATCGCCAAGGAGATGTACGGCGCGGACGGGATCTCCCTTTCATCCGAAGCACAAGCGGAAGTCGACCGTTATGAGAGGCAGGGCTACGGGAGTTTACCGATCTGTATGGCCAAGACGGCATTGTCCCTCTCGGACGACCCGAGCAAGAAGGGTGTGCCGACGGGGTTCACATTGCCGATCCGGAACGTGAGGTTGTCGGCTGGTGCGAGCTTTGTTTATCCGCTTGTGGGGGATATGAGCACGATGCCGGGGTTGACGACGCGGCCTGGATTCTACGATATCGATCTGAACCCCGAGACAGGCGCGATCGAGGGACTGTTTTGAGAGGGTTGAGGATGCGAAGTAGAGGGAGAGGAAGAAGGGAAGAAGGATACCGAGACTGGAGGATATTCAAGATACTTGATACCCACATGTGCAGAACCCGTTTCGAGATACCTATCTTTGTCGAGGGGAATATGCATACGCCTCAACGGCTTTCACTACCTTGCAAAGGCTTAGGTGCTTGAGCCCTGGGTTTGCGCTTGAGGGTCTGCTTCACCAGGAAGCCATGATCAAGGATGCATGAAACGATGACGTGGAAGATAGATATGGACGACCTCTGAATTTGTTTGCCGGCCCGGATTCCATGTGTGTTTGGACCTCTCGATGGTGCGAGGTCAATCACTACGGATCCGAAGCCCACGATGGAAGGACGCAAGTATCGCTCCGGTGTTTCAGCATCGTCCCGCACGATTCTTCCTACCCACGCAGCCGCGGCATGCCAGCTCCGCGACCGGTCGAGATGATAGCTGGCAGACGGTCATCGGTTTAGAGATCCATGCCCAGCTCAAGACGGGCCGGAAGCTTTTCTCGAGTCGGTCTCTATTCAACTTGCCATGATGTAGCTGATGACATGCTCAGAGGCACCGCTATCACACTCGGATGCAGCCAACACCCATATCGAGCTCGTCGACGCGGCTTTCCCCGGATCTCTCCCTGTAGGCCGTCTTCGTGTCACCTCGCCGGCAAGCTGATCCGAGGGGGCTTACACACAGTTACTCGACCGTAACGCCATCCGCCTGTCACTGCTCACAGCTCTCGCGCTTGACTGCAGCATCGTACGTTCTGCTCATCTGCCCATCCGCTACCCTGCGGTCTAGCTGACATGCGATACAGAACTCCCGGTCAACGTTCGACAGGAAACATTATTTCTATCACGATATCCCAGCTTCTTACCAGATCACCCAGCACTACAGTGTGTCTGGAAAGAAAAAATACGTATCTCAGGCTGATGGGCTATGTAGATCCTTTGGCGAGGTCTGGTCGGTTACGAGTCACGGAGGGGGACAGCGGTTCGAAGCGGGCTTTCCATGTACGGATCAAGCAGCTCCAGGTTGAGCAGGTCTGCCTCCACCCCCTGATATCGTGTGTGAGGGAGCTTATGCGAATTAGGATACCGCGAAGAGCCAGGTTGTGGGCGATGAGCGGCTGGTCGACCTCAATAGGGCGGGTACGGGGTTGATGGAGATCGTCACAGAGCCTGATATGCGGCACGTCGTCTTCCACGCGCCAAGAAGTTGCCGAACCAGTATTGATGGCAACAGGTCAGCGGAAGAGGCGGGAGCTTTCGTCCGGAAGCTGCAGTCTCTACTTCGACGGCTCCGTTCAGGCGACGGGGATATGGAGAATGTGCTTCTTACCTCTATTGAGGCATTGGCCATAGCTGACGAGAACAGGGTAATCTACGGGTCGACGTGAATGTATCTGTCCACCGACCCGGATCACCTTTCGGCACGAGATGCGAAGTGAAGAACATCAACTCCGTCCGGTTCCTCCAGCAGGCCATCGGTATGTCTCCCCTACATTCTCTCCATAACACCAGCTGATTCTTGATGAAGAGTCGGAACGTCGGCGACATGTCCGGCACTACGAGATATCTCCAGCAGTCCCGTTAAAGCAGGAAACGAGAGGATTGAACGAGATGACAGGCGAGACGTTCTCGCTTCGGACGAAGGAGGAGGCGGAGGATTATCGGTATATGCCGGATGCGAATCTTCCGGCTATGGTCATTGATCCTGTATGTCTCCCTCTCACTCCTCAGTCCGGACATCGATTGACGGAGCTGCAGGTGTATCTGGATAGGCTGCGAGGTTCAATCCCTGAGATGCCGTGGGATGTGGTGGATAGACTGGTTCAGCAGTACGGTGTGACGCAAAGGGATCTGGAGACGCTCGTTGGGCTGGATGAGTATGAGGGGAAGGGATTGAGGTATTACGAGGATGTCACTCAAGGGAATGAGAAGATCAGGAAGAAGGCGCTCAACTGGTAAGTCAGGAGACAGCTCGCTTGCGATTCCGGGATTGCGAGAACCCTGATCCTGAGCAGGATTGCACACGAGCTTCTTGGACAGCTGCGTTCAGCTGAAAAGGCTTGGTCGCAGGATATCGTGCCAGCTGGGATGATGAGGGAGATCGTGACTACCATTGACGAGGGCACCATCACCGGTGCGCTTCATGCAGCCACACGCCGTTGTAGCCTGACGAAGCATAGGTACCACGGGCAAGGCAGTCATCCGCCACCTCATCGACTCCTCTGACGCCAGTCAAACACCGCAATCCCTGTCTGATGTCCTCAGTACCCTCAACCTGACTCCCTCTTCCTCAGATGATCTTCGAGCCATATGCGAAGCAGCCATCGTAGCTGTGCCCAACGCAGCGGAGAATGTGCGGAAGGGCAAGCAAAAAGCAGTGGCGAGGATCGTTGGGGCGGTGATGAAGCTTAGTCAGGGTCAAGCTGATGCGCAGCGAGCGAGGGAGATCATCCTGGAGATGCTCAAGTGATGCATATGATGTGGAGATCCTCGTGATGGGGAGCATACACGTGAAATGGAGTTTATTCAGGCTGTTGACGCCAAAGACTCCCAGTGGGCCTGATGATCTGCTGATGGACCGGCTTCCGTCCATTGACGAGATAGAGCTCGCATGACTTCGCCGTGAGTCGCTCCGCGAAGGGCGGCTTTGGCGCTAGACATGTTCGCCTTGAGGTAGGCTAGAGGAATCAATATTGTATCATGAGCAGGAAAATTCGATGTCTCACCTTGGAAAGCAGTTCCAGCTTTAGTGGCAAAGAGGGGCTCGAGGCGACTTCCACATCGCTCACAGGTATCACGCTCTGGGTCAATAGCTGCGGTTGGCGTCAGGGTGATCGGACTAGAGTTCGTGGTGCGCGCAAACTCACATTTCGAATGTCGCTTATGGCTGGTATCACCCCCATCAGCGCGATCAGGCAACGAGGCTGCATACGTACATCCTCCCGCATGTCTCCTTGGTGCATCGCCACCGGAACTTATATTCGATCTCGTATGTGTGTTTCGTCTGAATTGATGAGCCGATGGTGTCGACCTCCAGTTGAAACCACACATACGGTAACTTCGATGTCTCGTCTGACTCGCATGACCTTCCGTCCCCTGCGCCCAGAATTCAATTCAAAGCCGAAGGAAGTGGAATGATAAGCGCTTACCAGGTCTTGAACACCTTCCCGTGAGGGTTCTTGCGTTCGTTACTGATGAGCCAGCATGCGACTGCATAACATCGTGAATTCCAGGTAAAGGGCAACGAAAGAATGCTCACGATGGCACATCTCATGTGCGACGGTGTTGACTATTTGCTCTATTTTCCATTGGTGCCGGCGCCCTCCCAGCGCTCGATCAGCTTACCTTTCGACATAAGCACCTTCTCCGACAACGTGATCTTCCCCTCCTCGAGTCTCGAGCCGTCAGCCTGCCTGATCCTGCTGCCCATCAGCGTACTCAACCCGGGTCCATAGCTCCGCGTACTTGATAGAAGTCGCCGTACCAGCAGTCGTCAATAATCGATTGCCCCACTCGATCTTGCTTCCCCTCAATCTCCCTCCGAAAACCCGCTGGTCCAGATCCGTGAAGATGTCCGCTCCGATCTGTTCGCGTTCCGCTTCCCATTCTCGTCGGGACTGCTTGGTACCGCTTTTCGCTTTGTTGAGGGATGGTTTGGATGGAGGAGAATCGTCAAGGGACAGGGTTTCAAGGCCGGAAGAAGCCAAGGCCGGTCTCCGACCGGGCGGGTCTTGACGCCGAGGATGGCAGTCACCATCGTCTTCCCCGCTTGTACCGGAATCGATGCCTCCCGTGTCGTACTCGTCATCATCATCATCGACGATGAAGTCACGCAACGAGCCGTACGATTCGTCGTAATGCTTGGCGATATCATAGACCGTTTCTTCCTCTTCTACGTCATCATCGCCTTCGCTGTCACTATCACATAGAGTGACACTTGCGCGATGTGAGCTAGTCGGGACCGAGAGTTCAGATTCAGACTCGGAATCAGGATCACGGATAATCTTCTTCCGCCTCGTTGCTGGGGTGCGTCGAGATTGCATAGCCTCATCATCGCTGCTATCAGCCCCCTCGATGGCGCCAGGTCCGACCTTGACATACGGGCATGTCGGAAAAGTAGGAAACGGAATTGAGGAAGGGAGGAAGAGGACCGAAGAGGAACGGCCGGATGATGGTAAGCTGCCGAACACAAGAGGCGTTAATCAAGCTGCGTATGCAAGACAGATATACTCACACTAGTGGGTACACCACGTCGCTCCCATCTCTCTCGAGTCCTGATGGGACACCAATCTCCGGCTTGACAGGTTTGTCGGAACTCAATACCACGGGTGAGGTCGCAATGAGCGGTTCAGAGAGCTCCAGCTTTCCCCTGTGACACCATGAGATTAGATGCTGATCACCGATTTCGCACCGCTCACAGGATAAAGGATAGCTCATCTCCTCCATTGTCATTGGTCCACCTTCCAGCTCTGACTCTCTGTTCCCCGCCATTTTCAAGCTTGACTGCTCCCGCCTCTCTGTCCTTCAGGCTGGTCTCAACGGTCTTCCTGATTGGCGTCGGCGCGAACCGACGAATGGGAGTAAGCGGTGTCCTTGGGATCGCAGAGAAGTCGACACGTCTAGGCTTCTGGGGAGATGGTGTTGAAGCGGACATTTTCGCTGGGCCCGCAAGTGACGAATGAGATCAGAGAGAGAAAGTCGGATTCAATGGAGTTGAACGATTGTTGATGAAATCACTCACGTGGTGAGAATATCTCGCTTATCAAATCTTGATTTTCCCGCGCCCGTATGGTACGCCAATTACATAGCTGAAGTTGGTGCGAGCTTTCAAGTGCACATGCATACATAAGGCAACCTCCTCCGAGAAATAAGGTCATCCCTCGAGATCCCCACCAGCTCCGTTTCTCACATCGTAGCTCGAACCCTTCTCGCCAGCGAAATTCTGCACTTCCTTATCTCCCATCTCCTCCTGCCGCGGGTTCCAGACGATCCTCCGCTCAGTGTACACTACGTCCTGTTCCTCCAGAACCGTCGTCCCGTCGTCGAGTTCTCCGACTCGTAGCTTCGCTTGATGAAACACCGTCTGTGTTTGCATCGCTTGTTCCGGCTTAGCATTGAGGGTTTTGAGCTCTGCATTTGGGCGATGTTTGGTCAAGGTCAAAGTGCTGATTTCGGGTGAGTGGTTGTGCTGTAGCCAAGGACTTAACGACTGTCAGCTCCCGACCAACACGACTACTCATGATTGTGGACTGACGCAGGTTCAAATTGCCATGTCCGAGAGACTGGCGGGAGCATCATCATTCCTCTCTGCTTCTTCGTCGTCGCTTGAGGTTTCCGCTTCCCGTTGACCTGCTTCTCTCCATCCCATGGTTCATCTTCCGCAGTCTGCCTGGGGAGCTCCCTCTCCACGCGCCATTCGAGCTCCTTCGCCAGTCCCGCCGGATCGCGCAACACGTCGCCTGGGATCTTGTCGTAGACCGCTTTCCGCCGCTTATCCTCCGCGTCGGGATCTTCGAGAACGGCGACCTGTTCCAGGAGGAATGTTGCGAGGTGATGCAGACCGTCGAGAATGGACGAGTGTGGTGATACACCGGGTGATGATTGTGCTCGGGGCCGATATGCGCGAAGATGCCGAAGATCGGCGCAGTACCGGTCGGCAACATACCAACACAGCCTGAAAATGTCAGGTCGATCAGCTTAAGATATTGATCAGCTCACCTGTCGAAATGGGGGAAACGGAACCGTTGTGGTACTTTCGTATCAATCTCAATCTGTCGTAAGCGTAGTTCTACACTTGGTCAGTAAGGGCAAGGAGGCCTCCAGCGAGACGTACGTGTATGGACGTCGTATGAATGCAGGAAATTCCCGCCGAACACAATGGAATCCATGGGAGTGTACTGCGCTGGGGTGAGCCATTTTCCTGGAAGTAAGGGTGATCACCTACAACAGCATGTATGTAACCAGAAGGTATAATCCTATTAAAGGATCAGTCGTTTCCTTCTCCGACCCGCAAAACCCACATTGTATCGCCAGCCCGAACGGTCACTCTCCGGACCTCATCACACATATCGCCAAGCCAGACTTCCTGCTGTTTCTCATACGACCCGGACCCTATGACATCTCAGCCGGGACTACCATACTCGAAGAGCTCACGCACACTCTGCGTACGCAGCGAGATTCTTCTCCGTCGGCCGAATAAAGAAGAACGTCTATCTCACGTCAGCCTTGAGTCTGAATCTAGACAATCAGCTCACCTTTGCTCCAGTATGAACAGTATAGTACACCGAACTTGCAGCGAAATCGATGTGCCAATCGGTCCAAGACCCGCGCATACCCATCTGCACCGTTTAGCTTGTCACAGATTGCGCTGATAACAGGCTCACCAAACAGTAGAGCTGAACCTTTGGCCATTCAGCCTTGGCCTTCCCTTTCTGCCCAATAGTCGCATTTGCGACACGGTTCATATCCGGCAGATCCCCCACGACACCATGCATGTCCGGCTTGTTGTCTCCATTCGGAACCTCAACGTCGCCACTTTTTCCGCCTGGTCCGAAGCGCCAGAAATTATCTACCCAATCGATGTCACGGACGAGCTGAGGAGGCCGAACGCGTTTCGCCAGCTCGGTCCCGGTGATCTCGAGGGAGATGACGTTGTAAACCTTGCTCGGGGTAGAGGAGCCAGGCTCTTGATGACGCGAGTGGGCGGCGATGGAATCAGCCCATTTGGCCAGAGTCCATTGAGCCGAAGATTGGGAGGCAACATCTAATTACCGTCAGCAGCCGATTAGTGGACGGAGGGGACGCACCGATGACATCCACCATCCTATCCGGTCCGACTAGCCTCGCTATATCCTGGACATTCAGGTCCTTGCTTGGCAACTTCCCGCCTAAGCTCTCGAAACCGCCGTCCTCGGGACCGATGATGAGTGGTTGACGATCAGGACCGTAGAATAGTGTGGGAGGGAGGTGTGGGGGATAGTCGACAGGTTGTAAGGATGAAGCTCCTGGAGGGGGTGAGAGGGGGGAGGAGTGGCGTGATGAGCTGGCGATGGAAGGCGGGATGGTGTGCGAATTGGTTGGAGCAGGCGACTCGATCCATGCTCGGGAGACCAGGCGACCAGGTAAGCGGGGGAACCCGTCTGTGTGTTGAGTCAGCTCCACGTAGAAGCAGTGCTGATGGCAATGACGGGCTTACCCTCCTTGATCACCTTGCCGTATTTCTCTGGATCGCCGATCAGTTGCAGCCATTTGCCAGTCGGTGTTGCGATATGATGATGAAGAGCATGATAATCCGGGCGGTTGAGCGCTGCCTGCCTCTTTGGCCGATTGATGCCCTCTGACGGTGGATCCGGGATAATCATTTTGTTGCCTATGGCGATGGCGTGTCCGTTGGGTGTTGCATGTCCCTTCGTACCAAGGTCACCGTTGACTGAGCTTCCGTTGAGCTTGATATCGGCAGTCGGAAGGTGACCATTGGTATGGTGATGGGAAGGCTCTTCGCTGTTGACCTCGCTCTTCCTCTCAGAGTCCACTCGTGTCCGCTTGATTACCGGCGAGTCCCGACGAGGGTCCAGTGACGAAGAGCTGGGCGACCGTTTGAGGCTCTTTCGGGGCTTGGCTGCCGGCAGCTTGGGCTTGGGAGGGAAATCTCGCTTCAAGGTAGAAACGAGAGGAAAGCGTGTTGGGCGTGGATTGGTTGGGTCGACCGCCCAGAGAAGGCACTTCGAGCAGTACCTACGAAAGTCGGTCAACCCCTTAGCGCGGCTTTGGTGGCCTGTCAGGACTTACCACTTGTCAATCCAGCCCACCCAGTTTGTCCAAGCACCTTCTTCCGCATGATTGACCACAATCTCCTCCCGAACTTGAAGAGGGACAGTCTCTCGTGGCTTCTCGTTTCCCATGAGAAGACACACCGAGTGAAACCAAATCGCGCAGCGACTACACGATATCCAGATAAAGTCGGGTCCATCATCATCAGCCGGCTCTACATTCGTCGCAGCTGCAGCTAAGAGGTCGAGAGGATCCTTGGCGGATGGCAGGGGAGGTCCGGATGGCGGACAGAGGGGACATCGGTCCTCGGCGTCTGATGTTCCCGCCATAGTGACCCGTTTGGAGTGACCGATCAAAATTGGCTGGAAACATGAACGCAAAGTGACAACAGCTGAAGCTTGAAAGGATACTTGGATAAAGCGATCGAAAGATAATCATAGATTTTCCGCAGGTTGTCTTCCGCAACAACCCATATACCAAGACAAGAAGCTAATGCCAGCTTCGCTACACCTTGATCACCACCTCAGCCAGTTATATGCACCAAGAGCCGAATCAAGATCTATCCAGTAACGATAATACCACACTTCCGCCAAACGCAGTTGAGTCACTCCAAGATGAATTCGATACCATCCCCCTCGGGAACCCTTCATCCCGCGTCAATGGCCGGCCGGGGAAGCGGTATCCTGCTCTTGGTCCAAGACGGGTAGGCAAGTGGGAGGCAAAGGGCAAGCCGCGTCTTCAAGAGTGCGGCGATGGCGGTGAATGGTGAGTCAGCTTGCCCTCACACGTGCTGACGATAGCTACCTCTTGGGACTGCCGCAGGACGTGCTCCACGTCCTCCTGAGTCGACTCCCGCCGAAGTCGCTGCTCTCTATGTCCCTGACATGCAAAATCCTGCAGGATGAGCTGAAGCATGAGGCCATCTGGAGAGGAAGCTATGTGAACCGTTATCTCTGGGACGGTGCAGCGAGTTTTGGCTCGGTGAAGGATGAGGTGAAGGTGCTGGCGCAGCCATGCATGAGAGAAGGCGGGAAGGGATGGAAGAAGGAGAGCCTGAGTCGGGAGGGTATGCTGGAGTAGGTTCACTCCGCCTGGATTTCACGATCCTTACGCTGATACCCTCATAGCCGGTGGATTGCGTCCAAGGCGTCTCCAGTCATCCACCATCCACCTGTCGGCCTGATTTACTCGCTTTCACTCTCGTATCCGCCTTTCATGCCCTCCGCTCCGAAGAAGCTGGTCGTTGGCAGGACACACCAGACTCCGACAAAGTCAGGCGGGTCGTCCTCGAAGCCCTTGACCGGTACTCCGAACAGCATCTCGGAAAACGACGATGCCTCGCCCACGCTGAGCAAGATGACACATCGGCAACGGTACGAAGCTCTGCTCGCTGCGACCACTAGACCCGCGCCTTACGTCCTCAGCGCTGGCATGACTGTGGGCGGTGTCGTACGCAGCGATTCGATCAGCGGGAAGGTGTCCAAAGGCTTCTGGGGACCTGGGCGTGACGGTGAGTCCATCGGGCAGATGTCGAGCTGACATGAAGCCAACTTCCACCTCCGTCCTCATCTCGACGATCAAGCAATACCCTCGTGCATCTTCCTGCCACCTCGCGACCAGACGTTTGTGCTCTGGGGCCTTCTTACCGGCTCGGTCGTGCATACCACCATGCTGTCTCGTCATCACACGACGCATGGCGGGCGGGCGTCCTCGCTGATTGTGCAGTGCGAGCCCTCCGAAGCGCACGAGGGTGAGGTCTGCGACATCTGGGCGCCGGAGGTCGTCGGCGAGACCACTCGGTGGGTAACTGGAGGAGCGGATGGGAGGGTTAAATATTGGCAACTCAATCCCGGACAACAAAAGTCGGGCAAGCGATCACGTGCTGTCGAGTCTGTACCCGGATCCCTCACCTGCCTTTTCACCTCGAAAATCGTTGAAGGATCTCTCGGCAATCGGTCAGACGCGGTCAAGCGGCGACAGACGGGAGCGCCGGATGCGATCATCCTCGCAAGATGCCATGTTAAGCATGGTGTCCTTTGCGGTGTGACGGAAGACGGCGTGTTGCGTTTTTGGTTTGGCGTGGAGACAGCGAACCCCAAAGAGGTACGAGTGGATGTCGGAGCGAAGGAATCATTCGGCAGCGTGAGAAGAATGGAGCTGGATGTGGGAGTCTCGCCAGCCGGTCTCGTCGCGTCGGTACTCGTTCATCACGACTCGGCGCCATCGTTTTTAAGATACGACATTAGCGATCTTGAGGTCACCGACGGGGAGACCACCGTCCGAACCTATTCGACTTCTCACAGCGCTGTTATCGCCACGCTGTTAGCCCATCTGACGCCGACACCATCCATCTCGCTGTCACCTCGGCCGCTTCCTGCTTTGTCGACCAATATCACCTCACCTCATGATTCCCCTGAGACTCTGTCGCCCCCGCCCTTGGACCTGCCGCCAGTGACTGAAACTCTTCAATCGAGTAGCCATTTCGGCCGCTACGTCGCCGCAGGCGATCAGAACGGAATGATATACATCTGGTCCTGGGACAGTGCAGGTGCAGGATATTGCGTCAAGCCGCTGCGTGCATGGTCAGCGATGACAGGGAAGATCACCACGATCGATGTGTCGTGCGGACTTGTGGGCGTCGGCAGGTATGTCATCCCTGCTTGCGGATCAAAGCCCATGTGACTTGCTCAGCTTCGACGGGTACATCAAGATCTTCGACCCGTTGCCTTCGCCTCCGACTCTTCTACGCACATTCCACGCTGTGCACATGTCACCCGCGGATGCTCTCGTTGCGGCTAGCAGCGAGGCTGATGCGTTATATCATACCATCAATCAAATCATCCTTGAGAACGATCTCGTTGTCGCAAGCATAGGGAGGAAGGTATTTGCCTGGCGTGCTGGAACGGGCAAGGGGCGGCAGGACGGTAAAGGTGGGGAGAAGAGGAGGGTAAGCGGAGCTAAAGGAGAGTTCAAGGGGAACGGGCGGACGCTTGGTACGTCACGTGCACAAGAATTGGATTCTGGCACTGACGAGAGCAGACATGAAGACCCTGAGCCGGGACGCAGCAGACTCGCACCTTGAGATACGCGAGCACAATGAGGCCACCCGCGTTCCGAGCCGACACGAGCGGCAACACCTGGCTGCGATGGAGGATCTCGGGCTGGCAGATGGCGAGGACGCGGTGCAGTATGCGTTGATGTTGTCGATGCAGGAAGCGGAGGGGTCGGCTCGTGGTGAGGGTGAGGAGGATGTGGACGATGATGAGGAGATGGAGGCGGTCAGAGCTGTTGAGCAGTTCACAAGGAAGGAGATAGATGATATGAGGGAGGTGCTGGGTTTGGTCAGGCGGGCGGAGGAGAGGGATAGAGGGGATGGGGATGGGTAGATTGTGCATAGTGCCTTATCGGTGCTTCGGCTTTGGCATTGTCGCGGATTGAACGCAGGTGGTATATCAAAAGTCTTCATCGTGATGTGTATCTTCCAGGCCATACTACCCAAAGAAAACCTATGGGCTCTACCAGAGCCTCTGGATCTTATCAATACCGTACTGGAAATGACGTGTCACCGAACAGCTGACTTCCCACTTAAATCCACTTCTTCCCGCAGATCTCTCTCTTCATTTCATCCCATCTTTCTTATCGAGACATCCACTATGTCCGCCTCGTCCGAGCCATCCACCTCCCATCCAAGATCATCACGGGCGCGAGTGAAGTCTCAACGAGCCCTCGACTCGGAATTTACCGACCGGTTATTCACCCGAGCGAAGGATAAACCAGTCAACGAGGCCGAGACGAGTCAGGTTGCGAAAGGCAATACAAAGACAAAGACGAAAGGGAAAGCTCCGAAGAAGAGGGGTGGCAAGGGGAAGAAGCAGGAGGTGTATTGCGTCTGTCGATCGGATGGGACGGATGGGAGACCGATGATTGAGTGTGGGGAATGTACTGATTGGTGAGCTTTCTTTCCATGCACTGATCTCCTTTCTTGTTCGAATCTTGTCTTTCGTTGTGGTGTGACGTGTCCGAGCTGACATCCTTTCTTCCACCCTCAAAGGTTCCACTTCGACTGCGTACACCTCACAGAGCACGAGGCCGAGCGGATCCGTATGTCCACCTACTTCACCAACGCAGCGAATCTGACAAACATGCGCGCAGATAAGTATGTCTGTCCTCGGTGTGAGAAACGGACGGGGGAGAAGACGACTCGTGAGTTGATATCGGGTTTACTGATTCACCTTTTCGAACCTGGGTCTTGGCTATCTTCTGCCGCACCTATGTTCTTGGTCCCGTATGTAGCGCTCGACCGCACCAGCATGCCAGATCTGCCCTTCATCATATGCCAGCAGACACGTGATGCTGTAAGGTCACGTCTCTGAGCCGCTTAAGGCGGTCAAGCAGCGTACCACTCGGCCGCGGCATAGATGTCATGCTCTGAGGATCACTCGTGGCAGACAAGGCTGCGGAAGCTACCTGTACTGCTTCATTGATGGCAACACACATCTACCGCTCCGTCCTCGCCGATGCTGTCCCCTCTCCATCATGGAATCGTTGAACGAGACAGTGCTGACTTCAAGTCCCAGAGCTATACGACATATCCACATTCCCCTCTCCCTCACCTCCCCCAGGCGTCACCAAAGTCGCAGCCAAGCGGAAGTTCAAGAAGAAGGCTTCGGTGAGTCTGTTTGCTCCGCTGCATTCCTAGCTGATCTGATTGCAACAGTCCGTTGCCAAATCGCACTCCAACACACCCGATGCCCCCTCCGAGAGCGACTCGGACGACGAAGGGTCCGAAGCGAACGGCGAGTCAGGCTCGGAATCCTCCGGCTCGGCGGCATCGGCGAGCTCTTCCAAGCGACCTGCTGCAAAGCGCCTACGTCCCCAGCCGCCTACGAAGGATGTCAAGCCGAAGCGAGAGTACGTGGACCGAAAGCCTTCCATCAGCATACCTCCTCCGAACAGCGGTACTGAACCCCTGCCGAAAGCGCGTCAGCATGTCCAGGTGAGAATGACAGACGTGATCAAGGGGCTTTTTGCGGATGCTCTCGGTGATCAGGAGGCGGCGATGTATGCGGACAAGCTGGAGGCGGCGCTCTGGGCTTCTTGTAAGGAGATGGTGAATGGGAAGGAAGCACCTGGTAGCCGGTACAAGTGAGTCATCCCTTGTTCTGCGAATGACGCTGATAGGTTAGAGCACAATTCAGCCTCTTGAGCTCGTCGCTCTCCCGATCGCTTCGCCCAGAGCTCCGCGCGTCGATACTGGACCACACACTGAGCCCGGCTCAGGTCGCTGTCCTCACGCCGGCTGAGCTGGCTTCTGCCGAGCGTCTCGAGGAGATTGAAAGAGCCAAGCAGGCGGTGCTTCAGCAGACTGTCAAATCGAGAGGGGATGTGGAGGTCGCGGCGGTACGCTTGGGACGAGACGGGTTCGAAAAGGTCGAGGATCGTCATGAGAAGGAGATGAAGATGCTTGCGATCCAGGAAGAGGCTGCGAGGGTGACCGAAAAGAGGAGGGAGTCGATGGTATCGCATGAGGAGACGGTGGAGGACTCGCCTAGAATGACACGCGAACGCGAATCTGATGAGAGATCGCCTGTCATGCCTCTGCACAAGCGATCCGAATCTTTGGACACTGCGCAATCGCCTACAAAGCGTACATTTGCGCTCACCTCGGCGTGGGGAGAGGCGAAGGAAGAGGAGGATGCGCCGTTGTTGTATGAGGGTGATCAGTCAGCGCTGGATCTGAGTGACATCGCCGCAGAACCTGAGGAGGCCGAGTTTGTGCCAGACGTCGTGGAGGAGGTCGTTCCGAGCGAAATGGAGTTGTTTGAGGCGAAGCCCACGGTTTGGTCAGGAGGGGTGAGTTTTGGTTTGATTGGATGTAGCTGATGGCGTGTCAGATCGTCAATCCCGCGGCTCCCTCCCCACATGTTCCGGTCATGTCCGCGCGACTCGTCTCTGGATCCAACACACAGCAGACTTCGGTATCCTGGCCGACTCTCCTCCCCCAGAATCCCATCGCCATCACGGGTCGTGTCCCAACGGACAAGGCATTGCGGTACCTCTCCGACAGTCGGCTCAGTCCTACCAAGGAGCTCATCGTTGTTGCGTTCAGCCGCGATCTCAACGTATCGGAGGAGGAGAAAAAGACGTGGGAGGAGATGGTGGAGTATCATATAAACCGAGAGTGAGTAATCCACCAGTGCTTGGAGAAGTGGCTGATCGTGGTAGTCGACATGGCATCTACCTGCCTTTCGGAAGCGGTCGAGTGCCGCCTAACGCCGCGAAAGAGGTCTACCTCGTCCCTCTGCGCCCAAGCGACCCCTCGCCAGACTTTACCGATTTAATCGACGGATATAGCCTACCTTCCACCAGGACCTCGCACATCTTCCTCGGCGTCTTCATCATTAGCAAAGAGACAGTAGGGACGTCGCCGACGAGATCGCAGAGCAGCTCAATCGTGCCTCCTGCCATGCCACCTCCTGCTCCCACGCCAGCGGCGATCCAGAACGACCAGCTGAAGGCTTTGATGGCGAGTCTGAACCCCGCGGCGCTGCAGGGTATTCTCGCTCCGCCTGCACCACCACCATCGGCTCCTATGCCGGTCTTGCCTAGTGCACCCTTCTCAACAGCCGCTTATCAGCCTACAACGCCCACAACTCAGGAGTACAACCCGCCATATCGACCACCGCCTGTACCGTATCAAGCTGGTCGGTCACCTATGCAGCAGCAGGGTTCTTGGGACTCGAGAGGAATGGATGGGAGGTCAAGATCGCCGGATAGGGGGGCGCGGAATAGCTTCGGGCTTGGAGGTGGAAGAGGTTCTAGGGAGAGTGATAATGGTTGGGGTAGTAGGGGTAGGGGTTCGGGCGGGAGGTATTGAATCATACGTAAATTTATGCGAGTATTGCTTGATTGCCCGTCGAATCCGAGCGCGTGGTGTCGCGTGAATGGTCCCGAGAAAGATACACGGTCGATATTTGTGGTAGGTATCACCTTTCAGCGATGCATAAAAAATCTAAGGATGATGCTACAATTTCGAGAGGATCAAACCTCGAGAACCCCCTCGCCTAGCTTCGGGACGTGGGATTAAACCCCACAAATAGTAGAGAATATTCATGGTGGTAGCTCCGACAAACACCTGTTGGAGTTAAACCCCTTTAATCCACTCTCCCCCCTGTACCCACTAACCTCCATTCACGCTGTCGAAACCACGTTTGACCCCATCACGTACCCTTCTGGGCACACTCTCCAGCCTACTCCCAGGGCATTCGCCCAATCCCGAGCCAGATCCAAAACCCGTCGAACCGCCTGAAGAGCAATCCGACATGCCTAAATCCAAGTCCAAGTCCAAGTCGCAGTCGGTGAAGGTGATGAAGGTGGATCCGGTGGTCCGGGATGGGAAGGAGGAGAAGGTGGAAGGTGCAGGTGAGGAGGAGGAGGGAGAGGGAGAGGGAGAGGGCGAGGGCGAGGCGGAAGTGGATGAGGAGGAGGAAGAGGGGGAGGGGGAGAATGAGTTTGAGGTGGATGCGATTCTGGATCATAAGCAGAGCAATGTGGGTGATCATTTGCACGAGGATGGACTCAGCTGATGATGGCTTGCAGGGCAAATATGGCTGTGAGTCGGGCGGTCTGTCTAGGAACTTATGCTGATGAGGCAGACCTCGTCTCGTGGAAGGGCTATGGACCGGAGCACAACACCTGGGAGCCGGAAGAGCACGTGTACGCTGCGCTTTCCTCACACGGTTCTTGCTGACGACCCAGGTCGCACGCCGAGGAGGTCCGGAGGAAATACTGGGAAGCCAAACCGAAGACCAACAACACCACCGTCCAAAGAGGCAAACGGGGCCGAGCATCCGTTGGATCCGTCACCTCCGTTCCCCCATCCCAGCGTAAGACCAAGATGGCGAAAACGGCCAATGGGTCGACGAAATGCAAGTCTGAGCCGGTGGAGGTGGACGATGAGCTCGCCGTTCCCCCATCCCAGCGTAAGACCAAGATGGCGAAAACGGCCAATGGGTCGACGAAACGCAAGTCTGAGCCGGTGGAGGTGGACGATGAGCTCGAGGAGGTGGGGTTCGAGCAGAGTCACGTGGATATGATGGACAGGTATGAGGGATTTAGGGATTGGGAGGATCTGGTAGAGAGCGTGGATACGATTGAGCGGGCGAGTGATGGGACGCTGAAGGTGTACTTGACGATGTGAGCGGCTGGTTTTGGATTGACTAGGAACTCTGATGCTGATCAGCACGTCTCGCTAGGACTGGAGGGGAGAGGGCTGGGCAGGCGACAGAGGTGGCGTATAACCGCTGTCCGCAGAAGGTCAGTCGTGTTGACCCGCGAAGTGCGAGGCGTGGCCTTTGATGATTTCCCGCTAGATTTTGAGGTTCTACGAGGCCCACTTGAAGTGAGCTAAATCCTTCATGACCGCGAGCCTGGAACCCTTGTCGGGTTCGATCTGGATATAGCTGACAGTCCACCACAGGTGGAAACGAAGGGCGCAATAGAGCCATCACAACATCTCAACGGGCCTCGTTTCTTACTCGGTTCTTTCCCGGTCATCTCTAGCCTGAACCCAATGGGATACCCCCGTCGTCATATCATGCAGGCGTATTCGAATTCGCGGTTATGAGTATGCATGTTATAATGATAAGTGTCTGACTTCTCCCGGCCTCAAGCTAGTGTCAATCTACAAGGATTGAACACCCTGCCCCTGTTCTACCTGGCAGTCTAGGCCTCACTCCTCCTACATGCCCTTGTCCCCTGCCACCTCATGTTATACAGTGTCCGCCCAATCCACGGATCATATCCTTTCAAACACGAGGCGCGTCAGACGATACCAAATGATCCTGATCTCATGCTTCTATCAAACGCGGCTCATACATACTCGGCAACTCGCAATAGACCCAGACTATCTCTTCTTTACACAGATCAGACACATACTCCCTCGAGGCCACTCTCATCCTCACCGTCCCAATCCCTCGCAGATGAGGGTACCCACCTCTTTTGCTGTACTCAGCGGGATCCTTCCATTTCTAACCCCTGCATCGCGCGGATGTGCATCCCAATGCTTCCTGACGATCATTTTGGTTTTTGGATTGTTGGCTCTAGCGTACCGAGCAAAACGTACAGCCAACAACCCCTCCCGGCTACGGTGGCGACAGTAGACCCTGCAATATTCTCCTTGTCTAGCGATTTCGAAATCTCCAGCACTCCGGTAGGTCTCCCCTTTCATCTTGACTGACGGAAGAAGACTACAACAGAGTGTCACTGGACGATATCGTGAGCGCCTGATCACTTCGCCGCTGAGACCAACACTGGGAATTTATGCCATCAACAACCAACTTCCGGGTGATTCGCCACGATCCCCTGAGTCCGAGCCGGCTGATATTCTCCGGGCAGGTCCGCTGATCGAAGCTAATACCGGCGATGCGATCGTCGTGCATGTGACCATTCAGCGGGATATTGGACAGGCAACCCGTGCGCCTCACGTCTGCGTGGAAATGTTTCGCTGAGGAGAGTAGATCGGGATGGATTGATGCAGAACGGTTCTCAGTAGATGGACGGGGTTCCGGGGGTCTCACAGGTGAGGTTTCCCAGATTTCACCGCCTCATAGGCAGCTCTCCTGCCTGCCAGAATTCTCTACCCCATCCTCCTCATATGGTCATTCCTCCCCAGTCTCCCCGCGTTGACTACGATGGCATGCCTCGGAGTTTTCTTCGTAAATGTGAATGACAGACTTGTCTGCTGCCCGATTCCCGCTGGTGCATCCTTCACGTACACTTTCGAGGCAAAGAACCAGTACGGCTCGGACTGGTGGCACTCGCATTGGTCGAACACCCTCGCAGACGGCCTAGTGGGAGGGTAAGTCAGAAAGTGAGATGTCACGTCTAGTTAAGGTGGCAGACTCGTCGTGCATTCTCTTGATGACCCGTTCAAGCTCGGCGAACATTACGTCGAGGAAGGTATCCATTACTTGTCCGACTGGATGTGAGTCGTCCTTGCTACCTCGGCTGACAGAGTAGGCACGGTTGATCGGATGTTATTGTTACCGCGATCAAGTCGGCTCATGGGTACAGAAACAATACTCATACCCCTCAAGGCGATGCGGTCCTGATCAACGGTGTCGGGCAGGACTGCTCCGGAGCAACACCCCAGTTTAGTTGCCACAATCGTCCTCTCTCTCCCAGAGATCCAAGTGCCAGTGAACAAGCGGATCCGTTTCCGGGTGCTCAACACCGGCGCTCATGGTGAGTACTACTAAACTACTAAGTCTTCCTGCGACCTGCGACTCTGCTGATCAAAGCTATCGTGCGCTTGTCGATTGATAATCATCGTTTCGAGGTGGTCGAAGCGGATGATACTCCGATTCACGGCCCTGTCCTGCACGACCTACGCATCGGTCTTGGCTAGCGGTACTCCATCGTTGTGAATACCACGCATGGGGCGGTCGGCTATGCCTTGTGGCTGCGGTCGAGCGTCGCGGCTAGTGACGAGACGTACTTGATGGACAACGAGTTCGGACACTTTGTGTCGGTCGATGGAGTAGAAGTTTGACGGATACGTGAGTACCAACGCGGGGCGATCTGACGACAGGGTATCAACAACATCGCCTTTCAGAACCAGATCAATCATCCCACTTGTCGAGCATATCGTGGACAGCCGGACACTCAACGCCTCACTTCTCGCCAACGTGACCTTTGAGGATATCGATGGTGGGCATCTCAACATCAACAACATGGAGGCAGACATCGCTCATCCATTCCACCTCCATGGCCGGCCGTTCTACCTCGTCGCGCGGGGGTTCAGGGCGAATCGCTGCAGACGACATGTCATCGGCACAGGTGAATACGACAAACCCGCTACGGCGAGATACCTCGACCATCCTGTAAGCGTCGTTGGGCTGTACTTCGGCTCACGACGGACACTCCTGGCGTATGGCCATTGCACTGCCATGTCGGATGGCATCTCTCGCAGGGCAAGATGGCCGCGGTGATAGTGCAAACGGATGCGGTGATCAAGTCGAGTCGGAATCGATTGATCTGATTGTGTAGCTGTGCTCGGGGAAGGATCGAGCGGTCTTTGGTCCCGTATAGTATGGGTCGATTGTCACGTCCACTATGAATGCGGATTTGAGTTCTTGGTCTCGATTGCGCCATATGATCTGTCCGGTTTCAACAGTGTCCCGTCGCAGGGTATTTAGGCCGTTTCTACCGAATCGTGCTGGTAAGTCTGCTTGTGGGTTCAATCATCTTTCTGCATGATCCTTCGCCACGTGGCGCAACAACAATCCTAATTTCATGCCTGATTTCCCAGTCCTACATCTGCTATCCTCCGAGACCGTGATGGTCCGAGCCTCTCTTCGCCTATTCCGGCAGATCGAACCACTCACCCGTCCCTCAAACCCATTCTCAACCCAGTCCCCTCCAATCTACTCCATCGGCCTATCTTACGCATCCAAGGACTCCCCACCTTTCGTCTCCACCTCCGAGCCTATGCCGTACGGCTTTGCGAACCAGCGAGACAAGCACGGCCGCATTTCCCAAATCACATCGTTTGTCGACGCTTCACTCTCCAGACCGGCGGGTCGAGGTGTGTTGAACGAGGCGGCCGTGGGCGGATGGGACGATCGGATATCGCTAGAGACGAAGAAATGGGGTGCCGGAGAGGATTTCTTCTGCATTGCGGATCAATACTGGAATGTGAGTGTAAGCGGTGGTGATCGAGCTGATGCCAGTCGACGGATTATGCTTCCACATCGAGAACACGGCTTCTCCACCTGGGGATCTCGGACGGTGTTGGCGGTTGGGGCGATAGGGTCGACCCTTCGCTCTTCTCTCAGGCGCTCATGCACTTTTTCGCTCAATTTGCGGAACTGAGATCGCACCATCCGAGACACCACCTTCAGGGTGCCTTGACGAGAGTATTGTCCTTACCGGACGTCCCGGCGGGCAGCGCGACGGCCTGTGCTATAACCCTTCGAGATGACGGCGGTCTGAGCGGTATCAAGTGAGTCCACCTCTTTCGAGTCGCACTTACGGCAGTATCGGTGATTCTGGCTGTATGGTCTTACGTGGGGGTGAGACGGTGCTGGCCACGCCTGCGGGAGTCCACTACTTCAACTGCCCAGTGGGTCGAAGGTGGCGAGGAGTAGCTAGCTGACCAGTCCACAGAGACAGCTAGCAAAGCTCCCAATCGCCGAGAGGGACACGTCAAGCATCGTGCAGGACAGTTTAACAGATGAGGAAGCTACAGACTTGTTCACCGCGGATCTCATCCCTGGAGACGTCTTGATACTTTACGTGGGTCGAGCTGTGGGAGCGTAGCTGACTTCAGACCGACGGGTTGTCCGATAACGTACCTCAAGAGCACATCCTCCTCCTGCAGAAACACGTCACCGACCTCTTGAACCAACCTGAAAACGGTCATCTCAACCCAGACGAGCGGGATGCCGAGATGGCGCGCCTGTTTGCGGACGTTCTGGTGGGGTACGGGAGGATGGCGATGGCGAGGACGGGGGATGAGCCGGGGTGGAAGACACCGTTTGAGGTGGAGGCGAGGAAGGAGGGCTATGGGTTCAAGGGGGGGAAGATGGATGAGTAGGTGTTTAGTCTACAGGCGGACAACGCTGATGAGCCCAGCATCACGGTAATGACGGTAGTCGTTGGGAAGACGAGTGACGATGAGTCGCCACGAACATGAAAGACCTCCCGATCGATGCAGCTCCGGCGCTCGGCACGCAATTAGTGCAATCATCTGGGCCGTGACTCGGCGAACATTCAGCTTACTACCAGACGTCAATCTAGGCATCAGTGGAAACGACAACTTGGATATCTTCATCTTTCAAATACCTCAAATGCCAAGGAAGCGTGAGAAGCTCACAAATGCGAGCGAGCTTTCACTGCCTGATCGCGTCTCTTTTCGTCTCCATGTAATCAAATCAAACTCGAGTCATATCAATTCGAACCTCAAGTGATATCAGACCTGCGGTTGAATCCAGCATCCAGAGGGATTGTCGAGTTTAGTGGAAGTTTCCCGACACATGCTGACGAGTGAACTCACAGACATGGCAGAGGCTATCCAAGGCATCCCGTCAAGTTCGCCGCTACATCATCGCTGGGAAGGATCAGATCATTCGGGAAGATGCTATGAATAGCAAGATGGATTTCGTGCGTGTCAGAGCGGAATGAGGACTATACCCTTTACAGGAAGTGAAGATATTGATCCGGAGGCGTGAACGCATGCAGTCTACTTTGCATGTATCCGAGGCCATGTCGTGATCCTGCGAGTCATGCGTACACGTGGCTCGCATCTCGACGCCTGACTCTCCTCCCGCCGCCTGCCTCTCCTCCCGCCGCCTGCATCCGACCCGGAGCTAGAAAGCTCCTCACGCATCCACCTCCACCACGATCGACACTTTCAACTGCGACAGATCCACGGTCGGCACCCTCTCCTTGCTAAACACCTCGCGGTCGAACCTGGCTTTAATTTGGGGAAGAGACAAACGACGCTACGGAACTCGTCGAGGATGATAGACGGTGATGCCGCAATGCAGCTTCGCGGGATGGTGACCAGGAGCTCGTCTGATCTCGCGGGATGTCGCCGTGAGATGCTGGACTGGATGAAGTCGATGAGAAGAGGATTGACGCTAAATCGTGACATTAGCTTTGCCTTGCACTACAGCGGAGGACTCACCCGTGCGGCAGCGCCATCCATCGGTAGGTGCTCTCGAACCACCGGGTGGTCCCTAACGGTTCTTCCGTGGGACTCGATCGGTTCAAGATGGAACTGAGTCGATCCGAATACCTTTGACTGCGAAACTCCTCGACGTCGGCCTATCGCAGGTGTCAGCCTCTCGCGACCTGATGTAGTAAGCGCACATAGATGAACATGGTAGGACACCGTATCCGGCTGATCTGCTCCTCGCTGAGTAAGTCCGTCTGATTCCGGCTTATGAGACATTCGAGGTACGGTAGATGTTTGGAGAGCTGTTCGCGGGTCTATTGAGGCCAACAAGGAGGCAGAAGGACCCCTCGTACAGGTCGTCCGCAGCTGCTTCCCACACGTACGGCTCTTCTATCGCTGGCGATTTTGACCGGCCATGTCCCCGGAGCTCGAGGCAGACGAGGTTGAAGTGCTCGTTGAGTGCGGGGTCGTCGAATTGGGCATAGCTACGTGAATCAGCGGAGAAGTCCTCACTGTATGGGCACAATGATGCCTCAAATGAGCGGAAATATGACTCACTACATCTCATTATCCGTCAAGACGGGAGTTATGTGCAGAATCGTCGGGTACCGCCTGTCCACCTCGTATACATCTAATTCGCTCCGTTCCCCATTATGTCGGAACGGTGAGGTAAGTGACCGGTAAAGATGTACGTGGGAAGCCGGTTCGAGGAGGGATGTCTACGAAACAATCCCGCTGCTCAAGCAAACCTCGTCCACCGACGTCGATGTTGAGCTTCTCCATCTCGTCTCGTCCGCTCGATCACCTGGTATCTGAAAATGAAGGGATCTGAGCAGGAGTGTCTGTGGAGTCAGGAAGAGGAAGTGAAAAATCGTCGGACGAGTGATCGAACCACCCCATGACCGGTCTCGGGAACCAAGAGAACGAAGTGAAACCTTGAATACGGCAAAATCAGTCTCGTATGACGAATCCGTTCACATGGCTGCTGGAAGGGCGGGAACGAATGCTTGCACCCATTCTTCAGCAGTCGAGGTTAGGTGGGACGAGTCGTCTTCGTTGCGATTTCTTGCGGTGTATCGGCACGCGAGGGATTCCTCTTTCGTCAATCCTAGTTCTCGTGCCTGATCATCTCCCCGCATCCCCGGCCAGAGTCTATGTGGGTTAAGCCGATATCTTGCTGAAGCTTGATACTCTGATTGCTCAGCTGAGGGGTACCCTTCTTTCGCATGTCTGTTCCTGAAAAATTCCCACTTCTTCTCGAGCGCACCTGATAATGCATATCGTCTATCAAAGCTCTGCCAATGCGGTAAACTCATCCCCGCCGACAGCGTTATCAAAATCGACCTCCCGCTTCATGCCCACTAAATCGAAGAAATCTTGAGGGGACGTTTTGTGACCTTGCGCTGTGTCCTTGCCCGTCTCCTTCAGCTCATCGAGACTGGAGCGAATGGCATTCATCGCCGCTATGGCCGAGATTGACGGATAGATCGCTAGACTGACGCCCCATTCGCTAAGCTCGTTGACGGAGAACACCGGGGTACGACTGTTTGGGATCATGTTGACGAGCAGCTACGATCAATTTGATCGGCCTTCGTATCCTGAAGCTGTATCCAGACTCTCTGGCATCGGTACGATGGCCTTGACAGTCTCGCGAATCTGTTCCGCTGTCCGGATGGCCTCGAGAAAGGCCACATCGGCTCCGGCGTCGCGGGCGACAATGAGCTAGAGCAGATCCCCGGTCAGTTCGACGGGCATGGAATGCAACGTGTAGCTTATACGTCGAACTGCTTCGTCCAGTCCGAGGCTCTCTAGAGAATCTGTTCGAGCAATGATGACCCTGATCCTCGATGTGAAATCCGGCAATGCCGGAGCGGTCATACAGTTTGACGAGTCGACCGATGGCAATTGGGCCACCAAAGCCAGTGTCGGCATCGACAATGACGGGGACGGAGGGGTCGATGTTGGCGATCATCTCGCCGGTCAAGCGGAAGTCTTCGATGGAAGCGAATGCGAGATCCGGCAAGCCAAGGCGAGACGCAGTCATGACTGCTCCGGACACATACCGAATGCATGAATTAGCTTTTATACCGACCAAGAAGGGAAAACCCCCCACCATGCAGGAGAAGCCAGCTGCAAGCGTCAAATGAGCCGAGATCCCATCATAGACACCAGGCGCTTGCACACATGCCGGCTGCGCGATGAGCTGACGGAGTGAGTGCTCGCGACGAAAGATTCCGGCATTCACTCGTCGGAAGCTCATCATCTCGATTATCCTTTCACATGCCCCTACCTCGGTTGCGATAAAGTTTTCGACAGCGAGAAGCACCTGCAAGCGCACCTGTTCGGGACTGTCGGACACGCCGATCCCTCCGTGTCTCATCGCTGCCCGGTAGGAATATTATGTCCGGCAGACATTTTAGTATACAGTTCACCTGGGAGCTGGTTCCTGAAACCATTACGAAGGTATATAACAAAAGTTTGACTTTTTCGACCGTGGCACTTTAGCAAAGTGGTTACTGCGATCGCCTGCTACAGTTCTGTGTAGTTTCAGCGGTTCTCCTCGGAGGCGTGAGTTCGAATCTCACAGGTGTCGTATCGAAGCTTTCATTTTTCCCTCTTTTTCCCCTTCGCGCCGAAGCGGAACTCCTGCTTAGTCCTATGATGCCTGTCTCGAACCGTCCCACAAGCAACTCACTGGCCGTACCCCTCGCGAGACAACAAAGTTGCCGTGGGAAAGTGCTGTTTATAATCCACGGATTTAGATTCCGTTCTCGATTTCGGTGGGCGGATTTGCTTCCGTCGCGGGCTCATGAGTTTTGATGGGGATCTCATAGGCGATACACCAAAACCTCTTTGAACACCATCGTCGACATCATGCGTTGATTTATCGTCGCTATCCATGGTCCAATTCTCCCGAAGTGAGCATGTGTAGTATGTTATATCTCCACCTCTTGCCCCCGCATGCTGAATCTCCCAGCCCGTACCCCACCCCCACGCCCCTTCTCGCCTTCTTCTTACGATATCCCAACCCCTTTGCCCGCCATGTGATATCCACCGACATCCTATCGCGCTCTATCGATGTGCTCGGACGTCTGCACACCACCCGACTCATCCTGAAACGAGGGATCATCCCCGCCTGGGCGAGCAGGTGGTTACCTGGCTTACCCACAAAGGGAGGACTGGACGCCTGGATTGTGGAGGAGAGCGTGGTGGACCCACCCAACTGGAGCGATGAAGAAGTAGGACGATATCCGAGATTACGGTGCGAGCAGGGGAACCTGAATCACCGGAAGTTCATGCATGTCATCGAGGGCGGGGAGATCAGAGCGGATCCAAACGGGTGAGTCAGATGCCTGGTGACGAAGCTGCTTCGGCAATTAATGCTCTATCGCATTCCAACTGACACACCGCAGCACAACCGTCCACCTAACCACTGCCGAAGTTCGATCCGATCTGGGAGGCTCGTGGTCCAACACCATTCGTCAACGGATCGAGTCGTACGGGGCGAGCAAGTTCGAAGTGAACGCGGAGACGGTGCGTGCTCCCTCTTCGCAGATATCGATGAACAGTCTCACTTATTGTGCATCATAGGCTCGTAAAGGCATGTCGCTGGTGATTAGTCTAATCCGAAATCACCAGCCTCTACCCGATACCGCGGACTTCTACCCGCCTCCTCCGCCTGGGTTTGGCGAGAACTGGCCAGAGCCGAGACCGTGAGACACGAAAAAGGGTAAAGGTAGGTCATTGTCCGGCCTGCAGTATGGATACATAGACCGGGGCGCTGATCGCTTGTTGTAGACGCCTCAAGACGTGTCTCATGTAGTGACTCTGGTCGACACTCACCAGCCTACACCCGATACTTGGGCTTCTGAATCGTGCTCACTGCCAGGTTCGAGCCATGGTCACCCGAATCGAATCACCCGAATCGATATCGGAATTCGATACGAGATCACATCGGAAAGACGTCATTTCGCGAAGCGAGTCAACGGGCTGCTGGTCATAAGCACGGCGAGAACCAACGGCTTGGCATATCTCGCTGGAGCGAAATCACCGGTTCTCAATCGCCAGCAATAGCAGTGGATCACTCCCGGTGTTAGCCAGGAGGATCCGAGTCAGAGGCATTGCAGGCGGTTGTTCTTTCTGAGAATAGCGACGTTGTGTAGAATCCGACCCCGGTCAGTTTGGATGTCTGGCCCGTGTACCTGCATGGAGCTGTATGAATTTCCCTGATATCTAGGCAGAGGATCATTCGCGGTTCAGCACTGGTTGAGCTCTTGAAGTCTGACAGGTGCAAGCCAATTAGCATGACGTGGATATTCTTGGTGGAGGCTTCTTCCCAATTCTGCCATACTGTCTCCATATATACCGTCTCGCATATATTCAGCTTCGAACGGTGCTACAACATGTCCCTCATCCGCTCCATTCTCCGAGCGATACGTCGACCACTCGTCCTCACCATCCGCGCCACTTCCACCGATCCCTCCTCCTCCGCCACCCCAACCGGCTCAAACCCCTCATCCACCCCACCCCGCCCCCCCTTCCCCCGACTTAATTTCGATCTCCCCGAAACCCCCATCTCCAACACCGCATGGTGGGAGCGTGCCTCCTCCTCCCGCATCGGTAAACCTGGTAGCGTCAATTCCGGCCGGACCTTCCCGGTCATGCGAGGCAACGATTTCGCCCCGCAATACAAGAGATTGCAGATCATGTTGGCGAGGACGAGGATTAAGAATGAGTTGAGGAGGAAGGAGTATTATGAGAGTCCGAGTGAGAAGAGGGTGAGATTGGCGAGCGAGAGGCATAGGAGGAGGTTTGCGCATATGGTGAGTCCCGGGGGGGGACGAGGAGACTGGAAAGTGATTGAGCTGACCTGGTTCTTAGGTGAGGGAGAAGGTGCATCAGGTGCAGTTGTTGAGAAATCGGGCATGATGCATGCGTGTCATCTCCGACAGCTATCAGATCGAGCCCATTCTCAACGTCTAAGCGAGACTCGATCTGCTCCGTAGAGTCATGGGTGGCAGGTTCAGCTTCGAAGCGAGGTATCTAATCAAGGCGGATATGCAGCTCCCGAAAGGGGTACGCGAGAATCGTGCTGTAGGTACTTCAACCAACGTCGTGTCACCTCCCCCTCGAGATGAGCTTGACGCAGATGCGATCGTCAAGCTGAGATTGGATGGGTACCTGCTCAGCACAAGACGAACGAGGGCCTCGAGAATGTCTCGTAACATCTCTCGGACATCGTCTGCCTCGTGCTTCGGCAGCAGCTGGGCACTGAGCTGAATTGCGGTCATAAATGGAGCAAATCTCCTGCATATGTATTCTTCATGGTGAAGGGTCTGGAAGAAGCCGAGGACCTTTCCGCTCAGAAACTCGTTTCAGCTTCCTCATGGCTTCTATCGGCTTGAGCACTGTAATTTTGAGTCGTGACATCAATATCTTTCTTCCGCTTGATCATGTCGGCGTGATCCAGAGGTATCACCCATCTCGACAACGACCAGATTCACCATTTCGTCATGTCCGGCGAAGCCCTCGAACAAGCTCGTCGGCTCATGACCCAAGCCCTAAGCTCCGCATCCACCCTTCAAGAGGTGAGAAACCTCCTGTGATCTCGCTGACCTTAGCGCCGGATCTTCCACACCCACCTCATCGCCCTCTGCTCCTACCCATCTTACGACTGTAAATCCTTCTTCGGCACCCTGATAGCCAAATTCTTCACCGAGTTCGAGGATCTCCAGGATAAAGCTGTAGACGCGCTGCTGGATCTGTGCGAGGACGATGATGAGAAGGTGAGATGTGGTCAGGGGAGCGCTGATGGAAGACTCGGATAATTGGGATCAAGGGGTTGGGAGCGACGGGGAAGGCGGATCCGAGGTGGGTGAGGGGGAATACGGGGGTGCTGCTACAGCTGCTCGAATGTCGTATGTCCCACTGTGCTCGCTCCCATACACATCAGGCTGATGCTTGGTAGCACCTCGCGAGCTCAGACATGTCCGCGAGTCCCTATACACCCTCCTGACCGTCTCCCCGACCGACGCATTCGCGGTCATGGCGGACGACTGTAAAGGATCAGAAGAAGAGACTGGAGCATCTCGTCGGAACATCCTGGGGTACCTCGAGGGTCCAGCAGCGAGCGCTCGACGGGACATCCTGGAGTCCGGGCACAATCTCGACGCGGAGAAGGTGTTTAGAGAGGGGTTCACCGAGGTCCTCGGGACCACTGCTATCTCCGAGACCCGTCTCGTCGTTGGTCTGCTGATACCCCTGTCTACCATCTCTGGCAAGCACGCGACCATCGCTTCGACATCCGCTTTTGTGCGCACCCTGACCAACTCCCTCCATCCCGGCTCGTCTACCGCGCTCACACAACCCCTCGTCCGCCTCTTCGCCGACCTCATTCGTCGCAAACCACCTCTTGATCCGCGGTACGCAACGCTCTTCCTCTCGGCGCACGGTGGGGCGGTAGTGGCGCTTGCGATCGAGAAGGAGGACGCAGTGGCTGTAGGTCTGGTGGAGAAACTGAGACTGTGGACGACTGGTGCAATCGCAGCATGGAGTGCAAAGTCGAGCGAGGAGGATCAGGACGTTTCACTATCCCGCTTGGCACCGACATTCTGCAAGACGGTGCTCGACGCACTCCTCGTGAGTTGCGCTTAGCATACGCGACTGACGTCGGAGAACCAGCACAGGAAAGCCTCTACTGCCCGCGAAACCTCAATCGCCGTCCTGGAGACGGCTCTCTTCAGCGTCTACAGCATAATGACAGTGAGCGACTCCCGAAGAGAGCTCATCGATGGCCCCGCGTCTCGAAGTCTCCTCGAACTGAGCAGGGACGCTGCACGCGCGGAGAAGCGAGCGACTCGCGATTCGACTGAGGCCAGGGCACGGGGAAACGTCCAGGAGATAGCGGAGGTGAGTAGACTGAACGATCACTCTGCAAATGCTGACATCGCGAAGATCCTCGCAGATCACCATCAGGCGTTACGAACCGTTGTCCCATCCTGGGAGAATCGACCTCAGCGATCGCACGCGACAAAGGAGGTGTCACTCAAAGGTCGAGCTCCCGCTGCATCTGCGTCGTCATCCACAAACGCAGGATCACAGAGTCAACAGACGCAAGCGGTTTCAAGATCTGCGCCGGAAGCTGCGGGGGAATCTAGCGAGACAGTGAAGCCCTCTCCCGACACTCGACGAACCCCATCAAACGCTCCTGGTGCGGCAACCGCTACGTCCACCGAGAAGCCGTCTACCGCTGGTATGCGGGGTGGTGCCAGCAGTCGTCCATCCGCGGAGGACTTTCTTGCAAGATCGCCTTTCCACGGCGCGGGACCGTCCACTGGACGGACCCCTTCGATTCAGGACACTGTGCTGCAGCAGTCCCGGCCGGGCCGCGAGCTCCTGGGCAATCGCGCGATTTCTTCAGGATCGACTGCTAAACGCGAGCTGCTCTCAGACTCAAAGCCCACGGAACCGTCACCATCCTCCCACTCCTCCCAGGAGCTCATGCTGAACGCTCCCCCTGTGAAAGTCAGTACCATCCGCGATCCGCCCCCTCATCTCGCCCACCGAGAATCGTCTATACCCGCTCAGCAGCCACAAATCACCAAGCAGTCCAACGGCGCCCGAGAGCTCTTACCTTCCTCGACTGCCTCATCTTCCGCGCGCGGGCTCATCCCCGCTCCTTCCTCTCCTGCGCCTTCACCTAGTCCATCCCTTGCTGAGCGTCTAGGGATGGCCCCACCATCACAGACCAAACGGCCTCGGGATGATCCCCCTCTTTCGGACGATAGTCGACCGAGCCTTCTTTCACGCCTTAGCTCTACAGACGCTCATCCCGACTCGAAGCGATCTAGAGGGGATCCCACGGAACCGCAGAAGGAGGCACCGTCACTACTCAGCCGGATGGGGCGAGTGAACGGGTCCAACGGGTTATCGACACCACGCGCGGCTCCTCCAGCTTCGCTGGATTCCGCGCCCTCACTCAGTATCCGAAACAGAACCATCCCGCTCATCGCTCCTCAGGGTGCCAGCATCCTGAATCAGTCCATTTCGTCAAAACCCAGACCGATCATCAGTCAGAATGAAGCTCCACCGACACCCGCAACTCCACTGCTCATACGAAATCACTCACAACCCCCTCTATCAACCTCACTCAGCATCCGCAATCATTCCACCGCGTTTCCTGCCACACCCACCCCCGACGAAGAGGTCGTGGTCCGCAAAGGCCGAGGTTTTAGGGAAGTCTCACCGGAGGATGTGGTGATGAGCGTGCCGATACCTGTACCTGACCCTGTGCAGGCACCCGTTCGAGGGGCGCTGAGGAGGCCGGGGCCGATGATGAGTGGGAGTTTTGGGAGGGGCCGATGAGGCTTTTGAGCAGGCATTTCATACAACTATCATATCCTTGTCTCCACCATGTCGAACCCATCGGAGATCCCGCCACAGGACTCTGATTGAGCGGCGTAGAGTATATCTCAAGCAATAGATTTGCAGAACATGATCAATTGACCTGGGTATCTCGAAGCGCTTCGATGGTCCCGTCGATTTCAAGCCTTCAGTCGTCGACCAGGTTCCTTGGTGCCCGACTTGGACTCCCCGGTACCCCTATAGCGAGCAGCCCCACTGAGATCACTCGAGAGAACGTCGATGCAGATGGTCAGGTGCATATGATATCTATGATGTGTCCCAAAATCAACCATGAATGTCCACCCCACGATTCCGTCCTACCCCTTGACCTCCCCCAGCTTGGCCTGCTTCGCCTTATCGATCCTCGCCTGATTCGTCTTTGCCACGGCGTAAACCACGCCGGCGAATCCACCGACACCGATGGCAGTGACGCTTCCAAAATTGACGGGGTCACCGAAGAACAAGAGACCACTGGCAGCAACAGGTAATCTGGCTCACATCAGCATATATCATGCTTGGAGAGTAAGGGGGGTGGACTCACTTGTTGAGCGCGCCGACCATGGAGTAGGTGGTTGATCCGCAAGTCCGGACACACCGTGCTGTGGAGTACGAGATGAAGACTGCGGCAGCCCCGGAAAAGGCGATGGCGGTGAGCAGGAAGACGCGGTCCACCTCGGGGCTGGGTCTGTCAGCTTCTGTGCTCATACCACGAGGGTTGACATACAAGTTCCGTCCGAAGCTGGCTGCTCCCCAATCCTCGACGAGAAGCGAGAAGACGAGGAGGACTGGAATGGACAGGAGGTTGTTGTAGAACATCGAGTCCCAGTCCTTGAATCCGGTCACCTTGATCCGCTTTCGCATACACAGCACCTATCCCACATCAATACCATCAACTACTCAGAAAACAGTGAACTCACGTAAGCAGCACTGGCGAAACAGTTGACCGCCATCCAAGCGTATCCCTCGTTCACCCGTCCAAGCATACCGATGGGCAGGGGCACCTCCGCGCCGGACGTCGGATCGACGACAGCTATTCCCGCAGAGAGACGTGCGAGGGTGGAGGAGATGTCGGACCAAGCGGCGATGACGGAGGATCCGACCATGAGGAAGAAGGAGACGAGAGTGAGACCGTTGACGCTGCCGCCGAACCAGATGACTTCGCCGTATGCCTGGCGAGCGAGCGTTGTCGAAAGATGAGGGGTCACAGGGAGGAAAATAAGTGGGAGCGATGGGAAAAAATGGAGTCTTTGGTCAGCGAGCGGGATGCAAACGAAAGGTAGGCTCACGATGAGGATGATGGTAAGGTTTTTGAAGATGCTAGATAAGGAATATCAGCCTGATCCGCGAAGATGGTCAGTCCGAGGCGAGACTCACGTGTAGACGGGGATGGAAAGAAATTGCTACATCGTCAACAACGAGAAGACAGCCATCAACACCGAATGCTGCGGCTGAGAGATCAAGCCGGCCACGGACGCACGAGTGATTTGGAGCCCGTGTAGATGACTGCGACGAGCAGGAATGAGATGGGGAACCAAGCTTTCGCGTCGGCCCAATCGAAATCGCGGACTGCGTAATCCACATCAGCCCTGGTGAATAGTTCACATGGAGGAAGACGCACAGCTGATCAGTCCCGTCCGCTTGACCGTGGAGACACAAGTGACGCAGACGACCGATTGGATGGTGAGGACTGGAGGCGATAAGCTGTCAAGTCTATCAGGGGAGACGACTCACGGAGGAAGGTCATTGTGAATTGATGACCCGAGACGACAAACTTGTTGACGACGGTCATCATGATACTCGCGACGCAATAGCTCAATATCGGCCAAACTTGTGCCCCATCAGCCAGGCCTCATCCATTGTAGTGATCGAGGGACTCACCAGGGGAAGCGACCGACATCCCCACCTCCTCCTTCTTGGCCTTCTCCTCATCATCCGCCTTGACCCTCGCATGCATCTCCATCTCCGCTCGCAATCTTTCCTTCTCATCCCGAGGTGTACCAGGCGCCGGTTCGGCCAGGTTGGCGAATGACCCCCGGGGAGAAAATCCCAGAGGAGTGGTAGGGCGCGACATGTTTTTAAAAGCAGGTGAAGGTGGTGGGATAGGAGGAGGGATTTTGATAGGGGAGTTGGTGGAGAGTTGTTTGGCCGGTGCTATCGAAATCATGCTGCTCTGGTTTTCGACTTTTCGACAGCAGGATCCTCCCACGCGAACCTTTTGAAACCCCTTTTGGTTTCAAACTTTCCGAGCGTCCGCCATCTTCACGTGGCAAATTGCGCTTTCGGGGAAGGGGGTACGTTGCCGGACGTCTCTCTTAGCTCATTCATGTCCAAAGGGAGCCGCAAAAGATGAGGTGAGGAGTATAACCTTTCTTCTCGCGATGCATGGCGAGTACGTGGTGAATATTGATGACTCGAGCTCGTCAGGAATATGGTTCAAGCTCTGAATCCGGACCAGCCAGCCTACTACCTCTCTGAGGAGACCTTTGCATTGGCGGTCAAGATGGCCTAGTCCGACCTTTTACATCCGAGTAGATTACAATGGCGATACCCCGCCCTCTTTACATGATCGAGCAACGCGAGTCCAACCCTGATCCCTCGAGCAGCTCTTTCCCCACCTCCGTCTCGTTCTCCTTGCGCTTCAGCCGCACTTCTTTCGGGAACCACTCCTTCATGAAGCTAACCATCATTAGACCAGTGATGAAAGTCGGTTGAGGATAGACTCACTTCATCAGGGCAAGATCAAGCGAGTCTGCGCTCTCTTCATCAGCTCACTCTGCGGGACGCTTCATCTCGCTCACTCTTGTCCGCTAGTAGGACCACCTTCGACCGGCAGAGCGGGCACTCCGCCTTTCCGGCTCGCTGCATCTTGACCAGACATCTCACGCAAAAGAGGTGTCCGCAGCCCAGGCGGATGGGTTTGAATGCGATTGAGGTACAGATCAGGCAGGCGTAATCGTCCAGACTCGGAAGGATCCTGGACGCAACTCATTAACGATCATCCGGGTGAAGTCACCACGTACGGCAAGAGCGTATCGGTGAGGCTTGCGAGGAGGACATGCGGGAGTGACGTGTTGTAAAACGCCCATGTCGAGATGTTCCCATCCTTATCAACGTGCGCGGATGAGGTGGACCTGACCAAAGAAGGGAAACCGGCAGATGCGGTCAATGCCGTCCGCTTATCGTGCTTCTTCAGTATCCTGCGAAAATCAGCTTGGATCGTTTCTCGCGACGAACTTTCTCGCAGCATTGATGTTGGCCATCTGGAACCGCTTTAAATCCAGGAGGAGCACATTGAGCCGAAGAAACTCCTCCCAAGCTTCTCGCGTCCGCTTGCCCGTCATCGTCCGCCGATCGCCTAGTCGTCGTTTCACCACTTCATTCGCAAACGCCTTCAGTCGAGTCTCTGCTTGCTCGACGGTCCGTTCCCCTCGGGTACGTTCGGAGGTAGACTCGAAGATCTCCGCCTCGATCCAGAGGGTGAAGATCTCTCGCCAGGCGTACAAGTCACGTTTCGACGCTCTAGACGAGCGATGTTGCAAACGCGTAGATGGCAATGGGGCCAGTGGAGTAGGAAGGACCGAGATTGCCGCTTCAGGTTGAATAGATCGTGATATCATCGCGCAGAGACTTGCGACGGATTGACGAAAGGCGGATTGTTGTTCAACATGAAAAGCGGAGAGAGAGGTAAGAGCGGCGGTGAGGAGGTTGAAGAATGCTAGATCTGACGAGAGGGGAACGATGAATTCGCGTTCTGGAGGTAAGGATGAGTTCGAAGGGGGTTCGGGTTCGGGTAGGACGGTTTGAGGTGTGTCGCCGAGAAACAGGTCGGCAAACCCGTCCAGGCCATCCGAAGAAGTAGCCAAGGCCCAGATCGGCGAGGGCGCCGCTCGTAAGCTCTTCAGCGCAGGGCTGGGTGGGATGCGATCGACATCCGGAACAGGGGGCGGAGTCGATCGAGAGCCTATTTGCGGAGTTCGATGGGGTGGTGAGTAGCCATTGCGAACAGGTTCCGGCTCGACATCATCCTCGTCTGAGGTCTCGCCCGGATCCGATGTTCCGGTCGAAGGAGATACGGGCGAGACGGACTCTAAGACAGCAGGATTTGCGGGAAGATGAAGTCGGAGCTGAGGGATCGGATGTGCAGAATCACCTGTCTTACCTTAGCGAAAGCTCAGCGGATGACCGAAGATATGACTCACCCGCCAGGACATACTCCGCCTTGATCGAGCCATGCCCATCCGCAACCACTGATCTGACTTTCCGCCCCTTCCCATGATAATCCGAGCTGTGCCGTCGTCGCTTCGACTTCTCCTGAGGATCCCGATTCCTGTCAACGTGGATCCGCATCATCTCCGTCACCCCGATGGGTCGGACCGGTACCGCAGCAGGGGATGATTCGGAAAGCAAGCGCAGGCGGAATTTGCGATGTTGAGAATGGGCTGTTGAGCGGATGGGTAAGGAGGACGGTCCGGCTTCTGCGGAGCGCCTGGAAGACCCCTCGTCTCCGGGTCCATCATCTAGGATCGGGTCGATGATCACCTCTTTCGCTCGCGATGACGGTAGGTGAGGTGCTGAAGGTATTACTCCTGTCGAAAGAGTTGGGGGCGATTCGTCGCTCTCAAACTCGAACTCCAGGACGTCCCCTTGGTCCACTGCATCCTGGATGCGCCCAGCGTTATCATGTACAGGGGCTGCCGGTGTAGCGATTGCAAGTGCTGTTCGTTCATTGTCGTCTTCGGTAATGAGGAGCGTTTGAAGGACGTTTGGGGAAAGACCCATTCCGGAAAGTTCGGAGACGACATCTTTAATGAGTCTCTTCAGCTAGGATGAATGTCAGCTGGACGACTCAACATGAATCTCATCCCTCATACAAGAGGCTCAAGGTACCGGGTTTGAGTTGCAGAGACCGACTCACCCTCCTGTACTCTATGGCGGAAGATTTCCACTCCAGAGGTAAGGACGGGTCGTCCAGGATCTGTTGAAACTCCTTGCCGTACTTCATTCCTAGAGCCTGCGATTAGAAAAGCGACAATGTCGACAGCGCTTCGACGTGCTCGTGCGAGTCCACGAATGAGAACGAAGTGGTTCCGGCAGGTGTAATATTGTTGGTCACATGTTCATCTCGATCATAACAACATCTCTGCCTGAGAAGGTATCCCTGAAACAGCCCAAATCTTGATTCAAATGGGATACAAGCCCCTGCTACAAGGACAGGGAGGCTGGGGCTCCATTGCCCTGTTGATGAGCCCAGGTGTCTGACTTTCCAGTGGAACCCCTGCCACCTGTTATGACCGTACCCAACCAACTACAATATGGATCAAACTCACCCCCAAGCAACCAACCCTCAATTGCCCGTGGACTGTCACTGAATGGAGGCGATTGTCGAGCACAATTGCGGGTATGGTAAGCCTTAACAATAGGAAAGTGTCATGTCGGGGACTAGACTCCTATATAGTTGGAGGAATATCCCGGGATCGGGACTTCCTATCGATGCTTTTTAGCTTTGCGCTTAGTGTGACCAACTACGCCTTTCCGTACATGACAATATAGGAAGTCCCCCAAGTCACTGGTTCCAGAGGGTGCTGGGTTTTGGACTTCCGACGATTGGAAAGCCAGCTCGGCAACTCGCCCGTGGTCCTTATGCCAGCCACTGCCACAGACCACGCACACCGAATGACACATCATGGTGCAGTATCACCGCCACTCGTCGACGTCCACCGCTCGTTCCGTTTTGTTGGTTGAACGTCCACTCGCTTCGTTTCATTGTTGAACCTCTACGGAGGAGTAGATATATAGCACAGCTAGCCTCGTCTTGTAGGAGGTTTCCCAGTGATCCTCGATTGAGTCTCATTGTCCCATTCCACGTCCAAGACGATCTCGTCCGGTTCTCCGATCTCGTCTACGCGGCTACACTCATTTGTCCTCGCTTAGACCCACGTCCCGCCTGTCTTGGACGACTTAGTCGATTCTCGACGTCCTCGTTGAGTACCTCCCTGTCTGTTCGTTGTGTGATCGGGCTACTTGATCGGAGACGGATCGGAGCTTCGTGACACCAACTCATTGGGTCACAGCCGTTATACCTCCAGTGACAAGCAGAGACACTCCGTGTTCCAGTCTTAGTCTGTGGCACCCCCCCGATCCGATCCGTCATCCGTGATAGGATCCGTGACAACAGCTCACCGAAGCAGCCCGAAGTCACTTGAGATTCCCCGATGATCCCTCAAACACTGCAGAACGAACCATGCCCGACACGTCGGACCTGGCGGAATCAAGAATGATCTGGTAGAAAGACATGCGAGATATGAAAAACGCTCGGGAAAGGCGGAGGGAGAAGGACAAAGTTCTGCGGGGGGTCCAGCAGGTTTGCCGAGGTTACTGAGAGATGTATAAGTAGAGGGTCAAGTATTTACCTAGGCTCCGAGTATCATTTAGAGGACATGCTTCGATCAAGCGAAGGCGTCCATAGCCAAAGTAGTTCAATGAGGTTGACCATGAAGTGCCACCTGTATTTCTCCGCTAATTACCGAGACTTCGCGACGCGTTCACGGATCACCACCGAGCTCTGAGACTGGAATTCATTGTCTGTAGCAGCCGCCTCTTCTCCCTCTTTCCCTTTCGATAAAACTCCTCTCTTTGTCCAAAAGTCACGCTCCCTTTTGACTGCACGTCACCTGATCATTGCGCTTTGACAAGCACCACACCCGAGCGGGTAAAGGAGGTAAGTCAGGGCGGTTGCTCATTCAACGTATGATGGCCGAGAGTCGATCAGACGTTACCTTTTCCCTCTACTACGCTACCTCAAGCGTAGACAGCCGTGCCAAAATTGACTCTCAGCTTCTAGACCGAGACTCGAAGTATCTACATCAAGCTGGTGGCGGTGGTGAGCGCTGCACGGTCCTCCACCTGAGTCAAGCATTCTCCACTCAGCATGTCCTCCGAGAGCGGCCCTATCGCTATCCCTGCCCCGCCTCTCCGTACTTCCAACCTCGCACCTCCGACACGTCCCTCTCGTCCGCAATCCGCCGACTCCATTAAGACCGGCTCCTCTCGCCGTGGTCGCTCAACCAACTCCTCCCATAAATCATCAAACCTATCTCGGAACAACTCTCACTCATCTCGCGGGACTAGTGATGGGGCCGACCAGACGAAGAAGACCGGGCCGACGATGAAGAAGAGCGGCGCCACTACGACCATCAGTGGTGGGATCTGCCTGGGCCCGAAAGACGGTGCGGATAACGTAGGGAAGACCAAGGACAATGTAGGTAAAATCAAAGACAAGGGGAAGACAGGCAAGGGCGAGTCGCGGGAACGAGCCGACTCGTCTGGACAAGGGAAAGGCCTGAACCGGCGCAGCTCGGTTCAGGCCAATCGTCGACCGAATCCCATCGTCATCGCTCGACCATCCTCTCAGAACTCCAATCGCATCTCGAAGCATGCTGAGGACGCTCCCCTGTCATCTTCAGCACCACGAAATATCACCGCACCCGTTTCGGCTCCCCGGACAGCCATGGAGGCGGCTGTGGACGCTGCGACGCAGAAGCACAATGCGATGTCTGGTGGTGACGCTCTGTCCAGCCTGCAAAAGATGATATCGGATCTCAAAGCAATCTCGCCATCGTCTGCGGTTTCCGCACCGTCGAGTTGGGGGTCGGCGTCCGGCTCAAGATCCGCGAGCGCCAACAAGGAGGCCCCGGCACAGGTGACGCCGGCTACGGGCGGGATCACGAGTCCGGTCCCCATTCCCAGAGCCGGTAAGAAGCTGAAAGCCGATGCGCCGAGCTTTACTCCTTCCTTCCAGCCTTCCTCGTCATCTCCCGCAGCCACTCAGCCCTCCGTCTCTCCGGGCACCGCCAACGCTCCTCCTTGGCCTGCTCAGCCTAGATCCGCGTCTCATGGCAGTGTCCGCCGGGCGTCATCCTCTTCCAATGGCCAAGGTTCCCTTCCATCGTTCATCACGATGCCGGATACCGCCGCTTCATGCGGTTCGGGATATGTCAACCCGAACTCTCATCTTTCCCTGGCTACAGTCAACGCGTATCAGAGCCACCTACACGTCCACCCTGAAGCGGAGAACGAAGATCTCTCTCCGATGTACTCCCAGCACGTCGATGCGCAGTACCAACACAACCAGGTCTTGGCCGCGCAACAGCTGCAATACCAACAAATCCAGCTTCTCCAAGCTCAGCTCGCCACGGCACAGCTCTCACAGCAGCAGCAACAACAGCAACAGCAGCAGATGGGGAACTTCATGGCGCCAAGGTTCCAAGCTTTGGCGGCACAGCGAGCGGCTCAGCAACAGCAACAACAACTTCAGCAGCTCGCTCACGCGCAGCAGCTGTACGAGCTACAGCAGCAACAGCTCCTCGAGGCTCAGAGGCATCAGGAGGAGTCTGCAAGGGCCGCCGCGCAGACTGTGTTGTCGAATCCACCTGCGGTGTTTGAGGATGATTCCCCTGAAACCAAGACAGTTTCACTCGGACCGACCGGTCGGCCCCAGCTGGCGCCCTCTTTCACGTTCGGGGCGAAGCCGAGATCTGAGAGCGACCGAGACTCAATGTCGCCCCCTCAGCAAGCCCCCGTCATCAACCGGAGCGAAGGGATCGGTGGCGCCGCTGCGACGGGACTGGCTGGTCTGGCGGCGAGGGCGCATAGGAGGACTGGCAGCGAGATGAGTCCCGCAATGCAGCAGCAGGTAGGTGACGACCCTCAGGCTGTGCTGACAAGCCAGCTTGAGCTGCAGAAAGAGATAGAGGCGCTGCAGGCCAAGCAAAAAGCCCTGATGCAAGAGGATCTCGCCACATCGAGCTCAGGCTTGAACCAACTCAACGCACGGGCCAAGCAGACCCCGTCCCAGACCATCGCTCGACATCGACGCGTCCAATCGAGTCTGCCCTCTGCCACACCCGCCGACCCATTCACCGGAGTCACCACGGCGGACTCTCCCGAACCGCGTCAAGTTATTCGCGGCTTTGGCGAGATGCCACCTCCGCCCGTGCCGGCTGGACACTCGCGACGACACAGCGTGAATGTATTGAACAAGCCCGCTGGGACCGGTCGCGGCTTTGGCATGAGCCAGGATATTCCAGAAGACGGCTTGCCCGATGGCGGCGGACACCACCGATCCGGGAGCCGATCGAGTATGGACATGGGGAGCTGGCGTGTGCAGAATAGCGGCGCTATTTCGGACCTCGCGGCGGCTCAGGCGCAGCTGCAATCTCTCGCTCAGTTCCGTGCGGCTGCGGGCGGAGGTCATAGTAAGATGGCCTCATTCAGCTTCCCCAACATGCTCCCGAATCTCCTCGCCGCGACAACACTGTCGACGCCTGTTGGTCAGTCTCTTTGGCAACAACAGCATGCCTTTCAGATGCAGCTGCAGCAGACTTCGCAAGGTCCCCAGCGCAAATCTCTGTTCGCGCCGTATCTCCCTCAAGCTTCACTTCCACCTCTCCTCAACGCCGGCAAGCTCGTCGTTGGCGTCCTCCGCGTAAACAAGAAGAACCGTTCCGATGCGTACGTTGCGACCGACGTACTAGAAGCGGACATCTACATCTGCGGTTCCAAAGACCGCAATCGTGCACTCGAAGGCGACATCGTTGCTGTCGAGCTGCTCGACGTCGATGAGGTGTGGAATACGAAGAAGGACAAGGAGGAGAAGAAGCGGAAGAAGGAGGAGACTGCGGCGTACGACTTCAAGCCTGCTCAGGTCAAGAAGCTGGAGAAGAAGAAGGACGATGTCGAGGTCGAGGGACAGGGACTGACCTTGTTCGAGGACGAGGAGGTGAACGACGAGACGAAGCCGACGTACGCCGGGCATGTCGTAGCGGTGGTGAGTGGGATCCTGCCATTCGGACCGAGCTTACCCTGTCAGGTCGAGCGGATGCCTGGTCAGCTGTTCTCCGGCCAAATCGGTGTGCTTCGTCCCTCCTCCGCTGCGACGAAGGAGAAGCAGGAGTTCGAGCGTCGGGAGCGGGAAGGGGACAAGGCGAAGAAGGACGAGCCAGAAGCACGTCCCAAGATCGTCTGGTTCAAGCCGACCGACAAACGCGTACCCCTCATCGCCATCCCCACCGAGCAAGCTCCGACAGACTTCATCGATGACCCGGATGCCTATATCGATAGGCTCTTTGTCGCGACCATCAAGCGGTGGCCGATGTAAGTTTCTCAAAAGAGGTCCGAGCTGACGACAGAACTTCCCTGCATCCATTCGGAACGCTTGTCGAGGAACTCGGCCCGATTGGCGACTGCGAAGTGGAGACGAGCGCTTTACTCAAGGATTGCAATTTCCCAAGCGAGGAGTTCCAGGACATGACCTTGAAATGCCTCCCTCCGTTGCCATGGAGGTGAGTTTAAACATAAGAGACACGCTAACAAGCAGCATCCCCGATCGAGAATACGAGATCCGCAATGACTTGCGAGGCGAGCGCGTCTTCACCATTGACCCACATACCACCAAAGATCTCGACGACGCTTTATCGATCAAAGCCAACGATGATGGGACGTACACTGTCGGCGTGCACATCGCCGACGTGTCATACTTCCGTGAGATCCGAATCTGCCTTCCGATGTATGCCCTGACGATTATAGTCAAATCGAACACTGCAATGGACCGCGATGCTCGTAAGCGTGCGACCAGCGTGTACCTCGTCCAACGAGCCGTGCCAATGCTCCCGCCGCAACTATCCGAGCAACTCTGCAGTCTGCAACCGGATGTCGACAGACTCACTTTTTCCGCCTCATTCGTCTTGGACAACGAGGCGAACGTCTTGGAGAAAGACTTCAGCCGGTCTATCATAAAGCAAGGGGTTCGAACATTTTGGGAGGCTCCGCTGATCATCTCAGATCGTGTGCTAAACTTGCTTATGCGGATGCGCAAGCCGTGTTGGAGAACCAATCACTACAAGCTGGCAGGGTCAGTGCAGCACATCCGGTCGCAGAGGTCGAGGGAGATATTCGAACTCTTCACGTAAGTCACATCTTCTCAAGCGGATCATTTGCCGACCCGTACCAGGACTTGGCGAAGAACCTTCGCGGCAAGCGTGTCAAGGCCGGTGCGATGATGAGCAGCAAGATCAAGGTGGCTTTTCGACTGAATGAGGAGGGGAAGCCGACCGACTGCGAGCCTTATTCTCGCTTAGAGGCAAACATTCTGGTGGAAGAGGTGAGTCACGACACCATGCTGTCGAGCTCTGGCTGACATCCTCCAGTTCATGTTGTTGGCTAATACCGCTGTGGCGCGGGCCATTGCTTTTGGTCTGCCAGAGCAGTCCTTGTTGCGCCGCCACGAGCCGCCAATCGAGCGGAGGATCGTGCGTCGTCTCCTGCATACCGAGCGAAGAGCTGATCCTCGGCAGGATGGCTTCGTCACTCGCGCTCACAAGCTCGGATTCGAATTCGAGGGGACTACAGCGGCGGCTCTGCAGAAGGGCTTTGACAATATGCCAGATCCGGAAACAGCTCTCTGCCTCGAACTCCTGAAAAAGAAGGCTATGCAACGGTAGGCTAGCTGATCGGCAAAATTGTCGCACGCTCACTCGCTGCAGAGCTCGATATTTCTGCAGCGGGATGCTAGATATTGCAAAGTACTCGCACTGGTCCCTGGCGATACCCCTGTACACGCATTTCACTGTAAGTCTGCCGATCCTCTCGCAAACCCCGCTGATCCGCCGATAGTCCCCGATTCGCCGTTATGTGAGCTCTCGAGTCAAGACTCGTGATTGTTGCTGATATGCTCAGGCCGATGTCCTCGTCCATCGCATGCTCGATGCCTGCATCACCAGTCGTGAGTATGAGACTCTTGGTTAATCCAACGTACTAACGGGCGCAGCCAATCCAAGCTATGTCAAATTCCACATGGATCGGGATCAGGTCGCGAAATGTGCTCAGCAGTGTAACATGAAGAAGCGTAGGTAGCAGTTCATCTCGCATGACAACGCTGATGATGTGCAGAATCCGCCAAGCTCGCCGAAGACCAATCAGTCCACCTGTACCTTTGCATGCTCATACACGACCTTACCGAGCGGTATGGGCCGGTCATTCGGGAAGGCCGCGTGACCGGCGTACTTGATGCGGCGTTCGACGTCGTTGTGGTACGCCGAGAACCTCCTCGCCAGTCTTCAGCTGACGTCTATAGCCTGAATTCGGTATCGAGAAGCGGGTGCACATTGATAAGATGCCAGTCGAGAATACAGTCTTCGACGAGCACCGAGATATCCTCTCGCTCTACTGGACCACTCAGGACGTTCTCGCTTTCCTCGCGGAAACGTCCGATGACCCACACCTGCTCAAGATTAAGGAGCTGGGAGAACCGCATGCCAATGGCACGACAGAAGCGAATGATGCCGATGGCGATTCGAACGGTGAAGGAGCGGTCGGTTCGAAGCAGTACCAGAAATCTGCGCGCCGAGTACGACCGAAGTTCGACGGGTTGCGGACGACGCCGAGCGGACACAAGATCCAGGATGTGAAGGAGTTGATGCCGATCCCGGTGATCATTACCAGCGATGTGACAAAGAGCCCGCCGGTGTTGGTGGTGTATGCTTGTGAGTGGTCTGTGCGGTACTCGACCCCTGACTGATGGCCGGACCAGGTAATCCATATGCGGCGTGACCCGTGATTCGAAAGATCCTCAGTATCAACATTGTTCATTTCGTCTTCCAAAAATACAACAGTCTTGTCTTTCTTACGTCCAAAACCAATCAGTATTTCTGTAGCATTTTGACCGGGACGATTTGAGGAGAGTGAGAGGGAGAGGCAGATGAGCATGTATCTCTTGAGCGTTAAAATGTCGAGTTTTGTGGCGAGCCTGTTCAATCGGCATGAACCGCTAAGATTACGCTTGGCTTCCGTTAGATTGATGCGCTCCCTCCCTGGGACGTTCAATTTCTGAGTGTTTCACGTAATGGTGTCACGCCGGCACAATATCGGAACCGATCCTCCGGGATATCCAATCAAGCGATGGTGCCTCTTCAAATCCTCGAATGAGATTCAAACTCGCCTCCCATACTTGTCCGCCTCAAACTCCTCCCAACCCTCGCCATTCCAGCTTTTCAACCTCCACAAAGCGATGGCAAGGTCAACGCCGAGCTCTCCGGCTCCGGCTCGTGTCTCGTCACCGTCTGACGGCCAAGTGGAAAGCGCCAAAATTCCTGAAGTTCCTCGAGACATGCCGGGCGAATGGGGACGGGGGACCCCTTCGGAGGCTAAGGCCAGATTCTCCCTCGGTGGAATCAAGTCCGCCGCTATGGGATCATCGGAAGAGAGGCCGAGGACTTGACTATGCTCTTGGAGTCGGCGGATCTCAGTCTGCTCGATTTCGAGGATCTTCCCCAGCTTGCGCGCGGTTTCAACATGCTGGTCTGTCGGGAAGAGATCTGATAAGCGGTAGACTGGGGTCGATATATGCGGTATTGGGCTGAGTGCCGGGTCTGAATACGCTGGCTCGTCGTCATGCAGACCCCGTACGTCCAGTAGAGCGGCGACTCCGTCCATCCCCCGATCGAGATGTCCCAAATGTTTGCCCTCACCGCTCTTCAGGGTCCTCAGCACAGCTCTCCCTCCCTCCTCTGTCTGAATCCGGGTCTTGTATCGCGTTGTCATCGCGGCCAATCGTTCAGCCAACATCTCGAGCTCCAGTACGACCCTCACGCGGAGTTGAGTGTGTACCTGCTCGGCCAATCTAGGTGGGACACTCAGTCCGGGCACAGTCTTGAGCGCGCCCAAATGTGGTCCTATAAGTCTCAGCGGAGTTTGAGGAAGCGTATGGGAACGTACCAGGCTGGGATAACCGCTCGACCACGTCTCGTCGACAGACCACCCAGAAACCGCGACCGCGCTTTGTGGATTCGTATCGCGGATGTAGGACTCGGTCGGGGGTCAGGAAGAGGTTGGAGGTGGGGGAGTCTGGGGAGGGGGGAAAGTGGGTGGGACGGAGGTTGATTAGGAATTCTAGCGTCGAGTTTTATCAGTGAATTTGGAGTCGAAGTAGTCCTCAACAAGGATGGACGTGGCCTGAGATTGCAGCATGTGGCGATGAGGACAACAGAGCTGAGGAGGGCGGGATGTCAGACTGCCTAAGGTAGGGGGAGAGGAAGGCGGTGGCGAGGGAGAAACCGAGGCGGTTTTGAGGGGAGTATTCACTAGATGGAAGGAGTTGACGGGTGACTATACATTGTCGGTTGGGAGAATTGGTCATACGATCTAGTGAATCTTGTTCAGTATGTAACGGAAGATAGAGAAACGGCGGTATCACCGGCTGACGCCATGGGTCGAACCGTCGCTTCGCTCGCTCGGCTTGCTCACCCCCATCGAGATTAGCAACATGGACTTGTGCAAGGATCCGTCGACGTCGGAGGGTACGATGAGGATGCGAGGGATCTGGCGGTGGGATGGAAAAGATGGCTGATCTCGTCTCGGATGGTCCGTCGTGAATGGCGAGAGTCCAAGGCCCGGGAGCGGTGGAGGTGGAGAGGTGACGCGATGTCGAAGTATGGCATGCGCGAGCCTGAAAGGAGACAAGGATGCGCATCGTGTGATTTGTGATCTAGCCGGCTTCAGATCATATCGTCTCTGGCTCAGGATTGGCTCAGATATCCAGCTTGGGTCAGAGTAAGGGTCATAGGGCATTTTACAAGGAAAATCCCAGCTTGACCACGTGGGAAGCCGCCGGATAATCGCGCCTGGGATCCCACGATCACCTTCTCTTCCCTTTCTCACCTGATCATTATCCTCCCATTCTCATCGTCATCCCCGTACCTCCTCCTCTGGATTCCATTCCGATCGTGACGAGGACTGATTGAGAGAGGGCATGGCGGCGACGGGGTAGGTGTTTGGAGCCGACTTGATGGGAATGAGCTCACTCACATGAGAAGCCGTCCTGCCCCCTTTGATGGGCCTTGGACACGACGGGCGAGGGAGTTGGACAGCTGGTTGAGCCGTGCGCCGGATCCACCATTCTATTTTCTTTGGCTGCTCACTGGATGGTTTATTGAGCAGAGCACAAAGTGGTACGCTCCTCCCGCTCAAGGGAGCTATGGACGTCGAACTGACGATGACATCAGGTCGTCTCGGCGACAACAGCTTCGCTCGTTTCCACCTTCGCTGGCTTTCCAGTGAGTTCGATGGCGGTCCATGACACTGTCGCCATGTCATTGGCCACATTGTAATCGGACATCTAGCTGACGAGCTACAGCTCGATTCTCTCAAATCTCGTCTCCAGAGTTCCCGAGAGTCCGTCTCCATCCCGAGGCTCGCCGCGGAGGTCATCAGAGAGGAAGGTGTTGGCGGGTGCGACAAATTCTGCTCCACTTGATCATAGGCTGACACGTATCTAGGCTATGGCGCGGTTTCCCGTAGGTCCATCCTGTCTTGATGGAAACCGTCTCACACCCCTAGTCTCCCCCTCATCACCATCTCCATCGTCCGTACCATATCCTTCACAATCTACACATCCACCAAACGTATACTCAATGCGACCTACGACGACGATGACCAAACCCCCGGAGCTGGGAGTTCAAAGACGCCCTCAAAGACGCCCTCAAAGACGCCCTGGGTGGATCTGAGGCTCGGCGTGCTCAATGACAATACCGCTCGGGATGTGGCTTTGACGAGTCTCATGGCCGGAGGGGCGAGTGGCGCGGTCGTCTGTCTCGGAAGTGCCCCGTTCGAGCTCGTCAAGGTGGGCGTTCCCAATACTTGTCAAGCTTTTGAGCTGATGAGAGCAGGTGCGACGACAACTCGAATACCAAATCTACCGTGACTCCCACCCCGAGCTCTTCATGCCCTCCCCACCCTCACCCGAACCTGCCAACTCCCTCCCCCAACACCCCTCCGGAACAGCCGCCACCGCGCCCCACACCCCCAACCGTCGAGCCCCGCCCTTCACACCACCGACCACCCTCCAAGCCGTGCGCACCGTCATCTCCGCCTCAGGTATTAGAGGGCTCTATACCGGCTGGCAACTCCACTTCATCCGGGATACACTTGGCACCGCGTTGTATTTCGCAGAGTACGATGTGATGCGGCATATGTTGGGGAGGAAGAAGGTGGAGAGGGCTGGGAAGGACGATGAGCTTGTTCAGGAGAATATGCCGGATTGGGCGAGGAGCTGGTTGCCCGAGGGATTGATACCTTTCTTGTGTGGGAGTCTGGCGGGGGTGAGTAGTTGGGCGATGATCTATCCTGTGGACGTGAGCATCTTCGCCAGCTATTGGGTTGAAGTACTGATAAGCGGATGAGTACAGGCGATCAAGGTCATCGTTCTATCCCTCCGCTCATGTCCGAGTATGTGCTGATGCGCATGAGTAGACCAAAGCCCAACAACGAGCGCTCTCTGGACTCTCACCTCGCACCCCTCTCACCCAGTTTCTGCGGCTCGTGCGTGGGACGGATAAGGATAATCCCAAACCACTTCTCATGGGGATCGCCAGGCTCTATCGGGGGTACGTCCGGTTTTCTATCATCATAATTTGACCAGCGCTGAAATAGCGCAGTCTAGGCGTCTCGATGATTCGCTCCATGCTCACCCACGGATTACTCTGGACAATCGTCGATTGGGCTGGCGCGTGGATCGATACGCAGCCGTTCGAGCGGCTTGCCTCGCAATCTCCGCTTTGAGCGCTTCGATATAGAGATATAGAGATAGGACATAGGAGACTGTATCGATATTGGTCCTCGCATCATCAACATCGACATTGAGATTGCATGCATTGCATCATGTATGGATATCGTCATGCGGTGTATCGATGTCCTCAGTTCCTTTAGATCATTCCGTCTCCGTGGTCTCTTGATAGGGATGGTATGGTGGTGGTCGGTGAATTCCGGACTGCTCGGACCATTCCTTCGTTCTATGAGGACCCTGATCAGCGCAGCTCTGAAAAAGTATTTCTGGCATACCCCATCTGTGAAAGACGACTGACACAGCGGGCGAAGGCAAAGAGCTCCTCTTCTCCGGAAAACAAGGACGAAGTGCCTACTTCATCTGCAGATAGGCCCTGAAACAGTAATGTCAGTCACGATACCGGGCTATACCGCGCGGTGATGGGAAACGTATGAAAGTAGAGATATAAGATGGTTGCTTACCAGATCATCCATGACTATCAAGCAACATGGAGGGTTAGCGTCGACACTGGTGAGTAGGACGACGCACCACTCCGCATGTGCTCGTCGTCACTTGCTGCTTTTCCTCGATCGTCCGAGAAGACCTGATAGATGGGCACTTGGGACGACATGAATAATTTGGTCTGCAAAGAATCAGCTTCCGTTTATAGGAGGCAAACAATATGGCACACCTTGTTCTCGTAGCAGGCTGTAATCGTCAGCTGCAGGTACGGAGAGCTGAGGGAGGGCGCACCATCGATGAAAGTGATGAATCTCCTCGCTTGATCCCTCTCCCCAACACCCATCCTCGGTACACCTTCCACAAAGACCGTTCCGAAATGCGCCGAGATCTCAAGGTAGTCCGGAGCGCTCAAAGGCCGGTTGCATAGGTCGCCAAAGGTTAATCGAGCCACGTCTTCGTAGCTTTCCGGGACGACCATTTCGCGACCCCACGCTAGGGAGACTTTGCGATCTGAGACGGGGTCAGGAGCAAAGGCTTTGAAGAGCTTGGACATCTCCGTATGAGTGGCTGTGTCGAGCGGGTGATAGTAGACGTTTGATAGGGCACGCGGGAGTTTCCGGTAGTCTAGTTTCCGAAGAGGCGGATCAGATAACAGGCTGCATTTGGGGACGAGAACCCTACCAGTCTCCGAGTCGAGGTCGACGATTTCGAAGCGCTCTTTGATGAGCTCGATAGCTGGTATGAAGCTGCCTCGCTGGATGCCGTTCTTGTACAGCTCGTCTGGGTGCCGGCTAACGGAGGCGGGAAAGTCAGTAAAAGCCAAGCTGAGGCAAACGAGCCCACTTTGACGTCATGACGCACACCACGCCAAAGCCCATGAGTCGCTCGAGCAGTTGACGCAATATCATAGCCGTCACAATGTCCGTCACCTGAAACAGTCAGCGGGACGGAAGACCGACGCGCAGCCGAGCACGGCTTGCACGGCTCATCGACCCACCTGAAACTCATCAAAACACAAGACTCTCCCCTCCGCCGCCAAGCTCCTCGCCACCTCAGGCGTCGCATCCGCCTTGTCCAATCCCAACTTCGCGTGCCGAGCGCCCACCTCATGCTGCCGATGTAGGACTTCCAGCATGAAGCTGTGGAAGTGTATCCGAGTGGAACCATATTTTCCGGGTCGGAAGCGGGGTGGAAGGGTTGAGTAGAATAAATCCATGAGCATCGTCTTTCCCGTCCCGACTGAGCCGTGAAGGTACAGCCCTTTGGGGACTTTGTCAAGGGGCATGGTCGGCGAGGGGACGGAGGGTGTCCGGCTGAAGAATTTGCCAAACTAGGCAGCATCAACGAGGTTTCGGTCATGGGAAGTGGGACACCAAGAGGACGCACGAAGGAGGGAGTGAGCACTCCGGTTCCGGAGGGTAATGGTCCTGGGTCGTAGGTCTGAAGGTCGGTCCACAGTCGTTGGAGCTTCTGGATGATGGATTTTTGGTGTTCGTCTTCGTGAAGGATCCCTTCCGAAACGAGGTAATCATATCGTGTGAGTGGATCTTCGCGAGTTCGTTGTCAGCGAATATTCCCACTATTGGTTTTTGGATACGAAACGCAGTCACTGTTGGGAGAGGAGTCACATACCCTTGAATGAAGCCTTGTCATCTTTAGCTTGAACTACTCGGTCGGCTTTGACCTCCCCCTCCGCTCGGGAGACCGAAGAAGAGTGTAGCCGTCGTCTTGTATATCGAGACGTGTCTCGGTAGCCTGGCCCCACGAGCGGGATTCGAGCGGCGGAGGGGGCGGAAGAAGGGAAGGGCGAGGTCAAGGAAGAGAATGAAGTGGGGCGAGCTCTGGCCGAGAGGCTGGTGTAGACAATACGAGACGCTATCATGCTATCTACATTCTACCAGGCAGATAGCACTAGAAAGACAAGGTTAAATGAAGAAGGAAGGGCACCTTCCGGCTCGTGAGATGGCCTTTTGCTCGAGCCGGAATACGTAATCTCCGAAATACTTCCGTCGATTCGAGCGGGTGTCAACAAAGAGTTAGTTCCACGCGCGACTGTCTTTATCAATCAACCTCCCCCCCCGGCATTATCACATTTCAACGACGGCCAACATGTCGCGTCGACCTACTATCTCAAGAGCGCCCACGATCAGTCGAGCAGCTTCTTCGGCCTCCATCGCCATGCCTCCTCCGACAAAGGTGCCTCCACGACCACCATCTGCCATGTCCACTTCTTCAACCGTGGTCAAGAGCGGTGAGGAAGGTAGTGAGAGTCGATCGAGTAGTCCAAGCAAGAAAAATGCGAAGAAGACCATCGCTGCGATGCCGAACGGCGTATTGAATTCGAAGGGGAAAGATGGAGCTGAGAGTGGGGAGATCAATATCCAGGTCGTCGTGCGATGTCGGTGCGTTGAGGGAGTCCCGAGGGTCTACCCTATGCTGACCTGCAACAGAGGGCGATCCCCTATAGAGCTGTCCCAATCCTCGCCAATCATCACAACGACATCCGGTGCCCTCTGCAAATCCATCACCATCGAGACCACTCCACTAACTTCCTCCTCTTTGGCGACGTTCACCACCGCATCCTCCTACGGCGGCTCTCACGCACCGAGCACCAAGACCTACCCCTTCGACAAGGTGCTCGGACCCGAAGCTGACCAGACTATGGTGTTCCGCGAGGTCGCTGAAGGAATGTTGGACGAGGTGCTAGCGGGATACAACTGTACCATTTTCGCATATGGACAAACGGGGACGGGGAAAACGTACGTCATCTCGCTAGATCCTGGCTTACAAACAGGTATACGATGCAAGGCGACCTCGAGCTTTCCCCTCTGTCCGCTCCGAAAGATTCCGCCGGTGTTGTTCCTCGAGTCCTTCACCGCCTCTTCTCTCTCCTTTCCGCGTCGACTTATACCGAGTTCAGCGTCAAGTGCTCTTACGTGGAGCTGTACAACGAAGAGCTCCGCGACCTACTTTCCTCCGAATACCAACCTGCCGCGGCGGGGCAGCAGCAACCGATGGCTCTTGCCAACGGATCTGCTACTGGCGGGTTGAAGCTCTACGAAGATGGGAAGAAGGGTGTGATGATCCAGGGATTAGAGGAAGTCGGAGTAAAGAGTTTGAGAGAGGCCCTGGCTGTCCTGAATAGGGGATGTCAGCGGAGGCAGGTGGCGGAGACAAAGATGAATACGGAGTCTTCGTAAGCCTACCCTCATCACTGGAGATTCAGCTCATCATCCTAGCCGATCACACACCATCTTCTCGCTGACCGTGCACGTCAAAGAGACCAGCCTCGCGACAGGCGGAGACGATCTGCTCAAAGTCGGCAAGTTTAACCTTGTCGATCTTGCTGGATCCGAAGCTATCGGACGATCCGGTGCGACCGACAAGCGTGCCCGAGAAGCAGGGATGATCAATCAGTCCCTGCTCACCCTCGGCCGCGTCATTTCCGCTCTCGTCGAGAAAGGCAGCCATGTCCCGTACCGAGAATCTAAGCTCACTCGACTGCTGCAAGACTCGCTCGGGGGTCGGACGAAGACGTGCATCGTCGCGACTGTCAGTCCTACGCGATCAAACATGGAGGAAACGCTCTCGACTCTCGACTATGCGATCCGCGCAAAGAGCATCCGCAATCGACCCGAGGTAAACGCACATCTCACCAAGACAGGGCTCTTGAAAGAGTATCTCGGCGATATCGAGCGATTGAAGAACGAGGTTCTCGCGGCGAGGGAGAAGAACGGGATCTACATCCCCGAAGAACAGTGGAGGGAGATGCACGAGCAGCAAGCCAAGCAAAAGTCAGATTACGAGGAGGCAAAGCTTCGCGCGAGCGCCTGCACCGTCGAGCTCGCGACAAAGAAGAAAGAGTTTGATGAGCTGAGCGTCACGATGCTTGCGACTGCAGAGGAGCTTGAGCAGGCGAGGGAGGCGGAGAGGGAGTTGGGACTACTGTTATCGCAGATGAAGGTGGAGATGGAGGCGACGAGGACGAGGCTGGAAGAGGAGTTGGTGGTCAGTGAGGCGTACCAGAAGGGGGAGGAGAGGTTAGACGCGGTTGCAGAAGGATTGAAAGCGGTCGCAACGGAGAGCGTCAGTGATGTAGGAGGCCTCTTCGACAAACTTGGTAAGTGATCTTGGACGCTCTCAGATGGTGCTGAACATTTGCAGCTCGCAAGGCAAAAGTGCTCGGATCGAGTGTGCACATGGCGACTCGCTTCGGCGCCGGCATGCAAGGCTTGTCGAACGACATGCGACATGGCTTGCAGCACCTCCAGTCCGTACAAGGCGGTTTTGGCCGGGAGCTTTCAACTGAGCTCGAGGCGTATGCGCGACGAGGCCGAGTAGTGAGACCCCTTGTCCAGTGCGTACTGACATTCGCAGCAGTCTCAACGAGATCTGGCGAGCCTCGATGCGTCATTCTCGGCTTTCAACAAGATGGCCAAACACCTCTCCAGATCCGTCGAGCATGGCCAGGTCGACGATTCAAAGGCGTCCGCCTCGCTCCTAGAGGTAAAGGACGAGGTCCAAGCTTCTGTCCGGGACTGGGCTCGAGGCGTTAGCAACAAGAGCACGCGGATGGTGGAGGATCTCCTTGAGCATCAGCAAGAGCATCTCTCGATGGTGGGTGATTGCTGCTTGACCAGGCTGACAGCTAGGTTGGCTCCGTTCTTGACTCGACAGCTGATCTGGTTGACGTGGTCATCTCGACTTCCCGAGAACACCTCGCCGCAGAAGCCCAGGCTGCTACGAGAGCGAGACAGCTCGCTAATGAGACTGCCGGTACAGAGGTGAGATTAAAAGCATCGACATAGCTGACTTCAGATTTCCCGACTTCGATCGCAAAACGCCCTCCTTGCTAAACTGTTGGCTGACGAGAAAGCGAAGACGAGCAAACTCCGGAACGAGCTGGTCAATAACCTTACCTCGATGATCGTATCTTTCACGGACGCCCAAGACGCTTCATGGTCCGAAGCCGTTGCACAGGTCCAAGCCGCGAACGAGACCGGAACCATCGAGATGGAGCGATTTGCTCAGGTCAGCGAGGAGGTATACGCGGAAAGCTCCAAGCGGGCCGGCGAGTACAGAGAGGAGCTGGACATGGGCGGACAAACGGCGTCGGCTCGGCGTGAAGCCGGACGTGGAGCATTGAAGGACGTCACGAGCGGTCTGAGAAGTCGATTGGAGGGGTATGGCAAGGAGACGGTTGTGCAGGCAGGAGAGCATGTCGAGGTCGTCGACGGGTTCTGCGGCAGGCTGGGGGCTGCGGCTGCGGATGGTAAGTTCTACACAGGCTGTGCGGACGAAACGCTGACATCGGGCAGTCGAGAGCCAAGCGAGCAGTCGCGCGAAAGAACAGTCCAAGCTCTTCCTTTCGATGTCGCGGGGTATCAAGGACACCCACGAGTCTACGTCCGCACGGACGAAAGCCGTTGCAGAGGAAATTTCCACCTTCTCATCCACCCTCCTTACATCTGTACGTCCTGCTCCTTCTGTCAATGTCAACAGTGTTGACGAGTCGCAGCACGCATCAACATCCAAATCCTTCGATGAGATCCACGCTGCTACCACCACTACCCTATCCACGCTCATCGACCAAACCGCCTCCTTCCTGTCCTCGGCTATTCAGGAAGACGTGCCCACCGGGATCACGCCCAAGAAGCGTGTATGGGACGTCCAGCAAACCTGGGAACGTACCGAACCGCGTGACGTGCTCATCGCGGCTCAGCGAAATCGAATCGGTCAGGACCTGCCCATGACTATGCTGGAAACGGAACCTGAGGTGGAAGTCAGTCTACCGACAGTCAGCTCGACAAATTCGCTTGACGAGAAGGCTCGGGAAGTGAATGGCAATGGGCTCAGCGCGAGCCAGATGGGACGTAAGAAGATGGGGACAGCGCCGGTGGTGATGGCTAAGAAAGGGTTTGGATTTGCGGGAGTTGTCGAGGAGAGACCGGTGTTGACGGTCTTGGGGGAGGGTGGGGTGAACGTGCCACGGAGAGTCAGGAAATGAGGATGCTCATAGGGATATCGGACTTGGACATTTTGGTACGATATTCGCATGCATCAGGGGAAATTAAATTTCGCATCTCCGTAGAGTCAGATCAATTCAGCTATAGCGCGAGCTGAAGCGTGAGCTAGCAAGGGTATTGTCACGGATAACGGACTTGGGCAGTAAAGAAGACCGCAAAAGCTTTTCTCCACATAGTTTGGTCAATCGAGGTGCCGCGGAGGGACTTGAAAGCCCACCGCCAGGTGAAATAAAATCCATCATGTCTAAATAAAGACTGATGATATCTTGATGACCGACAGCCCTCCAAGCCCCAAGATCTACTTTACATCGGCTCGCACGAGTTCCCGCCAACCTTTTTGAACCTACTCCTGCACGAGTAGACCTCACATTTGCCCACGTTGCATCCCATCCACCTCGCGCCCTTGATGGTGGTACAATCCTGACCCGTGCCCAAGCTCGCGCACCCACCGCAAGACTGGAGATCGTTGAGCGAGTCGAGCCATTCGTATTCGCCCTCTCCACGACCGGGGATGTGGCATGCGGCGAGACCGGGAGGGCAGAGCTTGTTGTTGCGGTTGGCTTCCATGCCGAAGAGGGCGGAAGGGGCGAGGGTGACTTGATCCAACCCGACTCGGCCGGCGAGAGATCGACGACGAGGCGTGGCGGTCGGATTGTGGCAAGCGCCATTGGAATACGTCGCTCCGTTGTTACAGCATACTCCTGTAACGCCCACCTCCTCCTGTCCAGAAGGACAGCACACGGTCTGGCAAGCGGTTTGACCCTGTTTACAGTAGAAGCCTTGCCACTGGAGCTGGTGAGGTAGACGTATCCAGAAGAAGTATCGCGAATGGGGTCGCATTTCCTCGTGCAAGGGTTGTAAATGTATCCGGATCCGCACTTGGCGACACAAGCGGAGCCGTTATCGATGTAGCCAGTTTGCGCGCAGACGCAACTGCCGCTGACCTCGGTCATGTAGGATTTGCAGGACTGAGTGGAGCACCATGCGTGCGAGGAGTCACACTTGCTGACGCAGGACATCGAGTTGCCGGACCTGGAGATCTGCTGGGAGGGAGAGGTGCACTGGGAGGGAGAGGTGCATTGGGAGAGCGTCAGCGACAGTCTAGAGAAGCTGTGATCGACTTACCGCACAGGAGCGTGCACTGTGCCGAGGTGCCGCTTCCGGTGATAGCCTGCTGGCTGCTCGAGCAAGTACAGACCCCCTTCGACGTCTCAGTGGCGCCAGCAGGACAACAGACGGTGTTGTAGTATGTCCAAGCGGAGTTGGAGCATCGTGCGACACAGGTCTGCGAGCTACCCGAGCCACTCATCATCTGTTGATTGTTGGTGCAAGTGTAGATGCCCTTCGACGTCTCGGTCGATCCGGCGGGACAACAGACAGTGGTATAGTACGTCCAAGCAGAGTTCAAGCACCGGGCAACGCAAGTCTGAGAGCTGCCAGAGCCGCTCATCATTTGCTGAGTGCTTGTGCACGTGCAAACGCCCTGCGAAGTTTCGGTCGATCCGGCGGGGCAGCAGACGGTAGTGTAGTAGGTCCAAGCTGAATTTGAGCATTTGTTGACACAAGTCTACGAGCTACTGGAACCGCTCATCGTTTGCTGAGTGCTGGTACATGTACAGACGCACTTGGAAGTCTCGGTCGAGCCGGCGGGACAGCAGACCATGTTGTAGTATGTCCAAGCTGAGTTTGAGCATTTGTTCACGCAGGTCTGCGAGCTGTCGGACCCGCTCATCGTCTATTGGGTACCAGTGCAGCTGCAGACACCTTTGGACGTCTCGGTCGAGCCAGATGGGCAGCAGACGGTGTTGTAGTAAGTCCATCCCGAAGAACATCGGCTGACGCAAGCGGTACCGCCGGAGTTAAGCGTCTGTTCCTTCGAGTCGCACACGCAATCACCGGAGACCTCGCTGGAGCCGGTCGGGCAACACTTGGATATGCAATATGACATGCCACTCGCGCAGACGGACACACTTGGTCGAATCGGAGGACGATTTCTGCTGACCCGCTGGGCAGACGCAAGCACCATTCGATTCCGATTGGCCGGAAGGACAGCAGACCGTCGAATAACCTTTCCAGCCCGAGGTACCAGATGGACAGCAAACGTCGTTGGACTCGTACGTTGTGCATTGAAGGACGGGAGTACAGGTCGTACCGGAATGGGGGCAACCGGTGGAACCGCAGCACTTGCCGTTCGAGGAGGTCTGGCAGCAGCCGCCGTTGGTCGAGCATTTAGTCGGGTCGCAATTGGTCTGACCGCAGTTGCCGTTGGAAAGCTTGGACAGAGATCCGCAACTGTAGCCACCGGCGCTGTCACAGCTGGGTTGCGAATTGGGCGGGTACGAAAACCTTTTGCCAGCTTGCTGGATCTGTGAGGTGTCAGAGGCCCCGTGAGTCGTGAGGGGGAGGGCTTACATAGTAGTTTAAGAGCGACTCAATGTAGGAGTTGATTTTGTTGCCGTCGCAAAAGTCAACATCGCTGAGACAGAGACAACCAAAATTGTAGTTGTAGCCACAATATGTCCCTGCGACCGTCGCGCAGGTCTCTGACGTCCAGCCCGAGGTGGACGAGGATGTCCTTTTCTCCAAGGCGCGCAGGGTAAAGTCGAACGCGGAGGCGTAGGTAGATGGGAGGAGGGAGAGAGAGGAGAGCAGGACGGCGAGGCCTGGGAGGATGGACCAGGAGAGCATGATGGATAGAAGAAGCTACGCCGGGGGATAGCGTAGAGGTGGTCGGAGGGGAGTGTTTTGAGGAGTCTGGAGAGTGAGTGCGATACGTGAGTGATGGTAGTGGAAGATAAGGGGGTTGTCCCGTCAATCTTAAACCCACTCGTTCGCAAGTTTCTGTTACCAAGGGTCCAAACGCCTCCCGGATGACCACACGATGACAGTCGAGTTTAAAACTCCATACGATCCATTGGCATCAGCCACTTGACCGAAGGACTAGCTCTGGACCATCATCCAAACGGGATATGAGGAGCAGTCAACAGGTGAGGCGGGGAGACAAACTCGAAGCGGGATCTACATCCCTTGAAACATCAATGTCTCGGATGAAGATCAGGTTCTAGTCAAGTAGCGTTCCCCGTCCGCTATGACTCGCTCGGTCTTGATATTAGCACGAAGAATTGTTGTTTCGTATGGAATAGGAATGTAGAATAAAGTACGGGATAAGGGAACGGTCGAAAATCCAAATCCAGGCAAGAGGCTGAGACCGACGGCAAAATGGGTTCTAGACTCGTCCGTGACGGATCTGTGAGGAGTAACCTTGTCTTACGTAATAAACCATGTCCAGCGGTAACTTACTGTAAATCCAGGACTGCCCTTATTTCCATAACGAGCAGCCCGTTCCCCTCAATAATCTCCAGCAATGGACGGTTCCAAGACCCAGCAGTATGCCCAACACCTATCGACCTTCCTGCTACCAGCACTCGAAGCAGCCCGACAAGCTGTGGCCCATACCGAGTTCGACATTGCCGAATAGTACGCTTGATTTCTGGTCCCTATTGGGTGGCCTGACGAGAGATAGTCATGATCTCGTCGACAAACTGACCGAAATAAACGGTTTCGGGGCTAACAAACCTCAAGAGACGATGGCTGAGCTTGGCGGTGGGATTTGGGTTCATGCGCAGATGTAAGTCATACCGCTTGGTGTCCGAGTCGAGGTTGATCCGCTCTCAGCCCGGATACTTTCATCGTCGCCCTGGATCTTGGACTAGACCTGCACCTCGATCTGCCGCTGGACCAGGCGATAGATTTCACTGGAAAGCGGATCACAGTGCTGCAGAAGTGAGCTCCACAGAGCTTTGTCGTTTGACGAGCTTGATATTCTCAGACGTTTGGCGAGTGAAAGAATCAAGGAGGAAAACGTGATTTGGCAGATTGAGCAAGTGAGGATGCTTCCGTCACGCTACACCATCCGCTTACCGCTGTCAGTTCCGCGGAGCTCTGCTCGGTCTAGACCCAACTGCATCTCGAGAACCGGTCACATCGCAATAACCTCGGCTCACTTGATCCTCTTCTCCGGTTTCAACGTCATGTTACAGTGCATGGCCTTCCCCCAGATCCAGTCTTTCAGGGCGATCAACCCGAACAGCTCCAACAGTCCGAAGACCATCGCCACGGGTGTCGCAAACGTGCCGATCCAGAGTTTGCCCGGCGGATTGGCGCGATCGATCTGACGAACGAGCTTTTCGGCAACATACGCTGCGGTGCTCGGCGGAGTCGCATTCGCTACGTCGTCTCGGACCTTTTTGTCGATGGCGGCGTAGTTTGGGTAATATGGTGAGGGTTCGGAAGAGCGCATGGGGAAGCCCTTGAGGTTTTGGTACATCTGTGTGTAGATAGCGCCTGCATCAATTTCCGTCAGCACTGTCCACATGCATTTGGCGTTCGGAATGCGCACCGAGCTCCAGATTGATGACCTTGACACCGAGGTTCTTCATCTCCACCCTGATTGAGTCGGATAACGCTGAGAACGCCGCCTACTCCTCATCAGCCTATGCTTCAAGCCTAGGCGATGGAGTAGCTCACCTTGCTCGAGATATACGCCGAATACCAGGGCACGCCATGGATCGTGAAGCTGCAGACATTGACGATGATGGTCCTCCTCCCTCCGACGAGATTTGCGGTCTCCACGAGTAGGGGCCCGAATGTCTTGATCATGGCGACTTGGCCGAAGACGTTGATATCGTATAATGCGCGGAACTGATCGAGATCGGTATCGAGGATCGGAGAGTCTCCAATGACGCCAGCCTTGATTCCACCATCAGCTGGGGCCAGGTATCATGGGGATTCTGAACCGACGTTGTTGACGAGCACACTGAGCCTGCCACCCGTCGCTTCGGAGATATGCTTGTGCGCGGCCCGGACCGAATCGAGACTCGTCACGTCAAGCTCGATGAGCTACCATTCTTCATCAGCATGCTCAGTGGCGTAAAGTGAGATGACATACCTCGCAGACACCTTCCATTGCTTTCATCGATTTGATATTTCGAGCACTGGCAAATACCCTATACCCCTTTCGAGCCAGCTCGAGCGCAACGCACGCGCCGAACCCGTTGGGCTCGGAACAGCCAGTGATAAGCGCGGCTTCGGGAGTCGACATGGTGAGTGAAGGGTAGATCGGTCAGTAGAGTAAGTAGGATGTCACGGAAAGGACACGTCTCTGGTTTCATATACCTCGCAAAGGGCATCGCACAGCGGAAAGGAAGATCAAGGCCGACGGGCTTGGATGACTGCTGACAGAAGCTCCGCCCTGCTCAGCGTAATAAGGCAATTCGGGTTACGTAACATGGCACTGAAGCCATTCTCGCGGACCTGTCAGTCGTACCGACCTGTCCGGCAGCTGAAAGCTCCTGAAACCTCGCATTCGCAGCGCTCCGACAGCTCACGAGCTCCTCCACCTCTTGGTTCACCCCCTATACCTTCCCGCTCACCATGCCCGTCCCCGCCGGTTCCACCTCCCAACCCGAGTACCCCTTAATCGACTCCGACCCCCACTTCTCCCGAGTGATGCGATATATGCGTCCCGCCGACCTCGCAATCTGGACGAGCGCGACCGTCGCCTTCCCCACTCTCATGGCCATGTGGGGTGAGTCTCCCGCCCTTCCCTCAATCCTTCTCCCTCAAACTGGTTCTACACCCTAAATTTGATTCTCCACCCTGGAAGTGAAGGACCGTCAGTGTGCTGATGGAATGACAGACCGGACCGACCGACATCCCACGACCGCATTAGGTAGACGCCAATTGTACGGCATAACAGTCCTCCTAGGCTTCGGTTTCGGTTTCCTGTTCTCCTACCAGAATTCGTCCAGTACGTGACCCACTTTCCCCATCCCCGTTAAACCTGTTCCTGAAGAGTCGCTGATGGTGGGTAGAACGATTTTGGGGCTGGACAGAGAACGCTCGGGAGATGCAGAAGGATAAAGTGGAGCTCTCGTCGAGGGCGGCGGCGGGCAAACCGATTTATGGGGAGACGGAGCTTGATGACTTTACCCAGGGTGTCGCCGCGGGCAATTCGAGGTTTAGTCAGTTGAAGTTTGCGATGCTGCCTTGGTGAGTTGCTCGGGTCTCACCGCTTTCGCAGGGTGAGGGTGTAGCTGGAGGCGTACAGCGGGCTGAAGCGCTGTGCTGATGTGTTTCACTAGGTTCAACTTGGTCAACCATAATCGACATGGAGTCGACCCGGCTAGATATTCCCAGGCCGAACCTTCCCGGCCGTCATGATGATTGTACCTCTGCAACCTCATTGAGCTGGGCGATACTAGGTGTTCGAGGCTATAAGACAATGCATATGATGCTTTTTCCCACCAGCTTTGCTACAGATGTTGGGGTGGTATTCCTGACGAAATCACATGTCGGTATCAGTCGCACTTGATGGAGCGGGCTCGATTACGCTCGAAGGGCCAGCCACGGCGGATTCTAGTGGAGGAGTAATCTTGCTCTTATCGACAGCTGATTCACTTCAGCATGTAATTCCAGTGACGAGGAGGGAGATCGCGCACCCTCGGTCCGACAAGCGGGACAGCTGTTCGACCCCTTGCTTAGCCACTGATCCACGCAGTCCTTGTGGTATCCATGTCGACAATTGAGCACTCGACACTCCTCGCCCGCCTCATACTCGCTCAAGCAGATCTACCCACGTCAGCTCAACTCGGCCACTCCAGCACGTGTCGTCTCACCAAACACCGCTCGACACAGCTGGAGAGCAAGTCGCCCTTCTCTGCCAGTTCCGCCGTCTCGCTCCCATCAATGATTCGCAAGCCGGCTTTCTCGATCTCGGCTGTCGTCGCGGTTAGCGGTTTGACCGGTCCCATCAGCTCGCCTACGAGCTGCATTTCCTCGTCGGTGAGTGGTCCTCCAGTGAGCAGGTTCGGGATAGCCAGGACGGGATGTGATCGCGGGTAGTTCCCACCAATGACAGAGACGAGGTATGTGTTGAGCGGACCTGTTGGCCGATTGGGTTGGCGAGTCGAGGACAAGCGGCTCATGACCCTCTGACGGAAGGTGCGAGGCGCGGGTGTGGGCGTAGAAGCTATAGCGTCCGCAGCAGAATTCGAAGTCGCGTTCATGTCCGACTCGCCAGTCTCGCCGGCCGACGGTACGTGACCATCGATAAACGGGAATGACGGGTGCTGGACAAGATCTTCCGTGGTGAAAGCCGGGTCGTGGCTGATAGAGCGGACCGCGATGAAGATACACGGTACGACCGCGTTGGGATCGTTCTCCGCCCCACCAGCTGGGACTTCGGGGAAGGTGTGGGCGCGGAAGAAGTTGAGCCTGCGAGGTGCGCCATCGACGCCTCCAGTGACTCCGGAAGTTCGCTCCATGCCGCGTACATTCTGGCCAAGCTGATGATGGAATGCAGGGATCGCTTCCGAAACGGTCGGAGCCGAGTCGTTGATCTCTGAGGCTTCTGAAGTACTCGCTGCTGGATCGCTCTCATTCGGGGACACTACAGGTTCGCTAGAAGGTGGTCGTCCCGCGAACTCCCTAACCGCCCGAACCAGGTCCCCTTGTAAAGTTTCCAAGAAGGACTGGAATTCGTTCGAGACGTTCATTTCCGCTGCGTCGTCCGAAGCCTGTGATGCGATCGCTTGGGAGCTGCCCAGTCTTCGATTGTCACGCAGCACGTTACGGAGGTAATTGCCGAGCATCGACTCGATGGACTGGGGAGAGCGGGGTCGGATGCGTGAGATGATGTTTCCGATGGCGGAGGTGGCGGTTGAGCGAGTCGAGGTGGGTTGAGGAGTGTGTGGCGAGAGGAGGGTAGTTGCGGTCGCTGCTGCGGTGACACTATACAATGTCAGTCGCTGCGACGCAAGCAGAACAGATACTCACGTGAGTAAACCGCCGATCATGCGGGCCTGCATCTCGAGGGACGAGCCGTTGTGCGCCGTGGGTCTAAGGCGTTGAGCACTCCCTTCCGAAGATCGACGCATGTGTCTCAGCTGTGGCCGAGACGGCTCGCCAGCGGTCGTCTCTGGCGATCCTGGTACTTCCGCCTCATCCTCCACCGTATGCGTTTGCGCCAATCCTTGGATGACCAAGACCGCTCCTTGCGGTATGCGCCTGCGTTCAGCAGCATCGATCCTAGCCTGCGTCTCGCTCAACAATCTCTGCGTCTCCGCCAGATCCTCTCGTGCGCGATTCAAGCGCGCCTGTAGTTCCCCAACACTCATGTCCTCTGGATCCGGTTGATTTGGTACAGGTCCGGAGGCAGGAGGCTGGGGAAGGGCGGGGTTGGAGAGACCGAGGAGCGCCGTGATCCTGCTGCCCATGCTACGCTGCTCATTCGCACCGTGAGGGAGAGAAAGATGACGGCGGAAGCTCTCCGCGACGAGAGAGGATCGGCGAGAGTCCGGTCGAGGCGGATCGGGACGCGGCGAGTGGTTTCCTGACGGGGAATGAACTGCCTGTGGAAGAGGAGGATCGTTGAATGGCGGCGATCGAGAGGAGGGGATAGGAGGACCCAGGATGGTTGGTGAAGGGATCGGTGGTGGCATCGATGATTCGGGAATGAAGGGCGGATGGACTACTTCCGTAGCTATAGCTGGAGATTGCGAGTTCGAGCCAGAGGATCCAATATCCTGGATACTGTGCCCGTCTACTAAGGGCTTCGGGTCCACCTTTGTCGACTCTGTAGACCGATGACGGTCAAGCTGCAGGTCATCACTGCGCCGTCTCGTGAGAGTTGATAAGCGTCGAAGAGCGGAGGGGCGATTCCGACGATTTTCAGGCGATGAGGAGCGGCGGGAAGCTGAGGATGGGGCTGTGGGATGTGATTGGGTGGAACCCATGACGCGATCTATAGCCTAGAGGTTGGTGACTTCGTTTAGCCAGCTCACGATCAGCTGCCTCCACTAAATCAACGCCAGCGATGCGTTGAATGATGACCAAAGGGGTGATGGACCACAGCTTGAACCGGATGTGCGGTCGATGGAAGCCGACGGCAGAGACACTTTTGACGATGCTGTACAGTTCAGAGAAGGTCTCAAGGTATCTCGAGCGGCAGAGATTTGAAGGTATTATGGTCCAGTTCCGGGAACGAAGAGGTGGCGACGGGGATCCTTTGACGGCGTTTTGTCAACATTCTTCCCTTGTCCCATCATCTGAATTGTTCATCCCACGCCGGCATTCCGCCTTCTGATGCGCGGATGATCACGATCTCCATGGAATTTGATGAACGTATAGCTGCGACAACCTCATAATACGAGCTGTCGAGCTGAACCAGCACGACGATGCCTGTGTACCGAGGTCGACGTCAAGTACCACGCTTTTATCCGTGAGGAGATAGTGGAGCCGCTTGAGAAGCTTGGTAGCTCGAGCTCGCATCATTCATACCGTGGTCAACATGACCTCACCCTCCGTCCCATGACTCCGCTCTCATAGCGTCATAATCTGGCTTTTGAATTCCCCTGCAGATGCTCATAGATCATCCCTGCCACCGCCTCCATCCCCCTCTTATTCGGATGCCACGGCATCTCCCCGCCTGTAAACATCCCCCACCCATGTCCCGTCACCCAAGGCTCCATACTCCCCCACCCATGCCCTTCACTCCTCTCCGCAACATCCACCACCTCACATCGCTCCTTCCCCTCTGCGGCTCGCGCGTATATCCTCTGCACAGTCTTCGCTACCTCCTTATACCGCGCGACTTGGTCCTCCGTGAAAGGGACGTTTACCCCAGATTTGGTGTCGGGACCGAGTACGGTTAGGTATTCGACGAGTAGGATCCGGGCTTTAGGTGCTCGCTCTCGAACCGCATCGACCACATTCCGAAACCGCGCCACCACTTCGTCCTCACTCGGCACCGTCACAGGACCAACCAAAGGGAACCACACATTCCCAATCATCCCAAAACTATCCCGCATCATCCCCCCGATATACCCGATATCATTCCCGCCAGCCGTAATGGTGACCACATCCGCATCGCTCGTGACACCTTGCACTTGGGGTGGGAAGCTCCCAACTATGCCCTGGGAAGTATCGAGGACGTTGAGCAGTGTGGCGCCAGAAACGGTGAGGTCGGTGAGTGATGCGCCTAGGCGGCGGGAGAGGAGGTTGGGGTAGTTTAGGGTGGACCGCATGGCTTGACGGGAGGAGAGAGGGTGAATGGCCGGGCCGGCGGCGAAGGAGGAGCCGAGGGCGATGAGGTGGAGTGGATTTTTGGAGGGGCTGCTCGATTGAGTCATGGTAGGTTGCACGACCTAGCTCGATCTTTCACAAGGTGAGCGTCAAGTCTGGTTTCACCGGGAAGACGACTGACCGTAAGCTCCGCTGATAGGCGTCAAAGCGGGTCTCATCTGAGAAGGCGTCCACATACTGCAAGGCCGCAAGAGGGTCACGTGTCAGATTCCAATACGGTTTCCGATATGATCCCAGATCCCTTTCCGGATCCGAAACCTTCAGGCACTAGCAATAACAGCAAATACTCGAACCCTTCCCATGTCCCACCGATTTCACTCCGGGCATCATGGCATCGCCTTGCATGTGTCTCACCGGTGTCGCCCGAGCTGATCGAAAAACCGACTGACTGATTTTGTCCCGAGACCCATACTCATCCTGATCTTCTAATCGCTCGCTTCGCTATCAACTCTAGCAATGACAGAGATGACGGAGCCATTCGCTCATAACGCTGCGCTAGCTTCTGGACTGCAGCATTACCTCGTCCTCCCCCTCGCAGGATGGTCCGTCCCTCCTTTTCCATCTCTTGTCCCGCTGATAGTAGACTAAGGGGCCACCTCCGCCCTCTCCTCCACTTCACCTTCAACCTCTGCACCGTCCACCCCTCCCTCCAAATCACCCTCCTCGTCGACCCCGTCATGTCCCCACGTATCGTCCAGGAGCTCGCCGAGCATCCTCATCCGCCCAGTGTCCTGGATAGGATCCAGATCATCGAGATTGTTGAGGTAAACAACACCGACATTGTGGATGACCTAAAGGCGAGCGGGAAGGAGACGATGCCAATCTACCTCAAGGCGCTGTTTCAGGGCGGTGGTCCAGAAATAGAAACGAAGTTCGGTCCGCCCACCCTGGCGGTATTCGACGTGAGTCTGACGCGATGACGCGGATTGACGGAGGGATAGTGGTTCCAAGGTGGCTTCATTGGGAATCTGAAGAGCGTTACCGCCGAGCTGGGAATCCCAATTATCCCAGCTGTCGTCTTCACCTCCATGCAGGCGTCCGGTCTATGTCGGTGAGTCTCCTACTCCATTCAGAACCGATATGGAAATGATTTCGTAGGTTTTGGATGCCGGCAGAGAAAGGCGGGTTCATTGACAAATGGAATCGGGAGACCGAGAAGCTTCTCGCTCAGGGCGTGGAGAAATACGAAGCGTTTGAGCGGGTCGGTGTTCCTCCCTGCTGTCGCCATAATCCGCCACGAGCTGATGAGCGTGGGCAGACCTGGTTTCATTGCGATGACGAAGTGATACATCCACCTGGAATGGCGCCGATGCAAGAGTGTAAGCGCCACCGTCCCCTTGGTTCCCATCGCTAATGCGCCATTCGCAGGGGAGTTCTGTCAGTCGTCCCTGCCTCATTCGCCGTCCCGCTGATCCAGCCCAGTCCCGCAAGTCCCCGCGATTGCTATGACGCCCCATTGGGACGAGATGCTCCTCAATTGCCGACTCGTCGCTTTCGAGCCCGAAGTCACGGGAGTAGTCATCACAGCGACTCGGGAAATCGACGGGGAAGCGCTAGCTGCACTCGAACCGGTGCTCGGGAAGAAGGTGTTTGCGGTCGGGTAAGCTCGTTCTTGGAATCTCAACTCGCCACCGGTCTGATGGGTCCAGTCCGCAATTCGGGAAAGAAGTTTGGGAGGGTAAGAAGCCTGACCTCTCGGCAATCACGCCGGATGACGGGATCGCGCTCGGACTCCTGGACGAGCAGCTCAGACTCAACGGGCCAAGATCGGTTGCCTATATCAGGTCAGTCTTCGTGTGAGTTCGCATCAACCCTAATAGCTCCGTGACAGCTTCGGATCCCTCTTCTGGCCGGTGAAGCGTCCGGAACTCGTCAAATACCTTGTGGATTGCTTGCCTCCCAATATGACTGTCCTGCTCTCCGACGCCTCGGCGATGACCACACTCTCAGCCCAGATGAAAGCCTCGATCGAGAAGCGAGGTAAGGTGGTCAAATTTGCACCGCAGTGGAAGGTCCTCAATCATCCAGCTGTCGGTATGGTAGTGGTAAGCTCAGCAAGCAATCACTGTGGGGACGCTGAGTCTTGCATCAGAGCCACCTGGGGGCGAACTCGATGCTCGAGGTTATACTGTCCGGAAACCCAGTCATCGCCTTCCCCTTTAGCGGCGACCAATCCGACGCCTCTCAAATACGTAGGTCCTGCCTCTTTCAGTATCGCATCGTGCTTCCTCTCTTCAAAAACAAAATGTACTTATGGCGAATCAGTGAGCGACAAGCTCAAGATCGCCATCGAGCTCCAGCAGATCCGTTCCGGAGTCGACGGAAAGACGAGATACAATGGTGTTGTGATCAACTCGACAGAGGAGAACATCAAAGCGGAGATGCGAGAAGCGTTCGCACGGATCACTGGACCAGAAGGCGAGGAGATGAGGAAGAGGATTCAAGCGATTAGGGCCGAGTATGCGAAGAGCTGGAAGGAGGGGAAGAGTCTGGTGGCGATGGAGGAGTTTGGGCGGTTTGCAGTGGCGTGATATGAGCGGCATGAGCGACTCGGAATCGCGTGATAGATTATGCTACATGAAATTATCGTGAGCTTTCGTCTATGATCGTCACCGGTCACCAGAGAGATTCGGCTGTATTGTAGTCAGCATTCAGTCTCTCAACAATTTCGACTCACCTTCATGTGTCTGGGTTCCCCGATCCACCCTCGACCCAAAGATCCTCTTGTAAACGAATCGCCGATCGTACTCTCGCATCACCTCAGCGCTAAGGACCATGCGATCCTTTACAAGCTGAGCGTAAGACGTGGCGAGATGGGCGAGGAGAGATGAAATGGAAAAGTGGAGCAAGGGGGTGAGGAAGGGGTGGAGCGGAGTAAGGAGATAGCTCAGGATGGGGGCGGGCGGGGGATAGGCGCTATTCTTCGTCAGCGGATAGATATTAGTTCGGCATCATAAGCTTAAGGAGGATGCACCGCCACATCCCGAGGTGGAACAGAAGCGAACCTACCAGAAGAAAGCGAGGCAGATCTCTGGGGGCTCCCATACGCGGAGTGACTGGATCTTATCGTCACTCGGCGCAAAGCTTCCTGGAGCAGTCGAGGCCGACGGTCGACCGATGGCTGACATGGCTGCACGGCTGTAGGCAGCTTGTCAGAGCAAGCACACCTTGTTAGTACTACTCACAAAGCCCACTTCACCACCGTCCAAATCACTTGTCCGGCTAAGTCGAGGGGCTTCGAACGGTCCTCGTTAGCAGAGGACGAAGTGAAGACGTCCTCGTCTTGCGCGGGGCGCTTCGGTGCCGGGATCGGCGAGCTGTGAGGGGATTGGACGGGATCCTGAGCCTGAGCAGCCCATCAGAAGGGGTTACGAGGAGAAGGGAAGAGTGTACCGAGCGGAGCTGCATGTCGTAGGTTTTGAAGCGGGTAAATACATAAACGGTATTCGTCGCAGCGATTGCGAGGAGGATGAGTGTGATGGTGAGCTTCTACTGCAGGAATGAGCGAGAACCAATTCGATGCAAGGATGTAATGGAAGTACTGACCGTCAGACCCCCTCCGAGCCCTCTGCCCTTCACGTGAACGTGCTCTTCCCACTTCTCCCATCGACTGCTCACTCCCGTAGACCCTCTTCCCGACCGTAAGACACTATCTGCTTCGTGCGTCACTGCGAACAGCGGTGCGAGGAGGAGGTAGTGGAGGAAATGGATGCCCAATGAGATTGGGTTGGCGAAGTGGGCTGGTGGGAGTATCGCCTCAAATGATACAGGATACTCGAGGAGGGCTCTATCGATGATCGCTTCGGGGATCGAGGTTATCCTGAGGTCCATTTCAGCTAGACTGACCACGAGGGATGTATCACATACCTCTGCCAGAAGGGTTTACGCCTCACGAAGCGCGGCGTCCTCACGACCGGTGTCTCAGGTTCCTCCATAGCACCATTCAACACTCCTCGCGCGCGGTCCTGCTCCGCCTTCCGCCCCGCTCTCGCACTCCCCGCCATATCGAACGGTATACTCGTGCTCTTGCTAAGCCCACCATGCGGAGACGAGGTAGCGTAAGGTGAGTAGGTGATCTTGGGCGTATGTGGAACACTTGAGGTGTCATGAGAGGTCTTTGAAGTAGTAGTGAGCCCAATCTGCGAGGTTTGGGACGAGGAGGACGCGCTGAGATGACGAGACGATGTGGACTTGGCCAGCTGAGATGGAGTGTGGGCGAAGCGAGGGAGCTGACGGCGGGCGGAGGGGGCGAGAGGGGATTGAGACATCTTATGGAGTGGACGAGAACCGGACGAGGAGTGATGTTCGATGTCCGACTACCTGGCCCACTCCAGATGTAGATATAGAAGAAGGCGAAAACTGGTGGACAAATTATGGACGAGTATTTTATCTGTGACGTGTCAGGAACGATGCCAGGAAAAGAACGGAATTCCAGAATTCATTCATCACCTTTGCAATTCGACTTGACAGGCTCCTCAGGCAGTAGAGCGAGGCATTACTGATGTAGAGAGATGGTAGGTGTCTTTGATTGATCCCGATCACCCCTGCTAACGCTTCGCAGTCCAACTTTCTACCGATTCCCACTAAACGGACCAACCCCCTCCCTACCTTCTCTCAACATCTGCTGAGCTATATCTCGAGTCACTTCCGAGATACCCATCCCGAAGCATTCCGGAAAGATGTCGATGCACTCGTGGCGATGAGGAAGGATTGGGTGGAGCCAAAGAGTGATGCTCATCCGGAAATTGTCAGGGGAATGATGAGGTGAGCTTGAGAATGCTGCTCAAAGGAGAGTAGGGGGAAGCCGCCGACAGGAATCTCACGACTTATCGCTGGAAACTTCACCAGAGCATGTACAACACTATAGATAGCTGACTCTATCACTCGGCTATCAGATACTACGCCCAGCTCTCCTTCCTGTCAACAAAGTTCCCTTCAGACGTGAGTTTGTCGGTCCTGAGCTTCGGCTTGGAGGATGGACTCCGGCTTGAGGAACAGACCATTGACTCCACGAGAACTTCCGCATTGACGCCTCCCCGCACCTTAGATTTCATTACCCTTCTCCTACTACCTCCCATTCCCTCCACCATATTCCCTCTCACCTGATGCCCCAATCACCCTACCATCCCTTACTTTCGAGAGAGCGAGTGTTCTCTATAATATAGCGGCACTCTATGCGACTATGGCCGCAGCGGAGAGAAGAGCTGAGGCGGAGGGGATCAAGCGGGCTCTAGGATTCCTCACGGTGAGTCCGGGTTATCACGTTCAATCCGCGTTTCGAAATGGAGCACCCGGTCCTGAAAAGCTGAAGCGGATGTCAGTCAGCTGCAGGCGTCCTTGATCTCGTCGCCACTGCTCTCCTGCCTATCCTCAAGACGGAGGTCTCTACACCTACTGCTGCGGGATACGATATGACCGAGTCTTTCCTTGGAGCCATGAGGGAATTCGTGCTCGCTGAGGCGCAGGAATGTTATTGGCAACAAGCAGTACTGCGTGAGTCTCTGAACGTCGTGACACGGTTCGTCTGCAGTGCTGATCACGAAGATCACAGAGGGAACATACAAGAATGCCCTCATAGGCAAACTGTCGATGAAGGTGACCTCTAGCCATACGGCGGATACTAGGAAGCTGATCATCGTTTCTCGCAGGTGTCGGAATACTACAAAGCAGCCTTGACATCAGCAAATGACACCGACTCGCCCTCCACAGCCTACTTCCCCGCCGTAAGTGAATTGTCTCACTGAGTCAGACTTTGGCTGATCATTGGCCGAAGAACTGGATCTCTCACATCACAGTTAAGCAGATGCATTTCGAAGCTGCAGCGCAATATCGAATGAGCCAGGAGGAGCTTGAGAAGAGCCGGTACGGCACCGAGGTATCCCGGTTAAAGGTGGCGGAAGGGCTTGCGAAGAAAGGTCTGGATGTGGGAAAGAAGAACGTGGCGGAAGCTGTCGTGTCGGATCTGAGGGTCAATACTTCCACCTCTCTACTGCATATGACTGATAAACGTAGATGCTACAAGCAGCAGTCAAATCCGCTCTCGAGCGTGCTGTCCGGGATAATGACCTCGTCTATTCTTCGCCCGTCCCGCCTGCCACTCAGCTCGCACCGATCGTGGGCGCCGGGATGGTCAAGCTGGTCACGCCCAAAGAGATTGCCGAGCCTGTGGCGTGGCTGATGGGCGGGAGTGCTGCAGTCACTCCGCTGTTCAGCGCGTTAGTGCCATATGGAGTACACCTAGCTCTGAGTGAGCCACGCGTTCAGCCCAAGATTCCCCGACTGACGTAGCATTCAGGTATTTACGACGATCGCAAGGATACGGTCGTGCGAGATCTAGACGGAAAGAGAGAAGAGCTGGATGGTTTCGCTGCTAGGTGAGTTGAAAGCCGACGAGAGAGATTGCTCATTGGACTTCAGTACTCTGCAGTCCCTGAATCTGCCTGGGTCTATCCAAGCCCTTGAGCGACCAGTCGGGCTGCCGCCCTCACTGCTACGGAAGGCTGAGGACGTTGACAGCGCAGGTGGTATAGACCGCGTACGTACCCTTTTGGGAGAGCTGGATCGGCTGTCCCGAGCGGATACTCGACTGCTATCTGAGGTGAGTGGCAAGGGATAACCAGCAATCAAGCTGAATCATGACCAGTCAATGGATATCCTAGACCAAGAAGCGCACGAGAATGAGACGCTACTCTCCCGGCAGCCTCAGCTTTCACACACCCGATCTCCGTCACACGTGGCGAATAATCACCTCATCGCCGCCGCGGCACAATACGAGGCGACGATCAAGCAGGCAGCGAGCAGCGATGCGACGGTCAAAAAGAAGTGGGATGAATGGTCTCACTTGATTGATGTACTCGCCGGTGGCGAGGTGAGCCTGTGCTGCCGCTATTCGAGTGATGCTGACGGAAAGCAGGATGCAATCAATGACCACGTCCCCTCCACAACCGCATCTTCCAGTACTTCTGTTCCCTCATCCGTCCGACCACTCCGCGCATCACTCGAAGACCTTGACGACCGGATAGCACTCCGTGCCAGACTGATCAGCGAGGCTCGCCAGATTGCAGAAGCGGATGATGTCCGACCCCAAGTCCTGCAGGAAGCGAGTCGGCTAGCTCACGGTGGATCTGGAGATGTGAAGACCGAGTGGTTTGAGGAGCTTTTCGGACGGTCTATAGAGAAGTATGATCGACTGCGAGACGAGATGGCTACCGAGACTATTGAGCAGGATAAGCTTCTGGAGCGGATACGAGTGAGCTTCTTCTCATCATTCAGACGCTATCCCTCATCGAGATGTAGGAGCAGAACGACGCCTTCCTGTCCGAGCGAAAAGATGATCCTCGTGTGAAAGAAAGAGAAGGACGATTGCAAGATATGGATCTGGCCTACTGGAAATGGCGAGAAATAATGGACAACGCTGAGGAGGGAATCAAATTCCACAATTCGTTCGCCGACATGCTCGGGGGTTTTAAGTCAGCATGCGTTCAGTTCCTTAACTCTCGGCGTGCGGACGTGGGGTGAGTCGCCACCGATACCACGTGTAGCTTGACTGATGAGGAGGTACAGGCAGATCACAGCGGGCCTGCAGAACGTCTCGGTCTCCTCCCCGTCGTACCCCTCGTCAGCAACAACACCTTATCATTCCCCATCACCACCTCCGCAACCCTCCCCTCTGCCGGCTTCCTCCCTCGCCCACCCCTCCTCCACCCAATGGCAATCTGGCACCGATCTCCTCCCTCCACCACCACCACCACCGATCCTCCGTTCTGGCGGTGTCCACACACAACCTCGTACAGCTCCAGAATCGCCCGTCGACAGTCCTAGACGAGTGACTCGAAGTTCAGCAGCAGCAGAGCGAGGACCGATTGGAGATCCGCAGAAGAATCCATATAGCAAAGGTTCTCGGCGAGAAGGCGGTGGAGTAGTCTGATCTGTGTACTATGTACATCAAATGCATAGCACCTGATCTATCTGCGTCGACGACGTTCGAACGTGCTATCACCCTTCCATCGTCCCCTGAACCCGTGGGCGACGCACCGCGTCGATGGGTCGTGGGCATTCCAGTCTTCCTCCCCGCCGAGGTAGGATCCAAAGGCATGGAGGGGTAGTATCCTAGTCACGTCAGCGGTACTCCATAAGCCGACAAGTGGACTTACAAGACGTCGCCGATGAGGGCTCCATCCTCCATACCTAGGAGGTCTTGAGGTGTGACACCATATTGCACGAGGAGGTAGCGCAATACCGCGTCGGTGCTGCTCCCATCAGCGATTCATCCCAATCGGGATATGAATGAGGCATTCACAAAGGTCCAGGACCGGTGACGTCGAGGACGCTGTGCCAAGTGGCTTGCCCATTCCCCTCTCGTCTACGGGTCATGATCTCGTCCGTCGCTCGTTCCAATACATCCAAGAAGATCGGGTGGAATGGTTTTGCCTTCCCAAGACATCAGCATTCTTCCCTTCTACTTCTCGAGGCCGCGCAACCACACGACTCACCATGAACGTCCACTGGACGATCTGCAGGTCCCTCGTATACCCAAACCTCGGATCCTGACGGGGATGATTCACATCATACTCGATACTAATCACCATCGATATCCTCGGATTATTGATCCCGCGAGACGAGTCGGTGATCGGGTTAGACGCGAAATCCTCGTCGATATCGCTTTGGGATCGGTACTCGCGGCTGGCAGGATCGATGTGGCGCATCGCGCGTTGGAGAGCGCTCAGAGAGGGCGGGGTGAGGGTGTGTGCGTGAGTGCCCCAAAGGTTGGGGTCGGAGAGTGGGGCGGTGTCCGAGTCGGTGTACATCCCTCCTTTCACCAGCATCATCAGATACCTGTCCACTACTTCAGCCCGGGCCACACAAGTTGGCGGAAGGGGGACTAACCTGAGGAGATCCGACTTGAGCACCGGTCGTCCCAAACCATCCCACATCTCCCTCCACTTTTCCGCGCCACCTCCACCCTGGCCCCATCTCTGATCCGAGACCTCCCCGAACCAGGTCTCCAACGCAATATCATCCCCAACTTTGATATCCCAAGCGCCTGCTCTCCCAATCTCTTCTCCCAATACTCGAACTCGGGGGGAACAGCCTCCCGTCCGTTCTTCTCGAGCGAGTACAGCGTCTTCTCGAACTCCCTGACCAGCGTCGGAGGGTGGGCGGTCACTAGTCGAGCTAGCATTGCTGTTAGGTCGGGGTGGAATTCGGAACCCTCGAACCAGGTGTTCACGAACCCCTCGAGGCGGGAAATGTAAGTCCCGAAATGAGGATCGAGTGCACCAGCTGGGCTCCGGACGAGAGATTCGGTGGTGGCTTGGTCGTAATCCGCAAGGAGAGCGATACGTTCGTCCTCGTATATTTGAGCGAGCACCTCCAGGGGCTCAAGCTCACTTTCAAACTCGGATTCGGGTCCGGGTTCGGATTCGAACGGCGTCTCGAGATCAGTCTCGTCTATGTAGACAGACTCGAACAGCTGGGCTGGGGAAGCGAGGGACTCGACCCGGGGCCAGGCGAGGGTTGTGGAGATTATTTGAGTGGGTTGGGAGAAGATGGAGAAGGTGAAGATGAATAGGGAGAGGGTGAGGATGAGAGCGAGGACATCGCGTCGGCGCAAGGCCGCGATGATTGCCATCGCAGCAATATCGTCTCGATTGTAAGGGAATTGGAAGTGATCGCCTGGTTGAGGACTCCGGTTGGGGGCGGTGTGACCGGTCAGAAGCGAGTGTGCGATCTGCGTCGATCAAGACTACACTTTGAGAGGCTTAAAGAGCGTGATCAGGAGACAGCGGGAGAAAAGAGGAGTCGCGTGACCAGCAGTGCGATTTTGGGTGGAAGAAGACAAAGAGAAGGAAGAACGAGAAGGATGAGGAGTAAAGAATGCTTCGAGAGATGAGGAGTAAAGAATGCTTCGAGAATTCGAGGCAAGGGATATGAAATGACAAGGAGGCGCGCTCCTGCGGCATTTAACACGTGGTAAATTTCATGTTTGGCCGGTTTCCGGAGAAGCGGCGTGCCAAGCCGTACGTCTCCGCGTCGATGCTTCGGATGTTCCGAGACCTTCGTATTTCTATCGCTGCTGACAGGTCGAATCGTATGCGGGATGAAAACAAGAAAGGCTTGGCACAGCTTGAGAATATTTTGCGTGGCAGGTGACAATCAGTCGCGCTAATCGATCCTGTCATGTCGTAACGCATGATGGCCCCTATATACCCTCTCCCCTTGCCCAACTCCGTGATAATCGCCAGCAGATGCATGCTCCTACCGCAGCGCTCACGCCTCCTATCCTGCTCGTCCACACTTGTCAGCTTACACTTAGCACTTCGTGAAGACGGACGAACCGGAAGATCAGCCCCACCGCATCGGGCGAACCTCCATTGGAGGCCGTACCCTCTCTCACCACTGACTTCACCACCTCTCCCACTGCTTCTGCTGTCGAATTGCTCGTGATAGGTATGCTCTGAGGATGATGCGCGGGTAAAGACCTCGAAGGCTCCATCAGGTAGAAGATGAGCGAGCTGAAGGTGGTGACCACAAACTGCGGCAGGACCAGGAAGACATTATGTATACCTAGGATGACACCTGCTTTGTCGGCTGTCTGTTTGCCTTTATGAACAGGTGAGATGGGTGACTGTGGGGATTGTGGTCGATAATGAGTCGTCGGATCATCTTCGGGATCGTCCTCGTCGGAGTGGTGGAGGGTTAGCGAGGTGTCCAATTGCTCCTCCGAACTCTCCGCCGAGTCCTGGATGATGAGCGGGCTTAAGCCCCCGCCGGGTGTTCTTGGACGACTTTCTCCCCCTCGAGAGCCGGAACGAGACAGATCCAGCCCCTCAGGTCGTTTGGAATATTTCTCACTCCCGTCGAGCGAAGTGCGTGATGCGTGTCTAGAATGGAGGGGTGTGGTGCGGGTGGGTGAGATGATGGGAACTGTGACGGGAGAAGGTGACCTGTGAGGGTCGATGGAACGCCGCGAGTCGGTGGAAGGGCGTGTGCGGAGAATCTGGGGATGATCTCGGTCGATGGTCCCGTCGATGAGAATCAGCTCGCCAAGAAGGGAGTACGGTGCCCCTACGATGGATCAGCTGATGCACCTGAACAATGACCACGAGGCGAACATTGGGACAATGCCCAGCAGAAGCCAGTGAGGGAGATGACACAATATGCGCCGTACACAGTGGTTACGAACCTATCATTCCTCAGCTTGGAGGTCTCATGTTCGAAAGAGGACTCACCAACTGGCAGCCATGAGAGTAGCGAAAACGAACTGGCTCACCCACCATACCGTGATCAACTTCAAACCTAATCTCGGACCTGAGCCGTCCATGACGCCTTTCGCCCATCCCACTGCTGATCGCAAAGCCCCTCCATCTTGGATTTCCTCCTTGGCACGCTTCCATACTGCTGAGCTAGGAGCAGCAGGACCATTCCCATTCAACGACGCATACTCGTGCTGCTCGGCCGGCTGGACGCCTGATTCGGAGACGAAGAAAGGCAAGCAAATGGATGTAGAGACGTTGACGAGTGATTGGAAGAAAAGCGCGCGTGCTCCGGACCGTACAGCGTCGGATTCAACGGCGTCGGGAACTGAGGATTTATAGATCTCGGAGACCCAGACGGTGGTGAAGAAGAGGATGGGGAACCAACCAAGGCTACACCCGTCAGCTTGTCAGAGGTAGAAGATGACAGGCGTACGAAGAAAAGAATTGTACGAAGCAGACAGTACGGATGCCTGCTGGGAGAGAAAACATGTTTTCCCATATTGTCCGGAGATTGGAAAGCAGGCCGTTCTGTGACTGTGAACGACTGAGGCGAGTCAGCGGGCGAAGGACGCATGTCCGAGGATTCACTCGTCACGTAGAAGGACACGCTCGGTGACTGCCCATGAGGTGAAGGTATGTGTGATGAGGAGGATAGCGCTGGTAAGGAAGGACAGGATCTGGAGTTGGGATTTGCCGAGGAAAGGGAGGTAAGGCGGAAGGTCGAGATTGCCTCTGCGATGGATGTCGATGAGTGCGTTTCCCACGGTAACCTTTACCAGGTGCGAGGGAGTTCAACTCACACAAAGAATCCAGCTACACTCCCAAATCCAAACATCCTCCCCGCCCAAGCACTCCCCTCCTCTTGCTGACTGGGCGGCAGCGTATCCACCACCAACGCCCTATCCGTACTCATCACCGCGTTGATACTGAAGTCAATCAGATAGATAGCCCAGACCGCAAGCGCGATGGCCAATCCAGCACCTTGACCGAAAAAGCTCGAGATCTCTCTTGTCCAGCCGAGCAGCATCATCGCGCCCACACAGATTGCGCATCCGGCCAGCATGAAGGGCCGTCTTCGTCCGAGACGGGAGCGAGAGCGATCAGCGAAGATGCCGATGAGGGGTTGGACGAAGAGGCCGGAGAGGGGACCGGCCATGAAGACGAGGGACATCCAAGATTTGGAGAGGCCGAGGTCGAGGAGGTAAGGCGATGCTGGAGGAGGGCTCGTTAGCGCAGCTAGACATTGGATTGACAAGGAGAGCCTACCGTAGCCCATTTCTATAGACCAGACACACTGCGACGAGACATACTCAGCTAACGCACAGACGGATGACGCTCCATGCTAGCGACAGAAGAAGTTGCTTGGGTTAGAAGCTGGGCAAGCAGCTAACGCGATGCCTTCACTCCCTCGCGCAGAATGAAAGGAACCCAAGCTCACCTGTATCCCTAGCATACCCATCGTTAACAACGGCAGCCTCGCGAACTTCGAACCCTTGACTCCCGGCTTCCCCACCCATTGCACGGCATGACGTTCGGGATTACCCCCTTGCTCGTGGAGCTCGTACTCCTCATCGGTCGCGCCAGAGGTCGAGAAGAACGCGCCGCCCGTCATGCCGAGTCAGGTGAACCCCTTGGCACCACCTTGAGGATCGGAGGGGCGCCTAGGGAGTGAAGAAATGTGATTCTGCGCGTCCCGATTTGCAGGTTGAGGCGGTCTGCAGGCCAAAGACAAGGGGGGCAACCTGATTGCGGATCTCCCCGCCTGAGCATTCAGATATTATTTCCCGGACTTTCCGACATTGATCCGGTGATATTCCTCCTGAATTGTGGGCGTTCTCCTTCCCACCGTCATCTATCTCTCATCTGAAAATCAGCTCTGCCGAGGATCTTACCGTGAGGCAACCACCCAGTATCCACCAGAACCCACACCCCTCATTCACCTGCCGACTCTCTATTTCTACCTGATACAAGACACACATCGCCATGTCCGCGCCGAATCCGAAAGCTTTCCCTCTTGCCAATGCGCAACTCACAAACCAGGTACGTCGAAGGGCGGACCTCATCTCAACGGAGGCCAAATCTACGGCAGGGCTGCCTCTGATGAGCTTGTGTACAGATCCTCGACCTGGTGCAGCAGGCTTCGCATTACAAGCAGCTCAAGAAAGGGTGAGTCTCGCTCATCTCCCCAAGTCGTTCGCCCTGTCAACCTGTCTCCCCGAGCAATCATCCCAGTTTCTAGTCACCTTCAGTCCCTGTGCTACCCCATTCCACTCTTCTTCATCCGAATCTATCGAAGCCTCGCTAACGCTCGGCCCGCTCTGCAGCGCCAACGAGGCTACCAAAACCCTAAACCGCGGAATCTGCGAATTCATAATAATGACCGCGGACGTCGAGCCCATCGAGATCGTCCTCCACCTCCCTCTCCTCTGCGAGGACAAGAACGTCCCTTACGTCTTCCTCCCGTCGAAAACAGCGCTGGGCCGGGCGTGTGGGGTTTCGAGGCCGGTGATCGCTGCTAGCGTTACGACGAATGAGGCGAGGGAGCTAAATGCGCAGATCCAGGCGGTCAAGGTGAGCTGGGCTTTCCCGGGGCTTTGACAGTTGGCTGATGGGATGCGTAGAATGAAATTGAGAAGCTGCTCATCTGAGCGGCTTGAAGGATCCGGGAGGAGAGGGCCGAATGGGCGAATGGGCGAATGGGCGAATGGGCGAATGGGCGAATGGGCGAATGGGCGAATGGGCGAATGGGCGAATGGGCGAATGGGCGAATGGGCGAATGGGCGAATGGGCGAATGGGCGAATGGGTGACAATAGGGAGCAGTGATGGCGGGGCGATGATGATGTAGAAGGGGCGATCCGATTTCGGTAACTATTCGGACTCTCATGTACAGCCTCTGCCAACGTGCAGATCCGAGTCCCGTGGCCTGCTCCTTGTGAAAGACTCTATGCCCTCGTTCGTTTCCAAAGTAGACAAGGTCTGACAAAGCGTGCGTAATGAAGACTTTGGTGGATTCACATCGATGCATGCTCAAGATATCCCAAGAGCGCACAGCTCATCCCTCACGACCACTTCTCCATGAAGTCCTTATGGAACTTCTCGATCTTCCCCACGTACTCCTCCACTCCCGGACACAGCGCCGTCACCCGAATATGATACGTCTCCGGCTCCTGCCCGAATCCGGATCCAGCCACCGAGCAGATCCCAGTCGCGTCTGGCATCACATCCACTCATCAGTATCTCTCATCCATGTGTCAGACGAGAGACGCACCTAAGAGGTCGAGGGCGTACATCACATCCGGCTCCTGCTCATTCCGCTTCGCCTCGTCAATAGCCTTGTTGGGCATATCGATCCGAGGGAATAGGTACATCGCACCTTCGGCCGGCTGACATGACAACCCGGGGAGCGTGTTGAAGCGGTCGGCCATGTAGCGGCATCGGTCGCGAAGGTTGGTTTGGGTCGTGCCGGTTTCTTTCTCGTACAGGGGGTAAGAGGGATCGCCGGGTTTCGGAGGGGAGACGAGGAGATCGACGCCGACCTATCGGAATCCGCGTCAGCTGAATCATCTTGGTAAGTGATCAGGAGGGCCGACGTACCTGGCCGGTAACAGGGGGACACAACGACACACTGGCCATCTTATACACCTGCTCCATGACCTCCTCCGACATATTGACCGCCTCGAAATACCCTCCTCTCCTCCCACATTCCCCACTCACACCCTTCGAGATCGAATGAAACGAAATCATCTCCACACCGTTCGCCACCTCCTCCTTCATACTCCGCAGCACCTTCTTGAAGCTCACAAACGGTTTCTTCTCCGCCTCAAAGATATTCGCCTGATACACCTCGTCGGCTAGGAGTAGGATGCTCTCGTCGTAGCATAGTTGAATGACCTGCTCGATTGCTGATCGGCTCAGGCATGCTCCGGTGGGGTTGCCGGGGTTGATGATGACCAGCGCTTTGATGGGGGTTTTGGATTCTCTCGCTTTGGAGATGGTTTCCACCAGGACGGAGTGATTGAGAGTCCAATTTTCGGACTCTTGGAGATAGTAGGGGAGAGGGGTTGCGGAGACATAGGCGAGGGTGGCAGTGTAGAGCGGGTATTGGGGGATGGGGATCATGCAGCCGTCGCCAATACGAAGGGCGAGACCCATGATGGAGGCGACACCGGCTGAAGCTCCGGCGGTCAGGAATATCGATTCAGGATCAGCGGGATACCCATCTCGTTCTGCTCCAAATTCAGTTCAGTTCACCCCCCAGAATAAAAACAACTCGCCCTCGATGAACTTGGCGACCCTCTTCCGGATCGCCAACACCCCTTTCGAGTGGGTATACGCCCCAACACTCCCAATCTCCCGATAAAGACTCTTCGCCCGTTGAATCACATCCTCCGGATAGATCTGCTTCGCCAACTCCAAATGCTTCTCCATGAGATCCGGGTATTCCAAAAGACTGATGACCTGTCTCCAGAACGTGATCGGGACCTGATCCAATCCCTTCTGTTGCGGGTTCCCGATATTCGCCGTCACCACCTTCTCGAATGGGAGGTCCTCGGTGGACGATGATCCTGGTCGAAGAGGGGATCCGAGTTGTTGGGAGTATTTATCCGCTTTGAGGGCGAGCTCGCCGCGGACGGCATAGTGGACGTTGAGGACGGCGGGGTTGATCGTCTCGGTCGTCAAGGCTGGGATGTGTGCGTGTGGCGACATGATGATATTTGATTGATGGTATGTTTGGACTGGATAGATACGATCTCGATAGCTGCGCAAGATACTTGTAGATGTCGATGGGCGGGGGCCAAATGTCATGACAGAAGGCCGAGGTTAAAGGAGAGGGATGACAAGGAGGGGAAGGGAAGGGTCGTTGTGTGGGGACGGGATCGAGTGATGTGGAACAAGTGCCAAGCGGGAAGGTCAAACTGACCAAAAATTGGCTAATGAAAACCGATCGACTAACGAGAGGAAGCGATCAGTCGCCTTTGAAAAGCGACGACGACGAAAAGATCCAGTGGGGAGAGTGGGGGACGCCGCAAGCGGTTGGCCGCTCTTCCGAAGAAACCGAGCGATTCCAGATGAGGAGCGATGGAGGATTGAGATTGCACTCACCTAAGTATTTCTCCTACTCAGCTTCATAGAGTAGGAGGACTCGCCAGGAGATAACGAGTGGCCTCTTATCTTTATGATGGACGACAGCTTGATCAGAACTCCCTTGATGGGCTTATCGTAGTTCCCGATCAAAGGACGGTTCGACAAGAGGGAAACTGACATGAGGTGGAAGGTCCGATCAAGGCTTGATGAGCGATAGCGAGTTGGCTTCTCCGACCCCTTTCCCAAGTCATCCTTCCCCGCCGATCCGTCCCGACGGAGAACACTCGCTAGGATCATGCTCAAGGACGGGCCTTCTCTCATTGTCGAACCGGAACAAAACTTAGTCTCTCCCTTGCCTCAGATCGATCGAATTCAAGCGTCAGCGTATGATGTCAGTACGAGTGCCAGATGTCCGCAGCTAGGATGGCAGCTCAGTCTTCATACAACTCCGTGATGATGTCAAGGCCTGAGATATCCCTAGCTAATTCCAATCACCTCGATCCTGCAATCATGACCATCAACTCCGCAGTGCCCTATTACCAAAATGGAATAGCACTCACCATCATCCGCTCATCCCCTTGTTTGGGAGACGTCGGGCTGACCTTCCTCTCCGCCGCGAGCTTCGCCGATAGTTGTCCAGCTCTGGGGTTCGAGCCCGACACGCCTTTGGCTGATGCCTAGACGCAGATCATAAGCTCGTTCATAAAACATCCTCCATGAACGGTGACGAGGCCCCGCCACAGTGAACATTACGTCGCACCAGCAGGAATCGGGAAGCGCGACTTACAGCCTTCGCCCGTTCCTCCGCAGCTCTCAACGCCCTATCCCTAGCATCACCATCTCCCTCCCCTATCTCCGCACCGAGAGCCGTCACCCCTCCTGAACCTCCACCAGTCCCACCCAGTGTCCGAGGAGGCACAGCAGGAGGCGCGGTCCGTCGAGGTGAGATGGGCGGCTGGGAGGAGGAGGCTGGACCGGACCCGAGTTTCTGGCCTCCGGAAGTGGGTTTGGAAGGGTCGGAGAAGCAGTTGCCCATTACTATGTCAGGCTCAACCCAAGGACGGGATCAGAAGGGAGGGAAGAGGTGATAGTAGATGGCTGATGTGTGATTCGGAAGGAGATGGATTCAGCAGGTCGAGCTCTTCGTTGACCTTGTTGACAGAAAGTCCAGTACGGTCGAAGTGAAACGAGGGTTCTCCGCTAGAGAAAACGGAAAGTTCGGAAGACAGGGAGAGAACGAAGGGTTCTAGACCGTTGAGGCTGAATTGAAAGGAGCAACATGATGCGCCAAGCCGGAGATCCGGGGATATCCGAGCTGCGAGTGGGAACGCAGACGTTGTTCATAGTGATGGGGGACCGTAGATCAGGTGAGTGAGGTGAGTTTCGAGCATGAGGCAATGATACATATGAGCTGCGAATAAATGGGTTTGACAGAAATGCTCGTTGACATCTATCGGACCCATCTTGGTCGTTTACCAATTCCGCCAAAATCGCTTCTCCGCCCTCCAGCAACTTTCCGTGCACTGTCTGCTGCGCGATTCTGCCATCCGGAACCCCCAACTTTCTGCCACACCCGGTCGACCACTCCCTATGCCCGCCTGCCCTCATCGCTGACCCTCTCCCATTCCCCTCCACTCCCCATCCCGCTCCCAGTCCCACTGCTCTTCCCATTCGGACTTCCCGCAACGGGACTCGAATCGTCGATATCGATGACGCTCGCACCAGGCTGTGGGGGTACGCCTATACCGCCAGCTCCTCCGGTGAGGGAGGTGAGTTCGAGGAGGAGGGCGAAGACGGGTGCGGGGCAGACTTTCTGGTAGACTGCAAATACATTGTCAGCACCGATTGAGGAAAAGGGGAGAGACGTACTCATGAGGAGCTCTACAGGTGAAGGGTAGACTCGGAGGGCTCGGTAGAAGTGCGATGCTGCTTGAACGTGCATCTCAGGACCTATTACCCTCATCAGATCTACTCGGTGGTATCGTAGCCGTCAATCGGATCCGGAGCTCTTCCTGCTTGGGCTGCAGGAGTCCCCTGATGCCGGTGAACGGCTGGAAGACACTCACCCATTGCAGCGAGCTTCTCCCCCTCGGCGACCTGTTCCTGGAAGAAAGCTTCCTGCTGTTCGGGGCGAGTCGGTGGGGATTCCGACTGGATCTCCTTCAATACGTCGCGAAGCGCCTGGAAGACAGATCGAGGGCATGATGTAGAACGACATTACAAGCGATAATACAATCGCGAGAAGGGGCAATGAACAAGACGGCCTGTCAGCGAATTCGATGATGAGAGCCAGACCGACCTTCGAGTTTCGGTCCTTCTCCGCTTTCGATCGTGCCTCAGCTGCAGCCTGCACCTTCTTGTGTTGCTTACCTACGTCGCACGACCGTAAGCAAGTCAGCTCGCTGCCGGAGCTGAGCGGTTTGACAGCGGACGTACGGATCCCCTTCCTGAAATCCGGATTGTTCCGTCTCATGTGATCGAAGTAAGCAACATAGCCTATGATCCCGGTCGCAACCACAGCTACGGAGATTCCAGCGATCTGAGCCGTGTTTCGGTATGCCATGACGGTCTATCAGCGCAGGCTTTCTTCGTTTGGACGGTTGAGCGTTGAGAGACGGAAGGGACGATCTGCCGGTCAAAAATCGTTACCTTTCCCTTAATTTGCCTTGCTAAGATCCCTTTACGGCAGCATGATGAGAATTGCCTCGCTCTTGTCGTCCTTCTCACCGGAAACACTCTTCATCACTTATTCAGCTTCGCCATCAGATGACTACGACGATCGAGGGCCGCTATGTCCCACCTCATCTGCGTCATCGCCCTCCACCGCCGTCATCATCACCAATCGCTGGACCCTCCCGGACCTCTGTCGCCGCTCAAAACACCACCGCAGCACCGCGTCATTCCCGCTTAGCACCCAATCGTTCAGAATCACGCACACCATGGGCTGCCTCTGCTCCCTCTCCATCGCCTTCAAGAATCTCCACCAGCCGTGATACTTCGCCACGGCGGGCACTGGCTTCCTCAACACCGGCAGGACGGATTCATTCGGTCGCACCAACATTGCACGTTTACGGAGATAGCTTTGTTGGACCGCTGAAACTGCTCACCGAAGATTGCGTGCGAATCAATTCCTTCAAAGGGGCTTCTGCAAAAGTCAGTATCTGTGGAACCGGGAGTGAATGCCCTAGTGTTGACTGCCTGTTCACAGGGTCTAAACAATCCCAACTCGCTCAAGCAGGTCTCGCGTGATCTCCTTCCGGCTGTCAACAGTCTTCTCGCTCCACCGCCATACGCGTATACCCCCTCGTCGGGTCGATGGGCTTTGTTTATCTTCGGTAATGTAGGTGCTAAACTCGGTTATCGTTATCCGCTGACGTCGGATTAGGTCGATCTGCAGATCAATTACCTTTGGCAATTACAGTACAAACCGATTTCTGCCTTATCCTTCCCTGCCAAGGACACATTGTCGCTGTCTCTTGAAGCCACCGATGGCATGGACACGGACACCGAGGACGCTCAGGATGGTGCATTAGCGCCCCGCTCTGCTTCCAGCGTGCTCGCTTCCGCAACCGAGACGAGCCTTAAAGGCCCCGCCCTTGGTCCCGAGCTCTTCGTCGAAGCGATCCTCAAGGCATACACGTCCTTTCTCGAGCGAGCCATTGTCAATGGCCCCGTAGGAGAGCGAATCCGAAACCAAGCCCCGCCCGAAAATGTTCGTCGAGCACCTCCACCGGGCAAGGTTCTCATAGCTGCGGCTCTGCCACCATTAGTAGAGGACGAAGTCCTCTCGCGAATTCCGGAGAAATATGTCGAAAGGCTCGAGGGCGACCATGAGAAGGCTCAGAAGGCTATGCGGCGGTCTTCGGATGGTGGATCTCGAACTCCATGGGCCAAGGGGTCTCCGGTCGTCAAGAGCGAGGAAGGACCCGATGATGTGGAGATGGGACTGTCGACGCTGGCAGTCACCGACGCTCCCGGTTCACCGCACTCCACCTCCTCGAGCTTGTCCCGGACATCCTCTACGTTCGATGCCCACCAGATGGAATCATCCCTCGCTTCCGTCCTGACTTCACCATCCGACCCGTCAACCAGCAGATCCGGCAAAACACCTATATCCAACCTGCTCGCTCATGATCCTCCACTCTGTACTCTTCCCGTCCGAATCCGAATGACGGACGTGTACAACGCAGGGCTAGCATCGTTCTGCGCGAAACACCCCGACATCCTAGGCTTCGTTGACATCTCACCCGCGATGCGACCCGTCGACCGCGCAATGTGGGCATGTCCAGTCGACCCGACAAACATCCATCCACTATGGGAGCCAACTCTCCCACTCTGGCTGAAAGCGCTCGCTGAGAATGGTGTGGCTACAGAGGGATTCACTATCACCAAGGACGCGGAGGAGACACTCAAGGCGTATGAGCTGGATAAGAAGAGGAGGACGGAGAAGAGGGATGGGGAGTGGGCTGAGGAGCGATTAAAATTGCGTGATGATTAGGGAGGCGAAGTAGGAGAGCATGACCGATGATAGTGACGTCTTGCTGGCCTTGTAGCGATACTTTTTGTTTCGATGCATCTGTCGTACCTCTCATCGTCTAAGGTACCTTGGATTTCAATTCACCTAGTGAGACAAGACGAGAGCTTGTCACCACAAAACACGGAGAGAGCTACTGCCACAAGACGGTGCCACGCTGAACCTTCCTCGTCGAGTCAAAATCAATGCATTCTGACTACCTTTCGACTGTTCCACTTGTTCACTTTGTCTCGTGTCACTCTCTCTCTCTGCGCAGGCAAAGAAGCCAGTCGAGGTGCGACCGATCGACAGAGGCCTAGACTTCCGCTCCGGCACCATGTCATCCCCCTCCGCCTCTTCGTCCTCCTCGAAACCGTCCAAACCGCCAAAGCAGACCAAACCTCCTCCTACTCAACCAGCTACCAACGGCGACGCCAACACCGCTCCAGCAAAAGGTAAATCCGCCAAAGAGCTCAAGAAAGAGAAACGAGCTGCGCTCGTCGCATCCCGTCTCCCCGCCGAGAAGGGAGGAGATCAACGTCCAAATCCAATCTCGAGCTCATCCGCCAACCCCGTTCCATCTCAACCCCCTGACCCACGACGAGCCGCAAAGCCTAACAGTGACACCGCCATCCCCGACCTTGCTACACCACAAAACCTCTTCTTCTCCCACCTCCCCATCCATCGTCCTCCCCTCACTCCCGCCGCGCTCAACAGCACCAAACTCCACCCCATCATCATCCGTCTCGGCCTGCTCATGTCTTCCGGCACGCTCAGAGGAGCCAACGCACGGACGATGGGTATGATGGCTGCGTTCGGGGAGGTGATACGGGAGTACGAGTGCCCGGACCAGGCGGTTTTATGGAAGGATCTACCGGTGTATCTCAGTCCGATGATCAGTTGGTTGGAGGGGTGTAGGCCGAAAGGTGTGGCTGGGGGGAATGCTATTCGGTGGTTGAAGAGTGAGATCAACAGGCTGGGAGAGCAGGGCGAGGGTGGGACGGAGCTCGAGGTACGCTTTCGAATCTCGAGATGGCTCAAGCGAGGGTAGGGCTAATGAGGTGGGGTTGAGCAAAAGACACATCTGATCGAGGCGATTGGGGTGTATGTACGGGAAAGGATCGAGTTTGCGGGCAAGGTCATTGCGGATAACGCAAAGGAGAAGATCAAGCCGGGAGACACCGTCGTCACCTATGCCAGGTGCAATGATCCCTTACTCCTGGCCGAGTGGGGACTGATTCTTTCATCCAGATCGTCTGTGGTGGAACGAGTCCTCCTGGAGGCGTGGCGGGATATGCAATCCCGCGACCCCGACTCATCCTTCGACGTGGTCATCGTAGACTCCAGACCCCTCAACGAGGGTACGTCCCTTCCACCCTCAGACTCAGACCACTCGGACCCACTGACGTGCCCAGGCCGAGCCCTCCTAACATCCCTGACCAACGCCTCCCTCCCTTGCACGTACATCCTCCTCCCCCTCCTATCCACCATCCTCCCCCGCGCCTCCCTCGTCCTCCTCGGTGCCTCGGCTCTTCATTCCGATGGCGCTCTCTATTCGCGCTCCGGGACCGCACTGGTAGCGATGCTCGCGAAGGAACATAGAGTCCCGGTGGTGGCTTGTGTGGAGACGTATAAGTTTGGGGAGAGGGTGGTCTTGGATGGGGTCGCGAATAATGAGTTGGGGGATCCGGAGATGATGGGTGTTCCGGGGCATAAGCGTAAACTTGGGTTGGGGATGGGGTTGGGGATGGGTAAGGCGGTGATGGCGAATTTGACGCCATTGAGTTTGATGTATGACCTCACCCCGCCGAGTCTCATTACGGCGGTCTGCACGGAGGTGATTCGCCCTCCTTCTTTTTGACACGGAACCGCGCTGATGCGGGGTAGATCGGCTTCATCCCACCGAGCTCGGTTCCGACTGTGCTGGGCAAAGCCAGCGGTGTAGTATAGCTCATGCACCCAAAATACCTATCTCATGATCAGTGATCAAGCCAACATCCTCTCTCTCCGCACCGAACCTCCAGGCGGCCGGTTCTCCTCCTCCTCCACTCTCCGCATCACCCTCCCAGTCTTGGCCGTACTCTGACTGAGCGCTACTCCATGTCCACCTCTTAGTGTCCGACCTCCTTCTACCGGCGTGATGTATGATACCGAAGACCTTTTCTTCGCATGACTGTCCAAAGCCTTTCGCGGAGCGGGGGTATTGATCTCCCCATCCAGGTTGGATCGTCTCGAATCGCCGAGAGGGGTCGAGCCGGCCACACCTCGTACCGCGAACTTCCGCTTGATCTGAGATTCCATCAGCTTATCATTCGTGAGGAGCTCGGGTGAAGCAATGCGGAGAGGTGGAACGGACCAGCTCGAGCTCCTGCTGCTTCGAGTCGAGCGCGATATTCAGCATCTCCCGATCCTCTTTCAGCTCGGCCTTGCGTCGTTGCAAATTCAGGATCTCGAGATCCTTGGACGCGGAATCCGAGCGGAGGCGCTGGACCTCCGCGCCGTCGCGTTCTCGCGCGGTGGTCGCGGCGGCTAGCCCGGCGCCGGTGGAATGCAGGCTCTTGAGTAGCTGGTCGAGCGATTTAGCAAAATAATCCGAGTTAGACGAAAGCCTACCTCGCGATTTTGGCTCTCCAGCCGGACAATCTCCTCCTTCTCCTCCTCAACTCTCCTTTCAGCGTCTGTTCGTCGTGACCTCTCGATTTGCACCTCCCTCTCCAGCTCTCCCACCTGGAACCGCCACTCCTCCTCCCTGTTCCTCCCCTGTTTGAGCTTCTCCAGACTCACACCGAGTCGTGATTTCACTTCTTCGTCAGCCTGCTTGATCTCCCTTGATTCCTCAACCTGGACCTCGAGGTCTGTCGTCCGTCTACCCGCTTCATCTAGCTGTATCCGAAGCTCTAGCTCGAGGTGTCGGGCTTGGTCGAGGTCGATTCGCAGCTCCGCGTCTTGAGCGATCTGAGCTCTGAGCCCTTCATCGCGGACCTGAGAGTCCCGTTCGCGCTGTTCTGCCATTGCTAGAGATCGGCGCGCTTCGGTTATTTGACCAGCTTGGTATTCCGCGTCCGCTCGAACCTGAGTGAGGTGTCGCCCCAGCATCTCCAGGTCCGCTAGAGCTTTCGCCAAGCGAATTTCCAGCTCCCTCGTCTCGCTATCCATCACCGTCGTCCTGTCGCCCTCTCGCTCTGCGCTACGTCTCCGTCGCTGAGTGTGGAACACCGGAGACGGAGATGATGCTGGGATCAGTTTGTCCGCGTTGAGCTCCGCTTCGAGCTCCTCCACCCTGACTCTCCAGACTTCCCCTGCCAACACCCGCAGATTCAGATCCGCGAGCACCCCATCTCGTTCCTCCACCTCATGATGCAGCTTCTCAGCCAAAGCTCGGTACAGCGCGAGCTCGCTCGCGAGAGCTGAGGTATGTACTGAGTGGGCTTCGAAGAGGGCCTTACTGGGTTGCAGCAGGTCGAGCGAGATAGGCGAGTTGCGGGACACGAGGGAGGTGGACGACGAAGAGAGCGATGGGACTGGCGGAGAGAGGGAGGTGGTAGTACAGTCGAAGAATTGGGTGATATCGCCCGCTTTCGACGTAACGGTATGTTGAGGGAGGTCGAGGATGTCATCGAGGACGACAGAATGGAACGTCGTATGGTCTCTTTCTCCGGCTGTTGGACGTGTGAGCGGCCATGACAGATCCGCCTGTTCCGCCGACATGTCCGCAAAGATCGATGTGAAGGGTCGATTGCCAGGGGTGGGCGTTCCCGGCTCAAGTTCGATTTTGTCCACTCCGGCAGGGGAGAGTAGTCGGCGGACCGTGGGATTCGAGTCGTTCAGACCTTCGCTTGACCTGATTGACCCCATCGTGTCGTCCAATTCCTCAATCTCGTCTGCATATTCGATGGATGTCATTAAAGGTGGCTTTGGCGGAGGTGGTTCGGAGATTGAGAACGAATCGATATCGGTCTGTGAGAATCGCTGGGAGAGGAGATTCGACATATCCTCCGGCACCTGCCAATCCGTCGAGGGCAGCTCACACTCCCCACTCGCGCTCACATCGGTGTTCGAAGGCAGGGCGAGAGGCGAAGAATGCTTCTCCGGTGTTCCATTCCAAGACTCTTCCCGAGCTTGCTCAATTGATTGATCCTGCTCCTCTCCACTTTGGTCGAGCGATGCGAGTGAACTCGCAACGAGCGAGACCTCCCCCTCCTGTCCCGGGACTTCCCACGACTCGTCCGGCTTCTCCACGGGCAGGGGTTTGCGCGGTGACATGGAGGGCATGGTGACGGCTAACAGCTGGGAGAGGAATGAGCTGGACCGAGGTGAGGTGGGGGGTTGGGGTGAGTGGAGGGAGTGGTTGGGCGTGATTACTCGGAATCGGTTCTTTGGGAAGAAGCGGACTAGACCGGTATCAGCTCGGTATCGGAAGTTTCGTCCAAGATCCATACCTCCATTTCCGGATCCAGGGGTCCCTGATGGTCGGAGAATACCTTTGACACCATGCTCGTTGATCCCAGTAGGGGTGTAGGTATGGATGATCTCGGGGATAGCGGTCGATGATGGGGGAGTGACGTCTCTCGGCCGAACGGAGCTTGAGGGGGATGCGGCACCGTCGATGCTGTTCTCGGAAAAGTCTTGGGGGTCTGATCCCATCATCAGGATCCATTGATTGCTAAGGAAGGCATACCAGCGGGGTTGACTAGATTCACTACTCTCCGCTTGATCCGGAGCTTTCGAGCTGTAGAGGGTACCGTTGGCGAAGCCACCATTGTCGTAGGTCCCGGTCCAGCTTCAGCAGACATGCTGCGGATACAATCGGTTGTTACGATGATGCTGTTGAGTCTCGTATGCGTTATAGACCTATACAGGAAGGCACGTTGGGTGAAAATTCAAAAGAGGGACCGGGGGAAAAGGAAGTCGGCCACGTGGTCATTGTTTACTTGAAAGCCCTTTGTGGGCGTTGACGACAATATTGAGGGGGAGCTCCTGGAAATTCGGAGTGAGATTGCCATTCGAAATATTCGGGTGGCCATTCGATCAAGCCGGACGGGTTGATTGGTGCCCTCTCCTTTTCTGGTCATTACTGTTCATGAACATCCGAAGTTCCTGCATCATAATGGCCAGTGCCACGCGTCAAGCATCCAGTCCAGATGCGAGCGATCTAGCCCAAGTTAAGAGCGCGATTGCAGCAGGTTCACTGACCATTCGATCTGAATGAACTGCATGGCCGATATGTACGCTCGAAAGCCCGGGACCATACAGATTAGGGAAGATTACCGATCATGAAAGGCCAACTATAGCCCTCTTCTCACCAAGCCACGTTTATACTCATCCAGCTACATTCTCAATCCTCCTTTGTTCCCTCCCCATCCTCAGCACCCACCATACCGAGCTCCCCCAGCAGCCCTCCTAGCCACCTCGTGACCTCTCCCTCCTCAACACCTCCATCCTCATCCACGAACTCGCCTACGCACCGCCCGCTCACCACGCGAGACTTCTTCAGGAGAGACTTGCCATTGTTCGACGTTGTAGACAGGTTGACATGGAGGAGATACGTCGGTCCGCGATCCGCTGACGAGCTTGAGCTCATGGAGGATTTCGAGGTTGATGAGGACAAGGAGTTATCACGGGGATGAGAGATTTGGGCGGATGAGGACGAGGGAGAGAGATTGGAGGGCGACATGGTGGAGGGGCTAGATGCAGAGGAGGAGGGCGAAGATGGGTGTGTGTGGGGTGAGAAGCTGAGGATCGGCGGTGGTGGAGGGAGGAGCGAGGTCGACGAGATGATCTGGATGTGGTCGGTCTCGATCTGTGTGGGTACAAACTCAGCTCAATCCCAGATTCGGAATCATCCCACAAGGTGACAATGGTCCCGTACTCACCCGCTTGACCATCCGTCTCCGTTTCCCCCTAAACACCTCCCCTTTCTCGACCCACCTCTTCCAAGCCCACAGCGTACTCTGCAGAACGGAGTACCCGATAACCGCGACCCAGAGCACGGGTTTGCTGTCCCCGAAGCTCACTCGAAGGGCATAAAGTACCGCTCCGAGGGAGATGATGACCGATGAGTAGCCGAGAGCGAGGTGGACGGTCGGGTGAAGCAGGGAGGGGGTAAAGGACGCGCCCAGGAGTTGCTGCGACACATCAGCCAGGAGAATGGGGAGACAGTTGAGCGGAACTCTACTTTTTTGACCACATCATCAAGGGCAGACTTGATGTCCGAGAGATTCGCATTGTTCACTTTCACCGTCGGATGGGGGTCGGAAGTGAGGGAAGAGGACGAGGGAACAGGGGAAAGGGTAGCCCCATTGGGAACGCCTTTTCGGGGAGCCATCAGGTACAATTGTCCTCGATCAGGGAGAGCGTAGAGCTGCTGAGAAGGAGTACGGATGGTCGTCAGACCATGATAAGAGAGATGAGGACAAAAACGAGGGGGTCTTGCAGGCCAGGGGCGGCGGAAGTCGGAATTGCGGTCAAAGCGCGTCACGAGAGACGTCGCACGGCTTCTAGCTTATCATTTGAGGTCTGCCTCCTAATGCATCTTTCCTTTCGACTATGTTTTCAGCCGCGATCATTGACTCTATTCCGGCATAGCAAGATGAATCGACTCATGGCCAGACTGGCGAGCTATGTCCCCATTCTCATGAGAAGGGTTTGTCTACCTTCTTCCCACTTCTTTCACTTCTTCTGCAAACATGACCCACAGCTGACGTTTGGCTTGCCGCACAAAGAAGCTAATGGGCCGCGATCTCGAAGGTGAACTTAGCTTTGTTTCGGGACTCCCACGCAGGAGCAGTTGAAGCTCCGGCGCGAAGTCACGGTAGCTGATATCTCCTCCGTCAGGGAACAAGTATTACGAGTTCCCGAACTCGCACGGTCCGTTACCTTGGTCCCGCCTATCGACCGAAGCGCTGAATTGATCTATCTAGGCGGTCGACCGAAGCGCACCGTCAAATACCGCATCATGTCCGAGATCGCCGACTACACCTCCGGCCGTCACCGTCTCCCCGGTCCGTCCTCCTCTTCCTCTCATCTCGCTGACAGAAACCCATCAGTCCAATGGACCTCCTGTCCGTCTCCCCATCCCCATCAGAATACATGCTGAATCGCCCAGGGCTTTCCTACACCCGTCAATTCCCCCCGACACTCCCCGAGCTCGAATCCGACTTCACCCGTCAATCCGATCTCCGACCCATGATCGCGCAGATCGCAGAGCGAGAGCGACTCGAGCGGATACGACAGGGATACCTCGTCGAGGGTGGATCGATTAGCGGTCCGCAGGTAGCAGGACGGATACAGGAACCGAGCTTCTATCCTCCTCAATCAGGGTCGAGCTCGACGCCTACTCTCCAGCCGAAGCCACTCCTGCGCTCCAAGCCAGAAACACCAACTCGCACCTCGGCGGAAGATACGGAATCACGAGGCTGGTCGTCGGCGGAAAGGACGGAGGCGCAAGGCCGGACCTCGACGGAGGGCTCGGATAATACTTATCCAGTGCCAGCACCGACTCGACCGCATATAGCGCCGCCAGCGCGGACTTCCGATCCTGGGAAACACAACTCGAGGGATGAGCTTAGACGGTTGTCGGAGGAGGACACACGGCGACGGATGGCGGAGAGTGGGTTGGAGGCTGAGCCGGGGAAGGCGGAGAAGTTGGGAGGGGAGCGGAAAACGGGTGTGGAGGGTGTGGGATTGGGTGGCGGCGGACTGGCACCGAGACGGAGAGGTGGGCGATGATACGATTCTTACCAATCACACGGACGAAAAAGGCACCGCGTCCAAAATTTGGCGAGGCGTGACGCGGATGGTGAAGTACAAAAGTTCATGCTTGAGACCCAGTGACTTGAGACCCAATGACCAAATCACCAAATCTTCCCCGCCACTACAGCTCCTCCGGCTGCACCCTCGTAAACACCTTTTCGATACTCCCCCCACCTTCTCCCGGGACCAACCGATACCCATTCGCCACAAACAGCTTACTCCGGAGGAATGGTCCAACATCATAGATCTCCAATTCCTTCGCCCTCGTTTCTAGCTGATTGACTCGTACACTGACGGACGGAGGGTTCTCGCCGTGCTGATGTCGGTGCATTTGGACTTTGTCCTTGATGATCTGGCCGAGAACGAAGGCGAGAAGCTCCTCATGGTCTGTCGCTTGGTGGACATACTTTCGGAAGCCCTAGTACCACATCAGTCGATACTCAACATTAGAAAGGAAGACATTTCCACTCACCCGCTCAAGCGTCTTCTTGATGCTCATCTTCTGTGCACTGACGAAGCTGCCAACCGTGACCTGAATAGCAAGATCGATATCGTCCGAACGGACGTATTCCCGCAGGTTCATCTTTGCGCTCGCCTCGGACATGCGGATCATCGATTCCAGATGTCGCACGGTGATGGGAAACGAGCCGGTGGCGAGAGACTCTCGACGCAGATCCGCGTATAGTCGGGCGAGCTTGTCTTGGTCAAGCTGATGGAGTTTCGGTCGGATGTGCTCTTTGGCATACATAATATATTTCCGCAGGAGGTCTTGCGGGATGATCTAGGAGCGAAGATCAGCTGTTGCGGAGAGAAGAGGTGCGTATGGGCTCACGTCCGCGTCGATGCTCGTGGACACATTGACCTCGTCGATGGCTTCATCGAATTGGGGGTGACTTCGCAGATGACTTCCCACAACAAACTGCGCGAGCATTTCATCCTGCACCGGGTCGACCGCATCTTTGACAACGCAAAGCACATCGAATCGCGATAGAATCGGTTCCGTAAGCTCGACATTCTGCTGGAACGGAATAGTCGGATTGTAACGGCCTCGAATCGGGTTGGCCGCTGCAATGATGGCACACCTCGCCTGTAGGGTCGTGACGATTCCAGCCTTCGAGATGGAGATTGACTGCTGCTCCATTGCCTCATGGATCGATGTTCGGTCCGCATCGGTCATCTTGTCGAATTCGTCGATCAGGCAGTGACCCTTGTCGGCAAGCACCAGTGCTCCACCCTCGAGCGTCCACTCTCGTGTGACCGGGTCTTTGCGCACCGACGCAGTGAGACCGACTGCAGAAGCGCCTTGACCGGTGGTGAAGACTGCTCGAGAGGCCGTCTTCTCGACGTACTTGAGGAATTGTGATTTGGCGGTACCGGGATCACCGAGAAGGAGAACGTTGATATCCCCTCGGATCCGATGCTTCCGGTTGATGTCCTTTGGCACGCCTCCGAACAGGCTCAATGCGAGAGCTGTCTTGATATCGTCATGGCCGTAGATGGACGGGGCGATGGATTTGACGATCCGCTTGCAGATACGGTCGTCCCTCCCCATCGTCCGGATCATCTTTTCGTCCTCCTCAGTAAGTCGCATCGCTGCGAACAGGTCTTCTTTCTTATTGATATGGTTTGCCTCGAGGACGGTACTGAAGACTGGGAAGCCATTTTTCGTATTCAAGGAAGCGTCGAAGTTGTTGCGGTAGATCCCGGTAACTTCCTGATTCACGTCAGTAGGAGTTCAACCCTCCCTCTGAAACACTCACAATCTCCTCGCCGGGCTTTGCAACATCGATCAGATCCCAAAGAAGTACAACCTCTCTATGCCTCGGCAATCGTCCCGCCGGCACCGATCCAGGCGATTCTTGGAGCGTCATTTTCTGGTAGTTCCGATATACCGTTTGCTCCGAGTTGACCGAGAATGGACCTCTGCTCTCGCATCCCGAGCAATACGATATCTTGAGCTCCTTGTTGGTGTCTTGGAAGAATGGACCCAGCGTAAGACCGCATTTGCCGCAATCGAACTTGACGTATTTGAGCTGCGGGAAGACTCCGGTACGCCGGGTGACGACGCCAGATACCCGGACAAGGCAGTTCAGATTGCTTTGTCGGAGATCACGCAGCGACAGGGAGGTGGGAAGCTCGGTGATGCGGACGTGGATCTCGGAATGGATCCGGTCGTAAGATGGGTAGTAGAGTAGGATTGCGTCGAGAGCAACCGCGTCGAAAAGCGCCAGCATGGGTTGAGGGGAGTTTGCGAGGAAGTAGGCGAGGATGGGGCGAGAGTTGGCCAGGTGGATATACGAGACCTCGAGAGACTCGGAGTTGACTGCAGAGCTCAGCTTGATCGGAATGCAAGCAGAAATGGGTCACCTTCTCCAAGGTGTTTGATCCTCTGTCCATACACCGACTGTCCATTCTCATCCACGTAGGTCATCAGGAAGCTCCTGAAGTGCTTTTGGATCGCTCGGCGCACCGCATCAATGGAGACCCATTCGGCGATCGAAGCTGCCTTGACATCGCCAAGGTGCTCAAGGGACATTTCCTGCTCCAATGTCAGCCTAACCTCTCACTTTCTCGGTCTATACTCACATCCTCTTCCTCTGCATCATCCTCTTCCATCCGCTCGTCATACTGTCGTCTCCTCCGCCTGGTATTGACTCCACTAAGTAGTCCATCACCGTACCCGTCGGCCTCCTCATCGTCGCTCTGCAGGAAAGCCGGCATGTGATCCCTTCGGCCGGCTCGGCGACCTGGAAGACCCCGGTCGCGCCGCTCCATCGCCCGTTCAGCAGCGAGTCGATCTGCTCGGGACAGTTCCTGGATGGACGACCGATCATCGATATCGGCTTGAGAATAGGTGTCCAGAACCGGGTTCGACTCGTAGTCCCTGTCGACATGTGAGCTCCCGCCTAGAAATGCTTGAATGCCACTGACCCGATCATGTCGTCGTTGAATAGATCTTCCCCCTCTTCGTCATCCTCATCGTCATCCGCACGGTCTCTCGCACGTCCTCGGTCTCGCATGTCCGCATCCTCGTCATCACCGACATCTTCCTCATCGCCAAAGTCGGAGAATGGGGCAGGCGGAGACGAGGGCGGGAGTGATGATGGTGGCGGTGAAGAGTGGGTAGCTGAGGGTCCAGCTCGGCTTGGCAATGACTGAGCGCCGGGAGTTACGCGATAAGAAGGTGAGCGGGCACGCTTGGAACGGGGCTGGGACGAAGGGGGAATCGGCGGGGAGGACTATGGAATCATGAGTAAAGCAAAATACGTTTGATGATGGACCGACCATATCGATGGAGTATCCCTTTTGGCTGTAATCGGAAGCTAGACTTTTGTGAGGGGAACGAGAGCGAAAAGTTGGGGACGAAAATGAGAAGATGATTCGACGCGTCCCAATGGATGGACGCGCCCTGATACCTTTTCGATTTGCTCTCGGGTTTATTTCGGAATTAAATCCCAGCAAAGGCCCCTGGAGCGAGATACCGGTACAGGAGTCAAGATATGAAGCGTCAGATTCGTACATCATGTCATCTCCTTTCCCTCCCCTGACGCTTGCATCCTCCTCCACACGACTGGCTGTTGCATCAGGATCCGCCCTCCATATCTTTACGCCTTCGTCCGACCCCACTCCCTCTCCCCTTACCTCATCTTCCAGTGACAAATCAGCCCACTCCGCTGGTCTCGTCCGTCATATCGCCCTGTCTCCCGACAGAATTCATGCCGCAACACACGGAGATGACAAAGCCCTCCGGGTCTTCTCGATTGACACCGACTCCCTAAAGCTGCTCTCAACCCGAACAACAACGAAGCGCGGTTCCCACATCTCCTTCGAGAAGAACGACGATATCCTAGTATCCGACAAAGTCGGGGATGTCTACTCCTACCCACTACACCCGCCGCCTTCCGATCCCAAGGCTCCTCGACCAACAGCGACCGAGCTTGCCTCCGACCCATCCCGTAATCCCGATGCGACCCTCCTTCTCGGTCATGTCTCGATCGTCACCACCCACTTGATTACTCCCGATGGCAAGCATATCATCACGGCGGACCGGGACGAACATATCCGAGTCAGTCGATATCCGGAGAGCTATGTAATCGAGCGATACCTCCTCGGGTCCAACGGGTTCGTCTCGGCTTTACATATCCCGCCATCACGGCCGTCAATCCTGCTCTCGGCTGGAGGCGAAGCGATCATGCGGGTATGGGACTGGGCAACCGGAGAGCAGATTGAATCAGTCGAGATCTGGCCACAGGTACTTCCTCACCGGAAAGTGAGGAGCTCGATGCGGAAGATCAAGAATCCCAAGAAGAGGTTGAAGCTCGATCCGAGCGATGCCCGGGGGTCTGGGACATTCTACGACGCGCCAGAGGGGTGGCTGCTGCCCAGCGGTCAGGGAGTACGTGTGAAAAAGATCGAGAGTATCGATATGGATGAGCAGGTGGTTGTAGTATTCTTCTCTGAGGGGTAAGCCCTTCCTGATCTTGATACTGCGTGTATTGATGGGGTGGCCAGATGCTCAGCGTTGCATTCCTTCGTACTCCCTTCCGATCTCTCAGCCTCTCCTACTATCAATACTATCCCCTTCGAACATCCCTTACTCGACTTCACTATGATCCCCTCTGAGCCTGGGCGATTACTGGTATCACTCGACACAGCATGGGGCATGCTCAAGTCGAATCAGACCGGCAATGAGAGCAGCGGCGGGAAGCCCAGAAAACAAGAGCTATCCGGGGAGGATATTGCAAGGATGTCGCACAACCTGGCGGTCGTCGAAGGCAGTGGGGACGGTCGAGTAAGTCCCAGAAACCTCTATCACGATCACGGCTGATCGGCTTCCAGCTTTCTGATATCACCTCTTCTTCCTCCTCCCTCCTTTCAACCCTCCTGTCATCACTCTCCCAACCCTCGCTTCTCACATCCGCAGTCCCGCTGGCCTCCCTGAACCTGTATCCCAACCTCAGCCTCCTCCCTCGATGGCCAGGGTTCGAGGAGGACGAGGATCTTGCGGGTCCCGAACCCGGGTCCGAGGCCGGTGATACTTCATCCGTAATATCGCAAGGGGGAGCGAGGAAAGTTTACACGTCCGAGGAGTTGGAGAAGATGAACGGGAAGCAGCTTGGTCGGCTGAGAGCTCAGGGCGTGGATATGGGGGATCTGATAGGGAGACGGAAAAGGAGATGAAGGCAAAGAACGGGAAGGTACCTGCAGGACGAGCGGCTCAGGACGGTATGTCAGGGGTTGATATAGTTGCATGATATGGGGTGCATGGTATTGCGAGTACGGTGCTCAACTCCTTGTCGCGTCTGGATTCCCTGTCCTTTTAATGCTTCCGCCTTCATGTGCTGAACGTTGGGGCCGGCGCCAATCGCCTTAGTGTCAAATCGTATACCACATCCTCGCACCGCTTCAGGTCGTATTTAAGGCTATCGAATCTCCGCCTCAACGCATCGTTCCGCAGATTCAACTAGTCGTGTTCACCATCAGCGATAATGAAGCATTTGTTCCCTCGATGTTACGTACGAGGGAGTAGCTAGCGAAGATATCGTTGACGAATCCCGCGATCTTCACAGGCAGCGAGAAGTTCTGCGCCGTCACCGAGTTTATCGATAATCGTGGCTGTTGCACCCATCCTCGATCTGATCATCTGGTGATGGAAGAGAAGCACGGACCAGTTCGTTGACCATCCCGATCACACCCTGCAGATAGTCCTCCGCGGTGAGCTGTAACCTCTCCGTTCCCTCTTGTTCCACTGTTCTCCCGCCATTAGCGGGTTTCAGATCAAGATATGCTGAGAGACTCACGGCCGATGACTTTAGCGGTGGTGTCTGCGGGAGTGAGGGATTCGGTGAGGATGAAACGTGCCATGACGACGAGGGTGACGAGGCTGCGCATGATCGGGCCAAGGGCGTATTGATACCTACGCCCCGCTGAGCACTTATTCTCCATCAAAGAGTGGAGCTCACATACCGGTGAAACTCTCCGGCAGGGATTAGCTTCGCGACATCCACCCAATGTGAATGTGCAGTTTGGATCGTCTCGAGAAATTTCTCGCATATTTCGGCGTCTGAGCACTATCAGCAGGGACTTGAGTTGATCTTTGATGGAGACGAAACGGGAGGAGGAAGGAAGAGCATGGAGCTTGTTCAACTCGGCAGTAGCAGCTCGGACCACATCTTCGATGGGCTCCAGCGCCTCTCGGATAGCCTATGAGCTAATAAGCTTTAGACTGATATGATGGCAGTTGTCGGGACGTACTTTTTTGAGCGTCTGTTCCTGCTCGAGCAGCGCAATGACGGATGTGAGAGCTTTGTCAACGGATCTGACGCGATCAACAGTGGTCTCTGACGACATGATCACGAGCAGCGATAGGTACCGCTGTGCTGACGAGATGCTTCACTTCACATGAGATGGAAGATGGAAAGGGGTGAAATCTCGAGTTCGGATGAGTGGTCACGTGACAGATCCCACGGCTTGCCACCATATCGCCTAGGACGATGATCTTCTGATACAAGGCGAGATCAGGATGCATTGTGATGTCAATCGATCGAAGCACCTTGATTGGAATTGCCAAAGCTATGATGGAAGGCAGGCGTGCTGAATGCGAGATGGAGCCACCCAAAACATCCTCCCATTTGCCACGTTTCCCAAGTGCGGGGCAACGCGTCCAGCGACTGTCCTTAGCTAACATTAACGATTTCTGCCTCGTCTCAAGCGGCCCAAGTGGGGCAATGCGCTATGTATTGGCCCACCTCCGCCCCTCGAGTCCTGGATATCCCATCGCCCTTTGAGGATGCGACACTCATCAAGGTCCGCCCGAGTCGGAAGGGTAACTTCTTTGTTGTCCTCACGAAGGATGGGCTGGGAGTATGGGATGTCCGGGTATGGAGGTGTCCCTGCTCGCTTGCGTCCGCTGATAAAGTCCATAGCCAACGGTCATACAAGCTGCAGTATTACGGACGCCTGAGAGCTTGGAGCGTTGGGGTGAGAATGTGGATGTCGTCTGGGCGGTCGATGGACGGGGTATCATCGTCCTTGTAAGTTCTGAACGGATTTCTTCCCAAGTCCCTGATAAGGGCCTTGTTCCACGCAGTACAGCTCGAAAGCTGATGAGATCAGACGTCAACCTCTCACTTGATATACTATCAGCTCCATCCGACTGCACGACCAGCATATCAGAGCCCATCTAGTCCCACGTTTCCCCCAGGAGGCGGGCCAGGCGAGGGAGACGTCCTGATGGGCTGGGAAGTCCACGTCCTTGGCGTCGCTTTCGTCATGGGTGGATGCTCTTCCATCCTGTCCCTCACACACACCCTAATCCTGACCCTCCGCCATCCTCCATCTCTCCTTACCGTGCCGTATCCCTTACCACCCCAATTGCTCTGTCCGCCAGGATCGCATTTTCCGCCGACGCCTCTTGACGGGGATGGAGAGGAGCAGGCGGAATGTGAGATCTGGGATCTCACCAAGGCGAAGGATTGGATGAGCTGGGATGGTGAGTCGGGTTCTGGTTTTGAGCTGACGAAAGCCCAACCGCCTGTACCGATCAGTGTTTCGCTTACCCGGACGCCGGGCACGCCAGCGCTATACACTCTCTTGACCGAAGATGGACGGGCTTATGCAATGTATACCTCAACGCAGCTCAGCCATCTTCGACTGGACGCGAGTGGTGCCATCAACAAAGGCGACTTCGCTGACGAAGCTGTAGTTGCCCGCCCAGCTCGACACACCCGGCTCGGTCATTTCTCCACCACATCTGCCCCCTCATCAAGCCTCACCTAATTCCTACTTTCCTTCTTCATCATCGAAATATGTTGGGCAAGCCATCTATCCGCCTCCCTTGACGACCAAGCGTGATGATCAAATGAGCGGGGCCACTGCCTTGGGACTCGTCAATGACAGCTCGGCGGGGTCTGAGCGGGAGAATAGGAAAGAGCTTAGGGATCCGGAAAGGGCTGTGGAGGTAGTGGTCAATGGAAAGTTCGGACTAGTGGCCATCGGTACAAAGGGGTACGCAGAAGCCATGGGAGGCCGAGCTGATCAATCAGAGGGAAGGTCGAGATCATCTCCATGCCTCTATATCCGCAACCCGCTCGACTATCTCACACTCTCGACTTGCAATCCTCTACCAGTCTCCGCACGTCGCCAGGCGCGATCACCTCTCTGGCCTGGACCTCAGACGGCTATGGTCTGGCAGTGAGCTATGAACGTGCCTGGGCAGTTTGGAGCATGGGCGGTCGATTAGGCGGATGGGGTATGGCGGAGCCTGAGGCGGAGTCACCCCTCGAAGGATTCATGGGAGGAGTGATCGACTTGTTCTGGGCGCCAGGCAATCTCGAGCTCTTCGTCAGCTCGAGGCAGAAGGCCGAGGCGCCATTCGAGCAGCTCTGCTCAATACCCTTCGCGAAGAGCGCCACGACAGCTCAGCATTCACCTGGCAATACGCGCTACGCCTTTCTCCAGATGGACGATCGCGTTCTCGTGTATCGTGGTGCCGATCAGCCTGACATGAGTGTGATCAATCCCGAGTCAGACGTGTGGCAGCATATCAAAATACCGAATGCGTACATTTCAACCAATTGGCCGATACGATATGCAAGTATCTCGATTGACGGGAAACTCATCGCAGTGGCGGGCCGACGGGGCCTGACACACTACTCCGCAGCGTCTGGGAGGTGGAAGCTGTACGCCGACGAGAGGCAGGAGCGGGACTTCACCGTCCGAGGGGGACTGCTCTGGTTTCACCACGTTCTTGTGGCAGCGGTGGAGGCGGAGAAGAGCTATCATGTAAGCCGGTGTCATCTCCACCGCTGACGCTAGATCCGGTTGTATTCTCGCGACTCCGATCTTGCCGACCAAAACATCCTACACTCCCAAGCTCTGCCATCCCCAGTCCTTGTCATGTCTCTCCTCGACAATTCCCTTCTCGTCTACACTGCGGACAACACGTTGTACCACTTCCTCATCCTACCAACGCGCGATGTGATAAAGACCCATCTTTGCGGAAGTTTGTCGTTCCAGGGGATCGTGCAGGTGCCGAGTCGGGTTCGCGCGCTCTCATGGCTCATCCCTGAAGCTCAGAAACGTACGCCCTCTTTCCGAATCTAGCTGACAGCAGGCCTTGGGGATCCAGCAGATGACCTGATAGTCGCCACGATCATCTTCCTCGTCGATGGCAAGCTGATGCTTCTGCGTCCGCGTCGAGTGAGTGAGCGACTTCCGCGTTACATAGGTGCTGATCAAGAAAGGCTGGTAAAGACGAAGTCCGGTACGACATGCAGGTATTAGCGGACCGAATCGAGGCGTACTGGACCCATCTTCACGGGGTCGGAACGCTCGAGAATTCGCTTTGGGGCTACGATGGGACAGGGATGCGGGTTTGGCTCGACGCTCTCACCATCGAGGCGACTCGAGTGGATTCTGCACGGGATGCGTACGAGACGGTCACGGAGTCGATTGACCTTCCCCTCGACTTCTATCCACTGTGTACGTCGACGCTTCGGGTTCGAGCTGACGTTTCAGCGATCCTTATGGACAAGGGTATCATCATCGGAGTCGACTACGAGAGCTCTACGCGCTCTTTGCCATTTGCTCTGTTCAAGATCCAAACCGGAACCCACCTGTTCCTTCCCCAGTTCCTACGGTACCACCTGACGGCAAACCACCTGGGATCCGCTCTAGCCTTCGCAGCCAATTACGAGGCGATTGTCTATTTCGCCCATTCGCTCGAGATCCTGCTCCATTCGGTACTCGAGGACGAGATGGATACTGGCTTGGATACCTTACCCAGAGTAATCGAGTTTCTGGACTACTTCCCAGAGAGCTTGGACGTAGTGGTCAGCTGTGCTAGAAAGACGGAGGTGGAGAGGTGGAATCTCCTATTCGACGTTGTCGGGACGCCACGAGAGCTTTTCGAGCGGTGTTTGGATTCGGGTCGGTTGAGGACTGCGGCGTCGTACCTTCTTGTCTTGCACACCTTGGAGGAGCTGGATGATGCGATGGTGAGCTTGACCAATAATCCCAGCTGACAGACAGGATACGGTTCGCCTACTCCGCCTTGCAATGGAGGCGAAGGAGTATCATGTGAGTCGTAGCTGGCTGATCCCTGCTGATGGGGAAGCAGCTTTGCAAGGAATTATTGCGATTCCTGCATTCCATCGACGAGACTGGGGTTGCGCTGAGACGGACGATCGAGGACCTAAAGATAGTAGCCGAAGCCCCGATGCCATCCGCAGAGCCGCCAGTCCCGGAGGATCCACCCTCGACGGAGACCGACCGGACAAGACCGCCCAATGTAAGGGTGAATTCGCAGTTCGAGTTGTCATTGCCAAAAACATTGGTCAGTCCTCCATCACCGAGATCGGCGGGCACGGTGCCTGCCGCACCTCAGCCCATGGAGATGCAACCTCAAACCGCGCAGACGAGCGAAGATGGCCCGGCAGAATGACGGGACCGTAGTTGCAGGATATCATGCATGCAGGGTATCACTATCTCCTTTGCTCATTCGGACGCCGCTCTTTCTAGCCAGCCTTGAGCCTCGACAAGTGCTGCGTTGTACTCGATCCCCATACTTGGCTTTAGGAAATCAGGCGGTTTCTCCCATCCGTGTTTCTCCTTCTCCACCACCTTACAGCTCACCGTCTTCCCCAGACCCTCTAGCCTTTCTTTCAACCGTAGTCCTTCGGCGAGGAGCATGTCGTACTCACATAAACACAGATGAACGGGTGGAAGTCGGTTCATAAGCTCGTCAGAAGCGATTCCGGGGTTCAACCGCGGATCTTGTGGGTCTGGCGGAGGATAGAGATATGACATGTCGAAGAGGTCGGTGAGGTTCTTGGGAAGTGTCATCTCGGGTCGGACATTCGCTGCTCGTTTCGTCTCTCTGGGTATCGACCAGTCCATTACCGGGTAGAACGCGATCATCCCCTTTATCCTCGGGGTGGGTATGTCCGGGTATCCCCATACCCCCGGTGTACAGAGTAGGAAGAAGGCGGTGAAGACTAGATTCCCGCCGGCCGAGAACCCGGAGAGGAAGAGTTGATCGGGATCGATACCGAACTCGTCTGCGTGTGTGGAGATGTGGAGGATCGCGTCTGCCGAATCTTCTACGGGGATAGGGAAAGGGTAGTTTGGAGCGAGACGGTAGGACACGCCGATAACCACCGCGTCGAGGTGATCCATACATGCTCTTGCCCAACGAGCATCATCCGTCCCGCTTCCTATCACCATCCCGCCTCCATGGAAGACGATGACTCCGGGTCGTTTCCCGTTAGCTGGGGGAGGAGTGGTGGGGATATAGATATCTAGTCGGATCAGGTTGGGGCCTTTATGATGAGAGAGGGTTGAGGGGACGTATGTGGATAGGGTGGGACTGGGTGCAGAGGGCGGGTAGAGGTGGTGGATGGCGAAGGCGAGGGATGCTAGGGAGCGGAGGACGGCGGCGCGGGTGAAGAGATACCATCTGGAGTAAGGGACGTCGATGGTCGGTGGGTAAGGATTGGGGATGACGGGTTCGCTTTCAACAGTGAGAATGGGAGAGGTCATGGGCAAAGCGGTCAGATCATTCAAGCTGTCTCTATACTACGTTGTCAAAGTTGGAAAGCTTCGAATAAGGATTCGGTCTACAAGGCTTCGTACAGGTTTCAACACCACGTGCCGATCTCGTGAGGACAGGCACGAGAACGTTTAGATTGTCGGAGTTCCAACCACCTTCGTGTAGGTGTTTGAAGACGTTGTAGGAGTATGATGCATAGGCTCATAATGAATGTCCGAGAAGATGGGGAAGCTGACAGCTAGGAATGCTGGAGAGCTAGATAGGCGGTTTGTTTTTGCACGCCTGTTGACATGTATCCCCTAAAGACACTGAAACGAAAGCCGAAACCTGGGGCTATTCGGCTTGGAACATGACGCCTAAAATCGTATCGCAGCTCTTCGTTCATTTGTCCAGCCTGATCTGGGCAACCCGATTTGCAACCGTGATAGACTTCGAGGGTTTGCAATCTAATCTTGTCGATTCTGCAATCTAATCTTGTCGAGCCTGTACCTGGAGTGGGGCTTGGGCCGGGGCTCGAGTCAGATTCCGCGCCGTCCCAGCTTGGAGTTGCTGTGGTTCTTGTCGCCCGTTCGCGTGCTGATCGACCTTTGAATTTGGAGAAAATTGTGTCTTACTACTTCGCATCATAGAGCCGGGTCAAGCCCGGCATCAATGAACACCAGCACGTTTCCCCGCACGGACACCATCGGCTGCCCTGATGCCATCACGACCCCGAGATTCGAGGGGATCCTTTGGAGTTACAAATCCGCATGACGCACAATAGACTCATCCGCAGAGTGGGACTTGTCAAGAAATAAGAGAACGGATTTCCCTCGTCAACTTCCGAACTCGAAGAGGGAGACTTTCGTTTTCAACCTTACCGTTCAATCTCAGCTTGTTCCGCAAAGCTTCTCCGTAGCCACATTCTAGCGGTACGCAACTTCGTCTTCTTGCTGGAATCGGTAATGCGACAAAGATGATGCACAGGTTTTGAAGGATTTCGTGAGGAGGTGGAACATAGCGGTGGGAGAGTTGCGCAGCGTGGGTTACGACAGGCCTTTCACCCTCGGCGACCTACTCGTCCTCCTCTATTCCTAGGCATCACAAGTATGGGAAGATTTACTGTGACATACTCAAGCGCATCGCCAAGTGGGTCCATGGCCGCACCCATTTCGCTGAACGGCTTCCAGGCTAGAGCCGGCTTGCTGGCTTCCGGTCGTGCCAACATGCCATGGTATGTGACTGTCACGATCGCATATCGAACAACGACGGCAAAACCACGTTTTCGCCAACTATCGCCGAGAGTCGCACATCACAGGACGCCCAAAAACGGCAACGCGCGCGTTCGTTCGGCCTCATTGCGTTCCGAACCCCAAGATTGCCGAGATTCACCTTTTGCGCCACTGCAGA